>Ga0302299_10000018_pt1 | contig 57300 bp, 53 predicted proteins | sample III_Fen_N3_4_FD_198795 | JGI IMG/M metagenome (GOLD analysis project Ga0302299, IMG submission 198795) | Peat permafrost microbial communities from Stordalen Mire near Abisko, Sweden - III_Fen_N3_4 | ecosystem: Environmental > Terrestrial > Soil > Wetlands > Permafrost | place: Sweden: Abisko...
GCGCGGTAGCCGTCCTCGAACGTGGCCCCGTACGGCGCCACGTCGGTGTCGTCCTTGATCGCGCGGAGCAGGTGGTGGATCTCGTGCACGAACGTCTCGCCCCAGCCGATGATGTGCCCGGGCGGCCACCAGAAGTCCCAGAAGGGATGGTCGGCCTCGGAGACGAGGGCCGTCTTGAACCCCCGGGCCCGATCGCCGTCCGCCCTAAAGACCTGGAGCTCGTTGAGCTTCTCCATGTCGAACGCGAGCGACCCCTTGGTGCCGTTGATCTCCCACTGGAAGGCGTTGCGCCGGCCGAGGGCGAGCCGCGTCGCCTCGATCGTGCCGATCGCGCCGGCCTCGAACTCGACGGCTGCCTCGATCGCGTCGTCGACCTGCCGGCCCGGCAGGAACGTGTGAACGAGGGCCGACACGGTCGAGATGTCGCCCACGAGGAAGCGGGCGAGGTCGATCACGTGGGCGCCGAGGTCGCCGAGCGCGCCCGACCCGGCCGCAGCGGCGTCGAAGCGCCACGTGTCGAGCGTCGGGTCGTCGCCCCAGTCCTGCAGGTAGCGGCCCCGGAAGTGGCGGATCTCGCCGAGCTCGCCCGCCTCGATCATCTCGCGGGCGAGGCGAACGGCCGGAACGAAGCGGTAGTTGAACGCACAGAGATGCTTGACGCCCGTCGCCGCCACACGCTGCCAGATGTCGTAGCTCTCGTCGGCATCGCGGCCGAGCGGCTTCTCGCAGAGGACGTGCTTGCCGGCCTCCGCGGCGGCGATCGTCGGCTCGGCGTGGAGCGAGTTCGGGCCTCCGTTATCGAACAGGCCGATCGACGGGTCGGCGACGATGTCACGCCAGTCGGTCGTCGAGCGCTCGTAGCCGTAGCGTCTTGCAGCACCCGCCACCGCCTCCTCGTCCCGGCCGGCGATCGCGACGAGCCGCGGCAAGAGCGGCGGCGGCCAGGTCATGTAGGCGATCTTGCGGAACGCGTTCGAGTGGGCCTTGCCCATGAACGCGTAGCCCAGCATGCCGATCCCGATCTCCTCGATCTCCCCGACCGCCTCGACGGGCGGCTTGGCACCGATCCCTGTCTGTCCCTCGCTCACGTGACCGCTCCTCTCCGTTCTCGACAATCCGTTTGAGAGATACTACGAGGCGCCCCACGACCGCGAGGAGAACCCGAAATGAAGACGTCCCTAGGCATCTGGGCCCTCGGCCCCATGATCACGCGGTTCGTACCGATGGGGTACCAGCCCGAGCACACGAACGAGTCGACGGCGGTGAAGGTGCGGCGGGCGGTCGACGGCCTCGGCGACCTGATGGACGACTACGAGTTCCACTATCCGGGCGAGCTGAACCCGGACAACCTGGACGAGGTGCGCGACGCCCTCGACGGACACGGCATCGCGACCGTGTGCACCGGCCTCCACACGGACTCCCGCTTCGGGCGTGGCGGGCTGACCGCGCCCGACGCCGCCACGCGCGCGGAGGCGCGCCGGTTGACGCGCGAGACGGCGGAGCTTGCCGGCGCGGTGGGCGCGAACATGATCTGCTGGCCGGGCATCGAGGGCTACAACTATCCGTTCCAGACCTCCTACGCGCAGGCGTGGGAGTGGTTCATCGAGGGGATGGCGGAGGCGGCGGAGACCTGCGCGAAGCACGGGGTGAAGCTCTTCCTCGAGCACAAGAACTCCGAGCCGGCGATGAAGATCTTCATGCGCAACATCGGCATGACGTTGCACGTGATCCACACTCTGCGCGCGCAGGGAATCACGAACGTCCAGGTCAACATGGACTGGCAGCACCTGATCATGAACGGCGAGTCGCTCGGCGAGTACGCCGCCATGCTCGACGCCGAGGGGCTGCTCGGCCACCAGCACGCGAACTCCGGCTGGGGCACGTTCGACGACGACAACATGGTCGGCGCGACGGCGTTCATGGAGACGCTGGAGCTCGCCGTCGAGCTGCGCCGCGCGAACTACGGTGCCGACGGCGAGCGGCTCGGCTTCGATCTCTATCCGTACACCGAGGACGCCGTCGCGGCCGTCAAGCGGTCGGTTCTGCAATGGCGGTTCATCGACTCGGTGGCGGCGAAGATCGACGACGCGGCCCTGCGCGAGGCCCAGAGCCGCAAGGACGCGGTCCGTGCCTACGAGATCGTCTACGCCGCGCTCGGTGCGTAGCACCGTCGACGAGTTGGCGGAGCTGACCGGGCAGCTCGTCGCGATCGAATCGATCAACCCCGACCTCGTTGCGGGCGGGGCCGGGGAGGGGGAGGTTGCCACGTTCGTGGCGGCCTGGCTCGCAGACGCGGGGCTCGAGGTCGATCTCTACGAGGCCGCCCCGGGACGGCCCAACGTGATCGGGGTCGCGCGCGGGACGGGCGGCGGGCGCTCGCTGATCCTGAACGCGCACATGGACACGGTCGGCGTGGCGGGGATGGAGAGCCCGTTCGCGCCCTGGGTACGGGACGGCCGACTGCACGGACGCGGCACCGGCGACATGAAAGGGGCGCTCGCTGCGAGCATGCTCGTGGGCGCGGCAGCGGTGCGCGAGCGCTTTCGCGGCGACGTGATCGTGGCGGCGGTGGCCGACGAGGAGGTCGGCAGCGTCGGCACCGAGGCTCTCGTCCGCCGCACCCGCGCCGACGGCGCGATCGTGACGGAGCCTACGGAGGAGGTCGTCGCCGTCGCGCACAAGGGCTTCGTCGCGTTCGAGGTCGAGATCGAGGGCTTTGCGGCCCACGGCTCGCGGCCCGACGTCGGGGTCGACGCGATCGCTGCGATGGGGCCGGTGCTCACGGGGATCGCGGCGCTCGACGCGCAGCTCCGCTCGAGCGGCGGCCATCCGCTGGTCGGGACGGGCTCGCTCCATGCCTCCCTGATCGAGGGCGGGCAGGAGTACTCGAGCTATCCGGCACGTTGCCTGCTGCAGGGCGAACGCCGGACGGTTCCGGGCGAGACGGTCGACGACGTGTGTCGCGAGCTGGACACGCTCGTCGCCGGCACGGGCGCGGCGGTGCGCGTTCCGTTCCATCGTGACCCCTTCGAGACGTCGTCGGACGCCGCCGTCGTGACCGCCCTGCTTCGGCACCTCGGCCACGAGACCGTCGGCGGCGTGGCCTTCTGGGCCGACTCCGCGCTCCTCGCCCAGGCGGGGATCCCGACCGTCGTGTTCGGCCCCGTGGTCGGAGGCATCCACGGGATCGACGAATGGGTCGATCTCGCATCGCTCGCACGCTGTCACGATGCGTATCTGGCCGTTGCCCGGGAGCTGTGCGCGTGAAGCGGCTTCGCGCCGTGCACGTCGGGGTCGGGCTGTGGGGCCGCAGCTGGGCCGAGCTCGTCGCGGGCGCTCCCGGCTACCACCTCGCCGGTGTCGCCGATGCCGGGGCTCCGGGCCGGGAGTGGGCGGAGCAGGAGCTCGGAGTGCCGGCTTTTCGCGATCTCGGCGGCGCGCTGCGCGCGACGCGGCCCGACGTCGTCGTGCTCGCCTCACCTCCCTCGACCCACAGGCCGCTCGCCGAGCTCGCGCTCGCCGACGGGTGCCACGTGATCGTCGAGAAGCCGTTGGCGCCGACGCTCTCCGATGCGGTGGCCGTCGTGGCCGCAGCGAAGGAGGCGGGCCGGCACGCGATGGTGTCCCAGAACTACCGCTTTCGGCGGCAGTCGCGTGCCCTGCGCGACCTCGTCGCCGCCCGCGCGCTCGGCCCGCTGCTCGGGATCCGGATCTCCTGTCGTCGCGACCTGCGGGCCGCCTGGATCTCGCCCCGCGACTGGCGCGGCCGCATGCCGCATCCGTATCTCCTCGACATGGCGGTTCACCACGTCGACCTGCTCCGCATGATCACGGGCGCCGAGGTCGCCGGGGTCGACGCCCGCAGCTGGGGCGCACCCGACGGGCCGTTCAAGCATCACCCGACGGTGGAGGCGCTCCTCACGCTCGACGACGGGACGCCCGTGTCGTACGAGGGCACGTGGGCGGAGCCTCTCGCCGAGACGTCGTGGAACGGCGACTGGGAGCTGCTCGGCTCGCGTGGCCGCGCGACGTGGTCGGGCGGTCTCGACGACGCGCTGCGCGGCACGGTGCGGTTCGGCCGGCATCGGGAGCCCGCCCGGCGAGTGCGCCTGCCGTCGCTGCCTGCACTCGACAGGCTGGGAGTGCTGGCGGAGCTGCGCCGGGCGCTCGCCGCGGGCGACGAGCCGGAGTGCTCGGCCGCCGACAACCTGCGGAGCCTCGCGCTCGTCATGGCGCTCGCCCTCTCGACGGTGAAGCGGCGGCCCGTCCAGCTGGAGGAGGTTTCGGCCGCATGAAGATCGGCCTCTTCCTGGCTCTGTACGCCGACCGGCCGTTCGGGGAGGCTCTCGATGCGGCCGCCGCGGCGGGCTGCGAGCTCGTCGAGATCATGTCCGCCCCGTGGAGCTCCCATTGCCGGCCTGCCGAGCTCCTCGCCGAGCCGGCGGAGCGAGACCGCTTTCTGGCGCACGTCACCGAGCGCGGGCTCCGAATCTCGGCGCTCTCCTGCCACGGGAACCCGCTCCATCCGAACGCCGAGATCGCGGCGGAGGCCGATCGGGCCTACCTGGACACGGTGCGGCTCGCGGCCGAGCTCGGGGTCGAGACGGTGATCACGTTCTCCGGCTGCCCGGGTGAGTCCGAGCACTCGCTACGACCGAGCTGGGTCACCTGCTCGTGGCCGGACGACTTCCCGGAGACGCTCGCGTGGCAGTGGGACGAGCGCGTGCTCCCGTACTGGGGCGAGGCGGCCCGGTACGCCGAGACGAGCGGCGTCAGGGTGGCGATCGAGCCGCATCCCGGCTTCGTCGTCTACAACACCGCGTCGGCACGACGTCTCCGCGACAGCGCGGGGGCTGCGGTCGGCGTCAACTTCGACCCGTCCCACCTCTTCTGGCAGGGCATGGACCCGCTCGCCTGCGTCGGCGCTCTCGGCGACGCGATCTTCCACGTGCACGCAAAGGACACCGGCTTCCAGGATGAGCTGCTGGCTCTGAACGGCGTGCTCGAGCCGATCCCCGGCGACCGTCCTGCCGAGCGGAGCTGGATCTTCCGCTCGGTCGGCGCCGGCCATCCTGTCGCCTTCTGGCGCGCGCTCGCGGACGCGCTGCGGGAGGCAGGCTACGACGGCGCGCTCTCGATCGAGCACGAGGACCCGCTGCTGTCGCGCGAGGACGGGCTCGCGTTCGCCGTGGCGACGTTGCGCGAGGCGCTTGCCCCGTGAGGCGGCTACTCCTCCGCGAGCGCCGCGGCCAGCCTGGTTCGTGCGGCCTTCGTCACGGGATCGCCGTGCGAGACGAGCACGCGCTCGACCGGCAGGTCGAGCAGAGGCCTCAGCGCGGCGCGCAACCTGGCGTGGTCGACGCCCGCCGGCAGCCACGACTGCGGACAGAGGCGAAGGCCGCCGTCGTCCGCTCCGAGGATCACGTCGCCCGGCACGAAGGCCCGATGCTCCGGGATCCAGTAGACGACCTCGGTGGCGCGGCCGCTCTCGAGGGCCACGATGCCCCCGGGCAGCGGCTCGCCCGGCCGGAACACGTCCGTGACGGCATCCGTCCGACGCTCGATCGCGGCGCAGGCGCGGCGCGCGACGTGCAGGCGGCCGCCGTAACGGTGCACGACCTCGGCGGAGCTCCGGACATGCCAGAACACGGTCACGAGCACGTGCACCGCGACGTTCGCGCGCTTCACGTCGCGGTCGAGCGCCTCCCAGAACCGTGCGGCCTCGACCGCGTCGGAGGGAACGAGCGGATCGATCAGCACGATTGCGCCGGGCGCCTCGTAGTAGACGCAGCCGACATCGTGGCGCCACTCCTCATAGTAGGCCGTCCAGCGCCAGAGCCCGTCAGCGACCCGAACGACCTCCATGGCAGCTGAGCCTATCGAAGTGCTCGTCGGGCTCGACGTCGGCACGACCGGCGTCAAGGCGGTCGCGGTCGCGCCGGGCGGCGGCGTCGTCGGGGTGGCGGAGCAGGGGTACCCGCTCTCGACGCCGCACGCCGGCTGGTCGGAGCAGGATCCGGAGGACTGGTGGCGTGCCACCCGGTCGGTGCTCGGCGCGCTCGGATCGCAGATCGGCGCCCGAAGCACGATCGCCGGCATCGGGCTCTCCGGCCAGATGCACGGCCTCGTCGCGCTCGATGCCGCCGGTCGCGTCGTCAGGCCGGCGATCCTTTGGAACGACCAGAGGACTGCGGTGGAGTGCCGCGAGATCGAGGACCGGATCGGGCTCGCGCGGCTGATCGGCCTGACGGGGAACCGTGCGCTGACGGGCTTCACGGCACCGAAGCTCCTCTGGCTGCGCCGCCACGAGCCGGACGCGTACGCGCGGATCGCCCGGATCTTGCTACCCAAGGACTACGTCCGTCTGCGGCTCACCGGCGAGTGGGCGACCGACGTCGCGGACGCGTCCGGCACGCTGCTGCTCGACGTCGCCCGTCGCACGTGGTCGGCCGACGTGCTCGACGCCCTCGAGATTCCCGCCGCCTGGCTGCCGCCCGTGCTCGAGTCACCCGAGATCTCAGGCGTCACGATCGCCTGTGACGAGTTGGCGCCGGGAATCCCCGTTGCGGCAGGCGCGGGCGACTGTGCCGCGGCCGCGGTCGGGGTCGGGATCGACAGCCCCGGCCCTCTCTCGATCGTGATGGGAACCTCCGGCGTCGTCTTCGCGGCGCTGCCCGCGTTCGCCTCCGACCCCGAGGCCCGCGTGCATGCGTTCTGCCACGCCGTGCCGGGCCAATGGCACGCGATGGGGGTGATGCTCTCCGCGGCCGGGTCGCTGCAATGGCTGCGCGACCGGCTCGCGCCCAACACGTCTTTCTCGGATCTCGTGGCGGAGGCGGAGGCGTGGGGCCCCGGCGTCGACGGGCTCCTCTTCGCGCCGTACCTCGCGGGCGAGCGAACACCGCACGCCGACCCGTCCGCCAGAGCGGCCTTCACCGGGATCGAGCTCCGCCACGACCGGGGAGCGCTCGTGCGGGCGGTGCTCGAGGGCGTTGCCTTCGGCCTGCGCGACTCGCTCGAGCTCGTCCGGGCGCTCGGCGGCCCCGTCGACCGGGCCCGTGCCTCGGGCGGCGGCGCACGCGGGCTCTGGCTCGAGATCGTGGCCTCCGTGCTCGGCCTGCCGATCGAGCTCACCGCGGTCGAGGAGGGATCGGCCTACGGCGCGGCGCTGCTCGGAGGCGTGGCCGGGGGGATTTTCCCGGATGTGCCCGCAGCAGTCGACCGCTGCGTGCGCGTTCGCACTACCGTGGAGCCCGACCCCGCCTGGCAGGCTGCCTACGAGGGAACCTACGCGCGCTTCCGCGCGCTCTATCCCGCACTCGACACCGTGAAGGAGCAGACATCATGACCAGTCTCGAGGGAAGGGTGGCAATCGTCACCGGGGCGAGTCGCGGCATCGGCGCCGCCATCGCCCGCATGCTCGCCGATCAGGGCGTCAAGCTCGGGCTCGCCTCGCGCTCGGGCGACGACCTCGGCATCTCCGGCGCGGTGGCCCGGGCGACGGACGTCCGCGATCGTGCCCAGGTCGCGGCGCTCGTCGAGGAGACGGTCTCTCGGCACGGTGGCCTCGACATCGTCGTCGCGAACGCGGGTGTCGGCGCGTACGGAGCGTTCGTCGATCTCGACCCGGCGCTCAGCGACGAGATGATGGACGTCAACGCGAACGGCGTGATCATCACGGCGGCCGCGACCGTGCCGCACCTGATCGCGCGGGGCGGAGGCGACTTCGTCTCGGTGGCGTCCGAGGCCGGACGCCGCGGGCTACCGTTCGAGGCGGTCTACTGCGCGTCCAAGTTCGCGCAGGTGGGCTTCACGCGGGCGCTCGACCACGAGCTACGCCCGCAGGGCGTCCGGTGCACGAGCGTCTGCCCGGGCGGCGTTGCGACCGACTTCGCGATGGAGGAGGGCCGGGGCCGGACGCCGGAGATGCCGGAGCTCGCAGGGATGATGTCCGCAGACGACGTGGCCGAGACGGTGCTCTTCGTGCTCACGCGCCCGCGCAACCACCGCATCCTCGAGGTGGCGTTCAGGCCCATGACCGAGACGAGCTGGGGGTAGACGATGGCCGTGAAGTGGGGAATCCTCTCGACCGCCGACATCAACAAGAAGCTGCTCGCGGGAGCAGCCGAGTCGGACGACGTCGACGTCGTCGCGGTCGGCAGCCGCGACCTCATACGAGCACAGGAGTTTGCGGAGACGTGGGGGATCGAGCGTGCCTACGGGACCTACGACGAGCTGCTCGCCGATCCGGAGGTCGAGGCGGTCTACATCCCGCTGCCGAACACGATGCACGGCGAGTGGTCGATCAGGGCGGTCGAGGCCGGCAAGCACGTGCTCTGCGAGAAGCCGTTCAGCAGGCACATCGCCGATGTCGAGAGCGCGTTCGACGCGGCGGAGGCGATCGGGATGCACCTCTCGGAGGCCTTCATGTACCGCCATCACCCGCAGACGGCGCGCCTCGTCGAGCTCGTCGAGTCGGGCGCGATCGGCGAGCTGCGCGTGATCCGCGCGGTGTTCAGCTACTCGCTGTACGACGCCGCGAACATCCGCCTGCGGACGGACGTCGACGGTGGCTCGCTGATGGACGTCGGCTGCTACTGCGTCAGCGGCGCCCGCCTCCTCGGCGGCGAGCCCGAGTCCGTCATGGGCGCCGCGCACATCGGCTCGAGCGGCACCGACTGGGTGTTCACGGGCCTGATGCGCTTCCCCGGTGACGTCGTGGCGTTGTTCGACTGCGGCACCTCGCTGGGTGACCGTGACGAGCTCGAGGCGATCGGGACCGAGGGCTCGCTGTTCCTCGACGACCCCTGGCACTGTCAGGAGCCGGTGATCGAGCTCCGCCGGGGGGACTCGGTCGAGCGCATCGAGGTCGAGGGCGCGAACCCCTACCGGCTCGAGCTCGAGGACCTGAACGCCGCCGTGCGCGGCGAGCGGCAGCCCCTGCTCGGGCGTGCGGATGCCATCGGACAGGTGCGCGCAATCGACGGGCTTTTCCGTTCCCACGAGAGCGGAAGCGTGATACGACTCGGGTGACGAGAACCGGACCGGCTCCGCGTGCGTAGGACCAGGGAGTCAACAACCAAGGAGAAGACGATGAGACGCCTGTTGCCCGCCATGTTGCTCGTCGCTGCCGCGACGGTCCTCGCCACGGGATGCGGAGGGAGCTCGAGCGGCAGCTCGGCGAGCGGGACGACGACGACCGCCGACACGACCACGGCGACGACGGGTGGCACCGCCTCGGGCACGCTCAACGGCTCGGTCGGGCCGGGCTTCGACATCTCGATGAAGCAGAAGACCGTTCCCGCCGGCACCTACAAGCTGGTCGTCGACGACCAGGGCACGATCCACAACTTCCGCTTCAGCGGGCCGGGCGGCGTGGACGTCAAGACGGACGTCGCCGGGACGGGGATCAAGACGTTCACGGTGACGCTGCAGAAGGGGACGTACACCTTCGTCTGCGATCCGCACTCGAGCTCGATGCATGGGACGCTGACCGTGAGCTGACGCTCCGCCCATCCCTGGACAGGGTTCGGCCTCTGACGGGGCCCGGTCGGCACAATCGTCCCGAGGACATCGACCACCCACCCCGAGGAGAAGCGTTGAGAACTACCGCACTCGCCGCAGGGGTCACCGCGGCTGCGTTGCTCGTCGCGCTGCCGGCGGCAGCGGCCATTCCGACCTACAGGGGAACCGACGGGCCGGGCTTCACGATCACGATGGCGAAGAAGCCGTCGAAGCCGGGCAAGATCAAGCTCGTGATCGCCGACAGGTCGGACATCCACAACTTCCACCTCACCGGGCCGGGAGTGGACGTCAAGACGTCGGTCGAGGGCGTCGGGAAGAAGACGTTCCTGATCACGCTGAAGAAGGGCACCTACAGGTTCATCTGCGACCCGCACCCGTTCATGAAGGGGTCGTTCACCGTCAAGTAGCAGTTGAGGGCTCCGGACGGCTTACCAGGGGGAGGGGCCGAAGCCTCTCCCCTCGCGAGCCTCGATCAGCCGGCGACGGTGAGCGGCAGCGGCACGATCTCGCCGTCGACGATGCGCCACGCAGCGAGCTCGTCGGTGCGGACGCAGTAGATCAGGTAGGGCTGGCCGGCCCAGAGGCCGATGTTCTGCACGTCTGTCCGGGACGGGCGCGGCGGAGAGGAGATGTGCGAGTGGAACACCGCCTGCACGACTTCGCGGTCGTTCAGGTCGGCCCAGGCGACGGGGTCGATCTCGAGCTCGAAGTGGTAGGGCGAGGGGGAGACGTTGCGTCCGGGCACGTACTCGAGCGCGGTGTCGCCCTCGAACACGACCAGTCCGCACGCCTCGTTCGGCAGCTCGGCGTTCGCGTGCGCGACGAGCGCGGCGCGGACCGCGGCGGGCACTACCACCAGATCGTGCGTTCCATGGACTCCTCGAGGTCATCGTCGGAGGCCTCCCAGAAGTCCGCGGAGATGTATTTCCAGCCGGCGTCGGTGAGGATCGTGACGATCACGCCCTCGTCCATCTCCTCGGCGATCTTGCGCGCCACGTGGATCGCGGCGCCGCACGAGACGCCGGCGAAGATCCCCTCGAGGTCGAGGAGCGCCCGCACCGCGTGCACCGACTCCTCGTTCGAGACGAGCATCTTGCGATCCAGCTTCGTCACGTCGAGAATCGGGGGGACGTAGCCGTCGTCGAGCGAGCGGAGCCCCATCACCGAGTCGCCCGGGAGCGGCTCGGCCGCGGCGATGACGATGTCGGGGAACGACTCCCGCAACCGCTCGCCCGCGCCCATCAGCGTGCCGCCGGTGCCGAGACCGGCGACGAGCACGTCGACCCGGTCGAGGGCCTCGGCGATCTCGGCCCCGGTGCCCTCGTAGTGCGCACGGGGGTTCGCCGGGTTCGCGTACTGGAACGGCATGAAGTACTTCGAGTCGCGCTCGGCGAGCTCGAGGGCGAGCCGTACGGCGCCGTTCGAGCCCTCGGCCCCCGGTGACAGCACGATCTCGGCGCCGAAGAGCCGCAGCATGCGCTTGCGCTCCTCCGTCGCGTTCTCCGGCATCACGCAGGTGAGCGGGTAGCCCTTCAGCTTCGCGACCATCGCCAGCGAGTGACCGGTGTTACCGGACGTCGGCTCGAGCAGGTGGCGGCCGGGCGTCAGCTCGCCGGAGGCTTCGGCCGCGTCGATCATCGACTTCGCGACCCTGTCCTTGATGGAGCCCGTCGGGTTCTGGCCCTCGAGCTTCCCGTAGATCTTCACGGACTCCTTCGGCGAGATCTTCGTCAGCTCGACGAGCGGTGTGTTGCCGATCAGGTCGAGCAACGACGACACGACCGGCAGCGACCGTGGCGGCGTCGAGCCGCCCGCCATCGCGGGCAGCAGGATCACCGTCTGGCCGGGCGCGACGGCCGTGTCGAGCCCGTCGAGCGTCCGGACGTCTTCGCCGCCGAGATAGACGTTGACGAACGTCGCGATCTCGCCGTCGGCGAAGATCTGCGTCCCGAGTGCGGGATACCTCGCTACGAGGTCGTCGAGCACGGCACGGACGGTGTCGCCGTCGGCCTCGACCTGGCGCTCTCCGCCGACCTCGGCCCGCAGGGTGGGTGGGATGCGGACGGCGGTCATGCGTGAACGGGCCCCTGGCAGAACTCGACGTAGTCGATGTACTCCGTGATCGACGGCGAGTCGCCGCACACCGGGCAGCCGGGATCCTTTTTCACGGCCACCTCGTCGAAGGTCGTGTGGAGCGCATCGAAGAGGAGCAGGCGGCCCGTCAGCGTCTCGCCGGCGCCGATGATGAGCTTGAGCGCCTCGCTCGCCTGGAGCGAGCCGACGATGCCCGGCAGCACGCCGAGCACGCCGCCCTCGGCGCAGCTCGGTGCGAGCTCCGGCGGTGGGGGCGCGGGGTAGAGGCAGCGGTAGCAGGGGCCGGCGTGCGGGTGGAAGACCGTCACCTGGCCCTCGAAGCGGTAGATCGACCCGTGGACGACCGGGATGTCGTGCCACACGGATGCGTCGTTCACGAGATAGCGCGTGGGAAAGTTGTCGGCTCCGTCCACGATCACGTCCCAGCCGTCGGCGAGGATGCGCTCGACGTTCTCCGAGGTCAGCCGTTCCTGGTAGGCCATGACCCTCACGTCGGGGTTGAGGGCCTCGATCGTGCGCTTGGCCGACAGCACCTTCGGCTCGCCGATCGTGTTCGTGGAGTGGACGATCTGGCGCTGCAGGTTCGAGTCGTCGACGATGTCGGCATCGACGATGCCGAGCGTGCCGACCCCTGCTGCGGCCAGGTAGAGCGACGCGGGTGAGCCGAGCCCGCCCGCGCCGATCAGGAGCACCCGGGCATCGAGCAGCTTCTGCTGGCCTTCCTCGCCGACCTCGGGAATGAGGATGTGGCGCGAGTACCGGGCCCGCTGCTCGGGGCTCAGCACCCGCGGCGTCTGGAACTCGAACCCGTTTCGCTTCCAGTCGGTGAACCCGCCGATCATCGAGGCCACGTTCGCGTAGCCGAGCTCGGAGAGCGACTTGGCGGCAAAGGCGGAGCGGTGCCCGGCCGCGCAGTAGACGACGATCTCGCGCGACCGGTCGGGGACGAGTGCCTCGATCCGCGACTCGAGATTGCCGCGGGGGACGTGCACCGCCGCCGGTAGGTGGCCCTCCTGCCACTCGTCCTGCTCGCGCACGTCGAGGAGGAGCGGCCGGTCGGCGTCGTCGAGACGGCCGAGCACATCCGAGACGGAGACCTCGTCGATCTCCGCCTTCACCTGTGCGAGGAGTTCCCTGTACGTTGCCATTACTTTCAAGAGTATAGCGTCCTGGCTCGTCCAGTCGAATCGACTTTCGAGGCGGCTCCGGCGGTGTGCCGGTCACGAGTGGGACGCAGCACTACAACGACGAACGGGTATGTCCGCATTCCCGCCCAACGGCACCCCGATTGACGTCCGCTGACCCGACGGCGTCCGAACCGCCGGCCACGGCTACCGTTCGCCCGTGAGCGCCCGCTCCCGCACGATCGTCGTCGTCGCCGTCCTGGCCCTTGCGGTCGGGGCTGCAGTCGCCGGGATCACCGCCGCCACGAGCAGCAGCCCGGCCGGTGTCGCGGCGCAAGGCCCCAAGGTGCGTGCGGGGGCTCCGCCGCTTTCTCTCGACCTCGGCGTCCGCGTCGATCCCGAGGCGGTCGACCTTCGCGAGGCCATGCGCCTCTACGACGCGGGAAAGCGTCCGGAGGCGGAGAAGCTCTTCGCGCGGCACGACTCGCTCGAGGCGAGGATCGGCGAGGCCTTCAGCACCTGGCCCGACAACACGCTCGCCGGGCTGACGCAGCTCTCCGGGCTCCACCCGAAGAGCGCGGCCGTGCAGTTGAACCTCGGGATCGCGCGGTTCTGGGCCGGCGAGGGAGGTGCGGAGGATGCGTGGAAGTCGGCCGCCGCCCTCGAGCCAGACACGCCGTACGCGGTGACGGCGGGTAACCTGCTCCACCCGAACTTCGCGCGCAACCTGCCCATCTTCGTCCCCGCGACTGCCGCGCCGGCGGCGATCCAGAAGCTCGCCGCGCCGGCCCAGTTCGCGGTGCTCGAGCGGCGCGCGCGGGCCGGGACGACCGCCGACCGCCTCTTCTACGGCGTTGCCCTGCAGCGCCTCGGGAGGCAGCGGTCGGCCGAGCGCGTGTACGCCGACGCCGCCCGCCTCGCCCCGAACGACGCCGAGGCCCGCGTGGCCGCCGCCGTCGCGCTGTTCGACAAGGCCCGCCCGGCGCTCGCGTTCTCCCGGCTCGGGCCACTCTCCCGCACCTTCCCCGACGCGGCCACCGTCCGGTTCCATCTCGGGCTGCTGTTGCTGTGGTCCGGGCAGGTCAAGGAGGCACGCCGCCAGCTCGGGCTCGTGCGAACGGTCGAGCCGGCGTCTCCACTCGTGAGCGTGGCGAAGCAGTACCTGGATGCGTTGCGCGCGAAGGGTCTCTGAGCCGTTTGGAGGGATTTTTTGACGCCGGGCGTGTCCGACCGCTACGGTCACGTCGGTTCGATGGAAAGGGGCGGCTCTGAGCGCAGCTGATTCAACCGGCACCTCGCTATCCGTCACCGCGGGAGTCCTCGACCTGCTCGAGGTACGGACGCTCTTCGAGTCGGGCAGGGGCGCCGGCAAGCTCGATGCCGAGGAGATCGCCCTCGCCCTCGACGAGCTCGATCTCGACGCCGCTCAGCTCGACGAGTTCTATACCGCTCTCGAGGAGGCCCAGGTCGACATCGTGGGCGCCGAGCAGAGCGAGGCCGAGGTGGAGAAGGAGTGGGCGTCCGAGGCGGAGATCTCCACCGACACCCTGCAACTCTTCCTCAAGGACATCGGCAAGGTGCCGCTGCTCACTGCCGCACAGGAGGTCGAGCTCGCCAAGCGGATCGAGCTCGGCGACCACTCCGCCAAGCAGGCAATGGTCGAGGCTAACCTCCGCCTCGTCGTCTCGATCGCGAAGCGCTACCGCAATCAGGGACTGCCCTTCCTCGACCTGATCCAGGAAGGGACGATCGGGCTCGTCCGGGCGGCCGAGAAGTTCGACTACCGCAAGGGGTTCAAGTTCTCGACCTACGCGACCTGGTGGATCCGGCAGGCCGTTGCGCGCGCCATCGCCGACAAGGGCCGCACCATCCGGATGCCCGTCCACGTCGTCGAGAAGCTGAACAAGATCCACCGCTCGGAGCGCAAGCTCCGGGCCGAGTTCGCGCGCGAGCCGACGATCCCCGAGATCGCACGCGACCTCGACTTCAGCGTGGAGGAGGTCGAGCAGATCAGGCGCTCCGCCCAGACCCCGGTCTCGCTGGAGAAGCCGGTCGGTGACGACGACGAGTCGGAGTTCGGTCACTTCCTCACGGACGTGACGGCGCAGCTGCCGGACGAGGCGGCCGAGATGGCACTCCGCCGGGAGGCGCTCCGCTCGATCCTCGGTTCGCTGTCCCCGCGGGAGCGCGCGGTGCTCGAGCTCCGCTACGGCCTCGACGGCCAGCAACCGCGGACGCTGGACGAGGTGGGGCGCACGTTCAACGTCACCCGCGAGCGCATCCGCCAGATCGAGCACCAGAGCCTGAAGAAGCTGCGCGCCCTCGCCGAAGCGAACAACGTCAGAGACGTGGCGTAAGCCGCGATGGAAAAGCGTATCGCGGCTTACGCCACGTACCTGTGTTCTGCACGCTTCGCGTGATCCTGAAGCCGGGAACCTACGGTTCCCTGTGAGCCCTCCCTTCCAGAGGGGCACAGCGAGTCCGGGGCTACACTTCCTCCGCTGTGGAGATGCCGCACTTCGACTCCCTCGTCGCCGAGCTCGCCGAGCTGATCGCCATCCCGTCGGTCAGCGCCGACCCTGCCCATCAGGCAGACGTCGCGGCCGCTGCCGAGTGGGTCGCGGACCGGGTTCGCCGGGCAGGCGGCAGCGCCGAGGTGATCCCGTGGGGTGAGCGGCCGCTCGTCGTCGGCGAGATCAGGGCCTCGCAGAGCCCCGAGACCGCACCCACGATCCTCTGCTACGGCCATTTCGACGTGCAGCCGCCCGACCCGCTCGAGCTCTGGGAGTCGGCGCCGTTCGAGCTCGTGGAGCGCGGCGGCTGGCTCTACGCCCGTGGGATCGCGGACGACAAGGGGCAGCTCTTCATGCTGCTGAAGGCCGCGGAGTTGCTCGCCGCGGCAGGTGAGCTCCCGGTCAACCTCCGCTTCGCCTGCGACGGCGAGGAGGAGATCGGCGGCCACTCGATCACCGACTGGATCGATGCCGACGAGCGCGGCGCCGACGCGGCGATCGTCTTCGACAGCGGCATGGTGGAGCGCGACGTGCCGGGATTCAACATCGCCGTGCGCGGGCTCTGCTACTTCCACGTCAAGGTGCGCACGGGTGATCGCGACCTCCACTCGGGCATGTACGGCGGTGCGTCCCTCAACGCGATGCACGCTCTCATGCAGACCCTGTCCGCCGTGCTGCCCCGCGACGGCCGGCTGCCGGAGCCGCTCCGGGCCGGGATCGTCCCGCCCTCGGATGTCGAGGCCGCCGGCTGGCAGTCCCTCCCGGCAGGCCCGGCCGAGATCGCCGCCGCAGGCTCGCGCCCCGCCGACGCTGCTGCGGGTGACGAGTTCTACCTTCGCACCTGGGCCGAGCCCTCCGTCGACGTGCACGGGATCGAGGGTGGCTCGCCGGTGCTCCAGAAGACCGTGATCGCGGTCGAGGCGCAGGCGAACGTCTCGATCCGGCTCGTCGGCGACCAGGATCCAGCCGTCATCGCCCCGGCCTTCGAGGCCTTGCTGCGCGAGGCAGCACCCAGGGGCACCGAGCTCGAGGTCACGATGCTCTCGTCCGCGCCACCCGGCCTCGTTCCGGCCGACGCCCCGGCCGTCCGGCTCGGGCTCGACGCGTTCGAAGAAGTGCTCGGCGTCAGGCCCCTGCTCGTCCGCTCCGGCGGAGCGATTCCCCTCGTCTCCGAGCTCGCCGCGCGCGGGGTCGCGACCGTCCTGACGGGCTTCGCCCTCAACGAGTCGAACATCCACTCACCGAACGAGCGCATCCCGGCCGCGTATCTCCGTCTCGGCATCCAGGCCGCGGCCGCTCTCTATCGCCATCTCGCCGACCTTGGGTAGCGCCCCCTTCTCCTCGCCTCTCGCGGCCGAGCTCGCGGAGGGCGTGCTCGAGCGCTTCCTACGCTACGTGCGCATCGACACCCAGTCGGAGGAGGGTGCGTCCACGTATCCGAGTACCGCGAAGCAGCTCGACCTCTCGCGCACCCTCACCGCCGAGCTGCAGGAGATCGGGCTCGCCGACGTCGAGCTCAACGAGTTCGGCTACGTGCTGGCGACGCTCCCCGGCACTCCGGGAGCGCCCGTGATCGGGTTGATCGCGCACGTCGACACGACGCCGGAGAGCCCGGGCGCGGGAGTTTCCCCGATCGTGCACGAGGACTACGCCGGTGGCTCGATCGTCCTGCCCGGCGACCCGAGCCAGGTGATCGACCCCACCGAGGAGCCGGCGCTCGCGGTGAGGGTCGGGCACGACATCGTCACGAGCGACGGAACGACGCTGCTCGGCGCCGACGACAAGGCGGGCGTGGCGGAGATCATGGCGGCCGTCGCGTATCTCCACGGCACGTCCGAGCCGCGCGCGACGGTGCGCGTCGCGTTCACCGTCGACGAGGAAGTCGGTCGCGGTGCGGATCACTTCGACATCGAGGCGTTCGGCGCCGAGGCGGCGTACACGCTCGACGGCTCGGGCGTCGGCGAGCTGGAGATCGAGACGTTCTCGGCCCGTCAGGTGGTCGTGACGATCCGTGGGCGCGGGGCCCACCCCGGCACCGCCAAGGGCAAGCTCGTGAACGCCGTCAAGCTCGCAGCGGACTTCGTCGCGTCATTGCCGCGCGATTCGCTCTCGCCCGAGACGACCGAGGATCGTGAGGGCTTCGTCCATCCCTCCCGTGTCACCGCCTCGGCCGAGGATGCCGTCATCACGCTCATCGTCCGTGACCACGACGACGCGCTGCTCGACCGGCACACGGAGCTCGTCCGGAGCCTCGCCGCCGCGATCGAGGAGCGCGAGTCGCGGGCCCGGGTGCGCGTCGAGGTGCAGGAGACCTATCGCAACATGCGTTCCGTGATCGAGCAGCATCCCCGCATCGTCACCGCGGCCGAGGAAGCGATCCGGCGCGCCGGGAACGAGCCCGTGCGCTCGTTGATCCGCGGCGGCACCGACGGCTCCCGGCTCTCGGAGATGGGCCTCCCGACGCCGAACATCTTCACCGGCGGCCAGAACTACCACTCGCTGCGTGAATGGGCGAGCGTGCAGGACATGGCCGCTGCGGCCGCGACCGTGGTCGAGCTCGCGCGGGTGTGGGCAGAGTAGACGGAGACCGCGGGGAGAGGCTGAAGCTTCTCCCCGGGTTTCAGCGGCTTCGCCGCGTTCTCGTCAGTGGTCGTGGACGCCGCAGCCGAGCCAGTCGTGGCCGAAGCGGCGCATCTCCGCGATCAGGGGGAGGAGGGCGGCGCCCTTCTCGGTCAGCTCGTACTCGACGCGGGGCGGCGACTCGGCGTAGCTCCGGCGGATCACGATCTCCTCGGCCTCGAGCCACCGAAGCCGCTCGGCGAGGGTGCGGGGGCTGATCCCGGCGCACGAATGCTCGATCTGGGTGAATCGGCGGGCACCCTCGGAGAGCTCGTGGACGATCAGGACCGTCCACTTGGCGCCGACGATCTCGGCGCACGCGGCCACCGAGCACGTCTCGGACTGGTGAACCTGCAGCATCGTGCGCGTAGCCACAACCTCGATCATACCCTGCCCCACGGCCGGAGCAGGGCGGAGCACAGGAACCTTCACAACTGGTCGTGCCGCGTCAGTCCCAGGGAGGCGGCTGGAAGACCCAGCGGCCACCGACCATCGTCGACACGAGCTCGACCGACCCGAGCTCGTCCGGCGGGCAGGTGAACGGGTCACGCGAGAGCACGACGAAATCCGCGAGAAAGCCGGGGAGCAGCCGCCCCCGGCGGCGCTCGTCACCGGCGAGCCACGCGGGCGTGACGGTGGAGGCGATGAGCGCCTGCTCGACCGTGAGCGCCTGATCGGCTTGCCAGCCCGGCCGCTCGTCGATCGTCCGCAGGACCCCGGCGCGGATCCCCGCGAGCGGGTCGAGCTCCTCGACCGGTGCGTCCGAGCCGTTGGCGACGACCGCGCCCGACTCGAGGAGGCTGCGGAACGCGTAGGTGCCCTCGAGCTGGTCGCCCCAGAACCGCTCGGCCAGGTCGCGGTCGGACGGGGCGTGGGAGAATTGCACCGAGCACGCGACGCCGATCGCTGCGAAGCGCGGGATGTCGGCAGGGTCGAGGCACTGGGCGTGCTCGATCCGCTGTCGCAGGCCACGTGGCTTCCAGGCGTCCTGCGTCGCCTCGAAGGCGTCGAGTGCCTCGCGGTTCGCGCGGTCTCCGATCGCATGGACGGACACGGGCCAGCCCGCCTCGGCGGCGCGCCGGACGATGTCCTCCAGCTCCTCGCGGCTCGTGATCTGCACTCCCGTGCCGTCGAGCATCAGCGCGGTCTGCGAGCCGAGCGTGCCGTCCATGAACGTCTTCACGTAGCCGAGGCGGAGGAAGTCGTCGCCGATGCGCGCGCGCAGCGCGAGCGCTGCGATCTCGGGTAGCCGGTCGACCGGCAGCGACTGCCAGACCCGGAGCGAGAGGCCCTCCTGCTCGTGGATCCGGCCGAAGATGGAGGCGGCGCCGAGCCAGCCGTCCTTGTCGTGGATCGCGGCGACCCCTCGCCCGTTCGCGACCCGGATGCCCTCTCGCGTCGCCTCGACCCACTCGTCCTCGGTGACGGTGACGAACCGCTCGCGGAACCGCCAGGCCGATTCCTCGCGCAGGATCCCCGTTGGTGTCCCGTCGGGGAATCGCTCGACGACGCCACCCGGCACCTCGAGATCGCCGCCCGCGCGGGCGAGGCCGGCGCTGTTGAGCCACAGCGAGTGGTAGTCCTTCGACCACAACGCCGCCGGGCTGTCCCCGGTCACGCTGTCGAGCGCGGCGGCGGTCGGGCCATCGGGCCAGGCCGCGTCCCTCCAGCCGGTGCCGCGGATCCACGTCCCCGAGCGCGCGTGCGCCCGAACGAGCGCCAGCGCCGAGGCGACGGAATCCGCTTCCTCCAGGTGCACGTCGCGCCGGGCGAGCGACCACGTCGGGAAGTGGACGTGGGAATCGGTGAACGCCGGCATCACGCAGCGCCCGCGCAGGTCGACGCGATCGGGCGTGGGGAGCACCCACTCGTGCGTGCCGACGCCGCCGGCGACGAGCGGGCCGGCGACGGTCAGGGCACCGCAGGTCGGGAGGGACGGGTCCAACGTGCGGACGACGCCGTTGTCGAGGATCACCGCACGCGCCTACTGCCGGTAGTTCTCGATGATGTCCGGGTCGCGCTCCTCGGCCGCATCGGGGTCGAGGTGCGCGCGCCTCAACGCCTTGCGCTGGCGCAACAGGTCCCACGACTGGTCGAGAGCAATCTGCAGCTCGCGCAGGCGCTGCCGGGTCGCCTCGTCGATGTCGCCTTCGGTCTCGCGCCGCCAGAGCTCGTGCTCCTCGTCGACGAGTTGCTCGATCCGCTCGTGGATGGTCGCGTCGTCCATTCGTTCGCCCCTCTCGACTCGTGGTGTTCGAGAGAGTCTGCCCACTTGCCGGCGCGCGCGTGCGCGGAGCAGCAGTCAGCGGCCGACGAGCGCCGGCAGGCCACCTCGGCCGAGCGGTGCCACGATCGGATGCTCGGTCGGGAAGTCGGGGGTCTCCGGATGGAGATCGAGCCTCCCGCCGGCATGGCACTCGGTCGTCCCGTAGGGCGCGTCCTGCTCGGGCTCGAGGGCCTCCATCGACCGTGCGAGCAGCTCGGCCTCGCCGACGGACGCTCCGAGCTGCACGGCGGTCCATGCCATCGCCTGGATTGCGTCGCAGTTGGTCGTGGCCTCGTCGGCGACTCCGGCGGTGTGGTAGCTCTCGTGCGCCAGGACGAGGACCGCGTAGATCGTGTCGGCGGCGCGGGCATAGCACGGCGAGTCGAGCGGCAGTGGGTCGGGCGCGCCCCAGTCGATCTGCGCGAGGCAATCGAGCTCGGAGTGGTGGGCATGCCCGACGAACTTCCGTAGCCGCTGGCAGACCGTGCGCGTCAGGAACAGCCTCGGCTCGGGGATGCCGGCCGCGTCGAACTGGACCTCGCCCTCGCGAGCCTGCGCGTCGATCAGCCCTGCCCAGAAGCTCTGGCAGTCGACCTTCACGGAGCGGCCCGCGACGCCCGACGCGACAGGTTGCAGCCGGTGCTCGAAGGAGCGGTCGCTCCAGATCTGCCAGCCGACGAGCAGCAGCGGGAGTACGAGAATCGCCGCCACAACGCGCATGCTGTCGTATCGGCGCGGTGCGGCAGGATCCGTAGTCGCGCGGCGCTCAGCCGTGCAGTGACGACGTGTCGACCACCTCGAAGGCGGACCCCGGCACCCGGCCGAGCGTGTGCAGGTCGTCGTTCGACCAGCGTGGGTCGGGTGTGCCCGAGACGAACCAGTCCGATCCGTTGTCGGCCACGATCATCCCGTACTCCTTCAGCGCCTGGAGCACGATCCGCGCCTGCCGCGGGAACCCCGAGATGTCGTAGCTCTTCTTCAGGCGCAGCCTCGCTCCCATCGCGGGCAGCGACGGGTCGGTCAGCGAGCTCGCGTAGTGGCGGGCCGGCCAGACGTACGCCCGTCGCGTGCGGGAGACGGTGAAGCGCAAGGCGTGGTCGATTCGGCCCTTCGCGACCTCGTCGTAGCGCGCGAGCCCCGGCAGGATCGGCAACCCTGCGGCGTCGGCGGACGTCCAGCCGGCCGGCCGCAGCCGGTTCGAGCGCAGGTCCCAGATCGCACCCGACCCCGCGGCCCACCGCGAGCCCACGCGGTGGAGCGCGTACAGCTCGTAGAGGCGGCAGGCGTCGCGATCGACGATTAGCGCGTGACGGTCGCCCTGTGAGGCGGCACCACCCTCGATGCGCACTCCCGCCGGGATCGGGTACGGCCCCCGGTCCGACTCGTCCGCGTAGTCGAAGCTGACCGCGCTCTTGCGCTGGCTCCGGCCGACCACGGTGATCGGGATCCCGATCGGGCCTCCGTCCCAGAGGCCCGAGCCGAAGTCGGCGTGCATCGTCTTCGTCGCGCCGATCGCGGCGACGGTCGCAGCCGATCCGGCGGCGACGGGCAGCGCATCGACGCGCCGGTTCCAGGCATTGTCGGCGGGGAACACCGGGCACGATTTCGCCGCGGGGAGCGGCGAGCTCCAGGCGGTCGCGGCGGCGACGGCCGCTGCGGCGACCGTGGCGGCGAGGACGAGCCTCATCGTCAACGTCTCGGCAGTCCCGTGACGGAGCTCATCCCTCCAACGAGGGCGGCGTCGTCTTCGGGTAGCGCGCACGGATCCCGTCGACGAACGTCGCGAGGCGCTCGGCGATCGCGGCATCGTGGATCTCGAGCACGTTCTCGGCGTTTCGCTCGCCGGAGCGCGAGAAGTTGAACGACCCGACGAAGGAGACGTCGTCGGCGACGACGACCTTCGCGTGCATGAAGTCGTGGAGCGACTCGGGCGTCCAGCGGGTCGAAGGCTTGCCCGAGAACGGGGCGCCCGTGAGAATGGTGTGCAGCAGCGGGATCTTCCACGCGCTGACGCCGTTCGTCGCCCACTGGTGGAACACCTCGTCGACCTGCGTCTCGTCGATCACGCCGGCCACGTCGCAGCGGTGCTCGTTCACGATCTCGACGAGCGTGGCGAGGATCGGGCCCGAGGTGAGGACCGGCGAGGCGATCCGGATCCGCTGCCGGGCCCGGCCGAGGAACTTTGCCACGCGATGGGAGAGGGCATCGCCGTACTCCGGCGTGAACCAGGGGCGGACCTCGGTCGTGCCGTCGATCTCGACCGGCCGCGGCTGGACGCGCCCCGTGTGCTCGACCGCCCCGCTCGCCCACAGCTCCTCCAGGTTGAGCGTGAACGCGCGCGCCAGCGGCGGCGAGCCGAGCACCCGCACGATCACGTTCTCCTGGCGGCTCCACGAGTCGTCCGTCCAGTTCGTCGAGCCCGACCAGACGTCGACCCCGTCGCGGACGACGAACTTGTCGTGCATCAGGTCGGGGACGCCGGCAATCGCACGTGTCGGCACCGGGAGTGCTGCGATCGCGGCGGGAGTCGTCTGGGGCGGCGGCGGGACGGGGATCGGCCCGGGGTGGTCGACGTTGTAGACGAGCCGGATCGCGACGCCCCGCTGCTGCGCCGCGAGGAGCGTCGCCAGGACGAGTGCGCCGGCGGACGTCTCGAAGCGGGCGTCGTAGACGGCGATGTCGAGGCTCGTTTGCGCCGCCCCGAGGAAGGTTGCCAGCTCGCGGGCGATCTCGGTGGGCGTCTGCCCACCATCCGTCAGCGTCCGCAGCTCGATCGGCACGCGCTCAGGCGATCGTGGCCCGGTGCGCGGCCTTGCGGGCGCGCTTGGCTGCCTGATAGTCGGAGAGCGCCTGCGGGGAGTCGACGTCGCCGAGGCTGAGGTGGTCCGGCGCGAACTCCTCCCAGCCGCTGGGCCGAACGCCGAGGCGCTTCGCGATCACGCCGACCATCGTGCGCGCCTTCATCTCGCCGATGCCGGGTAGCGCGAGCAGGCGCTGCTCGAGGTCGGCGCCGTCGCGGGCGCCGGTCCAGACCGCGGCCGCGTCGCCGCCGTACTCGCTCGCGATCACGGCGCAGAGCTCCTGCGTGCGGCGGGCCATGTTGGCCGGGAACCGGTGCAGCGCCGGCTTCTGGCGGAACACCGCCTCGAGCTGCTCCGGCTCCATCCCCGCGATCGCCTCGGCGTCGAGGCCGCCGAGCCGCTTCGAGAGCTCGAGGGGAGAGGAGAACGCCTTCTGCACGGTGATCTGCTGGTCGAGCACGAAGCCGATCAGCAGGGCGAGCGGGCTCGCACCGAGGAACGCGTCGGCCTCGGGGTCGCCACTGAAGTGGATCGGTGTCGTCCGTGCCACTACCCGATCCTAGCGCGGGATACCCTGCACGGATGGACGTCCTCGCCGGCTTCACGCCCGCCACGCGCTCCTGGTTCGAGCGGGCGTTCGCCGGGCCGACGCCGGCGCAGACCGCCGCCTGGCCGGCGATCGCGACCGGCGCGCACGTCCTCGTGCAGGCTCCCACCGGATCCGGCAAGACGCTGGCGGCGTTCCTCACCGGCATCGACCGGCTCACCGCGAGCCCCGGCGAGGGGCTGCGACTGCTGTACGTCTCGCCGTTGAAGGCGCTCAACTACGACGTCGAGCGTAACCTGCGCGGCCCGCTCGCGGGCCTCGGCTCGACGCTGACCGTGGGGGTCCGGACGGGCGACACGGACCAGCGAGAGCGTCGCCAGATGCTGCGCACCCCGCCCGACATCCTGATCACGACACCCGAGTCGCTCTTCCTGCTCCTCACCTCGCAGGGGCGGGAGATGCTGCGCGGGGTCGAGACGGTGATCGTCGACGAGGTGCACGCCGTCGCGGGCACGAAGCGCGGCGCCCATCTGGCGCTCTCGCTCGAGCGGCTCGAGCGCGTCGCCGAGCAGCCGTTCCAGCGCATCGGGCTCTCCGCCACCCAGAGACCGCTCGAGGAGATCGGGCGCTTCGTCTCCGGCGGGAGGCCGATCGAGCTCGTCGACGCGGGCACGCGCAAGGACCTCGACCTCGAGGTGGTCGTCGCGCTCGAGGACATGCGCGAGCCCGGCTCGGACCCCGGCCTCAGCCAGCTTGTGCTGCCGGACGGCGTCGAGATGGCCTCAGGGCTCGAGTCGACGGCGCGGTCGATCTGGCCCTCGATCTATCCCGCCGTGCTCGACCTCGTGCGACAGCACCGCTCCACGATCGTGTTCGTCAACAACCGGCGGCTCGCGGAGCGGCTCGCCCTGCGGCTCAACGAGCTCGCCGGGGAGACGATCGCTCGCGCCCACCACGGCTCGCTCGCCCGTGAGCAGCGCGTCGAGATCGAGGAGCTGCTCAAGGCCGGGCTGATCCCGTGCCTGGTCGCCACCTCGTCGCTCGAGCTCGGCATCGACATGGGAGCCGTCGACCTCGTGATCCAGGTCGAGAGCCCGAAGTCCGTCGCCCGCGGGCTGCAACGCGTCGGCCGGGCGGGGCACGATCTCGGTGCCGTCTCGAAGGGGCGCATTTTCCCCAAGTTCCGGGCCGACCTGCTCGAGTCCGCGGTCGTCGCGAAGGCGATGCGCGAGGGGCTCATCGAGGAGACGCAGATCCCGCGCAACCCGCTCGACGTGCTCGCGCAACAGATCGTCGCGATCTGCGCCGAGGAGGAGATCGCTGTCGACGACCTCCACGATCTCGTCCGCGGTGCGTATCCGTTCGCCGGTCTCGCCCGCTCGCAGCTCGAGAACGTGCTCGACATGCTCGCCGGCCGCTATCCGTCCGACGAGTTCGTCGAGCTGCGTCCTCGCATCGTGTGGGACCGCACCGCGGGCGTCGTCAAGGGCCGCCAGGGGGCACGGCGGCTGGCGGTCACGAACGCCGGCACGATCCCCGACCGCGGCCTCTTCGGTGTGTTCCAGGTCGACGGTGGCAGCCGGGTCGGCGAGCTGGACGAGGAGATGGTGTACGAGGCGCGCCAGGGGCAGACGTTCATGCTGGGCGCCTCCACGTGGCGCATCGAGGAGATCACCCGCGATCGCGTGCTCGTCTCCCCGGCACCCGGCGCTCCCGGCGCCGTCCCCTTCTGGAAGGGCGAGGGCGTCGGGCGGCCGTTCGAGCTCGGAGAGAAGATCGGCCGCGCCTCCCGCGAGATCGTGGCCCTCTCGGACCGAGGGGCCCTGGAGCGCCTGGGTGACGATTACCACCTCGACCCGCTTGCCGCCAGGAACCTGCTGACGTACCTTCGCGACCAGGCAGCGGCGAATGGCGGCGTCGTCCCGTCGGACCGTACGGTCGTCATCGAGCGGTTCCGCGACGAGATCGGCGACTGGCGACTGTGCATCCTGACGCCGTTCGGGGCACGCGTGCATGCGCCCTGGGCGATGGCTCTGACGGCGCGCCTCCGTGACGCGCTCGGGCTCGAGGTGCAGTCGATCTGGTCGGACGACGGCATCGCCCTCCACCTGCCGGAAGCCGACCTGCCGCCGCCGATCGCCGACCTGCTCCTCACGCCGCACGAGATCGAGGAGCTGGTCGTCCAGGAGGTGGGGCAGACCGCGCTCTTCGGCGCTCGCTTCCGCGAGAACGCGGGTCGCGCGCTCCTGATCCCGCGGCGACGTCCCGGGCAGCGCACGCCGTTGTGGCAGCAGCGGCTGAAGGCGCAGAGCCTGCTGCAGGTCGCGCGCAACTACGGCTCATTCCCGATCGTGCTCGAGACCTACCGCGAGTGCCTGCAGGACGTGTTCGACCTCCCCGCCCTGAAGCGCGTCCTGCGCGGCCTCCAGACCCGCGAGCTCGACCTCGTCGAGGTCGAGACGGCCTCCGCCTCGCCGTTCGCGTCGTCGCTGCTCTTCGCCTACGTCGCGACCTACATGTACGAGGACGACACGCCCGCCGCCGAGCGGCGCGCGCAGGCGCTCTCGCTCGACCGTGACCTGCTCCGCGAGCTGCTCGGCCAGGAGGAGCTGCGCGAGCTGCTCGATCCTGCCGCGCTCGCCGATGTCGAGGCCCAGCTCGCGGGCAGCCCGCGCTCGCCCGACGAGCTGCACGATCTTCTCCGGCGGCGCGGCGACCTTCGCGACGACGAGGTGGATGGGGCGCACGCTGCCGTGCTCGAGGCGGATCGCCGGGCCTTGCGTGCCCGGATCGCAGATGAGCAGCGGCTCATCGCGATCGAGGACGCAGGGCTCTTCAGGGACGCGCTCGGGGTGATGCCGCCCGGCGGGCTGCCGGAGGCGTTCCTCGACGCCGTGCCCGACGCGCTCGGCGTCTTGCTCGGGCGCTTCGCACGCTCCCGCGGTCCCTTCACGACCGAGGAGGCAGCCGGACGCTACGGCCTCGAGCTTGCCGTCGTCGAGGATGTGCTGACGGGTCTCGAGCATGCCGACAGGCTCGTCCGCGGCGAGCTTCGCCCCGGCGGCGTCGAACGCGAGTGGTGCGATCCCGACGTGCTCCGGCGCCTGCGCCGCGCCTCGCTCGCGGCTCTGCGCAAGGAGGTGGAGCCCGCCGAGCAGGCGGCCTTCGGGCGCTTCCTGCCTGCGTGGCACGGGATCGACCGGCGCGCCACCCTTCGCGAGGCTCTCGTCCCGCTTCAGGCTCTGCCGCTGCCCGTCTCGCTCTGGGAGAGCGAGGTCCTCCGCCGGCGCGTGCCGGGGTACCAGCCTGCCTCGCTCGACGCGCTCTGCGCGACCGGCGAGGTCGTGTGGGTCGGAGCCGGCCTCGACCGGGTGGCGCTCTACTTCCGGGCCGACGCGCCCCTCCTCGGTGCCCCGTCCGGTGCGCCCTCGCCCGAGAGCGAGACAGCGAACGCGCTGCGCCGCGCCCTGGCGCAGTCGGCGGAGTTCTGGCCTGACCTGCTCGTGGCGACGGGGCTCGACGCCGAAGCTGCACTGCCCGCACTCTGGGAGCTCGTCTGGGCGGGCGAGGTGACGAACGATGCCTGGGCCCCGCTTCGCGCCGCTCGACGGTACGGCACGCCCGTGGCCGACCGGCGACCGCGCCGCTTCTCCCGCACCCGCGCCGCCGGAACGACCTCGACCCAGGGGCGGTGGTCACTCACGACCCGCCTCTTCCCGGCAGCGGTCGATCGCCGTGCCCTCGCCGAGCTCCTGCTCGAACGGCAGGGCATCGTCGTGCGCGACGGCGTTCGCGGCGAGGGCGTCGTCGGCGGGTACGGCGCCGTCTACGGCGAGCTGCGGGCGCTCGAGACGATCGGTGGCTGTCGGCGCGGTTACTTCGTCGAGGGCCTCGGTGGTGCCCAGTTCGCGCTCCCCGGGGCGGTCGAGCGCCTGCGCGAGCTGCGAAGCGGTGCCGACGAGAACACCCTCGTGCTCGCCGCCGCCGATCCCGCCCAGCCCTACGGCGCCGCGCTGCCGTGGCCACGGCGGGCAGGTTCGCGCGCCGCCCGGGTCGCGGGCGCCCACGTCGTCCTGCTCGGCGGCGCCGCTGCCCTCTACGTCGAGCGGGGCGGTCGCACGCTCGTACCGCTCCGCGAGCCGGACGACGCGTGGTTGCGCCCCGCCCTGACCGCGCTCGCGGACTGGGTGCGCGAGGGGCATGCGAAGCGCCTCGCCGTCGAGCGGTTCGACGGCCGGCCTGTCGCCGAGACCGAGGCGATGCCGTTGCTCGTCGAAGCCGGCTTCCTCGCCGGACCGCGCCGCGCCGTGCTTCGGCCCTGACAGGCGAGACACCCCGCCGCCGTCGTTTCTGGAGCCGCTACCGTCGGTCGCGATGAACGTCTTCCGTTTCATCCCGGGCTACGAGGAGGAGATCTATCGGGCAGGCAAGGAGCCGCTTCTCCTCCTGCTGCTCGCGTTCCTCTTCACGTTCGCACTCACGCGCCTGTACACGAGGCTCGCGCGCCGGCACGGCTGGGGCAGCGGCCGCCTCGGCGACACGCACATCCATCACATGGTCCCGGGCATCGTGCTCGTCCTCGTCGGCGGCCTGATCGCGTTCTCGACCTACACCAACCCGGCGATCGTCGATCTCGCCGCGGTCGCGTTCGGCGGCGGGGCGGCCCTCGTGCTCGACGAGTTCGCGCTCGTCTTCCACCTCGAGGACGTCTACTGGGAGGACGAGGGCCGCCAGTCGGTCGTCGCGACCGTCCTCGGTGCGGCCGTGATCGTCCTCATGCTCACCCTCACCGCACCTGCCGGCCTGCACACCGACACGTTCTCGGACAGGAGCCGCGTCTACGCCGTCGGCTATCTCGGTGGCAACGCCCTCTTCGCCCTCATCTGCTTCCTGAAGGCCAAGCCGTTCGTCGGCCTGACCGCGATCTTCGTGCCGTTCGTCGGCCTCGTCGGGGCGGTGCGTCTCGCCCACCCGAAGTCGCCGTGGGCGCACGTGTTCTACGACCGGGCGAAGCTCGAGCGCGCACGCATCCGGTTCACGCGTTGCCTCGGCCAGCGGGTGCGCAACCGCGTCGTCGCAGTGCTCGGCGGCTTTCCGCACCGCCCCGCGCACTCCTGATCACTCTCGGCTCAGATCGAGGCGAGCAGGCCGAGCACGACGCCGAACAGGAGGTGCCGGAACGTCGCCTGCGCGAACGCCCGGCCCGAGCGCGACATCGGCGGCAGCTCGGGTGCCCCGCGGGCGGGGTGATGGCGGTCGGTCAGGAGGGTCAGCGGATACGTGACGAGGTGCTCGACCAGCGCGAAGCCGATTGCGAACCAGAACGCGTTGCCGCCGATCCGCTCGAAGAGAGCCCAGTAGACGAGGCCCGCGACGGCCCCATTCGCCACGTGCAAGGCCCAGCCGGCGGCCCGCCAGTGCGGGCCTCGGGTCACGAGCTTGCCGAGGATCGCGATGTCGGAGTAGGGGAAGCGGAACAGCCGCTGGTCGAGCGGCTCGACGAGCCCCCAGACGGCTGCCGCTGCGGCCCCGGCCAGGCCCGCCTGCAACCAGGGGCTCAACTCGGCGAGAGCTTGCGGATCCGCTCGACGGCGCGGCCGAGCCTGCGGTCGGCGTAGTTCGCCCGCAGCTCACGGGCGATCTCGGGCGTCACGGCGGCTCCCCCGACGACGACCGTCAGCCCCTCGGCCCGAGCCGCGGAGGAGAGAGCGGCGCGCAGCAGGGCGAGCGACTCGCTGCGGGCGGCACTGAGGCAGAGCATCGTCGCGCCGATCCTCTCGGCGAACGCGATCGCGGTGTCGACCGGCGTGTCGGCACCGAGGAACTCGATCCTCCAGCCGTCGGCACGAAGCATGACGGCGAGCATCAGCAACCCGACGTCGTGGTGCTCGCCCGGGGCGCACGCGAGTACGGCGGCACCGCGCACGCCGCCCCGGCCCTCCGAGAGCAGCTTGCCGAGGTGCGCCCGTACCTTCGCGGTGATCGCGTGCTCCTGTGCGACCGACAGCTCCCCGCGGTGCCAGGCCTCGCCGGTCCAGCGCAGGGCAGGAGCGACGACCTCGGTCAGCGCCTGCTCGAGCGGCAGCACCGCAAAGGCCTGATCGAGCGTGACCGAGACGGCGGGCGGATCGGTGTCCCGGATCGACGCGATCAGCGCGTCGCGCAGCTCGGTGGGCTCGTCGAGCGCCGTCGATCCGGCCCCGTCGATCACCCGGGCGGCCTCGCCGATGCGCCAGCCCTCGCGGATCCGGTCGCGGAGCCACTCGACGCGCTGCACGTCGACCTCGCTGTAGCGCCGCTGGCCTCCCGCCGTACGCACGGGGCGCAACACGCCGTAGCGCTGCTCCCACTTGCGAAGCGTGTCGGGGGCGACGCCCGTCCGACGGGAGATGGCCGCAATGTTGAGGAGAGGCGAGGTCATTGGACTATTCTTGGACAATCGTAGACTACAGAAACGTCGTCCCCGTCCTCCCGTGCCCGAAGCACGAGCCCGCCAGGGTGTGGCGAGGAGGCGGCGACGCCGGCGCTCGCGGGCAGATCCAGGCGGCCGTTGCTCGGAGATCGGTCAGTTCGATCATGACCTGGCAACGGCCGCGAGCACGAGCCCGGAACAGGATTCGGGGCGGGCGGCGCGTATCCGGAGGTGTGGCCGTTCGCGCTCCCCAGCTCCAGCTCGCCCTGCGCAGCTTTGCGCTCGGTGCCTTTGCGTTTCTCCTGCGGGAGCTGGACGACGGCGCCGACCTGCCGGTGGCGTTCGTGGAGCACGAGCATGCGGGCGGGCCGGCGTTGTACGAGTACCGGCCGCTCGTGCGCGCGTTCGTCGAGGAGCGCGCGCAACGGCTCCGCGGACGTGACGACGCGCTGATCGCGCTCGAGGAGCTGCAGCGCGAGCCCGCGGCGGCGATCTTCGCCCGGGCTCATGCGGGGCCGCGGCCGTCGGAGGACGAGGCGCTCTTCCGCACCGTACTGCTCGGGCTGCTCGTCTCCACGGCCGAGGCGTGCGGAGGCTTCGACTGGGACGACGACGCCTTCGACCGCGCCTACGCCGAGCTCGAGCGGTCACTCTACGGCGAGCGCCGCACCTACACGGCAGTCGCTCCTCTCGTCGGGATCTCGGTCTCGACCCAGCTCGAGCTGGCACCAGGATTGCGCGTTCGCTCGGTCGCCGACGGCGAGCTCGCGCGCCACTGGCCGGAGGCGAGCTCGCTGGTGCCGAAAGACTTCGGTCGTGAGACCGACCGCTACTGCGTGCTCGAGCTGCGCACCGCGCTTGCCGCGGCCGAGGATCCGCCGGATGCGCCGGCGGAGCTCGCCGACGCGGTCAGCGCGATCCGGCTCGCGACCGCGGCGCCGCTCTCCGCCGGGCCGGTGCTGTTCGAGACGCTCGACGGCCGCCCGTACGGGATCAGGCCGGTCCTGCCGATCGCCGCCACGCAGCCTCCGGGCGAGGCGACGCGCCTCGACTCCTTCCGCGGCGCCCTGGCGGGGGAGCTGCTCCTGCGGCTCGCGCTCGCCGATGCCGACAGTGCGCTCGCGGAGGCGCTCGACCGCTGGGAGCTGTCGCTCTTCCAGAACGAGCCGTTCCGCTCCGACCAGCTCCGGGCCGCGCTCGTGGCGCTGCTCGGGGAGACCTGGCCCCTGCGCGCGGCGGTGCTGCTCGAGGCAGAGCCGGCCGCACGATCGGTACTGCACGCAGAGCTGACCCGACTTGCGGGCGGGGAGGCGTGCTCGCTCGCCGTAGCCGACACGGCACGGAGGGCGCTCGTCGAGGCGCTGCAACACGGAGATCGTCCGGCGCTCCTGCGGGAGTTGGACGAGGCGCTACTCGGGGTGCGCGACCGGCGCCCGCTCCACCTCGCCGTCTGAACCCTGCCCCGCCGCCCTCGGCGCGCATCGAAACGAGCCCGACGGCGGCGTAGAGTCTGCCCGTGAGCGAGGGTCAGGTGCCCCGGCCGGACCATGAGCCGCGGCCGGCAGCGGCCGCTGACGTCGACCGGCGCATCGTCAGCGTCCTGTTTGCCGATGTCGTGGGGTTCACATCGCTGTCCGAGCGACTCGACTCGGAGGACGTGGCCACGATCCAGGATGCGTACTTCGCAGCGACGCGCGAGACGATCGTGCTCTACGGCGGGGTGGTGGAGAAGTTCATCGGTGATGCTGCGATGGCCGTCTTCGGCGCGCCGCGCGCCCGGGACGACGACGCGGAGCGCGCGGTGCGGGCCGGGCTCGCACTCGTCGGTGCGATCGAGCAGATCGGTGCCCGGCTCGGTCTCGAGCCCGGTGCTCTCGAGCTTCGTGTCGGCGTCAACACCGGTGAGGTCGTGCACGCCACGAGCGGGCCGGACGCCGGGCGCGTCACCGGGGACACGGTGAACACGGCTGCCCGCCTGCAGACCGCAGCGCGACCGGGAACGGTGCTCGTCGGCGAGTTGACGGCGCTGACGGTGGCGGAGACGATCGAGACGCTCGCTCTCGGCGCCGTGGAGCTCAAGGGGAAGGCGGAGCCGTCGAGGGTCTGGGAGGCGGTCGGCGTGCGACCCCAGCCGTCGCGCGAGGAAGCGCTCGGCGCTCTCGAGGCCCCGATGCTCGGCCGTTCACGGGAGCTCGCCTACCTCGTCGCCGCCCGGGAGGACGTCGAGCGCGAGCGTGCTGCGGCCCGGTGCCTCGTCGTGGCGCCGCCGGGCGTCGGAAAGAGTCGGCTCCTCGCCGAGTTCGGCGCCGTGGCGGACGGAGTCGTCCTCCGTGCCCGGGTGAGACCCCAGGGGACCGCTCCCTACGAGACCGTGGCCCAGCTCCTCCTCGCCGCGGCGGGCGACCTCCCCACCTCCCTGGCCGACGCCGGCGTGCCGGCCGGACGCGCGACGATCATCGTGAGCGAGGTCGAGCGGCTCCTGCGGCCGGGGGCTGCGACGGCGGGGGTGGGGGTGGGCGAGGACCTCGCCGCCGAGCGCGAGTTCCGGTTCGACGCCTGGGTCGCTGCGCTCGACGCGCTGGCGCCGAAGGCGTCGGCCTGGCTTATCGAGGACGTCCACTGGGCAGGCGGTGACCTCCTCGCGTTCCTCGACCACGCCGGCCGGGCGACGACGCGCCACGGCCGGCTCATCGTCGCCACGGCACGTCCGAGCCTCTTCGAGTCGTCACCGGCCTGGAGTGAGGGCGCGCGGCTCGATCTCGAGCGTCTGCCGGGAGCCGAGGCGCGGGAGCTCGTCCACGCCCTCGTCGGGGCAGCGCTGCCCGAGGATCTCGTGGCCGTCATCGCCGATCGTGCCGACGGCACGCCGCTCTTCATCGAGGAGCTGCTGCGCACCTGGGCGAGCGTCGGAACGCTGACACGTGATGGTGACCGGTGGCGCCTCGCCGTGCAGCCTGACGACGTGCCCGTGCCGCAGACGGTGCAGGCGATCTATGCCGCCCAGCTCGACGATCTGCCACCGAAGGCGCGGCTCGTCGCCCGCCGAGGCGCCGTCTCCGGGCGGCGCGTGCCGCTCTCGGCGTTCGGAGCCCTGGAGCTCGCCGACCAGCGTGACGGGCTCGACGTGCTTCTCCGGCGGGCGCTCCTCGCCGAACCGGTCGACGACCCGATTACCGGCGAGACGTATTCGTACCGCCACGCGCTCCTGCGCGACGCCGGCTATGCGTCACTCGCGCGGGCCGAGCGCGCGCGCCTCCACGCGGCGCTGGCCGGCTGGCTGGCGGAGATCGCCGGCGAGCGCGCCGACGCCGTCGCCGAGGCCGTCGGTGAGCACTACGCCCTCGCACTCGCGAGCCTGCCCGCGCTGGTCGGACCGGGGCTGCCGGACGGCGCAACGCTCGCCGCCACGGCGGCGGCCTGGTACGAGCGTGCCGCCGAAGCTGCGGTCCGCCTCTCCGCCCTCGACGCCGCGCGCCGCCTCCTCTCGCGCTCGGTCGAGCTGACGGGCGAGCAGGAGCAGCTCGACCTGGCCCGGCGGCGCCTGCGTCTCGGCGAGACCCTCGCGGCGAGCGCGGAGCTCGACATCGGGATCGGCGAACTGGAGGCGGCACGAGCGGCCTTCGCTGCATCACCCGAAGCGCGCAGCGGGTACGAGGCGGCGGCATTCGCACTCGGTCGCGCCTACATGCAGCAGATCCGGTTCACGGAGGCGGCAGTCGTCACCCGAGACGGGATCGATCACCTCGGCGACAGCGTCTCCGACCCGCACGTGGCCCGGCTTCATGCCCTGCACGCCTGGGCGGTGGCGGCCAACGGCGGTGTCGACGGCGTGCTCGGCGAGGTCGAAGCCGCCTGGGCCGCCGTCAGGGACGGCGGGGACCCCTCCCGCGAGCTGGACGTTCTCGAGTACCGCTGCCTCGCGCGAGACGAGCTCGACGTAGCCGGCCGTGAGGACTGGGCTCTGCTCGCGGAGCGGGCGCGGCGGCTCCAGCGCTGGCATCAGGTCGTCGTCGCCGAGCGGGTCAGGGCGGTCGACGTCTCGTTCGAGGATCCACGTGCGGCACTCGGCCCGCTCGCCGACGTGATCGAGCTGGCAGCAACCCACGGGCTGACCGAGCAAGGCGGCTGGGGCGAGTACTCGCGTTGCGAGACGCTCTGGCTGCTCGGCGACTGGGACGCCGCCCTCGAGAGCGGCCGGCGGGCGCTCGACCTCGCCGAGCGCTACGCCTACACGCGCCTCGCGTTCCGGACCTTCATGGTCGTCTTGCAGATCGCCGCCGAACGGGGCGACGCGGCACTCGCGGAGCGCTGGGACGGCTGGTGGGTCGGCGCCCAGACGGACTTCCCGCCGAGCCCCTCGCCCTACGCGCGCGTCCTGCGTGGCGCCTCGGCGGTCTGGCTCGCTCGGGCGGCCGGCCGAGATGCGCCTCTCCCGCCGGCGGACATCGCCGATGCGATCGTCCCGATGGTCAATCCCCACTTCGTCGGCGCGGTCGAGACGGTGATCCTTGCCTGGATCGGCGCCGGTCGTCACGATCTCGCCACCGTCGCGGCCGGGCGTTGGGCCGCGACCACGTCGACCACCCCGCCCCGGCTGGTGCAGGCGTCGGCGGCCCTCATCGACGCCTGGCTGACGGGATCGCGCGTTCCCGCCGATCGGGCTGTCGAGATCGCCACCCGGATCCCGGCTCCGTTCTGGGTATCGCGGGCGCGCGCGGCCGGTTCACCGGGGTAGGCGGCCCCTGCCGGTGGGCCGGTGGTGGCCCGGGCCTGCTCGGGGCGTCTACGCTCGTCTCATCACCACCGACCGCCTTGTCCTCCTGACCGGTGCCACGGGATACGTGGGCGGTCGCCTCCTGCACGCGCTCGAGGAGCGTGGCGAGCGCGTGCGGTGCCTCTCCCGGCGGCCCGAGTACCTGCGGCCGAGCGTTGCTGCGACGACGGAGGTCGTGCACGGCGACGTGCTGCGGCCGGACACGATGGCTCCGGCCCTCGCCGGCGTCGACACGGTCTACTACCTCGTGCACTCGATGAGCTCGAGCCGCCCGTTCGACGAGGCCGACCGGGCGGCGGCCCGGGCCTTCGGGGAGGCCGCGCGAGCCGCCGGTGTCGCCAAGGTGATCTACCTCGGCGGCCTCGGTCGTGGCGATCTCTCCCCGCACCTCGCATCCAGGCAAGAGGTGGGGGAGATCCTGCGCGCCGCCGGCGTGCCGACGATCGAGCTCCGCGCCTCGATCGTGATCGGCTCGGGCAGCGCCTCGTTCGAGATGATCCGGGCGCTCGTCGAGAAGCTGCCGGTGATGGTGACGCCGCGCTGGGTACGCGTCCGCGCTCAACCGATCGCGATCGAGGACGTGCTCGCGTACCTGCTGGAGGCGCTCGATCGCACGCCCGAGGGAGCGGAGCTCTTCGAGATCGGCGGCGCGGACCGGGTCACCTACCTCGAGCTGATGCAGGAGTACGCCCGGCAGCGGGGCCTGAGGCGGACGATGATCCCGGTGCCGGTGCTCACGCCGCGGCTCTCGAGCCTCTGGCTCTGGCTCGTGACGCCCGTCTATGCCGGCGTCGGGCGGAAGCTCGTCGATTCGCTGCGAAACGAGACGATCGTCGGGGACGACCGCGCTCTCCGCGTGTTCCATGTACGTCCCCGCGGCGTCCGCGAGGCGATCGCCCGCGCGCTCGCGTTCGAGGACCGGGCGATTGCCGAGACCCGCTGGTCTGACGAGGCGTTCGCCGAGCGAGCGCCCTACGGCGGCGTCCGTCACGGTTCCCGACTCGTCGATTCGCGGTCGGTCGCGGTGGCCGTGCCACCGACGCAGGCGTTTGCGCCGATCCAGCGGATCGGAGGCGAGACGGGGTGGTACAGGGGCGCCCTGCTGTGGCGGCTCCGTGGCCTGCTCGACGTCCTTGTCGGGGGCCCGGGGCTGCGGCGGGGCCGCCGCGACCCGACGGGGCTGAAAGTCGGCGACACGCTCGACTTCTGGCGCGTCGAGGCGTTCGAGCAGGACCGCCTCCTCCGCCTCAGCGCCGAGATGAAGGTGCCGGGACGCGCGTGGCTGCAGTTCGAGGTATCGGACGATGCGGCGGGCTCCGGCTCGATCGTCTCCCAGACCGCGATCTTCGACCCTTCGGGTCTCTTCGGGCTCGTTTACTGGTACGCGCTGTGGCCGTTTCACGGCTACATCTTCGGCGGCATGCTGCGGCAGCTCGCCGCCGCCGCGACCTTGTCACGAAGTTGACGCACAGGTGGCACGGACACGTCACACGTCTTCTCCTAGCCTTGGGCTCATGGAGGAGGCACGCAGAGTGATCGAACGGCTCGAGCGCATCGACGCGCTCGACCGGGCCGCAGCGAGCCCGGCGGAGCTGCTGGCGGAGCTGCGCGGCCTCCTCGACGATGCCGAGGCGTGGGTGCGGGTGGAGGGAGCCGATGCCGCCGACGAGGCCGTGATCCGGCTGCGCGAGGCACTCGCACGGGACGTCGTACCGGCCTGAGCGGCCGCCTGCCGGGCAGGCGCCCGCGTTGGGTGGCCGTGCGCGAGACCCCGCCCCGAGACCGTCGCCGCGGCATCCTTCTTCGCGGCTTCGATCGCGCGTCGGCGATCGTCTAGGGTTGCCTCGTGATCACGCACTGGGACGAGGTCGAGGCCCACCGGCGCGAGCGTGGGCACATCAACGCCTCCTGGCAGTCGCTGACGGGCGCGAACTCGATCACCTCTGGCGTGCAACGCATCGCCGTCGCGGCCGGCGCGTGGGCGACGCCGCTGCACCTGGAGGGCTCGGAGGAGGAGATCTTCTACGTGCTCTCCGGCAGGGGCGTCTCGTACCAGGCGGACGGTGACGTCGAGCAGGCCTACGCGATCGGCCCCGGGGATTGCCTCGTCCATCTTGCGCTCGAGCACGCGCACACGATCGGCGCCGGGGATGAAGAGCTGGTCGTGCTTGCGTTCGGGCAGCGGCACTACGCCGCCAACACGCTTCTGCCGCGGGCCGGTGTCTCGTGGCTCGGCCCGACGTGGGTTCTCGAGGGTGCCGCCGAGGATCACCCGTGGACGAGGGAGGCCGCCGTCGGCCCGCCTCGCTTCGACGGGCTCGCGGAGAGGCCGTCGCGGATCGTCAACATCGCGGAGGTGCCGGTCACGGAACGGGGCGGGGCCACCGTCAGCTCTGCGTGCCGCGATCTCGGCGAAGCCGCCGGATCGGAGCGGACAGGCCTCTCGCACTACATCGTCGCGCCGGGCAAGCTGATGAACCCGCCGCACGTCCACTCGGCGGAGGAGGAGATCTTCGTCGTCCTCGAGGGGAGCGGCTCGGTGCTGCTCTATCCAAGCCCACGAGCCGGCGGCGAGATCGAGGAGTACCCGGTGCAGGCGGGGTGCGCGATCGCCCGGCCCGCAGGCACTCGGAGGGCGCACGCGATCAGGGCGGGCGCCGGCGGCCTCACGCTGCTGGCGTACGGGACGCGTGACCCGAACGACATCGTCTACTACCCTCGCTCCGGGAAGATCAGCTTCCGCGGCGTCGGCGTGATCGGCAGGATCGAGCAGATCGACTACTGGGACGGCGAGGATTGAAGGAGAGCGGGGGACCGCGGTGAACGAGGCGCAATGGGATTCGTCCGACTGCTGCCACGCTCGTCCTCGCGGGCCAGGGACTCGATCGTGGAGACCGAGACCGAGCTCGAGGTGGATGTGAGCGATACGACCCCCGAGCCTGCGGCGGAGCTGCCCGCGCTCGAAGACATTCCGGTCATCGGCGAGCCGGCGGCGCCGATCGTCGCCACGCCGGTCGCTTCGGCGCCCGTCGTCGTGCCCCAGGCTCCGGCCCCGGGCGCGACCGGGACGCGTGTGATCGCGCTCGCGAACCAGAAGGGCGGAGTCGCGAAGACGACGACGACGCTCAACCTGGGTGTCGCGTTCAAGGAGATGGGGTACAGGGTGCTCCTCGTCGACCTCGATCCGCAGGGCAACCTGACCATGAGCCAGGGGCTCAATCCCGACACGATCGAGACGTCGATGTTCGACGTGCTCGTGCGGAAGATTCCCATCTCCGACGTGATCGAGAGGCGCGAGGTCGACCTCGCGGTCGCCTCCATCGACCTCGCCGGTGCCGAGCTCGCGCTGGCGGCGCTGATCGGGCGCGAGCGCTCGCTCGAGAAGGCGCTCGTCGAGGTGCGAGACCGCTACGACTTCATCCTGATCGACACGCCACCCTCGCTCGGCCTGCTGACGATCAATGCCTTCGTCGCAGCCACCGGCGTGATCGTCCCGGTGCAGTGCGAGTACCTGGCGTTGCGCGGGCTCGTGCAGCTCGAGAACACGCTCGCGATGGTGCGCGAGAACCTGAACCCGCGGGTCGGGGTGGAGGGGATCGTTCCGACGATGTACGACGCGCGCACGCTGCACGCCCGCGAGGCGGTCGAGATCCTCGAGGAGAACTTCGGTGACCTCGTCTACAAGACGAGGATCCGGAAGACCGTTCGCTACGCCGAGGCCCCGGTCAAGGGTAGCTCGGTGCTCGGCTACGACCCGACCGGCACCGCATCCGAGGCATATCGCGAGCTCGCGAAGGAGGTGCTCTATGGCGCGGAAGCGCGCGAGCATGCGTGAGGGGCCGCTCGCCGAGCTGTTCCGCGCGACCGAGGCCGCCCAGCGGCGGGAAGGCGACGACGAGCCGGTCGACGAGCCGTTGCCGCCGGCCGCCGAGGCGGACGACCAGCAGACGCTGAACCTTCCGGCTCCGGCCGTCGAGCCTGTTGCCGCGGCGCCCGTGGAGGTCGCGCCAGAGCAGGCCGTCGAGCGCGTGCGGCCGGCCGCCCCGGAGAAGACGCGGCGCGAGGAAGCAGCGCTCGAGGAGACGGTCGAGCACGTGCACGACTTCGACCTTCCCGCGGCGGTCGAGGAGCCCGTGGCCGCTGCCGCTCCGCCGGCGCCCGCACCGGTCGTGGAAGCGCCCGTCGTGGCGCCGCCGGCGCCCGCGAGCCGTGCCCCTGCACCGAGGCCCGAGCCGCCCTACGAGCCTCCGGCGAGCCGCTTCATCCAGCCGATGCCGGAGGGCGCTCCGCGCCTCAACGTGGGCGGCGAGGCAGCCTCGTACCTCGCCGTGATCCGCGTCGTCGGCGTCGGTGGCGGTGGGCTGAACGCGGTCAACCGGATGATGGACGCCGGCATCGCCCAGGTCGACTTCGTGGCCGTCAACACGGACATGCAGCAGCTCAACCTCTCGGACGCCCCGGCGAAGATCCACATCGGCGAGGAGCTCACCCAGGGCCTCGGCTCCGGGGCCGACCCGGAGACCGGCCGGATGGCCGCCGAGGAGGCCTACGACCAGGTCCGGTCGGCGCTGCGCGGCTCGGACATGGTCTTCGTCACCGCCGGCGAAGGCGGGGGCACGGGCACGGGAGCGGCACCGGTCGTGGCGAAGATCGCCCGCGACCTCGGCGCGCTGACCGTGGGCATCGTCACGACACCTTTCAGGTTCGAGGGCACGAAGCGCCGGCAGTCGGCCGATGCTGGGGTCGAGGCCCTGCGCGCGGCCTGCGACACGGTGATCGTGATCCCGAACGATCGGCTGCTCGAGGTGCTCGACCGCTCCACCTCGATGGTCGACGCGTTCAAGATCGCCGATGACGTCCTGCGGCAGGGCGTCCAGGGCATCTGCGACCTGATCACGATGCCCGGGCTGATCAATCTCGACTTCGCCGACGTGCGCACGATCATGTCGGACGCCGGCTCGGCCCTGATGGGAATCGGTTACTCGGAGAGCCAGAACCGGGCCCGAGAGGCCGCCGAGCGTGCGCTGAAGTCGCCACTCATCGATACCGAGATCGTCGGCGCGAGGGGCATCCTGCTCTCGATCGCCGGCGGCGAGGATCTCACGCTGCTCGAGGTCAACGAGGCGGCCGAGGTGATCCGTGGAGCCGCAACCGACGACACGAACATCATCTTCGGTGCCACCGTCGACGAGCGCCTGAACGGCCAGGTCTGGGTGACGGTGATCGCAACGGGACTCGGCGGCAGCCACCGCCGCGCGTACACCCCGTCGTTCGCAGGCGCGACGACGGGCGCCCCGTCGCGCAGCGGGCATCGCGACGACTCAGAGCTGCCGAGCTTCCTGCAGTAGCAGTCTCGTGGCCCGGCGGTCGGACGCGGACGTCCACTTCCGGCGGCTCGAAGTCGGCGATCTCCCGCTTCTGCACGACTGGCTCGGACGCGAGCACGTGCGTCGCTGGTGGGGTGAACGGGGGAGCTACGACCGGGTGGTGGAGCACTACCTCCCGGCGATCGAGGCGCGAGAGCCGACCGACCTCTACGCGATCCTCGTCGGTGGGCGCGCCGTCGGGCTCGTCCAGACCTACCTCGTCGCCGACTACCCGAGCACGCCGCCCTGGTGTTACCTCGACCCGAGTGACGGCGAGGTGCACGCACTCGTCCGTCGCGAGCGTTCGAGCCTGTAGCGGCCGGCGGATCAGACGGCGGGCAGCAGCACGGTGGCACCGAAGGCGATCGCCACGACGCTCGCCGCCGCAGTCACGACGGCGACGCGAAGATACGGCCGCACCCAAGGGCCTGCGAGCGCGAGGGCTCCGCCGGCTCCGACCACGACTCCCGTCAGAAGCTCGACGGCGCCGAACGCGATCCCGGCCGACAAGGCTGTCTTTGCCTCGACCCCCTGAGAGCCGAGCGCAAGTGCCACAGCGGCGCTGGCGAGCCCCACGTTCCCGGGCGTCACCGGCAGGACGGCCGCGAGCTCGACAGCCGGAACGAGCACGAGGGCGGCCCGCAACGGGTTGTCGATGCCGAGCGCGGCGACGACGGCGGTCGCGGCCCCGACCTTCATGGCCGCTCCGGCGAGCGCCCAGCCCGCCACGATCGCGAGATCACGCGGCGAGGCTGCGAGCGACCGGAACGCGGTGAGGAGCTGCTCGATCCGGACGGGCAGCGAGATCCGCCGAGACAGGACACCGACGGCGCAGGCGCCGCCGACGATGGCCGAGATCGCGAACAAGGGCCAGAGCGGGAGAACCCCGCCGGCGCTGCCGATCGCGACCAGCACGCCGAGCCAGACGACGCGGGTGACACCGACGGCGGCGGCAGCGCCACTCACGGTCCAGCAGCCACCGTTCGTGACGCGACCGAAGAGGGCGACCCGCAGAGCCGACCCGACGTGGGCCGGTGCGACCGCGTTGACACCGCACCCGACCGCGTACCGGGCAGATGCGTCCATGAGGGGCAGTGGGGTGCCGCTCGCGCGGAGAGCTCCCCGCCAGGCGAGAGCGCCGCACATGCTCGTGCCGGCGAAGGCGATCCCGGCTGCCCAGAGGAGCCCGGGATCGGCAGCACCGAGGCCGTCGACGGCCGCGCTGACGCGGTTGCCGAAGAGAGAGGGGCTGACGCAGAGCACGGCCAGCAGCGCCAGGGAGAACCCCGCCAGTGCCACGTGCCGTTTCGTCAGGTGTGTTCGCATCGAAGCCGCACTCCCGTTCTCGGCACGGAGCCACCGTTGCTTGAGAGGCGTCACGCGATCGAGCCCCCAACCGGAGCCTCGAGCTGCGGCGCGCCTGCGCGGGCACGCCTGACGGCAAAGGAGGTGGACCGGGAGGTCATGTTGGTTGAGACGTCCCGCGAAGCGCGTTGCCGGAGATCCGTGCAGAATCCGAACATGTCGCTCGCCGGCTTGAACGACATCCCGAACCGCATTGGCAGGCCCGTCTGCAGCTGAGGGTAGCTGCGTCTCGTCGAGAGTGGGGATTCCGGGTCGGACCGCCCGACCGATCCACATCAAGCCTCTAGGCTCTTCGCATGCGCGGAGCCGTCGCAGCCGGGAACCACCACACCGCGGAAGCGGGCGCCTGGGCGCTGGCGCACGGCGGCAATGCCGTCGATGCCGTCGTGGCCGCCGCGCTCGCCGGATTCGTTGCGGAAGGGCCGTTGACAGGCCCCGCCGGTGGAGGCTTCCTCCTCCTCCGCGATGCAGGCGCCGAGCCGACCCTCCTCGACTGCTTCTTCGCCGTCCCGTCCCATCGGCACGGGGAGATGGACGAGGTGCTGATCGACTTCGGGGACGCATCGACGCAGGCATTCCACGTCGGCGTTGCCTCGGTCGCCGTGCCCGGGCTCGTGGCCGGCCTCGCCGAGGCGCACGCCCGGCACGGGCGGCTCGCGTGGGCTGCGCTGTTCGAGCCGGCGCTCGAGCTGGCCCGCGCCGGCGTCGAGCTGTCGGGCCCTCAGCGTTTCCTCCTCGAGATCCTCGTCTCGATCCTCGAGCGGACGGAGGAGGGACGTCGTATCTACGGCTCCCATGTCCGGGCGGAGACAGCCGTCCTCGTTCCCGGGCTCGAGCTCCTGCGCGAGCGAGGGGCGGCAGGCGTTGCCGAGCTCGTACCCGAGCTGGCTGCCGACATCGCGTCCTACCGCGTGATCGAACGACAACCGCTCGAGGCGACGTTCTGCGGCATGCGGGTCGTCACCTGTCCGGCCCCGTCGCTCGGCGGCGCGGTCGTCGCCGGAGGGCTCGCCGCGATCGACGACCCGGGGCAGCCGGATCGGCGACCCCTCGCGGTCGTCCTGGTCGACGCTCTCCTCGCCGGTTACGGCGGCACGGCGCGCCTCGCGCCGCTCACCGGGACGACGCACGTGTCGGTCGTCGACGCCGACGGCAACGCGGCCGCCCTGTCGTCCACGCTGGGCTCCGGCTCGGGCGTGTTCTCGCGCGGGTTCCAGCTGAACAACATGCTGGGAGAGCTCGACGTGATCGGCACCGAGCAACGGCGAGCAGGAGAGCGGCTGCCGAGCATGATGGCGCCGACGCTCGTGCTCGCCGGCGACGCCCCACGTCTCGTCGTCGGCAGCGCCGGGTCGGTCAGGCTCTCGGGTGCCATCATGCAGACCGTGCGGCACGTGGTCGCCGGCAACCACCCCGTCGGTGCCGCGATCGGCCACGCGCGACTCCACGTCGAGGACGGCGTCGTCCAGATCGAGGGCGGCTGGCCGGAGGGCACGGCCGAACAGCTGCAGAAGGCGGGTCACCGCGTGAACCCATGGGCGGGCCGCAACCTGTACTTCGGGGGAGTCTCGGCGGTCGAGCGCCTGCCCGACGGCCGGCTCGCCGCCGCCGGCGACCCACGGCGGGGCGGTCACGGGATCGTCGTCCCGTGATCGGCATTCGCCGCGCGGAGCCGGGCGACGCGCAGTCGCTCGTCGAGCTGGCGGGCGAGGTCGGCAGCGAGGAGGGCGCGTGGCTTCTGACGACGGCTGCCTGGCGGAGCGTCGCCGATGAGCGACGATATCTGCGAGCCGTCCGCCGTCACCCCGATGCGGCCGTGTACGTCGCGCTGGATGGGCAGCGCATCGTCGCGCGGCTCTCTCTCGCTCGCGATGTGCACCCGGCGAGCAGCCACGTCGCCGATCTGGGCCTGATGGTGGCGGCGAGCCACCGACGCCGAGGCGTCGGGCGGGCGTTGCTCGTGCAGGCGGTCGCGTGGGCGGAGAGCGTCGGGGTCGAGAAGCTCGAGCTCCACGTCTTCCCGTGGAACGAGCCCGCGATCGCCCTGTACACGTCGTTCGGCTTCGAGCGCGAGGGTCTCCGCAAGGGCCACTACGTGCGCGGCGGTGTGCCGGTCGACGCGGTCCTGATGGCGTTGCGGCTTCCTCGCACCTCCTAGGGGGCATCCGCCTGGACAGTTTGCGTTGTCAAACATGACGACAGTATGGCAGGCGATGTGATACCGCTCTGTCACGGGTTCGTGCCGTCTGTGTGACGACGCGATCGCCTCAGGGGCGGCGGCTGTAGCATCGCGTGCCATGGTGCTTCGCGTCGATGCCGATCGCCTTCGTGCCGATTTCGACGCGCTGGCAGCGATCGGGTGGGCTCCTGGTGGTGGGCTCGCGCGGACGACGTTCTCCGAAGCGCACCTCGTCGCCCGGGCCTGGTTTCTCGAGCGTGCCCGCGCGTCGGGGCTCGTGACGCGGATCGACGGGGCGGCGAACCACTCGGCCTCCCTCCCCGCCCGTGACCCTGCCGCGAGGACGCTCCTCCTCGGCTCGCATCTCGACTCGGTTCGTCACGGAGGCCGGTACGACGGCGCGCTCGGCGTCGTCTGTGCGCTCGAGACCCTGCGAGCGGTCAGGGACGCGGGGCTCGACTTGCCGGTCTCGCTCGAGGCTGTGGACTTCACCGACGAGGAGGGCACGCTGATCGGCACGCTCGGCAGCCTTGCCCTCGCGGGAGGCCTGTCGCGGGAGGATCTCGCCAGTCCGCGGGGCGGACGCGAGCTTCTCGTCGCGGAGCTCGCGCGCATGGGGCTGAGCGAGGACGGCGTCCTTGGCGCGCGGCGCGAGCCGTCGTCGCTCGCCGGGTATCTGGAGCTCCACATCGAGCAGGGCCCGGTACTCGAGCGGGCCGGCCGCGAGATAGGGATCGTCACGGGCATCATCGGCGCCGCCTCGTTCAGGGTGGTGTTCGAGGGGGAGGCCCGGCACGCGGGGACGACGCCGATGGATGCGCGGCACGACGCAGCACTCGGGGCGGCTGCCTACACGCTGGCGGTGAGGGAGATCGTTGTCCGCGACTTTCCCGGCTGCGTCGCGACCGTGGGCGACATCGCGACGGAGCCGGGGTCGTTCAACGTCGTGCCGGGGCGGGCGACGCTCCGGCTCGAGTGCCGGGCGCTCGCCGTGGCCGAGCTCGATGCGCTCGAGCGCGCACTGACCGGGCGGGCTGCGGTCGAGGCGGAGGCGTTCGGGCTCGACGTGACGATCGAGCCCGTCGGTCGCGTGGAGCCCGCTCCCACCGCTGCAGGCGTGCTGGCTGTGCTCGCGGCCGCGGCCGCCGAGCTCGGCCTGACGACGATGGAGCTGCCCTCGGGCGCCGGCCACGATGCCCAGTCCCTCGCCGCGATCACTCCGAGCGGGATGGTCTTCGTCCCGTCAAGGGGCGGCATCAGCCACGACCCGGACGAGCACAGCTCCTGGGACGACTGCCTCAACGGCGCGAACGTGCTTCTCAACGCCACCGTCCGGCTGGCCCAGGCGGCAAGCGTCTAGCCGGGCAGCGACCGCGGCAGGACGAGCTGCTCGAGCTCTCCACACCCGGCCCGAACATCTCGCCACTCGTCGACCGCGAGCCGGAGCTCGGCCAGCGCTCCGGTCGGGAAGGCCCCGGGGCCGGGAGGCGCCAGCAGGGCGACGAGATTCTCGAGCCCGGGGTTGTGGCCGATGACGAGCAACTCGCGGACGTCGGAGGGCACGACTCGAAGCCGCTCGAGGAGATCCTCCGCCCACGCGTGGTAGACGCCACCTTCGAGCTTCACGTCCGGCGTGCCGAAGGCCCCGGAAACGAGCTCGAGCGTGGCCCGCGCCCGGAGCGCCGTCGAGCACAGCACGAGGTCGGGTCGCACCTCGTTCGCGGCGGCCCAACGGCGGATCCGCTTCGCGGCCTTGCGTCCGCGTGGAGCGAGCGGACGGTCGTGATCGGCGAGCCCGGGGTCGTCCCAGCTCGACTTGGCGTGACGGAGCAGCCACAGTCGCTTCACCACCCACGCCTCCAGCCACGCACGAGGGCAACCTGTCCCGCCGTCTCGGGCGAGGGCCGCTCTCCGGCGATCTCGCGGCGTAGCTCGGCGATCCTGGCGATGGCGTCGCCCTCGTCGAGCCCGTGGCGGACGAGCCAGCAGCCGACCACGGTTCCGGTCCGGCCGACTCCACCCCAGCAGTGGACGTAGACGGTGCCACCCTGCTCGCGGGCTGCGTCGATGTCGTCCAGGATCTGCATCACGTGCCCCGCCGTCGGCGTGCCCATGTCCGGGATCGGATGGGGCACCCTCCGGGCCTCGACGAGCAGGTGCGCGTAGTCGTCGAGCGGGTCGGACGGATGGGTGAGGTCGACGAACACGGTGACGCCGTCGCGCTCGAGTGACCCCACGGCGTCCGCCGTCGCCGGGTACGCCCCGGCGATCACGCCGTCTCCGACCCCGTAGTGCGCCGGCTCTGGCATCACCCGGGAACCTACACCCCGTCGGGCGGTCCGTCCACCCCCGCCACCTGCACCGCCTTCCAGGCTGTCCAGGCGGAGAAGCCGCGCCGCGCGAGGAAGGCCCGTGCGCGCCGTCGTTCGGCAGCTCCGGCGACCGACCGCCGGCCGAGCGCCTCGCGGGCGAGCGCCACCTCGTCGTGCCCGTCGTACGCCTCGTCCAGCGCGGTCTCGGCGACGGCACCGGTCAGCCCTCGCGACCGCAGCTTGAGCTCCGCGCGGCGGCGCCCGTACCCACGAGCCAGCATCCCGCGGGCGAGCTGCCCGGCGAGCGACGCGTCGTCGAGGTAGCCGTAGCCGGCGACCCGCTCGATCGCCTCACGCGCGACCTCCGGCGGTACGTCGCGCGCGGCCAGCTTCTTCTCGATCTCGGCCTGAGACTGCATCCTCACCGCGAGCGAGCGCACGACGAAGAGGCGGGCTCGCACGCGTGCGAGCGCCTCCTCGACGCCCGCTCGACGCTCCTCGTCGATCTCGTCGCCCTCGGCGACCCCGAGCTCGCCGAGCGCCTCGGGCTCGACCCGCAACCACGCGTTGCCGTCGAGCCGGAGCGCGATCGACCGGCGCCGTGCTCGCGCCGTTTCCTCCTCGGCGGCGGTGTCGTGCTCGATCGTCAGTCGCGCCACGGCCGGAGGCTACTGGCTCCGAGACGATCCGGCTCCGAGCGGCCCTGCTCCGACTACTGTTCGCAGGGATGCTCGCCCGCGCGCTCCTCCTCACGATCGTGGCGCTCCTGCTCGGCGGCTGCGGCGGCAAGAACGACCAGGTCACGACCGCCACGACCGTGACGACGACGACCAAGACACCCACCACCACGACCGGTCCCTCGCTCGCCGGAGCGTCGACGGAGCCGGCCGTCTGGAAGAGCACGAGCACGGAGACCGAGCTTCTCACCGGCGTCCGCGCCGCCGCACACGCCGGCTACGACCGTCTCGTCTTCGAGTTCCGAAACGGCGTCCCCGGCTACGACGTTCGCTACGTGGACCGGCCACTGCGGGCCGACGGTTCGGGTGCGCCGGTCGCCGTTCGCGGGGGCGCGATCCTGCGCATCCGCATGGAGCCCGCCCTCGATGCCGACCTGACGCAGGCGTCCGCTCCGCGAACCTACACGGGCCCGACCCGCTTCGAGCCGTCGACGGCCGCGATCGTCGAGGTCGTGCGGACCGGGGGCTTCGAGGCCGTGCTCACGTGGGCAGCGGGCATCGACGGGAAGCGGCCGTTCACGGTCACGCGGCTCGAGAATCCGTCGCGCATCGTGATCGACGTCGCAAGCACCTAGCGCTCGCGCGCGCCCTGCCGACGAGCCGTGTCCTGCTCCGCCGGCGACCCATGCGCTGCGGGGAACCCGCGGCTCGATCGTCGAAGGGCAGGGTCGGCGCGGGCGAGGCCCGTGGCCCCGCACGGGACCCGGGGGAGAGAGGCTTCAGCCTCCCTCCGGGGTCTCTGTCCAGCCGCGTCGCGGCCTGCTGACGATCTCTCCGCAAATTGCACATTTCCCGGCGGCGGCACCCTTGCCTCGCCCCGCCCGGGCACCTATCTTCACCAGTGCACCGAGCACGGGGCACCTGAGGTTGAAGGCCTCCCGAGCGACTGAAGCGCAAGCGACGGTTGGTAGGGGAGCTGGACGAGGGGGCTACCGATTCGGTGCATTTTCTTTGGACCGGGACAGCAGCAGGACCAGGATCGGACGGCTCGTGCGACGGGCGTAGGCGGCGTAGCCGGCGTGGGTCTTCGTGATCACGGGCCACAGGCGCGCGTGCTCCTCGGCGGTCGCGGCGCGGGCCGTCACCGGCTCGGTGCGCGTGCCGATCGTGATCGTCGCCCGGGGGTCGGCCTGCAGGTTGAGTGACCAGGCCGGAGGCCGGTCCTCGCCGCCGTTCGACGCGACGATCGCGAGGTCGTCACCCAGCTCGAAGTAGGTGAGCGGTGTCGTCCGCGCCCGGCCCGACCGGCGGCCGGTCGTCGTCAGGAGCAGCACCGGCATCCCGGCGACGCGTCCGAGCAGGCGGCCGCGGGTGAGCCGGTAGAGGCCCCGGTGGCTGCGGCCCATCGCCCGGATCGCAGCGCGCCGGAGCCCCACCGGCGTCGTCAGGCGGGGACGGCGACGGCCACGGCCCTCTGCCGGGCCGGCCGCGCCTCCAGCCGGTCGACGTACGGCACGACGCCCGCGGGCAGCTCCGTCAGCTCGCCGGTCCGGGCGAAGCCGAGCACCGAGCCGACGACGATGTCCGCGACCGAGAACGTGTCGTCGACGAGGTAGTCGTCGCCGCCGAGTGCCGCTTCGATCACGTCGGCCGTCGCGACGAAGCGCGTGGTCGCACGCTCGATGATGCCGGCATCCGGCTCGCCGTCGCTCCACAGCTGGCGGGCGATGTCCATCAGCGCGCCCTCGATGTCGGTCATCCCGAAGAAGCACCACTGGTAGTGCAGCGCCCGCTCGTGCGACCCGAGCGGCCCGATCAGGCCGGCGTCGAGGTTCTGGTCGGCGAGGTGGAGGATCAGGGCGGCCGACTCGAAGACCGGGCCACCTTCCTCCTCGAGCACGGGCGAGCGGCCGAGCGGGTGCAGCGCACGATACTCGGGGGTCTGCTTGACCTCCCGGGACATGACGGTGAGATCGAAGGGGATGCCGAGCTCCTCGAGGAGCCAGAGCACGCGCGTCGACCGGGAACGGGGTTGGTGATGGAGTCTCATCGGCCGATCCTAGCCGTGTCGCTCGAGCCGCCGGTCGACTGCGCTGTGCTTGGCGTAGGGTTGCGCAATGTCTGCGACCGATCGACGCCGGCCACCTGCCGAGGAGATCCTCGCCCGCGTCGAGGCGCTGCGGCAGGTCGGCAACTCGGACTTCGCCTCGGAGGAGAGGGACGCGCGTTGCGGCTCCGGTTCTGCGCCTCGCCGTTCGTGGCGGCCCAACACCGCCTCGTCGGCCCCACGCGAATCCGGAACGCGATCGGGCTGATGCCCCGGCTGGGCGCGCAACCCACGTGAGCCCGGCCGACCTCGAGCCGCTCGCGCGGATCGCGGAGGAGGTCGCGGCCGAGTGGGGGGTGGCACTCGGCCCTCCGTTTGCGCTGTCCCGCTACTCCTACGTCGCGCCGGCCGGCGACGACGCGGTATTGAAGGTGACGCCGCCCGAGGACGACGAGTCCGACGAGGAGGCCGACGCGCTCGAGCTCTGGGGCGGCGACGGTGCCGTGCGGCTGCTGCGGCGCGACCGGGCCCGGCGGGCGCTGCTGGTCGAGCGCGCCCGCCCCGGCACGGACATCTCGGAGCTCCGCGAGGACGAGGCGACGGCCGTCGCCGTTCGGGTCGGGTTGCAGCTCTGGCGACCGGCGGCCGAGCCGTTCCGCCGGATCGGGGATCACGTCCCGCGCTGGCTCGACCAGGCCGAGCGCTCGGAGCAGGAGGGGCGCGGCCTGATCCCGCTCGCCCGTGAGCTCTACGCGTCGCTCGACGTCGGTCGGACGACCCTCGTGCACGGCGACTTCCACCACCACAACATCCTGCGGGCCGGTGACAGGCACGTCGCGATCGACGCCAAGGCGATGCTCGGCGAGCCCGAGTACGACATCCCCTCGTTCCTCTGGAATCCCCTCCCATACGCGATGGAGCTCGACGTCACCGAGCGGCGCCTGGCGGCATTCGCGGCAGTGGGCCTCGACGAGGCCCGGATGCGGGCGTGGGCACTGATCCGCGGCGCCTACCTCGGTGCCGACGAGCAGGAGGAGCGGGTGCTGCGGACGCTCGTCAGCGACCGGTGACCGGCTTCGGCCGGTCGCCCGGGCACGACGCCGGGTAGCTGGTTGAATCCGACCGGATGCCAGCCGAGATCGTCCACGTGCGTCTCGACGCGCCCGCCGGGCTCCTCCCGCAGCTCGCCGCGTTCTACGGCGACCTCGGCTTCGCGCCTGCCGAGACGGCTGCCGGCAGCGTCGCCGTCGAGGTGGGGGAGTCCGCGCTCGAATTCCGTGCCGCCGCCGGACTGCCCTACTACCACATCGCCCTTCTCGTTCCCGGCGACCGCTTCGACGCAGCTCTCGGCTGGGCGCGCGAGCGCCTGGAGCTGCTCCCCGACGCCGAGACGGGCGAGGCGGTGTTCGACTTCACCAACTGGAGCGCGCGGGCGGTCTACTTCCACGACCGGGCGGGGAACATCGTCGAGCTGATCGCGCATCGCGGGATCGGAGAGGCGGGCGCGACCGGGTCGTTCTCGCCCGGCGAGCTGCTGGGGGTCTCGGAGGTCGGGATCGTCTGTGATCCGCCCTCGCTCGCGGCCCAGCTGGAGCGCGAGCTCGAGCTCGAGGTGTGGGACGGATCGGTGCAGGGGGTGGGGCGCCTCGCGTTCGTCGGCGAGAAGGCGCGGACGCTGATCCTCTGCCGGGCGGGACGTCCGTGGCTGCCGACGGGACGGCCGGCGGAGGCCCACCCGGTGGAGGTCGTGCTCTTCGGGCCGCCGGAAGGCGCGGTGTTGCTGGAGGAGGTCGGGAGCGTCAGACGGGGCGTGACCCAGGCGGCGGGCTGAGTCGGTCACCTCTCGCGGGCGGGAGCGGGACCGCTGTGCGAGCATCAGGGCATCCACAACGTCGAGGAGGCCGAGATGGCACGACCCGTCACCCTGTTCACCGGCCAGTGGGCCGATCTGCCGATCGCCGAGCTCGCGGGCAAGGTCGAGACCTGGGGCTTCGACGGCGTCGAGCTCGCCTGCTGGGGCGACCACTTCGAGGTCGACAGAGCGATCGCCGACCCGGGCTACGTGAAGGCGAAGCGCGAGCTGCTCGAGGGCCACGGGCTCGGCTGCTGGGCGATCGGCGCGCACCTCGTGGGCCAGGCCGTCTGCGATCCCATCGACGCGCGGCACAAGGGGATCCTGCCGCCCGAGGTGTGGGGCGACGGTGACCCCGAAGGCGTCCGGCAGCGTGCCGCCGAGCGGATGAAGGACACCGCCCGCGCCGCCGCGGCGTTCGGCGTCGACGTCGTCACCGGCTTCACCGGCTCCTCCGTCTGGCACCTGCTCTACTCCTTCCCGCCGAACGACTTCGCCGAAGTCGAGCGCGGCTATGCCGAGTTCGCCGAGCGCTGGGGGCCGATCATCGACGTCTACGACGCCGAGGGCGTGAAGTTTGCGCTCGAGGTGCACCCGACGGAGATCGCCTACGACTTCGTCACCACCCGCAGGGCGCTCGACGCGATCGGCAACCGGCCCGGATTCGGGATCAACCTCGACCCGAGCCACTTCGCCCACCAGTTCCTCGACACCGCGGCGTTCGCGATCGAGTTCGCCGACCGGATCTACCACGTGCACGTGAAGGACTCCCGCCGCTTCCTCGACGGGCGCAGCTCGATCCTCGGCGGCCACCTCAACTTCGGCGAGCCGCAGCGGGGCTGGGACTTCGTCTCGCCCGGCCACGGCGACGTCGACTTCGAGGCGCTCTTCCGGGCCTTGAACCGGATCGGCTATACGGGGCCGCTCTCGATCGAGTGGGAGGACTCCGGCATGGACCGCGAATGGGGCGCGCAGGACGCGCTCGCGTTCGTGCGGCGTACCGACTTCGCGCCGTCCGACGTCGCCTTCGACGCGGCGATGCAGCGGGAGGGCTAGCAGGACGGGCGTGGTGACAGGCTTCAACCCGTCGTCCGGGCTCACGAGCGTAAGGATGCCGTCCGACCCCGAGGACATCCTCGGTACATGCCCGTCCAGCTCGTGCTCGACCTCTTTGCTCCGCCACCGTCCGCGGCGCGCGGGGACCTGCCGGGGCACGTAGCCGAGCGAGCCGACGTCCGGGCTCCGGCCGCGTATGCCGTCTTCGACTGCGAGACGACCGGAACCGACACGCGGGAGGACGAGATCGTCTCGCTCGCGCTCGTCCGGCTCGGCCCGGACGGGACGGAAGTCGCGAGGTTCGCGACGCTCGTCCGGCCGTCACGGTCCATCCCTGCCGAAGCCACGGCCGTTCACGGGATCGCCGACGCGGACGTCGCCGCCGCGCCACGGTTCGGGGATGTCGCCGCCGAACTGCTCGAGCTGCTCGCCGGCGCGGTCTTCGTGGCGCACAACGCGAGCTTCGACCTCGGCATGCTCCAGCGTGCGTTCGCACGCGAGCAGATCGACTACGCCCCCGAGGCAGTCGCCTGCACGCTCGAGGCGTTCCGGCTCCTGGAGCCGCTCGCCGAGAACCATCGCCTGCAGTCGATCTGCGATCGGCGCGGGATCGAGCTGCACGACGCGCACGAGGCCATGAGCGACGTGCTCGCCACGACGGCGCTGCTGCGGGTGCTCCTCGACGAGGGAATCGCGCCGGAGACGGTCGAGCTCGATCACGGTGCGTACATGCGCCTCCGCTCACGCGGCGATACGCGGCCGGCGTCAGAGCCCCAGCTCCGGCGGGTGTTCGGCCTCGCCCGCTCCGCCGGCCTCGTGCTGCCGGACGGCAGCGCCGACCGCGAGCAGGTCGTCGCTCTCGTCGAGCGGGTTGCGGGCACACCCGAGGTCGACTCGCTCACCCGCGCCCAGGTACAGGACGTCTACGACGCGCTCGACGGGCTGATCGCGGAGCGTGCCGCTCTCGCGTCCGTGGCCCACGGATAGGGCTTGCAGCCGCGCTACCCGGAGTAGTCGAACGGGCTCGCGAAGGCGCAGTTGCCGCTCAGCTCCCAGGCGAACGGGGCGTCGTCGACGACGAGCTCGTCTGCGAGGAGCTCGGTGCCGGGATGGTCATAGCCGGGGATGCCGCAGGCGACGACCTCGTCCGTCTCGAACGGGCGGCTCGCCCGGAGCTCGACGGCCCGCCCGACGCGGAGCTCGTGCCCGGCCGGGCCGTCCTCGATCTCGATCGGGCTTGCGCGCACGTCGAGCAGCTCGCTCGGCTTGGAGACCCACGGCAGCCGGAGGACGGCCTCGCCTCCGAGCTCACCTGTGAGGATCGCGGCGAGCGCCTGCTGCTGGGCCTCGCTGCCGCGCTCGTCGACGTGGACGACGAAGCTCCACGGCGACCCCGGCTCGTCGTCGTCGTAGCGGATCACGAAGGCCGCCGCGAGACCCGTCAGGTCGAGGTCGCCGGCATGCCCGTCGGCGACGAGCCAGGACAGCACCCCGAAGCAGATGCCGTGCGTGGAGCGGCCACCCTTGACCCCGCCGACCATCCGGCAGGGACAGATGGCCTCGCAGTTGCACGACTCGAAGTACGCGCCACGGATCCGCCACGGCGTCAGCACGGCAGCGGTCGCCCGGTCGATCACGACACGACCTGCGTGGGCAGCGGCACCATCGAGCTCATCTTCATGCGTGTGCCTGGACGGGTCAAGCCGGGGACGCTCGCCGGTGCGACCGCGACCCAGATACCGAATGCGACGAGCACGACCGAGAGGAACGTCGCAAATTGCTCTCCGATCGGCAGCACCTTCTCGGCGAACACGATTGCGGCGACGACGATCATCCAGGTGATGCTCATGACGCCGACGGCGAACAGCAGCACCATCAGCGCCCAGCAGCAGCCGATGCACCAGGCGCCGTGCTCGATCCCCATCCGGACGGCGCCGAGGGAGCCGTTGCGCCAGCGGTGCAAGACGAAGCTCAACGGCGTGCGGCAATGGCGTAGGCAGGCACGCTTGAGCGGCGTCAGCTGGTAGACACCGGCGAGCGCGATCGCCGCGCCGGCGATCTCGGGGCCTGCCCGGCTCCAGGCGAGGAACGCGGGGTCGAGGCCGCGCACCAGCCCGAAGAGCCCGAACGCGACGAGCCCGTACGCGGTCCAGGCGATGAGGTAACCCGTCACGAACAGGGCTGTCGGGAGCCCGGCCGGCCGTCCCTTGCCCTCTGCGAGCTTCGAGAACAGGAGCACCATCGGAGTGGCCGACGGCAGCATCATGGCGGCCATCATCGTGACCCAGATGCCGAGGTACCAGCCGAGCGAGCCGAGATCTGTGCCGGGGCCTGCATCCATGCCCCGCATCCGCGCGACGACGAGCACCCAGGCGGCCAGCGTGACGCCGACGAAGGTGGCGGCGACCCGGGGGCGGAGCGCCCGCTCGGTGAGCGTGGCCTGCTGCGATTGCATCCCGGGTCGAGTATCGAGCCTCCGGGGCCGCGGGGCAAGACGGGCCGCACCTGGGCGCCGTCCGGTCGCTCCGTGATGCTCACCGGGCATGCGAGGCTTCCGCCCATGAAGCGCTCGGCTGCGACGGCGCTCGCGGCAATCGCGCTCGTCCTCGCCGGCGCCTCCGGTGCGGCGCCCGGTGACGTCACGACGGTGCGGGACGGCACCGTCCTCGGGATCGCGGCAGCGGGGAGCCTCGTCTCCGCCACGCTCGATCAGGGAGCGGTCGAGTGCCGGCACGCCGAGTTGTGGAACGCCGCGACGAACAAGGCGACGCACCTCGGCAAGAAGGTCGCGTGCGATTCGCCGGGAGGCGTGCGCGGGCCGTCGCTCGTCGGCAAGCGCGCGCTCTGGGCGACGAACGTCGGTGGCAACCTGCGCGACTGGACCGTCTGGACGGCGACGCCCACCTCACCCACGCCGAAGGTGCTCGCGAAGGTCCCTTCGGTGGACGCGAGCGACCCGGATCCGGTCGTGATCGGGAAGGCGGGCGCCGGCATCGTCGCCTACGCGGTCGGCACGGCCGTGACCGCGCTGCACGCAGACGGCTCGACGGCGTGGAAGCTGACCGCCCCGGCGGTCGTGACGCTCCTCACCTCCGGTGACCCGTACTCACAGGGAAGCGAGATTACGAGCATCTTCACGGCGGACGGCAAGGCCCTCATCGTCGACGGGACCGGCAAGGTACTGACGACCGGCCTCTCCGACGGGATCAGCGTCCTGTGCATGCCCCTGGGGGGCGGGATGATGGGGCAGAAGGCGAACGTGCTCGCGATCGTCGGGCAGCCGGTCAAGACCATCCCGTTGCCGGCCAACGCCAGGCTGGTGGGCTGTGTCCCGGACGTCGCGATCTACCGGGTCGGAGCCAAGGTCAGCGGCATTCGCATCTCGACCGGCAAGACGGCGGTGCTCCTCACCGGCACGAAAGTCGTTGCGATCTCGCCGCAGGGGCTCGCGTGGGCGACCAAGGGCACCCTTCACTGGCGGCCGCTCGCGTCTGCGCTGAAGCCGCTCGGCTGACGCAGACAGGGCGGCCGCAGCCGAGTATGGTCCCCCCGATGAGCCGGGAGTCGCCATGATCTGCGCCGCGTGCTCGACGCCGAACGAGGACGGCCGGAAGTTCTGCCGCCAGTGCGGCGCGAGCCTTGCAGCTCCGTGCCCGTCGTGCGGGACGCCGAACGCCCCCGATGTCAACTTCTGCGGCGAGTGCGGGACGAAGCTCGGCGACGGAGTCGCCGCCGCCGCGCCGGCTGCGTCTGCCGCGCGCGAGCCGGCTGCCGCCGAGCGCCGCCTCGTGTCGGTGCTGTTCGTCGACCTCGTCGGGTTCACCGCTGCGTCGGAGGGGCGCGACTCCGAGGACACGCGGGAGCTCCTGAGCCGCTACTTCGACGTCGCCCGCACCGTGATCGAGCGCTACGGCGGCACGGTCGAGAAGTTCATCGGCGACGCCGTGATGGCCGTGTGGGGGGCGCCGATCGCGCAGGAGGACGACGCCGAGCGCGCCGTCAGGGCCGCGCTCGACCTCGCCGCGGCGATTCCCGAGATCGACCCGCTGCTCCGGGCACGAGCCGGGATCCTCACCGGCGAGGCCGCCGTGACACTCGGGGCCACCGACCAGGGCATGGTCGCCGGTGACCTCGTCAACACGGCCTCGCGGATCCAGTCCGCTGCCGAGCCCGGCACGGTCCTCACCGGCGAGTCGACCAAGCGGGCAACCGAGGCCACGATCACCTTCGAGGACGCGGGCCGGCACGAGATGAAGGGCAAGACCGAGCCGATGCAGCTGTGGCGTGCCATGCGTGTCGTCGCGGGACGCGGCGGCGCGATGCGCTCGGCCGGGCTCGAGGCGCCGTTCGTCGGCCGCAACCGCGAGCTGCAGCTCGTCAAGGACCTCTTCCACGCCTCCGAGGAGGAGCGGCGCGCGCAGCTCGTCCTCGTCTCGGGCATCGCCGGCATCGGCAAGTCGCGGCTCGCCTGGGAGTTCGAGAAGTACATCGACGGGCTCGCCGTCGACACGTTCTGGCACCGAGGGCGCTGCCTCTCGTACGGCGAGGGCGTCGCCTACTGGGCGCTCGCCGAGATGGTGCGGATGCGCTGCGGGATCCTCGAGGACGAGGACGTCGCCTCGGCCGGCGAGAAGCTGACGAAGACGCTGGAGGATCACCTGCCGGACGCCGAGGAGCGCCGCTGGGTGCGGCCGCGACTGGCCCACCTGCTCGGCCTCGAGGACGGCATCCCGGGTGACGAGGAGAACCTGTTCTCGGCCTGGCGGATCCTCTTCGAGCGGCTCGCCGAGCAGAGCCCGACGGTACTGCTGTTCGAGGACGTGCAGTGGGCCGACGCCGGACTGCTCGACTTCATCGAGTACCTGCTCGACTGGTCGCGCAACCAGCCGCTGTACGTCTTCGCGCTCGCCCGGCCCGAGTTCGCCGAGAAGCGTGCGACGTGGGCCGGGAAGCGCGGCTTCACGCAGCTCTACCTCGAGCCGCTGCCGCGCGCGGCGATGGACGAGCTGCTCACCGGCCTCGTTCCCGGCCTACCGGACGATCTGCGAGAGCGCGTGCTCGAACGGGCCGAGGGCGTGCCGCTCTACGCCGTCGAGACGGTGCGCATGCTGCTCGACCGCGGCCTTCTGGCCCGCGACGGCGCTGTCTACCGACCGACCGGGCCGATCGAGCAGCTCGAGATGCCCGAGACGCTGCAGGCGCTCGTCGCGGCGCGCCTCGACGGGCTGACGGCGGAGGAGCGCCATCTCGTCCAGGACGGCGCGGTGCTCGGCAAGACGTTCACCAAGCAGGGGTTGAGCGTGCTCACTGGGATGGACACCGCCAACCTTGAGCCGATCCTCGCATCTCTGCTGCGGAAGGAGGTGCTCTCCGTCCAGGCGGATCCGCTGTCACCGGAGCGGGGCCAGTACGCCTTCCTGCAGGACATCGTCAAGCGGGTCGCCTACGAGACGATCTCGCGCAAGGAGCGCAAGGCAAAGCACCTCGCCACGGCCCAGTTCCTGCTCACGCTGCCGGGGAGCGACGAGGACGAGATCGTCGAGGTCGTCGCCCAGCACTACATCGATGCGCTCGAGTCCGCCCCGGACGCGCCCGACGCCCCGGAGATTCGCGACAGAGCACGGGAGATGCTCGTTCGCGCCGGTGAGCGGGCCGCGTCGCTTGCCGCAACCGCTGAGGCCCAGCGGGCGTTCGAGCGGGCCGCCGGTCTCAGCGACGACGCGCTCGTACGGGCAGAGCTCTACGAGCGTGCGGGCACCGTTGCCCGCACC
>Ga0302299_10000019_pt1 | contig 56430 bp, 47 predicted proteins | sample III_Fen_N3_4_FD_198795 | JGI IMG/M metagenome (GOLD analysis project Ga0302299, IMG submission 198795) | Peat permafrost microbial communities from Stordalen Mire near Abisko, Sweden - III_Fen_N3_4 | ecosystem: Environmental > Terrestrial > Soil > Wetlands > Permafrost | place: Sweden: Abisko...
TCGTGGGGCACCGGCGGGCTGGTGGGGTCAGCAGGGTCGTGGGGCACCGGCGGGCTGGTGGGGTCAGCAGGGTCGTGGGGCACCGGCGGGCTGGTGGGGTCGGCAGGCGGGGCGGCGACCGGCGCTGGCTCGGGCGGCGGCGGTGGCGGCTTGTGGTCGGGATCGCCGGTCACGCGGCGCTCCGCGGCGCGGCCAGCAGCCGCTGCGACGCGAACCAGATCACGGCGAAGATCAGCGCAGCGCTCATCGCGGCGTAGCCGACGCCGTACCACGGGTGCTGCGCCAGCCCGCGCTGCAGCACCCAGTTCTCGACCAGGGTGAACTGGCCGTTGAGCGCGGCCGAGCCGAGCAGCCCCAGCATCAGCAGCCCGCCGCGCACCGGGGCGCTGCGGCGCGAGAACTTCGCACGCCCCATCACATAGCCCAGCAGCCCGGCGAACGAGGCATGGGCCAGCGTGGTGACCACGGCCTGCGCCGCGCCGATCGCGAGATAGACCTGGTGGTTCTGACCCGACAGGCGATGGTAGTTGACCCAGACCGCGAACCCCGTGCCGCAGGCCATCATGTAGACGATGCCGTCCATCGGCTCGTCGAATTCCCGCGACATGTAGATGGTGTAGCGAACCACCGCGTACTTGCACATCTCCTGCGCGAGGCCCACGATCAGCACCGCGTAGACGATGCGGTCGAGCGAGAACGCCGAGAGCCCGTCGAGCGACAGCGGGACCGGTGGAACCGCCTGGGATTGCACGAAGTCAGCGAGCGGACCGGCGATCAGGGCGCCCAGCACGCAGACCCCGGCCACCAGCTGCTTGGGCTCGGGCTCGTCGCGGTCCATCAGGTAGAAGAAGCCGAGCCAGAACGCCGCTGGAATCGCGACCATGATGACCGCGAGCATCGGCCCGAGGTGCACGGCGTCACGGATGCCGCCGACCAGCTCGACCAGCCACGCGAGCAGCACGAACCCGGCCAGCCCGGCGATCAGCAGGAATTTGGTGCCGACCAGGGTCCGGGCTCGGCGGAGCGACCACCGCGGCCTTTGCATCCTCGAAATTCTACGCTGCACACGCTTTGCGCGGCAGGGACGGCCCCCCTAGAATCCGTGCTATCCGCTGTTGACTGCTAACATGGCAAAAAATCGAGGCACCGACGCACAGTTGCTGACCATGCATGAGTTGGCAGCCTACCTTCACCTCGACGAAGCGACGGTGTCCAAGCTCGTGATGCAGGGCAAGATTCCGTCGCTGCAGATCGATCGGCAGTGGCGGTTCAAGCGCCCGGCGATCGACGAGTGGATCGAGCAGCAGCTCGTCGGCGACGATGAGAATTTTGCCGATGTCCCCGATGGCATGAAGCTGCCGCTCGAGGACCTGGTCCCGGATCAGGCGATCATCACCAACCTCAGAGCCCGCACCCCGGTCGGGGTGATCGAGGAGCTCGCGGCGCGCGCCTACACCAACGGCTGGCTGTCCGACAAGCCGTGGTTCGTCGGCGCGGTCGTCGAGCGCGAGTCGCTGGCCTCGACGGCGATGGAGGGCGGCGTGGCGTTCCTCCACACGCGCGCCAAGGACAAGGGCAAGATCGCGCGGCCGTTCATGATCGTCGGCCGATCGTGGGAGGGCATCATGTTCGGCGCCCCGGACAATAACCCCACGTACCTGTTCTTCCTGCTCGGCCTCAAGTACGACCGGCTGCACCTGCCGATCCTCGGCCGGCTCGCCCGGGCGCTCCGCAACTCGGCGACGATCGCCAAGTTGCGGGCGCTGAGCTCGCCGGATCAGCTGCGCGCGCTGCTGCTCAAGGAGGACGCCGCGCTCCGGCTCGGCCAGACCCCCGAGAACCAGGAGCACGTCGCGTTCAAGCCCAAGCTCGACCGCACGCTGCGGCTGCGCGCGATCCGCCGGCTCCAGTCGCAGAAGCAGGCCGAGATCACGACGGCCGAGAAGCGCGCCGCGGCGCTCGACGAGACGCTGCCGAAGGCGGTGCGGGCCGCCAAGGCCAAGGCGGCGCGGGCGGCCCGGGCCAGCAAGCTCGCGCCCAAGAAGCCCTGAATCGCGGTCAAATATGCTTCACACGCCGTCGCGTTCGCCCGGAAGCGCGCTTGCCGCCGAGGAGCTTCGGGGCAGGTCGTCACGGCCGGTGTGATCTGCGCCCGGCTGGCGCCGCCGCGCGTGCGCTATGATCTGCGGGATGGGGCGCACCGCCCTGTATCGCGATCTCGTTCCGTTCCGTCCTGCGCGCGCCGAGGTTCAGCTCGACGCCGCGGTGCTGGTGCTCGCCATGCCCGACGGCGGGCAGCGCCGCCACCCGCTCGACGGCTACGCCGCGACCCAGGCCGATGGCTTCGTCGCGCGCAGCGATGCCCGGCACGAGCGGCGGTTCGTGCGCATGCTCGTGCTCGAGCGCGACGCCGATCGCCACGTGATCATCACGCCGCCCGACCACGGCGCCGTCGCGCCCAGCGTGGTGCGGTTGCCCGAGGCGCCGCCCGAGGCCGCGATCGTCGACGAGCCGGCCTGGGATGCGCTCGCCGACTGGATCCTGGGCGGCGGCCGGCTCGCCGGCTGCTCGATCGCCGATCTGGCGCGGCTCGCGGCGATCGCCACGCCGCAGTTCGCGGTGTTGATCGGCGAGGTCGCGGCGCAGCGCGCGCTCGAGCTCGTGTGGGCGGCGTCGGGGCCGCTGCGCGGGCTCGACGATGTCGACGCGGCGCTGGATCCGCTGGTCCTGGCGGCCCGGCAATCGCCGCGGGTCGCCGACGCGCTGGTCGCGGCGCTCGCGCACGCCGCGGGCGCCACGCGGCGGCGCCGCCGCGCGATGGCGGCGCCGCGCGATGGCGGCGCCGCGCCGGCCGCAGCCGATGACACGCTCCATGATCCGGGCTAGGTTCCCCCGCGATGCGAAGCGCGATCCTCGCGGCCGTTGCAGCGCTGCTCGCCGCGTGTCAGAGCAGCGACGTCTCGCGCGAAGTCGGCGCGCGCTGCGACCGCTCCTCCGAGTGCGACGACCGCTGCCTGCCGGCCACCGACTACCCCGGCGGCTTCTGCACCACGGCGTGCGCGACCCGCGACGACTGTCCGAGCGGCGCAGTGTGCGCCGAGGTCGATGGCGGCGTGTGCCTGTTCAGCTGCACCACCGACGCCAGCTGCGGCTTCCTCGGCGCCGGCTGGCGGTGCACGGCGTCGGACCTCCACGGCGGCGGGATCCAGGGCATGGTATGTCGCGGCGCTTGATCGCCCGCCTGGTGCTCGCGCTCGCGGGCCTCGGGGCAGCCGGGGCAGCGCGCGCGCAGCCGGCCGATCCGCTGCCGGCGGAGGCCCACCCGACGCCGGCGGCGCCCGATCTGACCGCGCCTGCGCCCGACCCGAGCATCCCGGTGACGGGGCCGGCGGCTCCCGCCCATACCCTGGGCGACCAGCTGATCTCGGCCGAGGCGGGGGCGGTGGCCGGGGGGCGCGTCACGCCGGGAGGTCTACGGATCGCCGGCCACTACCTCTATCAGCTCTCCGAGGTCGACTGGTTCGACGGCATGGCGGCCTTCACGTTCGGCTCGGGGCAGGGCGCGTGCTTCCGCGATCGCCGGGACATGGTGATCTGCAAGCACGGCGCCACCGACGGCACCGGCGTCGAGATCGCGGCGCGGGTCCGGCGCCTGCTCACCCAGCGCAGCGTGTTCCAGCCGTTCGCGCAGGGCGGCGTGGGCCTGGGTCTCGCGCGGTTCTCCGATGACGAGCTCTCCGGGTTCACGATCCCCTTGCACGCCGGCGGCGGGGTGCGCGTCGAGGTCGCGCCGATGATCGCGCTGGTCATGGAAGACGAGCTCGAGTTCGGGTTCGGCGTGTTCGGCCGCGGCCTGGGCCTCGCGCCCCAGCTCGCGTTCGCCGTCACCGTGGGCCTCGAGTTCCAGCTGCGATGAGCCGGGGCGGGCGCCGAGCGGCCGTGGCCGCCGCGGGGGTGGCCGTCGCGCTCGCGGTCGCCGGCTACGCGGTGGTGCGCCGCGGGCGGCGCGTCCCGGCGGCCCCCGCGGCCGCGCGCGGGCCCTCGTCGACCACGTTCGCGGTGCGGGTCACCGATCGCGGCGCGCCGGTCGCCGCGCGCGTGCTCTTGATCGACGACCGCGGCGCCCCGCTCCACATGGGCAACCTCGATCTCTACGGCGCCCGGCAAGGCGGCGCGGCCTGCGCGATCGCGCCCGGCGTGGTCGGCTCGTGGGACGGCCTCATCCTCGGCTACGGCATCGCCGCGATCCCGGTCGGCGCCGATCGCTGCGTGCCGTCGCCGGCGATCCCCTACGGTCGCTACAAGGTCGTCGCGTGGCGCGGCATCGAGTACGAGCGGTTCGAAGGCGTGGTCGACCTCTCCGAGGGCCGCGGCGTCGTCGAGCTGGCGATCGCGCTCGAGCGCGCCTGGATCCCGCACGGCACGCTCGCCGCCGATCTCCACGTCCACGCCTATGCCTCCAACGACTCGACCCTGCCCAACCCGCAGCGCGTGATCGCGCAGGCCGCCGCCGGCGTCCAGGTCGTCGGGCTCTCGGATCACAACACCAACGGCGACCTCGACGCCGAGATCGCCGAGCTCCAGCTCGGCCAGGTCATCGCGTCGATCGCGTCCGACGAGCTGACCTCCGATCAGCTCCACGTCGGGGTCTATCCGGTCGAGGTCGACCGCGGTGCGCCGGCGGGCGGCGGCCCGGGTGCCTCGGTCGCCCGCGCCTCGCCGCGCCAGCTGTTCGATCTCGCCCGCGCGATGCCGGGCCATCCGATCGTCCAGCTCAACCATCCTCGGTTCCGGGTCACGTCGCTCTACGATGGCACGCGCTGGGACGGCGTGGCGTGGCCGCCGCCGTTCCCGCTCGACTTCGACGCCGTGGAGGTGCTCGCCGGCTACACCGCGTTCAACGTGCCAGGCGACCGCCGGTTCGACGACGGCGTCCGCGATTTCTACACGATGATCGATCACGGCCACCTGTTCGCCGCGCTCGGCAACAGCGACACCCACGATCTCAACTGGGTGCTCGATGGCACCACGCGCACCTACGTCTACGTCGACGACCCGCGGCTGGCGCCGTTCGACGAGGCCGGCTTCATCGCCCAGCTCCGCGCGCGCCGCGTCGTCGCCACCAGCGGCCCGTGGCTCGACGTCGAGGCCGCCGCGGCGCAGGGCGCCACCGCCACCGTCGGCCCGGGCCAGGCGCTGCGCGGCCACGGCGCGATCTGGCTCGACGTCACGGTCAGCCAGGCGCGGTTCGTCCACGCCGATCGGATCCGGATCACGATCGGCGCACCGGCCGGACCCCAGCTGGTGCAGACCGTCGATATCCCGGCCAACGCGCACCGCTTTCACTGGGCGGGCGCGGTCGCGATCGGCGGCGCCGATACCTGGATCGGCGTGACCGCCGACGGCGATACCGCGCTGCCGCTCGAGCAGACCGGGTCGTACCAGCGCGACAAGTGGAAGCACCCCGGCGTCACGCCGTTCGCGATCGCCAGCCCGATCCTCGTCGATGTCGATGGCGACCACCGGTGGCGACGCGGCGACGCCGACCTCGCGTTGCCGTGACTACTTCGCGACCCCGTGGGGCAAGAGCAGCCAGTATCGGCCGGGCCCGCCCATCCGGCCCCCGAGCTCGGCGGCGGCGGCGTCGTCGCCCCAGTAGATATCGCCGCGCACCGCGCCCAGGATCCCGGCGCCGGTATCCTGCGCGATCAGCAGGTGGTGCCACAGCGCGGTCGCGCCCTTCTTGCCCGGCACCGGGGCGTTGGCCTCGACCCAGATCGGCGTCGACATCGCGATGAACGAGCGATCGACCGCCATCGAGCGGCGCGCGGTCAGCACGGTCTGCGAGCCGACGGCGCCCGGGCGCTGCGACGCCACGAAGAACACGTACGACGCGTCCTGATCGGCGATCTCGTCGAACCGGCTCGGGTGGTCGCGGAACCACGTGCGGATCCCCAGCATCGTGCCCTCGCCCGGCCTCAGGTAGCCGCCGCCGCGCAAGACGCCGCCGACGCCCTTGTACGCGCGGCCGTTCTTGCCGGCGAACTCGAGCCACACGGTGGTGCCGTCGTCGAGCGTGGCCTTGGCCGAGCCCTCGATCTGCGCGAACAGCACGTCGACCGGATCGTCGGCGTACATCAGCTCGAGGCCGCGGCCGTCGAGCGCGCCCTTGCGGATCTGCTCGCGCGTGTAGTACGGGGCGAGCTTGCCGTGGTCGACGCGGCCCCAGATCCGGCGGCCGTGCGCATCGGCGAGAAACCCGGTGAGGTCGACCGCGACCAGGTCGTCGGGGCGTCCGAGCACCGGGACCTGGAACTTGCCGTGCCGGGTCCGCGATGCATGGATCTCGGCGACGTAGTACCCGGTCAGCTTGCCGACCGGCCCGGCGGCGCCGGCGGCGATGTACGGCACGAACTGGGCCTCGAACATCGCGCGCGCCGCGGCGTCGTTGCCCGGGGCGAGCTTGCCGGCGGCGGCGCACGGTTTGCGCCAGTCGCGCGCCCGGCCGCCGTGGCCGTCGGTGCCGATCGGCGCGTCGTCGTCGAGCGAGCGCAGCTGCTCGCACGACCGCAGCAGCGCCGGCACGGCCTCGGCCACCGCGTCGTCGGCCCAGCCCGGCAGATCCTGGAAGCCGACCCGGGTCAGCGCGAGCGTGTCGCGCGGCGCCCTGGCGCCTTCGATCGCGGCGGTCTCGTCGGGCCCGCACGGCACGGCGGCGGCGAGCCCGCCGGCATCGCGGCCCGCGCCCACGTCGGCGATGGCGCCGGCGTCATGCGGCTCCGGGGCGGCGGCGCCGGGCGCCGGCGTGGGGCTGGCGAGCGAACCCGTCGGCGCCTCCGCGCCGCGACAGCCGATCGCGAGCACCACGGCGATCGATCCGAACCATGAACCAGCGATGCGCGCGAGCATGTCGTGATGATCGGCGCGATGCGCGCTTCGCGGAAACCACGCGGCGCAGATTTCGCGCGCGCCGGAGCCGGGCCGGGGCCCGAACGCTCACGGGCCGAGCGGCTGGCTGAACACCTCGACCCAGTCGCGATCGAACACCGACGTGGCGGGCAGGTCGACCACCCACGTCGAGATCACGAGCTGGCCGTTGCCCGCCGCCCCGGCGGCGAAGAACCCGTAGCCGCCCGGCCAGGGAGTGGTCGCCCCGGCGATCGACGCGTGGCTCCAGCTGCCGTCGCTGGCCTGCCGCGCGATCAGCAGCTCCTGCGTCGTGGCGTCCTGGTAGACGATCCGCGCGCCGTCGGGCGCCAGCACCAGGCCGGCGTCGGCGCCGAGCAAGTGGAACGTCGGCTTGGGGAGCCCGTCGACCGTCGTGCCGTCGACCCGGTAGCCGCTGTCGACGACCTGCGGCTGCGCGCCGGCTGCATCGGACAGCCACTTGAGCTCGCTGCCGGTGGTGGTGGCGTACGCGACGTGCGCGACGCCGCCGGCGTCGACCGCGACCGACGGCGACCAGCCGGCGTCCACGCCCCCGCCGCCATCGAGCACGCGGGGCGCCGCGAACTGCCCGGCCTGCACGTCGAACCGCGAGAGCTTGAGCAGGCCGGCGCTGCGATCGTAGTACGCCACGACCGGCGCCTGGTCCGGACCACGCGCGGCGTCGACGAACAGCCCGGTCCCCGCGGGCAGCGGGCTGGCCGTGGGGTCCGTGGCGGGCACGGCGGCGCTGTCGACCACCCAGAACTGCCAGTCGCCGGTCGCGCTCGGATGCGCCGACTGCGCCGCGGCGAACCGGACCTCGGCGCGCGTGCCGTCCGCGTCCGGACGGTGCGCGAGGTAGGCGATCCCCGGCCGGCCATCATCGCTGCGCAGCGTGAGCGAGGTGTACAGGCCGACCTGCGCGCCGGCGGCGCTATCGACGACGTGGACCTTCCAGGCACCGTCGATCCGCTGCGCCAGCTTGAGCGCGCCGGCCGTGCGATCGAAGTACGACACCATGGGCGCGCCGTCGGGCCCGACCGCGATGCTGGTGTACATCCCGACGTCGGGGCCGGCCTCCTCGATGCCGCCGCGGATCTTCGAGCCGGGCGCGGTCACCGGGCCCGCCGGCACGCCATCGACCCACTCCCACGCCTCGGCGGCGATCCGTCCGCCGGTCGCCCGGGCGACGACCAGATCGCCGTGGTCCTGGGCATAGGCCGAGACCCAGATCGTGCCATCCGCGGCGACCGCCACGTCGGAGTACGGGCCGACCCGTCCGGCCGGCACATCCGCGGAGCACACGCAGCTGCCCTGTACGCAGAACGGCAGCTCGCCGCGGGCGCAATCGGCCGCGCTGCACTCGGCCACCGCCACGCACTGCGGCGGCGCATCGGACCCCGGTCCGGCGTCAGGCGTGGCGCCGCCGTGCGAACCGCCGCAGGCCACCAGCGCGATCGCGGCGGCGCACCGAGCGGCCCGCCGCAGCGGGCGCCGCCGGCCGAGCACGAGGCCACCGGCCAGCAGCACCACCACCAGCGCGCCACCGCCCGGAGCGCCCCCGGCCGCGCAGCCGCCCTCGGCGGGCGCGGCGCCGAACGGCGTCACCAGCTGGCGCGCCGTGTTGCCGGCCTCGTCCCGGGCGTACACCGCGAGCCCGCCATCGCGGTCGGCGTAGGCGGCCGCCGCCTCGCGCGTGATCTGGACCGTGGCGCCGTCGGTCCAGCCCGACGCGGGGACGCTGCTGCTCGGCGGACCGAACGCGACCTGCAGCGCCTCGCCGCTGACCACGTCGAACGCCGGCAGCGCGTACTCGTCGCCGGTGGTCTGCGCCTTGGCGACGACGAACCGCGGCGCCACCGAGTCGATGATGACCGGGAACCGGCGCACCGCCGACACCGTGTGATAGTCACCGGCGACACGCGACCGCAGGCCGATCGTGTACTTGCCCTGCCACGCGAACGCCGCGTCCTCGATCACGAGCGGGCCGCCCGCCGGCGACGGTCGCCACGTCCGCCACATCCCGCCGTCGAGCTGATAGCTCCACTCGAGCGGCCGGCCGGCGGCGTCGGCCGCAGCGGCGTCGAACGCGACCCGCGGCAGCGCGCCCCCGGCCGCGTGCTGCAGCGCCGCGCGGACCTGCTCGCCCGGCGGCGTGGTCACGCCGATCAACCGCGCCGCGCCGGTCGATGCAGCCACCGGTGCCGCCTCGGGCGCAGCCCGCGCTGCCGCCGCGAACCCCTGCCGCGCCGCGGCGCCCACCGCCTGCAGCGTCTGCGGGCTCGGCGTCAGCTGCGCGTACAGCCCCAGGAAATCGCCCTGGGCGCCCGTTACGTGATGGATCGAAGGGTTGTCGAGCGCGAACCCGGCGAACGCCGGCAGCGCGATCTCGGGCAGATCGCCGAGCAGCGGCGTCACCAGGCTGAACACCGACGGCAGCACCGCCTCGAGCTGCGCCGCGGGCTCGCGGATGAACTCGCTGTTGCTGACCGTGATCTTGACCTGGTCGGCCGAGATCCCGACCAGCGTCGGCTGGATCGTCGCCACCCCGCCGGCCGGCTGCTGGAGCTCGACGTTCACCCCGATGTTCATCGTCAGATCCAGCGTGAACGCACGGACATAGCGTTCGAACACGAACGCGTAGAAGTCGACCTCGAGGTGATCGATCCCCAGCGTCACCGCCGGCGAAGCCGCCGTGTTGTCGCCCAGCGCGAACGTCACCGCGCGCTGCGGCCGGGTCACCAGCAGCATGGGATCGTTGCCCTGCCCGGACGCAAGCGTGGTCAGCGACGGCACCAACAGGCCGATCGTCCCGAGGTTGAGCTGCGACACGAAGCTCGTGCCGATCCCCAGGCACAGCGCGCCCGACGTCACCAGGTGGTGGCCGGCGAGCGCCAGCGTGGTGCTCGACAGCCCGAGCGCGATATCACCCGGCGGATCGGCCGGCGATCCATCGAACGCGGGCACGGCGTCGAGCCCGAACGACGCCCGCGGCGTCGGCCGCAGCTGCGTCGGCGGATCGCCGAGCCGGGGCGCGTCCAAAGGCGGCACGCACAGCGCCGGCTCGCTCGCCAGCCCGGGCGCCCGCGTCGCCGGATCGCGATCGGCGTTGAGCCCGGTGATCACGCCGAGGCTGAGGCCGCCGCCGCTCAGGTGGACGTAGCCGCCGGGCACGATCCGGGTCTCCATCACCGCCGGCGCGCGGGCCGCGACCCCGGGGATCAGGTCGCCGACATCGATCCGGCCGACCAGCCCGAGCGGATCGGGCAAGAAGCCACGGATCAGCGTATCGAGGTTGGGCCGCAAGAGGCCGGTCACGAAGCTGTCGACGAACGAGCCGGCGATCGCGTCGGCCAGGTTGGCGATGCTCGAGAACACGCTACAGCCCGAGAATTCGAGCCCGAGATCGACGCCGCGCACATCGGTGACGTGCACCCCGAGCTCGCCGGTCGCCGGGTCGATGCCGAGCCCGACGTCGACGGTGGCCCTGGCGTTGGTGGCCGTCACGCCGAACGTGCACGAGAACCCGATGCCGACGATCTGGCCGTTCACGTGCAGCGACGTCGCCGCGTGCGTCGACAGATCCAGCGTGAGCGTCTGGCGGTCCTTCACCGTGTGGGCGAGCCCGCCATCGTTGAGCCCGACCGTCACGAGGCACCCCGGGCTGCACGCCGCGCTGGGGTTGCCCGAGCAGTAGCTCGCCCCGGTCGCCAACGTCCCCCCGCTCGGCCTGCCGACGTCGCCCTTGGGCACACAGAACCCGGGGCTGTCATCGAGCTGCTGGCGCAGCAGCGGCTCGGCGATCCCGAGGATCTTGTCGAAGCCTTGCTGGGTCACCCGGATCTGCGCGCCACCCTCCACGGTCTGCGACGCGGGTAGCCCTCCCGCGGGCAAGGGTCCGACCGTGGCGCACGCCCCACATCCACCACCACCACCGCACGCGCCGACCGCGGCCACGACGACGATCGACAGCACCAGGTTCAGTCGAGTTGAACGGATGAACATCGGCGGGCCCCTCCTCGAGGCTGGCCCGGCCAGCATACCCATGAATCGCGATCAGTGTGTGCGCCGAATTTGGCCTACCCTGTGAATTGCGCTAGGGTTTTCTGCAACCAACTCGTCGCACGTGACGCTCCCAGACGTGCGCCCGGGCACATCCCCCGGGCCCCGGTTCGCCGCGGATCCTCACACTTCTTGCGTCCGGGCTTGACACCCACCGCCCCCTCCCGCTATCTACTCCGCCCGCACTGGGTCCGTAGCTCAGATGGATAGAGCGCCGGGCTTCGAACCCGTAGGTCGGGCGTTCGAGTCGCCCCGGACTCACTTGAAAATCGAATCGACGTAGCACCAACCCGGGGGCATAGCTCAATGGTAGAGCATCGGACTCTTAATCCGCTGGTTGAAGGTTCGAGTCCTTCTGCCCTCACCCTGGTTCGTTCGTAGATAGCGCCGTGCTACGTTGATCGAGTGTCGCGCCCTGACACCGTCGGTACGATGACCGAGGTCGAGTACCTCGAGTACGATCGCACCCACGACGGCAAGCACGAGTACGTCAACGGCGACGTGGTCGCGATGGCGGGCGTATCGGACGCCCACGATCGGATCCAGATCAACGCCACCGTGGCCCTGGCCAACCGCCTCCAGGGGGGACCGCGTCGGGTTCGTGGGGCCGATCTGCGGGTTCGCCTCGACGAGACAGGGCTGTACTGCTACCCGGATCTCACGATCGTGTGCGGTGAGCCAGCGTTTGCCGCGACCCGCCCTGTGACCTTGCTGAATCCCCGGGTCATCATCGAGGTCCTGAGCGAGACCACCGAGGAGTACGATCGCGGCGCCAAGGTCGCGCACTACCGGCACCGCGCGTCGGTCGATCTGATCTTGCTCATCGACTCCCAGCGCCGGATGGTCGAGCGCCAGCAGCGCAATCCAGACGGGACCTGGACCTTGTCGGAGCACACGCGCGGGGTGATCGCGGTGCTCGAGCACGGCGTACCGCTCGACGAGCTCTACGACGGCGTCGCGCTGTAGCCGCCCCGAGGGCTCGTCAGGCTCGTCGCGACCCCGCGTCCGTCACTCCTTGTAGCTGCCGTAGGCCATGCCGTCTTTGTTGGTGTGCGGGCCGGGGCGGCCGCGCTTGACCGCGAGCTCGATCGGCGCCGACTCGGCCTCGGTCACGTCGACCTCGGCGGTGACCGGCTTGGCGTTGGGTGCCCAGGCGACGATGCGATGGTGGCCGACGGGCACGTTGGCGAGCCGGAACGCGCCGTCCTCGCCGGCCTGCACGTAGAACGCGCTCGGCGCCACGAGGACGTAGCCGATCATCTGCGGGTGCATGTTGCAGTACACGGTGACCACGCCGGGCTTGGTCATGGTCACGCTCTTCGAGGCGCCCCGGGGATAGCTGCCGAGATCGAACGAGTTGTCGGGGGTCACCGAGAACACGTTGTGAAACAACGCGTCGAGGTTCGGGAACACCACCTTGGTCCCCTTGGCCACGACCAGAAGGTGCGGCGAGAACTGCTTGCCCTCCTGCTTCATCGTCGCGACGCCGTGGCCGGTGGCGGCGATATCGTCGACGTAGACGACCGCCTCGCCGCCGCCGCCCGCGACCGTGCCGACGATCGTGCCGACCTTGGCGGGCGCCCTGGGTTTGCTGGCGGCGACCCGCGGCTCCGCCGGCTTGGGCTCGGAAGGCCCGGGCTTGGTCATGGCGATCGCCGGATCCCCGCCGGGCCTTCCGCTTCCCGCCTCCGACAGCACCGCCACGAGCTGGCGGAGGTACTGCTCGTTGAGCTGGAGCAGCTTGTCGATGGTTCGCTGTTGGGCCTCCAGCTTCTTCTCGAGCCGATCGAGATCGGCCTGGGTCGCCGGCCGGTCCTCGGCGCGCGGCTCGGCCGACGCGGCGGGCGGGGCAGCGAACGCGATGGCAATCCAAGCGAGCAGGGGGCGAGCGCGCATGTTCGACTCCTAGAAGGACACCACGGCAGAGACCGTGACGACGTCGTCGGGAATGGACGGCAATCCGCCGTACTCTCCATTATGAGCGTACTCCGCCTTGACGGTGGCATGCGGATGCAAGACGAGGCGGACGCCCCCGACGGCGCGCCAGTCCCGGGTGATATAGAGTCGCTCGAAGCCTTCGTGCACGTCGGCGTCGCGAAACTCGATCCGGCCGAGCACGCCGAGCACCGGCGTGACGACCACGTCGGCTTCGAGTGAACCGGCGCGGTGGAGCTTGAGCCCGTAGGCCTGGCTCACCGGATCGCCGGGCGCCTTGCCGGTCAACACCTCGGCCTTGAGGTCGACCCGGTCGCGCTCGAACTCGGCGTCGGCCCCGGCGAACCACATCGCCCCGGCGCCGTCGGGGGCGCCGTCCTGCGTGCCGTACTGTGCCGAGCCACCGACCTCGAGGGTGCCGCCGCCCAGGCGCAGGCGCAGCGCGGCGCGACCCGACAGCGTCTTGAAGTTGTTGGTATCGATCTCCCGGAAGAAATGAAACTGCTCGGTGCCGAACGAACCGTTGGTCACCGCGGCCGCGAGGATGAGGTGATCGTCGGCGAGCTTGCTGCGCGCCTTGATGCCGACCGCCGTGCCGGTGGTATAGCGGGCCAGGAGGGTCGGCGTGATCCCGAACCGGTCTGGCGCCTTGCGCGTCTTGTATTCAATGCCGAGCACGGAGTCGACCTTGCCGATGAAGATCGAGGTCTTGCCGTCGTCGGTCGGCATCCACTCGAGCTGCACGAGATCGACATCGAACGCATCGCCCAGCGAGAAGTCCGTGCCGGTGCGCGGCGTGAAGTTGACGCTCGAGGTGAACAGCGCGCTGTCCCCGAGCCCGGCGTGGAGCGTGAGGTTGAGCTCGTTGACCGCGAACGTCGAGTTGCCGCGCGAGTGCCAGGTGAGTCGCCGAGATCGGCGACGTCGCCGCGCGAGTTGACCTGGGTCGCGAGCAGGTCGCCGTAGAACACCCAGGCGTACTGCGACTGGCCCGGGAAGATCACGTGGCCGGCGTCGCGGCGAAACCCCGATCCATCGCCCTGGGTCGCGAACCAGCCGATGTCACCGTAGCCGCTGAGCACGACGGGAAACCGCGCGCGCCGGCTCTGCTCCGCGACCGCGAGCCGGGCCTCGAGTTCGTCGATCCGCGCCGCCATCTCGGTGATCGTCGGCTCGGGGTCGGCGCCGGGTTGCGCGCTCGCCGCGGCGGCCGCGGCGCAGATCGCGACCAGCGGCCCCGCGATCCAGCGCAGGGCGCGACCGCCGCGAGGGGCCACGGCGTCACGACCGAACATGACTCGCATACGCCGCGCCGAGGGTGACGCCGACCAGGACGATGCCGTAGATCAACCACAACCACCAGGCCGCAGGTTCGAACCGGCGGTGTTGCGGCGCCAGCGCGCGCGCCATCGCGAGCCGCGGGTGGGTCTGCGGCGTGCCCTCGAGCTCGAACACCGCGGTCGCGTAGCGTTCGCCGCCGCGCTCGACGACGTGCGCCGGCCGCGCCCCCGCGCCGGCCGCGATGATCGAGAACACCGCCCGCAGCTCGAGCTCGGCGGTCGAGACCGGCCCCGGCTCCGCGCCGGCGACCACCGCGACCGCGACCCCGGCGCCGTCCTCGACGGCCTGGACCAGCTCGCGGTCGACCGCCTCGCCCACCACGAGGTACGCGAGCACCGACCGATCGAACCGCACCGAGGTCACCGCGAGGTCGATCAGCTTGCCGCCGATCACCCAGGTGCCGCCGACCGCGTCGTTCGCGCCGCGCGCGCGGCTCATCACGCTCGACGCCGATAGATCGAGCCCGCGCAGCTCGTCGGCGCCGGCCTCCGCGAACACCCGGGCTTCGGCCGACAGCACCAGCAAGAAGCCGTTGCGGCGCAGCCGGTTGATATCGCCGAGGATGTCGGTGACCGTCGCGGCGTCGACGCCCTCGGTCGCGAGCGAGGCCTTGAGCCGCGGATCCTCGACGAGGACGCGGCACTGCGCCATCAAGCTCGCCAGCGTGCGGGCGCGCAGCCGGTCGAACAGCACGCGCGCGCGGCCGAAATCCTCGCTGGCCGACGCCACCACGGCGACCTCGGCCCTGCGGATCCCGACCGACGCCCACAGCGCCACGAGCAGCGTCATGACCGCGAAGATGGAGAGGTAGGCCACGCCGGCGCGCCGGCGCCGCGACACCCGGCGAACCAGCGCCGTCATCGCGGCCTCCGGGGCTGCAAGTCGTGGTCCGCCAGCTCCCAGGTCTGGTCGCCGCCGGCCATCTCGATCGTCTGGTCCACGATCGTCTTGGTGTGGACGACCACGCGCACGCGGTGCCGGCCGCTCGACAAAGCGATCGCCTCGCCGGCCGCGTAATCGTGGTCGTCGTCGTCGACGGTCACGGTCGCGCCGCTCGGCAGGTTCGTCACCACGAGGCGCCCCGGCTCGAGCCTGGCGCCGAGCTGGATCTCGCGCGTGACGTTCGCGCCGGGCGCGACCTCGATGACCGTCTCCGAGGCTGGATAGCCGGCGAGCTCGAGCCGGATCGCGACCCGCCCCGGCGCGATCCCGGGCAGGGTCGCCGGGGTCTTCATCCCGGTGGGCTCGCCGCCGATATAGATCGCCGCGCCGGCGGGGCTGCTGGCCACGGTCAGCGCCACGGGCGCGAGCCTGTCGGGCGCCGGCTCGAGCACGTCGCCGCGGCTCTTCATGGCGACGATCGCGCCGCCTGCGGCCGCGACGACCGCGGCGCCGATCACCGCCACGAGCCACGCGCGCGGCCGCCGCGGCGCCAGCGGGTCGCCTGGCCGCACCGGCGGGCCGATCGTCGAGCTCGTCGGCGGCGACAGCTGTGCGCCGACCGACCCGATGGGGCTGGCCCGCACGTCGGTCGGCAGCTCCGACATGGCCAAGATGTTGGCCGCGAGCGACCGGTTCTGCGCGATCGCGCGCTTGGCGTTGCCGCGGGCCGCGCCGAACAACCGCTCCATCTCGCGGGCCAGCCGGCGCGCGCCGCTATCGCCGCCGGTCGGCGTCGCGCCGGGTCCGAGCGACTCCTGCAGCGCGAGCCCGGCGAGGAAGTCATCGAGCGCGATCTGCATCTGCTCGGCGGTCGCCCAGCGGTCCTCGGGGTCGCGGGCCAGCGCGCGATCGACGATGGCGGCGAGCTCCTCCGGCACGTCCGGGCGATGGTCGCGCACCGGCGGCACCGGGTCATTGACGATCGCGTACAGCGTCGCCGCGTCGGTGTCGCGCGCGAACAGCGGCATGCCGGCGAGCAGCTCCCACAGCACCACGCCGGTCGAGAACACGTCCGAGCGCCGGTCGACGCCGCGCGCGCGCAGCTGCTCCGGCGACATGTACGCGATCTTGCCCTTGAGCACGCCGGCGCGCGTCCGCACGACGTTGGTCGTGGCCTTGGCGACGCCGAAATCGATCAGCTTGACCTCGCCGAAATAGGTCACCACGATGTTGCCCGGCGTCACGTCGCGATGGACCAGGCCGAGCGGGCGCCCGGTCGAGTCGCGGAGCTCGTGCGCGAAGTGCAGGCCCGCGCATACCCGCGACACGACCTCGACGACGAAGTTGACCGGCAGCGGCTTCCGCGACCGGTTGGCGAGCTTGAGCACGGCGTGGAGGTCCTCGCCGGCGAGGTACTCCATCTCCATGAAGTAGCGGCCGGCCTCGGCGCCGAACTCGTACGTGCGCACGATGTTGGGGTGCTCGAGCCGCGCCGCGATCCGGGCTTCATCGAGAAACATCTGCACGAACTCGGACGATTCGGTCAGGTGCGGCAGCACGCACTTGAGCGCGACGACGCGGCTGAAGCCCTCGATCCCCTGGTGGATCGCGAGCAGCAGCTTGGCCATCCCGCCGCTGGCCAGCTCGCCGACCAGCAAGTACTTGCCGAACCGCTCGCCGGCCGCGCCCTCGTTCAGGACCGCGATCGAGATCTCGGGCTCGGAGGTCGTTCCGCTATCGAATTCGTTGGGCATGCGGGTACTCGAGGTCACTCCGGCAAGCTCGGGCGCTCGACCAGCCCCTCGGGGAAGTCCGGGGTGGGCAGCGGAGCTCCGTCGTCGAGCGCGCGCATGAACTCGATCAGATCGCTGATCTCGGCGCTATCGAGCAGCAGCGGCGAGATGGTGACCTCGCGGGTCCCGGCGTAGTTCCCGGTCGCGCCACCGTTGTTGTAGTGGTTCACGACCTCGCCCAGCGTCGCGTACACGCCGTCGTGCATGTAGGGCCCGGTCTTGGCGACGTTGCGCAAGGTCGGGGTCTTGAACGCGCCGACGTCGCGATCGCGCACGGTCAGGTTGCGCAGGTGGGAGTCGTCGACCGCGTCGCTGAACGCGCCCGCGCGGTTGAAGGTGCTCTGCTTGACCACCGGGATGGCGTCGGAGCGGCCCGGGTCGGTGGCGAACGCGTGGTCGCCGGTCTGCGGGCAACCGATGTTGTGGAACAGCTGATCGGCGAACGCGCTGCCGCGGTGGCAATCGTCGCACGCCGCCTTGCCGATGAACAGCCGGGCGCCGCGGATCGCGGCAGGGGTCATCGCGCTGTCATCGCCGGCCAGCATCTGATCGAACGCCGACGGCGCGAAGCTCGTGCTCACCAGCCGCCGCAGATAGGCCGCGAGCGCCTTGCCCATGTTCGCGAACACGCGATTGACCGCAGTCCGGTCCTCGGCGGACATCGCCTCGAAGCTGGGATCCATCGGTTTGCCTCGGTCGGGAAACCGCGTGTGGTCCGAGAGATCGGGCAGCGCGCCGAACACGGCCTCGTAGTCCGCCGCATAATGATCGAACACCACGTGTGCGAGCTGTAGCCGCGTCGCGTTATTCGAGGTGGCGCGCTCGAGCGGCAGCAGATTGCCACCCCACAGCGAGTCACCGCGGCCATCCCAGGTCTGCCATGCGCCCTTCGCCAGGTCGATGTACGCTGCGTTCAACACGCTCTGGGCATTGCGCCCCGAGTAGTTGGCCCCGAGGCTGGTCGCCGGCGGCCGCGAGCGGTGGTCGCTGCCCCCGAGCATGGGATCGTGGCAGTCGGCGCAGGAGATCCGGCCCTCCGCGTTCGGCGGTCCGAGGCTGCCATTCGTGACTCCGTCGTTATCCGTCCCGAGCGGCCCCGACAGCCGGCGATCGAAGAACCACTTCTTGCCCAGGACGGCAGCGCGCGCGTCATCGGCGTACGCGTTGGAAGGATCCGGCGGTGGTGCCTCCGGGAGCTTGAAGCTCAAGAGTACCGCGCGCTGCTCTTCGGTGAGGGCCCGCTCATCCGTGCAGGCCGTCGTCGCAGTCACACCGGCCGCTGATAGCCAGAGGACAGCACACCAGGCTCGTCTCATCCAGCCTCCGACCTCACTCTAGGTGTCGAACCCGCCCCGAGCAAGCGGATCGTGCGGAAGATCGCTGGTCGGACCAGGAACAGCCACCTGGAATCTTGGTCAATGGCGGCGCTCGCTCGAGTGGCAGTTTGGCAACGGCGATGATCGCGCCGGCGAGGCACGTCGTGGTTTCGCCTACGTTTTTCAGATTCGATGTAGTGGCAGATACTCTCTGTTGCGGCCCCGTGGTTGCCATCGCGAACCTGCGAACTCCACAAGGCGGCAATGACGACGCGAGTTAGCAAGGATAACGATTTCTCTGGGTTGACTCCGGACCCGTGGCGATACCCTGCGCTGTCGCTGACAGGAAGATCCAGGAATGACCCACATCCGCTCTATCACCCTTCCGTCATTGCTGTTCGCGGCTGCATGTGCCTCGGGATCGTCGTCCCCGACGCCGCCGGCCTCCTCGCCGAACCCCGGCACCCCCTCTACCCCTGTGGCACCACCGACCGGCGGTGCGCCGATCGCGATCGGGGCGCCGCAGGCCGCGGTCTCGCTCGGCGTGACGATCATGGCGGCCAACGCCACCGGCGCGCCGCGGCTGCTGCGCTCGATCGTCCCGCGCCCGGCCGCGGCCGGGATGGCGACGCCGGACGCGGCGCGCGATCACGTGACCGCGCTCGCGAAGCTGTGGATCCAGAAGGCGAATCCGATCGGCCTCGCGGACAATGGCACCCAGCAGCTGCGCAACGGCGCCAGCATCGTGAAGCTCACCCAGCACGTCGGCGGGATCCCGGTCCACAACGCCGAGCTCCGCGTCATGATGCACCCCGACGGCTCGCTCGTGGCCGTGTCCGGCACGCTGCTGCCGGCGGGCAAGGCGCCGGGCTTCGTGTCGACGTCGAAGATCGCCGTCGAGCGCGCGCTCGATCAGCTGTATGGCAAGGCGCGCGCTCGCCCGGCGGTCACCGAGGCCGGCACCCGCGCCGGCTGGACCCAGCGCACGGTCGCCGCGGATCCGCAGCTCCGGGTGATCAGCGCGCGCGCCCGCCAGGAGCTCACGCCGGTCGGCAACGGCCAGTATGGGCCCCGGTGGAGCGTCGAGATCGTCGGCCTGGGCGCGGCCGCGCCGAACACCGATCCCAGCCTGACCCAGGTCACGTCGCACCGCTATGCGATCGACGACGCCGATGGGCGGATCGTCGGCGACGCGGATCTGATCCAGCACGACGCGTTCGTGTATCGCGCGTATGCCGAGACCACCGGCAACCGCCATCCGCTCGATAGCCCGCTGCAGGACTTCACGCCGCACCCGACCGGCAAGGACGACAATCAACTTCAGAGCGCGATCAGCTCCAACCTCGTGGTGATGGAGGCGTTCAACAGCGCGGGTGACAAGTGGCTGCCCGACGATGCGACCACGACGTCCGGCAACAACGTCGTGGCGATCTCGGACTTCGACGGCTCGCTCGATCTCAGCGAGGGCGACCTCGTGCCGCGGGTCCGCGCCGGCCGCGTGCTGAACTATCCATACGACACCACGCTCTCGCCGCTCGCGACGACGGCGCAGGCCAACGCCGGCGCGGTCAACGTGTTCTTCACGACCAACTGGCTGCACGACTGGTGGTACGACTCGGGCTTCACCGAGTCGACCGGCAACGCCCAGGCCGACAACTTCGGCCGCGGCGGCGTCGATGGCGACCCGCTGCGCGCGTTCGCGCAGAACGGCGCACTGACCGGCTCGCGCGACAACGCCTTCATGTCGACCCCGGGCGACGGCGCGTCGCCGCTGATGGCGATGTTTCTGTGGAGCTCGGGCACCAAGACGGCGCTGTCGACGCCGGCGGGCCTGGTCCGCAGCGAGGCGTTCGTCGCGGCGCCCCACGTGTTCGACCTGACCGGCGACGTCGCGATCGTCAACGACGGCGTCGCGCCGGGCAACGACGGTTGCCAGCCGATCCGCGCGGGCGTCGCGGGCAAGATCGCGCTGGCCACGTTCTCGGGCGCCTGCGGCTCGGCGACCATCGTGGGCAACGTCGCGGCGGCCGGCGCGATCGGCGTGATCCTCGTCGACGGCACGCTCGACGATCCCCGGCTGTTCGCCGGCAACGCCGCGGCCGGCATCCCGGGCCTGGCGATCGGCGCGACCGATGGTGCGGCGCTGGCCGCGCAGGTCGCCGCCGGCACGACGACCGTCGAGCTGAGCTCGGCGCCGACGGGGCCCGAGCGCGACGGCGATCTCGATAACACCGTGGTGTCCCACGAGTGGGGCCACTACCTGCATCACCGCCTGGCGATCTGCGACTTCGGAGCGCAGTGCGGCGGCATGAGCGAGGGCTGGGGCGACTTCGACGCGCTCCTGCTGGTCGCGCGCGACGGCGACGATCGCAACGGCACGTACGCGATGGGCCAGTACGCCGAGGACGACGGCACGTTCGACTCGGCGTTCTTCGGCATCCGCCGGTTCCCGTACAGCGCCGATCTCACCAAGAACGCGCTCAGCTTCCGCCACATCGCCGACAGCGCCGCGCTGCCCGATCTGCCGGGCCGGCCCAATGGCATCGCCAACAGCGAGGTCCACAACGTCGGTGAAGTCTGGACGAGCATGATGTGGGAGGTGTTCAACGTGCTGATCGACCAGCACGGCTTCGACGTCGCGCACCGCCGGATGTCGGACATCGTCGTCGCCGGGCTCTTGCTCGCGCCGCCGGAGGCGACGTTCACCGAGCAGCGCGACGCGCTCCTGGCCGCCGCCAGCGGCCTGGACACCGATGACATGCTGCTCATGGCCGGGGCGTTCGCCGGCCGTGGCCTCGGCTCGTGCGCGGTGGGGCCGGACAACGCCGCGCTGGGCAACGAGGGCGTGGTCGAGAGCGGCACGATCGCCGCCAAGCTCGAGGTCGGCACGGCGACGTTGACCGACGATGGCATCTCGTGCGACCACGACGGCGTCCTCGACCCGGGCGAGTCCGGCTTCATCCGCCTGACCGTCGCGAACGCCGGCCCGCTCGCCGCCGAGCAGGTCACGGTCACGCCGTCGACGTCGAACACGGGGCTCAAGTTCGGCGCCCCGGTGGTGCTGCCCGCGCTGCAGCCGTTCTCGAGCGTGGATCTGGCGATCCCGGTGACGCTCCTGGCCACCGCGCCGCGCAACACCACCGTGACGATCAACGTGCACATCGCCGGTGAAGACACCTGCGATCGCGCGGGCACCACGCTCGCGATCACGCAGCTGACCGGCGTCGACGAGGTCGCGGCCGCCGCCAAGGTCGATCACGTCGAGACCACGGCCTCGCCGTGGACGCCGACCGGCACGTTCGCGACCGCGTTCTGGGGTCGCGCGAGCATCGGCTCCAACCATGTCTTGTTCGGCCAGGACGCCGACTTCATCACCGACACCCAGCTGGTCTCGCCCGCGCTGGCGGTCAGCCCGACCGATCCGTTCATCGTCAAGATCGATCACGCGTTCGACCTCGAGGCGAGCGGCGGGTTCTTGTTCGACGGCGGCGTGATCGAGCTGTCGAGTGATGGCGGCACGACGTGGACCGACGTGTCGGCGCTCGGGGTCAACCCGGGCTACACCGGGACGATCTTCGTCGGCGCGGAGAACCCGCTGTCGGGTCAGCCAGCGTTCAGCGGCACCAGCCCGGCCTTCCCGGCGCTCCACCCGCTGACGCTCAACTTCGGGACCCAGTTCGCCGGCCGCTCGGTGAGGTTGCGGTTCCGGATCGGCACCGACGAGGCCGCGGCGCAGACCGGCTGGGTCATCGACAACATCGACGTCAGCGGCATCACGAACACGCCGTTCCCGGCGCTGGTGCCCGAGCCGTCGACCTGCACGGCGCGCAAGGTGACCGAGGACGCGGGCCCGGTGGTGGCGACGCACGCGGCGCCGTCGACCAGCCTGTCGGCGTTCGACAACGTCTCGGTGACGTACAAGTAGTCGGTTCAGCGCGGCGGCGGGGTCTCGGCCGGCGGCGGGGTCTCGGCCGGCGGCGGAGGGGCGGTCGGCAGCGGGCCGAGGTCGGCCGCCAGGAACGACGGCGAGTTGGCGACGATGATCTCGATGCGCTGGAGCTCCTCGGCGTCGACGTCGACGTCCTCGACGATCTCGTCGTCGACGTGGCCGCCGGCGCGCTTGTCGTCGGTGATCATGTGAAAGTGGTAGTAGTGCCCGCGGCGGACGTCGGGCATGCGGAACCCCGCGAGCGTCGCGGTCACGGCGTCGTGCGGCAGGAAGCGATACTGGTCGTAGATCTCGCGGAACCGGCGGTACGGCTTGTCCTGCGCGGGCGTCGAGCCGGCGGTGAGATGCTTGAACCGACCATGGATCCGCAGCGCGAACATCCGGGTCGCGCCGGGCAGCCATTCGTCGAGCCGGGCCTCGAGCTCGGCGCGGGTCAAGGGCCCCGTGAGGTGGAGCCGGCGGTCCGGCCGAAATGCGACCACCGAGGCGAGCGGCACGAGCTCGTCGTCGCGCAGCACGCTGACCGTGCCGTCGACGCGGGCGCGGTAGTAGACGCCGTCGACCACGGTGAACTCGCCGTCGTTGCGGTCGGTGGCGCCCAGGCCGAGGTCGCCGCGCGCGCGCAGCTCACCGACGCTGATGAAGCCGTCGTAGACGCCGGCGTTGTAGGCAGCGCGGGTCGAGGCGTTGACCAGGGTGGGCGGACGGGCCGCGGGCGCGGTGGCGGCCGCCGGTGCGTGGCAGGCGGCGGCAGCGCCGATCAGGGCGAGGACGGCAGGGCGGCAAACGCGATGACTGCAGATCATGATACCTCGGCTGGAGAAGCGACGACGAGCCGGGAGTATTGCGCGTGGCACCGCGGAAGAAACTTGGATAGTTGTGGAGCGTCACTTGAGAAAATCGGAAGCATCTCAGCCGGAGAGCTGCTTCCACTGCGCGTAGAGCAGCAGCATGATCGTCTTGCCATCGACGATCTCGCCGCGGTCGATCATCGCCAGCGCCTCGGCGAACGGCACCTCGAGGACCTCGATATCCTCGCCCTCGTGCGCGACGCCGCCGCCCCCGGAGATCCGGTCGCCGGCGGTGTACTCGGCGATGAAGAAGTGCAGCTTCTCGGTGACCGAGCCCGGGCTCATGTAGCTCTCGAAGATCTTGGTGAGCGCCGAGACGCGCACGCCGAGCTCCTCCTCGACCTCAGCCTTGATCGCGGCCTCGGCGTCGCGCGCGTCGAGCAGCCCGGCGCACGCCTCGATCAGCAGCTCGGTCGCGCCGTTGACGTACGCCGGATAGCGAAACTGCCGGGTGAGCAGCACGCTGCGGTGGGCGCGGTTGATGAGGAGCAGGGTCGCGCCGTTGCCGCGGTCGTAGGTCTCGCGGGTCAGCGTCTGCCACGCGCCGTCGGCGCGCTGAAACGCCAGCGTGGTCTTCTTGAGGATCGCCCAGTCATCGGCCAGGGTCTCCACCTTCTCGATCCGGATGCGGTCTGCCAGCTTCATCGTCACGGTCACTCCGACGGGTTGTCTGCGCGGAGCATACCTGCGCGGCGTAGCGCAAGGTCGCGGCGTCCCATCGCAGGACGTGCGGATCGTCGGGCAGCGCGGGTGGTTCGGCGGGGCGCCTGAGCGGCCGGAAGCCACCGGACATCGCGAGCCGCGCGACGACGCGGATCCGGCGCGGTCGGGCGTGCGCGGGCAGGCTCAGGGCCGCGCGCGACAGCGCCTCGCGCAGCGCCGGATCGAGCGGCTGGGAAGGCGCGAGCTCGATCGCGGCGATCGGCACCGGGCCGTCGGCGCCGCCGGCGATGCACAGCGCGACGCCGGGCACCTGGTAGAGCGCGTCCTCGATCCGGGTGGCGGCGACCGGGCCCGCCGCGGTGGCGATCATCCGGTCGCGGCGATCGACGAACCAGTAGTCGCCCTCGGCGTCGACCTGGAACAGATCGCCGGTGACCAGCCAGCGATCGCCGGGCGCGAACGCGTCGCGGAGCTCGGGGCGCGGACCGCCGGGCGCCGGATCGCCCCCGCCCGGCAGCTCGGCGATCAGCATGCCGGGCTCGTCGATCCCGGCGCGGATCAGCCGGCCGCTGGCGTCGCGCGCGAAGTCGTCGTGGGCCGCAGACCAGGTGACGATCGCGACGTCGGGGCTGCCCGGCAGCGGGCGGCCGACCGAGCCGAGCTTGATGCCGCGCGCGTTGGCGAGCACGACGCTGGCCTCGCTGGACGCGTACATCTCGAGCACGCCGACCGGGCCGAACCGCTCGACGAGCCGCCGCCAGACGTCCTTGCGCAGGCCGCTGCCAGCGAACAGCCGGACCGGGTGCTGGGCCTCGCCGAGCGCCGGCGCGGCGTCGACCAGCCGCCGGCACATCTCGCCGGCGTAGTAGACGACGCTGACGCCGTAGCGCCGGACCTCGTCCCACAGCGTCTCGGGCGAGAACGTGGTCGCGAGCGCGAGCCGGGCGCCGCTGATCAGCGCGCTGCCGAACGCGACGAGGGTGCCGGACGGATGATACAGCGGCAGGCAGCAGTAGACCGTGTCGCGCGGGGTCAGCATCGCCGCCGCGGCGGCGCCGAGCGCCGAGACCGCCCACCGGCGGTTGGTGACCCGGACCGCGCGCGGTGGCTCGCCGTCGCCCGAGGTGACGAACACCATCGCGAGCTCGCGGGCGCGCCCCGGATCCGGCCGGTACCACGCGGGGAGCGCGACGGTGTCGGGCACGATCGCCTCGAGGTCGATCACGCCGGGCGGCAGCACGCGGCGCTGGCCTGGCTGCCACGGCACCTCGCCGACGCCGCCGAGCACGAGGATCGCGCCGGCGAGCACGGCGCGGGCACGGGCCGCGCCGTCCGGATCGACGATCAGCGTCGTCGCCTCGCCGAGCGCGAGGGCGACGGCCAGCTGATCGTCGGGGATCGCCGGGGAGATCAGCACCGCGACCGCGCCGAGCCGGCTCAGCGCGGTGACCACCGAGAGATGGCTCGGCCGCGACGTCATCATCACGCCGATGTGCTCGCCGGCGCGCACGCCGCACGCGAGCAAGCCGCGGACCACGGCGTCGACCCGGCGGTTGGCCTCGGCGTAGTCGAACGCGCGGCCGCGAAACAGAAAGCACGTGCGGTCGCCGCGGTCGCGCGCCTGATCGGCGAGCGCCTTGCCGGGCGAGATCCGGAGCTCGTCGTGGAGGTTGCGGAGCTTGGCGAGCCGCGGGACCTGCCAGCGCGCGTTGTCGAGGTAGGTGGCGAACTCGTCGGTGAGCTCGGCGAGCCGGGTCACCGCGACCTGGGCGGTCTGCTGGACCAGCGCGCGCGCCCGCGCGAAGCCTCCGTTGGCGCGCGGGTCGCCGGGTTCGCGCTCGGTCGTCGCCTCGGTCGTCCCCTCGGTCGCCGCCTGGGGCGGCGGGGCGTAACCGGTGGCCCCGACCGACGCGGCCGTGGCGGCGCGCACGTGGATCGCGCCGGGCGGCGGTGCGCCGCGGCCGTCGCGCCAGCGCATCCACGCGACGACGCGCGGCCAGGTCTGGGCGAGCGCGCCGGCGCCGACGACGAGCCCGAAGTGCCCGGCGTCGAGCTCGATCTCGTAGAGCGCGGTGACGTGGGGGCACGCGCGCCGGATCCCGCGGACGGCGGCTGGGCGGCCGAGCTCGTCGCGCTCGCCGACGAAGTACAGGATCGGACACGCGAGATCGGCGAGCGAGACGGTGTGGCCGTCGATCACGAACCCGCCGTGGGCCATCCGGTTGTCGACCACCAGGTCGTCGATGAACTTGCGAAACGCGGGGCCGGGCCACGCGACGAAGCCGCCGCCACCGAGGAACCGCCGCCGGGCCTCGCGCTTCTCGAGCGCCTCGCGATCGTGGAGGTTCTTGACGAAGTCGAGCAGCTGCATTGCCTCCTTGCGGAACGACAGCAGCTTGAACCCGGTCGCGGTGAGGATGCCGGGCAGGCCCGGGGTGTGCGCGAGCGGCCACGCCAGCGCGGCGCCCAGCCCGCTCAGCAGCCGCTCGGTGGTGCCCTCGTCGACCCGCAGCGCGCGGTGGAGATCGACCGGGCTGCCGAACGTGACGATCGACGCGAGGCCGGCGCCGCGCCGCAGCGCCGCGGCCTGGTAGCAGAACATGCCGCCCTGCGAATAGCCGGCGAGGTGGATGTCGCGTCCGGCCTCCGCGCGGACCCGCTCGATCGCATCGGCGACGGCGCGGACGTGATCGTCGAGCGTGCGGTTCATGCCGCCGACCTCGCGCTCGGGGCGGCCGAAATCGATCAGCCACACGTCGACCCCGGCGCGCTGGAGGAACGCGATCGCGCTGATCTCGGGCGAGATATCGTAGACCTCGGCGGCGATCATCAGCGGCGGCACCAGGAGCAGCGGCGCGACCGGCGCGTCGGCGACCGACCGGTCGCGCGGGTAGCGGCGCAGCCGGAACACCGGGGCCTCGTGGACGACCTCGAACGGCGCACCGTAGGGTGCAGACAGCCGGCCGGCGCGCGCGATCGCGAGGACGTTCTGCCACGCGAGCCCGGCGCGGCGCAGGCGTTGCCTGGGGCGGACTCGACTCAACCTGGTTCGCCGGCGAGGCGATAGCCGACGCCGCGCTTGCTCTCGATCAGGTCGTCGGCGTGGACGCTGGCGAGCTTGCGCCGCACGCGGTGCACCAGCTCGCGCACGTTCTCGCTATCGGCTTGCACCGATCGGAACGATAGCGCGTCGGCGATCTCGTGCCACGCGACGTAGGCGAGCTCGGAGTCGCTGACGGTGCGGCGGCGCTCGACGAGCAGCTGCAGCAAGCCGAACTCCATCGCCGCGAGCTCGATCGACGACTCGCCGATCCGCAGCACGCCGCCATCGACGCGTTGCCGCAGATCGAGGTGGTGACCGCGTGGCGTGGTGACCTTGGCGCTGAACACCAGCTCGTCGCGCCGCGTCGGCGCGGTGCGCCCCGATCCGCGAGGCGGCTCGATCTTGGGCAGCACGTCCGGCCAGAAGTAGAACTTTACATCGCCGAGCCGGATCGTCGCTCCGCCGGTGAGATCGTGCTCGGTGATCCGAGCGCCCTCGACCTCGGTGCCGTTGCGGCTCGTGTTATCGACGATATGCCAGCGATTGTTCACGAGCTTCATCACGGCGTGCTCACTGGAGACCGACGCGTGCAGCACGGCGACGTCGACCCGCGGGTCGCGTCCGACGCGCGTGCCGTCGGCGATCGCGTGAGCGACGCCCCAGGCATCGATCAGCGAGGCAGCAGGGTTAGGCACCCGCGAGAAAATCTGCTCGCTGGTGATTCCGGGCGAAGCGATCGCGACACCATGCGAAGTGCACAGCACTCCGATCGAGCGCGGGGATGAGCAGAGCAGGCAACTGACCATGCACACAGACGATCACCCAGTTAGGTAGACCGACGCAAGAGACGGAAGTTACCAGCTCGCGTTGGCGGCCACTCTGAGCGGTGGCCATCGTACGCAGGAGGTCATCGCCACCGCGCTGCCGGGATTTTTTTTGCCGAGCTGGAAGTCGGGGCCGGCGCGCCCGATGTTTTCGCACCGAAGATTCCACTGGACCCCGCGCGGCGATAGTGCTCCGGGATCGCGCGACCTGCGGGCGCTCGGTCGAAGTGGCGCGCGATCGTCGCGGCGCCACGCGGTCTCCGAGCACGGCGCTGCCGCCGTCATTGCGCTGTCGCGCGAAAACTGCCGCGCCGCGGGCGCGTGGCTTTCGGCGCGGCGCGCGATGCAGCAAATCGATGCAGTAAGCCAGCGATCGCCGTCCGCGCGGCGGATCGCATACGGGGCATGCCCGGTCAGCGCGGGTCGCCGCCGCGCAGTTGCTTCTGCGCCGGGTCGCGATCGCGATCGAACAGGCGCTGTCGGCCGCCGCTGCGGTTGAACTGCAGCGCGTACACGACCCCCGCGATCGCCGACAGCGGAAGGACGACCATCAGCACCGGCATCATCAGGAACACCGGCAAGAACTTCGAGGCCAGCGCCAGGAGCGCGATCCAGCCCACGCTGGCCGGGACGGCTTCGCGCATCGATCCGGCGTACAGCCAGCCCACCGGACCCAGCGCGAGCGACGCCACGCCTGACCTGATCCACGACTTCTCGCCCTTGCCGGGCGTGCGCTGCAGCTCGTGCTTGACCCGGTTGGCCTTCGAGGCGAGCTCGAGCGCGCCGCCCAGGCCGTCGACCGAGTCGAGCTCGCCGGCCGGCGACGGCCGCTTGCGCGCGCGCTCGGAGGCCCGGTCGCGCGGCGCCGCCTCGGCTTCGGATCGCGCTGGCTCTGCGCGCGCCGGCGCGCGGATCTTGGTGACGAGCTCGGCTTGCCGGGACCGCAGCTGATCGCGCTGTGCGGCCTGGGTCACGCGCTGGTCGCGTAACTTGGCGAGCGCGGCCGCTTTGCGCGCTTGCTGGGCCTCGGCGTCCGCCTTCACCTCGGCGTCGAGGGCGGCGAGTCGATCCATCACGGCGCGGTCATCGTCAGCCACGGCCTCGATTATGGCATGATCCGAGGAGATGTCGCTGCGTATGATCTCGCTCGTCGCCGTGTCCTGGCTGGCTGCTGGCTGCGGCGCTCCGCTCCAAGCGTCCGATGAGCCGGCGACGGCCAAAGACAAACAGCGGCGCGACGCCGAGGCGTCCGGCACCGCCGATGCGCCGTCGGCGGGGCACCAGGGCTGGCGCTACACCGGCGATCGCAACGACTGCTTCTTCGTCGTCGGCCATCGCTGCTTCAAGGCCGAAGCGGCGGCGTGCACGGCCGCGAAGTGCGGCAAGACCGAGTGCGTGGTCACCGGCGGCGGACCGGCCACGGTCACCTGCGGCAAGTAGCTACGCCGAGGGCGGCGCGACGACCTTGGGGATCCGCACGCGCGGGCCGATGTGAAACGCGACTTGCTTGACGTTGCGATAGAACTCGCCGTCGATGATCGGGGCCAGCAGCTGGTCGCCGCACGCCTCGATCGTCATCTCGCGGCACGGCCGGTCGAGGATGTTGCGGCCGCGCATCTCGTCACCGCGTGCCATCCGCGGCAGGTTGCGGATGATGCTCCACGGCGTCGGCGTGCCGACGATCGCGTTCATCAGGCCGGGCTGATCCGCCTTGCCGAAGAACCGCAACACGTTGCCGAGGTTGATCGACATCGACGCGACGTGCACGCCGGTGAACTGGTCGCCGGGCAGCCGCATGCCATCGATCGTGACCTTGCAGTGCGCCGGCTCGAACAGCTCGCGCGCGTAGCGGGTCCACGGACCGAGCGGCAGCCGCGACAGCGGCGACAGCGCGATCGGCGCCGACGCCACGGCGTTGGCGAGGACCTTCACGATCGTGGCGGGGTTGGGATCGGCGTCCTCGGCGTACTTGGCGAAGAACCGCTGGCCGATGCCGCCCGCCGCCGACGCGAACCCGTAGGTCCGGAACGGCACGTCGCCGCCGTCGACGACCTGGATCCCGGTGATCACCATCGAGTCGACCTCGGTATCCTCGATGCGGATGTTGTGCTCGACGGTCTTGCACAGCGCCGCGAGGATGCCCTCGGCGTCTCCCTTGATGCCGACGTTGTTCGCGACGAAGTCGATCGTGCCGCCCTTGGTCGGCAGGGTCATCGGCAGCGCGAGCGCCTCGCCGACGAACTCGTCCTCCTGGAGGACCTCCATGCCCATGCGGAGCATCCAGTGCAGCGCGCCGTCGCCGCCGTCGGCGACCCAGAACCGCGCGCGCTTGCGGAGGAAGTCGCGCAGCACGGGCTTGATCGAGGCGACGCAATCGGTGGAGTGAACTTCGCCGTAGTCACCCACGATTCGCCGGAGCCGATCGGCCCGGTCAGGCCGGTTGCGGTTCTTTCGGCTGTTCGGGTTCGTGATGACGCCGATCTCCATTATCGAGGCGGCATTGCAAGAGCTGGGCGAGACGCGCCGCGTTGCAACTCGTCAAAACTACGTCACCGTGGCGCCACGGAGTTAGCTCGGTGCGTAGGGCCTTACGCGGCCAAGTGGATAAGCCGTGCGCCGGTGGCATCTTGACCTACCTTGCGCGTCGCCTGGGATACGGCTCGGGTGCCTGCAAGTAGGTCGTAGTGGCGGCTCGTAAGCCTCCATCCCATCCTTGTATCGACGTACCGGATGCGCGCGCTCGTGATCGGCTGGATCGGTTTGGCTGCCTGCAGGGGGACGGCGAGCCTGCCTGCATCCGCCGCGCGGACCGCGCCGCGGCGGACCGTGCCGGTCGAGCTCGACCGCGCGCCGGTCGATCCGATCGCGGCGCTCACTCCCGACGACATCGAGCTGTCGTGGGTGGTGCCGGGGCCGATGCAGCTCGAACTCGGCGCGCCGCCGGTCGCGGCCGCGGGGACCGGCCGGCCGATCGAGGTCGCGGCGATCGACCGCGCCGGCAACCTCGAGCGCGTCGCGGTCCGGCTCGACCATGCGCGGTTCTCGGTGTGGATCGACCGGGCTCACCTGCTGTCGGTCTTGACGCGCGACCAGCACCTCGAGGTCGCCGGCGCGCCGGGCGGCCGCGGCGAGATCGAGATCGTCCTGCGCGCCGGTGCGCGGGTTCGCCGGCTCGGGCACCGCGATCGCCAGACCCAGATCCGCTACCTCGGCGCGCTCCAGGTCGAGGGCTGGGTCCCCGACGCAGCGCTCGGCGATCGCGGGCCGGTTCACGACGGCATCGGCCGGGTGCCGACCGGGCGCAGGACGATGATGGTGATCCCAGGCGCGGTGATCCGGGCGGCGCCGCGGTGGACCGCCAGCGCGCTCGCGATCATGGCCAGCGGCTACTTCCTGGATCTGGTGCGCGATCTCGACGATGCCTGGACCGAGGTCAGCTACGAGGACGCCGACGTGGCGGTGCACGGCTTCGTGTCCCGGCGCGATCCGCCGGGCCGCGTCCATCACTGGCGCGCTGCGCAGCCGGTGCCGGTCGTCGTGCCCACCGCGGCGGTCGCCAGCGGCACCTGCCTCTACGCCCGCGCCCACGGCGACCCGGTCGGCTACATCGTCGGCGACCGCGCGGTCGATCTCGACGCCGTCGGCGGCGGCTGGTGGACGCTCGCGATCGACACGCCGTGGGGCCCGCTCGAGTTCGCCGCGCGCGGCGACACCGAGTCCGACCTGGCGATCTGCGCCCCGCCCGGCGCGTTGCCGCCGGCAAATCCGTCGGTGCCGTGACGCGCGGGCGACTCGACAACGGTCACAGAAGCCGGCGCATGCGGTAGCCGACCCAGGCCAGCGCCTTGCGCCACCACGGCAGCCGCAGCCAGCTCGCCTCGTCGAATGGATCGGCGTTCGCGAGGTCGCGCTCGAAGCAGCGGACCAGCGCCTGGCCGGTGCTCGGGTCGAGGATCTCGACGGTGACCTCGAGGTTGTTGAACCGGCTCTGGGCGTCGAAGTTGTAGCTGCCGATCGTCGACCACAGCGCGTCGACCGTGGCGGTCTTGGCGTGCATCATCACGCCGCGCCAGAGGTGGATCTTGACGCCGCGGCGGGCGAGCCGGCGAAACACATAGAGCCCGGCCCACTCGACGAGCCGGACGTCGGAGCGCCCGGGCACCAGCACGCTGACCTCGACGCCGCGCTTGACCGCGTTGATGAGCGCGCGGCGCAGGCCGCGGTCCGGCAGAAAGTACGCGTTCTGGATCAGCACGCACGTGCGGGCGGCGTTGATCACGTGGAGGTAGGCGCGGCGCACCGCGGTGCGCTGCCGGCGCCGGGTGTTGTCGAGCAGCCGCACGAACGGCCCGCCGGTGGCCGTGGCGTCGCCGTCGCTGGGACCGCCCGGCCGGTAGGCCATGCCCCCACAGCGTAGCCAGGTCCGGCGGAACATCCGCGCGAGGTCCGCCACGATCGGCCCGGTGACCCGGCAATGCATGTCGTGCCAGCCGACGCCGCCATCCTCGACCGCCGCGTAGTCATTGGCGATGTTGAGCCCGCCGGTGAACGCGACGCGATCGTCGACCACGATGATCTTGCGGTGATCGCGGTGCGACAGCCGGAACCGGCGCCGCCACGGCGAGATCGGGTTGAAGTCGATGACCTCGCAGCCGGCCGCGCGTAGATCGTCGAGCCAGGTCTCGGACAGCCCGAACGAGCCGACCGCGTCGTAGATGATGCGCACCGCGACGCCGGCCCGGGCGCGGTCGATCAGCACCGCCTTGAACCGATCGCCGGTCAGGTCGGCGGCGAGGATATAGGTCTCGAAGCAGATCGACTCCTGGGCGGCGGCCAGCGCCGCGAGCATCGCGGGGTAGGTCTCGCCGCCTTCGCGCAGCACGGTGACGCCGCAGTGCATCCGCCAGCCTGACAGCGCACGCGCGTAGCGCTGGACCTCCGGCGGTAGCCGCACCCCGAGCGCCGGGGTCGGCGGATCTCGGGCGGGCTGGGGGACGGCAGGCGCGGCGGTCATGTCGCAGAGTCGGGCGGTCCGACGGTCAGGCGTCGTAGCGGATCGCCACGATGGTGTACTCGATCTCACCCCTGGGCGCGCGCACGGTGACAACATCGTCGCAGCGCTTGCCGAGGCACGCGCGGGCCATCGGCGCGTCGATGCTGATCCATCCCCTGTCGACGTCGGACTCGTCGCCGCCGACGATCCGGTAGGTCCGCGGGTCGCCGGCTTCGTCCTCGACCGTGACGTAGGCGCCGAAGAACACGCGGTCGGGGTGGCTCGGCGGCTCGCTGACCACGGTGATCTCGTCGAGCCGCTTGCTGAGAAACCGGACCCGGCGGTCGATCTCGCGCAGCCGGCGCTTGCCGTAGATGTACTCGGCGTTCTCGCTGCGATCGCCCTGGGCCGCGGCATCTGCGACCTCCTGGGTCACCCGCGGCCGCTCGACCGTCCACAGCTGATCGAGCTCGGCGCGAAGCTTTTTTGCACCCTCCGGCGTGATGTGCCGCGAGCGTACCGGCTGTGGCGGTCGGGCCCGCGTCGACATCTACCGGAGCATATCCGGTATGCTGCAGCCGGGCATGGGCTCGTCGCTCCTGATCGTGATCGGGCTCCTCATGGCCAACGGCCTGTTCGCGGGCGGCGAGATCGCGATCCTCAGCGTCCGCAGCACCCGGCTCCGCGAGTTCATCCGGAGGCGGGATCGCCGGGCGCTCGCGGTCAAGGCGCTGCGCGACAAGCCCGAGCGGTTCCTCGCCACGGTGCAGGTCGCGATGACCACGATCGGGACGACCGCGGCGGCGATCGGCGGCTCGCGGCTCGAGCAGCAGCTCGAGCCCGAGTTCCACGCGATCGGCCTGGGCGCCGGCACCTCGCTGGCCGCGGTGATCGTGCTGGTGACGTTCCTCGAGCTGGTGATCGGCGAGCTGATCCCCAAGTCGCTCGCGCTGCGCTACTCGGACCGCTACTCGTTCATCGTCGCCCGCCCGCTGGTGCTGCTGGCCCAGCTGATGCGGCCGCTGGTGTGGTTCTTGACCTCGGTCTCCAACGCCTTCCTCCGGCTGTTCGGCGATCGGACCACGTTCACCGAGACCCGGCTGTCGCGCGACGAGCTCCAGCAGCTCGTCGAGGAGGCCGCGAAGACCGGCTCGGTCGACCCGCGGGCCAGCGAGATCGCGTCGCGCGCGCTCGGGTTCGGCGAGGTCACGGTCGCCGAGGTCATGGTGCCCCGCACGCGGGTGGTCGCGCTGCGCCGCGGCGCGCCGACCGACGAGGTCCAGCGCGTGATCCTCGAGCAGGGCCACAGCCGGATGCCGGTCTACGACGGCAGCATCGACAACATCGTCGGCTACGTGGTCGCCCGCGACGTGCTCGCCCTGGCCTGGGAGCAAGGCCTGATCGTCCTCGAGGACATCCTGCGCCCCGCGCACAAGGTTCCCGAGGCGACCCGGGCGCTCGACCTGCTCCGCGAGATGCAGCGCCAGCGCACCCAGATGGCGGTCGTGGTCGACGACAACGGCGGTCTGTCCGGCCTGGTCACGACCGAGGACCTGATCGAGGAGCTGGTCGGCGACATCATGAGCGAGGATGATGTTCCGGAGCAGTTCTTCACCCGCGAGCCATCGGGCACGATTCTTGTTCAGGGCTGGGCCGCGGTCCGCAAGGTCAATCGCGACCTTCATCTTGACCTGCCGGTTGGCAAAGATCGGACAACGATCGCCGGGCTCTGCATGTCACTCGCGCAGGCAATCCCACAGGCCGGCGAGCGGCTGACCACCGACAACGGGACCGTGCTCGAGGTCGTGGAGGCCTCACCTCGGCGGGTCCGGCGCGTAAGGATCCATCCCGTCGCTCATGGCGACGAAGCTTTGCATCCACTCGAATCCTGATACGCGGGGCGCGCCGAAGTCTTCCCCGATCCTGTAGTATCCCCCCGATGACGGTCCTCGCGCGCGACGCTGTCGCGTCAGACCATCTCGTGTACGCCTGGCCGTTCCCCATCGGCCCGGAGTGCGAGGTGGCGTGCGCGGACGACGAGCAGGTCGTGATGTGTCCGGCCTGGCTCGTCGGGGATCGTCTGGGGCCGGGCCGCCATCGCTGGCGCACGCCCGACCCGAGCCGCCCGGTCTCGGCGTTCTTCGTCCTGACCGCGCCGGTCGAAGTGTCGTTCGACATGACGACGAGGTTCGTCATCCCGGCCAGCGGCATGCCGATCCGGCTGCGCGCCGTGGGCTCGCTGCAGGTGCGGTGTGGCGATCCGGGCCTCTTGATCGCGCAGTTCGTCGGCCTGCCGTTCGATCGCGTCAACGAAGGCATCCTGCGCAGCGTGTCGTACAGCGTGGAGCGCATGCTCGCCCGGCTGCTGACCCGCCGGGTGGTGATGGCCAACTCGACGGTCGCGGTCACCGATTCCGGGATGCTGCCGGGCATCATCGATGAGCTCGTCTCCTACAACCCGACCGCCGGTGCGGTGTTCGGGGTCGAGCTGAGCCGGTTGGGGCACCTGGCGATCGTGGCCGATGACGGCTTGAGCCCGTACCTCGAGGTGCCCAACGATCCCGGCAGCAACCACCTCAACGGCGCGCGGAGCCACGCCGCCGCGGCCGCCGCGGCCCAGCTCGCCCAGCGCGTCGGCGACGTCTCGCTGGTCGAGACCGCGCGGGGCCGGCCGGGCAGCGAGGGCGCGCGCCGCGGACAATCGTCGCCCGAGATCATGCCACCGCCGCCGCAGTCAACCGCGTCGGGCGAGATCGTGCCGCGCGCGCGCAGCCAGCACGATATCGAGGTCCCGCACTCGACCGACGACATCACCCAGCCCGGCGTCCACACGCCGGTACAGGGCGAGCCGCGGTTCGCCGTGGGCACCGACCAGCGCCGTCGCGAGGGTGCGCAGGCCTCGGCCGAAGGCCATCGCGGCGCGATCCTCGGCGTCGGGACGACGCAGATCGGGCGCGCCGGCGACCACGGCCCGGGCCACGCCGCGGATCCGTCGCGGCCGCAGCGCACGATCTCCGGCGAGATCGGCCCGCGGATCGCGCCGGGCTCGCGCGTGCTGGTCCCCGGGCCCAACGGCCTCATGCAATCGGCGACGGTGCGCCAGCTGCTGCAGGGCTACTACGAGCTCGAGGTCGGCAGCTCCGGCGAGACGATCTGGGTACCGATCAGCGGCGTCGTGCCGGAGGGATAGAGAGGGATAGAGAGGGATAGCGATGGCGAGCGAGGGCCAGGGCTAAAAATCGGTCAGGCCGACCTCGAAGTAGACCTCGGGCGAGTGGCCCTCGATGCCGTAGCCGACATCGAGACCGAGCAGCGGCAGCACGATGTTGCGGAGGTAGACGCGGAGGCCGCCGCCGACATCGGTCCGGGTGTAGCGCGCCGTGAGCTGGTTGGGCAGGTAGACGCGGTCGTCGCCGCGCGGGCGGAAGAACCCGGTGTAGCCGGCGTCGTAGAAGCCGATGCCGCGGAACGCGAAGAACCGCCAGTGGTAGAGCGGGATCGAGTACTCGGCGCGGACCACGGCGCGGGTATCGCCGCGGAACTGATCGAGGCTGTAGCCGCGCAGATCCGACGCGCCGCCGAGCGTCATGTCCTCGTGCAGCGGGATGTTGCGACCCGCGTTGGCGATGCCGCGCAGCTCGAGCTCGTGGTCGTCGAACAGCCGCCAGCTGTGGTACGCGCGCAAGGTCGCGAGCTGGTAGCTGTAGCTATCGAGCCCGGGGAGGTTGGGCTCGAGGTGGAGCTGGACGAACGAGCCCCAGGTCACTCCGTAGCGGTGCTGGCGGTGGTCGATCGTGAGCCGCGCCTGGGCCGTGACGTCCCAGCCGTCCTTCTCGGGCGTCGCGACCGGCTGGCCGGCGGCGTCGTGGGCTTCGCGAAAGTACACGTAGGCGCCGCGCACCCGCAGATCGGCGGCGAGCCACCACCGGAAGTTCCAGCCGATCAGCGCGGCCGCCGAGAAGTACGTGGCGGTCGAGCTCCGCGCCACGGCGCTCGAGCCCGGATCGCCGGGCGGGTTTCCGTACTCGTCGAGCTGGCGCTGGTAGGCGTAGAGATCGGCGCGCCAGGTCAGCTGCGAGCCGCGCACCGCGGGATCGAGGAACGTCGCGAACATGAGCGACGTGGTGGTGCCGATCTGGGCGTACAGCAGGAACTTCTGGGCGAGCCCGCGAAAATCGTTCTCGGCGTAGCCGGCGCCAAGCGCGAGGTTGCCTGGCAGCGCGAACGCGGTCGGCGCGGCGATCCACGAGTGCTTGTCGGTGACGGTGGCGACGACGATCCACCCGGGGCTGGGATCGCCGGGCGCAGGTTCCAGCGCGACCGAGAGCTGCTCGAACAGCTCGCTCGACACCAGCGCTTGCTCGAGCTTGGGGATGTCCTCGGGGCCGATCAGGTCGCCGAGCGCGGTGTGCGACAGGTAGCTGAGGGTCCGCGGCTTGACCTTCGACGTGCCGCGCACCACGAAGCCGACGATCGGCTGCGGCAGCAAGGTAGGCACCGGGGGCTCGGGTACGACCGGCGGCGGCGGCACCGGCAGGTCGGCGAGCGCGGCCGGCGCGGCCTGGGCGCGGGCGATCACCGCCCCCCACACACCGACGACGCCGACCAAGATCGCGGTTCGCACCTCGCGATCGTTTGTACCCTGTTACCGCGGCTTCTTGCCCGGGAGAATGCCCATGAGCTTGCTGATAATGCCGAGCATGATCTCGTCCGCACCGCCGCCGATCGACAGCAGGCGGCTGTCGCGGTAGCTGCGCGCTGCCGGGTTGTCCCACGTGTAGCCCATGCCGCCCCAGTACTGCAGGCACGCGTCGGAGACCTCGCGCGCGAGCCGGCCGGCCTTGAGCTTGGCCATCGAGGCCAGGAGCGTGACGTCGGCGCCCGCGACGTAATCCTCGACGGCGCGGTAACACAGCGAGCGCAGCGCCTCGACCTCGGTCTTGAGCTCGGCCATGCGAAAATGCACGACCTGGTTGGCGATCAAGGGTTGCCCGAACGTGTGGCGTTCCTTGCAGTAGGCGATCGTCTGATCGATCAACCGGTCCATCCCTCGCACCGAGCCGATCGCGCCGCACAGCCGCTCTTCCTGGAACTGGACCATTTGCATCATGAAACCCATGCCCTCTTCGCCGATGCGGTGGCGCTGCGGCACGCGGACGTCCTCGAAGAACACCGGGCAGGTGTCGCTGGCGCGCATCCCGAGCTTGTCGATCTTGGCGCCGATCTGCACGCCGGCCAGCGCGGTCGGCACCACGACGAGCGTCTTGTTGGCGTGCGGCGCGCCCTCGCTGGTGTTGACCAGCAGGCAGAGCCAGTCGGCCTGCGCGGCGCTGGTGATCCACATCTTCGAGCCGTTGATCACGTAGTCGCCTCCGTCCTTGCGCGCGGTCGTCTTGATCGCGGCCACGTCGGATCCTCCCGAGGCTTCGCTGACCGCGATCGACGCGACCGCCTCGCCGGTGATCGCCGGGGCGAGGAACTCGCGGCGCAGCTCGTCGCTGCCCCAGCGGGCCAGCGCCGGGGTCGCCATGTCGGTCTGGACGCCGAGCGCCATCGGGATCGCGCCGCAGTGACACGTGCCGAGCGCCTCGCTGGTGACCATCTGGTACGAGTAGTCGAGGCCCATGCCGCCGTAGGCCTCGGGCTTGTTCACGCCGAGCAGCCCGAGCTTGCCGGCGTGGCGAAACACCTCGTGCGCGGGGAACGCGCCGGCCTGTTCCCAGGCGTCGACGTAGGGGTTGATGTGCTGGTCCACGAACTGGTGGACCGTACGGCGCAACTGTAGGTGTTCATCAGTGAATCTCATCGTGCACCTACCCCGAGAGGGGCCTTGGCAACAGGCGAGCCAGGAAGTTATGTGAGCCAGGTTTGAAATTCAGGCGGAACATTTGAGTTGCGCGCAACTCCCCTCTGTACGAAGTTTCCTGCTGCATGACGCGGCACCACGCGGTGCTCCGGGGGAAGTTCATGTTGCCCATCACCTTGAAACTCAAGCTCGTTACCACGGCCGCCGTCGGCCTCGCGTCGTCGGCCAGCCCGGCGCCGCAGCCGGCGGAAGCCATGGCCGTGACGACGGTCGAACGCGCCAGCCTCCCGATCGAGGTCAAGCTGTTCGACGAGAATCTCGGAGTCCATGCGACCGTCGGCATCCGGCGCGATGGCATGATGGACGAGCAGACCGCGGCCGAGCTCAAGCACCTGTTCCGGTGCCGCCAGACCAACCGTGAACACGCGATCGCGCGCGGCACGCTCGCGATGCTCGCCGATCTGGCCGAGCAATACGACACCAAGACGATCGAGTTCGTCTCGGTCTACCGGGTCCAGCACGGCGAGTCGCCGACCTCGCCGCACCGCGACGCCCGCGCGATCGACTTCCGGATTCGCGGCACCAAGCTCACCGAGATCCGCGACTATCTGTGGCGGACCTACAGCGAGGTCGGTGTAGGCTGGTATCCCAGCGAGCAGTTCATTCACATGGACACGCGCCCCACCCTGCACGACACTGCGTGGACGTTCTTGAGCGGCGTGAATCACTACCATCCGTACTGGGCCGAGGTCGCTCGCCGCACGGCGGCTGAGCCCGAAGCGCCGAGGCACCGCGCGGGCGTGTGATCTCGCGGTTCGCGCCGTCGACCACCGGCGAGGCCCACCCGGGCACGTTGCTCGCGGGGCTCCTGGTCTGGCTCGAAGCGCGCTCGCGCAGCGGCCGCGCGCTGCTGCGACTCGAAGATCTCGACACCACGCGGACCAGGACCGCGTGGGCCACGCAGATGATCGAGGCCCTGGCGTGGCTCGGGCTCGCGTGGGACCAGGTGATCGTCCAGAGCGATCGGCTCGGTGCCCACGAGGCCGCGCTGGACGCGCTGGCCGCGGCGGGCCGGCTGTACCCGTGCCGGTGTAGCCGCGCCGAGCGCACCGGCGGGCGGCGCGCGCCGGATGGCGGCTGGGCGTACGACAACACGTGTCGCGGCCGCGCGCTGCCGGCTGGCGGCTGGCGGGCGGCTGGCGAGGCGATCCGGATCCGGCTCGACGACGATCGGCTCGAGCTCGTCGATGACGCCGGCCTCGATCTGTCGCAGACCCCGGCGCGCGACATGGGCGATCCGATCGCGCGGCGCCGCGACGGCGTGATCGCCTACCAGCTGGCCGTCGTCGTCGACGACCACGCCGCCGGGATCACCGACGTGATCCGCGGTCGCGACATCGCGCCGTCGACCGCGACCCAGGTCATGCTGCAGCGCCTGCTCGGGATCGCGACGCCGCGCTATCGCCACCACTTCCTGCTGCTCGAGCCGGGGCTGGCCGCGGGCAAGCTCGCCAAGCTGCACGGCTCGATCCCGTTCTCGCAGCTGCGCGCGCGCTACGACGCGCCGGCGCTGTGCGGGGTGCTGGCGCACGCCGCGGGCCTGCAGGCCCGGCCCGGACCGTGCTGGCCCGAGGAGCTCGTCGCCGGGTTCACCTGGCAGCGCGTGCCGAGCGCGGATCGCGTGGCGCGCTGGGACGGCCAGGATCTCGTGATCGGCGGCGCGGCGCCGTGACGACCGCGCCGGCCGAGGTGCGGCGCATCCTCGAGCGCTACCTCGTCGAGGTCGTCGAGCGCTACGAGCTGTGCCCGTGGGCGAGGACGGCGCGCGAGGCCCCAGCGCTCGCGGTCGGGATCCTGTGGGGCGCGCCGGAGCTCGGCGACTGGATCGCCCTGGCGCGCCAGCTGCTCGCGGCGCCGGCGCCGCGGGTCGCGATGGTGGTCGCCCCGGAGCTCGCGATCGCGCGCGCGGCGTTCGGGGCGCTGCGCGATCGGGTCGCGGCGGCGCTGCCCTCGGCGGGGATCGCCGAGTTTCACCCGGACGCCGCGCTCGATCTGGCGAGCCCGGCGCGGCTGGTGCCGTTCCTGCGCCGCGCGCCCGATCCGCTGCTCCAGCTCGTGCCGCTCGCGATCCTCGACGCCGCGCGCGCGGCGCGGGCCACCCCGGCGACCGTGTCGATCGCGGCGCAGAGCGCGATGCTGTGCGGCCGCGCCGCGCCACCGCCCGCCGGCCTCGCCGAGACCATCGCCACCGCCAACCACGCGGTCGCCGCGCGGCACCACGCCGCGATCGCCGCCGCGCTCGACGACATCGCCGCGGATCGCGCCGCGGCCTATGCGCGCGCCGGGATCACCGCTCGCCGGTGACGCTGATCAGGAGGTCGACCGGGCCGTGCGCCAGATCGGAGGCGATGCTCTGGATCGTCGTCGGGTTCTTCAGGCCACAGTCCCGCGCGCTCAGGTAGCCCGGCGCGCGCTCGCCCAGCGCGTTGGAGCCGATCAGGAACGTGCTGCCGGCCGCCGTGCCGTCGGGCAGCGCGAGCTCGACGATCAGGTTCTGGCCGGCCTGCACGTCGGCGGTGACCGGCACGGTGATCGTCGTGGCCTTGCCGTCCGGGATCTGGATGGCGACGGCGTCGCCGAGCGCCACGATCGCGCTCGGATCGAGGGTCGTGGTGCCGGGCGTGGCTTCGTACAGGCCGAGCTTGACCTGCGCCGGCTGGGCCGTGGCGCGGGGGCCGGCCACCGCGGTGTCGACGCCGAACGCGACCTCGGTGACGTGCAGCACATCGGTGACGCCGAAGTCGGCCAGCGCGAACACGCGGAGGTAGCTGTTCAGCACGGTCACGTTCGTCAGCTTGTTCTCACACGCGATCGAGTTGCCGGTGGTGATCGTCGCGCTGTCGGTCTGCGCCAGCGTGATCCGGCTCGCCGGCGCGTCGCTCGCGGTACCGCCGGAAGCGTCGCTTGGAGCCGCGCCGTCGGCCGGCTCGGCCCCGGCATCGCTGACTCCGGAGGTGATGCTGTTTCCCTTGCCTGCGCTGGCGCACCCAGCGATCGCGAGGCTGATGACAAGCCACCACATGTCATACATGGTAGTCACGGACACGACCGCGACACAATGCGTGGCAGCGCGGCGCGCGACCTGGGTCACAGCGCGGCGCCAGGCCGGCCGGAGGCCAGAACGGAGACCAGACCGGACGTCAGACGGCCAGCCGCAGGCCATCGACGCGGATATCGAACGCGGGGCGCTGCGCGAGCCGCGCGTTGGCCGCCTGCAGATCTTCGATCGTATCGATCTCGGTCGCGTACATCGAGCCGATATCGACGCCGTACAGCGTCGAGCCCTCGTCGATGATCTGCTGGAACGCGGCCTCGTAGTACTCGTTGACCAGGCCGCGCTCGGCGACCCGCTGGTGGAGCGCGCCGAACAGCCGGCGCGACGACGCCGCCGAGAACAGCTCGATCCCGACCGACTCGCCCATCGCGGAGCGTACCGGCACGTGCTTGCCGATCGCCAGCACGCGATCTTCGTTGTCGGCCGTGACCTTGACCTCTTCGAGCCCGATCTCGCCGACCGACCGGACCGCGAGGCAGTCGGGGCCGCGCTCGACCAGCTCCTCGACCACGCTGGCGTCGAACACCACGTCGCCGTCGAGCAGGATGAAGCCGGTAGACTCGACGTGCGCGCGGGTCAGCAGCAGCGAGTACGCGTTATTCGTGGACCGAAACTCACGATTGGTCACGTAGGTGACATCGAGCCCGTGAAACCAGCCTTGCACCGCGTCGCGTACCTTGTGCTCGAGATACCCCGTGCCGATGACGAACTGATCAAACCCGACCCGCAGGAGATTCGTGATCGTCCGGCGCAAGATCGGCACCCCCCCGACCGGCAGCAACGTCTTCGGCGTGTCGTCGGAGTAAGGGCGAAGCCGCGTCGCACAGCCCGCGGCAAGGATGACGGCCTTCATGGATAGAAGAAGCAGATGATGCAAATCGCATGCGCATAACGATTGCGACCACCTGTCGAGGATACGTGGTGATACGTGGTGAAGATTCACCAGTTGGGGTCCGGGAGCGGTTTCCAGGCGACCAAATCCTGTCACCGGGCTGCCACGTTGTCGAAACCGTACGACTCGCAGGCGCGCGGGTCGGTTGCAACGAGCAAGTCAAACAGACACCGTGCTCGCAGTGGAGCTCGATGCCGTCGTGCTGTGCGATCCGCTGTCGCGCGTGACCATCGCGGGGCTCACCGCCCGTGAGCGCGCGCGTCGGGTGGCGCGCCGCGTCGGCGCCGCGCGGGTGATCTGCATCGAAGGCGGCGCGGGGGAGCTCGGGGCGTGGCGCGCGGGTCGCGGCGGTCCCGTCCTGGTGATCCGCGCCGATCAGCTCGTCCACCCGCCGCTGGTCGCGCCGCTGCTCGCCGCGGCGCCGGCCGATGGCCTCGCGATCGCGGTCGACGCCGAGGGTGGCTACGCCGGCGCGCTGCTCGCGACCGGCGCCGCCGCGTCCCGGGTGATCGACGCATTGATCCGCGGCGCGCGCGACGCCGAGATCGCGGCGGCCGCGACGCTACGCGTCCCGCACGGCGCGATCGCGCGCCACGCGATCGCCACGCCGGCCGAGCGCCGCGCCGCGCATCGCCTGCTGTACCGGATCCTGATCAAGCCCCAGGACAACGCGATCACGCGCTACCTGTATCGCCCGGTGTCGTTTCCGCTGACCCGCTTGCTGGTGTGGACGCCGGTCACGCCGAACCAGATCTCGTCCCTGGTCGCGGCGCTGGTCGCCCTGGGCTGCTGGCTGACCGCGCACGCGCGCGGCGACCTCGTGATCGCCGGGACCGCGGTCGTGCTCGCCGCGTCCTACCTCGACTGCTGCGACGGCGAGATCGCGCGGGTCAAGCTGCTGTCGTCGCGGTTCGGCGCGTGGATCGACACGATCATCGACGAGCTGTCGTCGATCGGCTACATGGCTGCGCTCGGCTGGCACTGCCACCTCGCGTTCGGCCGGACGTATTTCGGAGACCTCGGCTTCGATCCGTGGCTCGCCGGCATCGCGGTCGGCATCGTCACGTTCACCGGCTCGGTGTACTGCATCTACTACAACATCGTCGTCGTGGTCGGCTCGGCGAACAGCCAGGACTACGCCGGTCGCGTCGAGGTCGTCCCGGGGGCGCACCCCAACGCGGTGCGGCTCCGACCGGCGGTGGTGCCGCCGCGCGCAGCGGCGCGGGAGCTGCCGCGCGGGCTCGCGATCGTGGTGGCCTACGCGCCGTACCTCGTGCGCCGCGACTTCATCTCGTGGTTCGCGCTGGTGCTCGCGGTGCTGCACGCGACCCACCTGCTGTTCGCGCTGTTCTGGCTGGGCGGCGTGGTGACCTGTGTCATCGTGACGTTCGACCACGTGCGGCTGCGCCGCATCCGGCGCTCGATCCGGCGCGCCGGCCAGCGCCTCGAGCCATCGTAAGTCGCGGATGTGGCGTCGCGCGGTCTGCGGCGTCGTGACTCGGGACGGTTCATGCCAGTCGCTGTCGTTGACACAGCGGTGTCGGGGATGCTCGAATACCGTGGTGATCGTTCGTCGCGTCGCCGCCTGGATCTCGACCGCCGTGGTCGCGATCGTCGTCGCGCTGGCGGTGCCGGTCTCGCAGCTCCGCACGATCCTCGTGGTCAAGACCTGCTGCTGCCCCGACCCGGATCACTGTCACTGCCCGATCCACAAGGCCGATTCGTCGTCGCAACCGACGATGCGTGACTGTCACAATACCGAGCGCACGCTCGTCGCGCCCGAGCTGCCCGTGTTCGCCCCGCCGGTGGTCGCGCTCGCCGGCGCCCCGGTCCGGATCCTGCGCGCGATCGCCCCGGCGATCCCCGCGCCGCATCCCTCTCCCGCGCCGATCCGCCCGGACGCGCCGTCCTAGCGGCGCGACTCGCGATCTACAGCGAAGCCACCGTCCACCGACGGACCGGGCGCGATTCGAGCGCGATTCGAGCGCGATTCGCTTCGGGGGCGCTCCGACTCGCCAGGAGGCGATCGTCGCGCGCGCGTTGCCCCCGGTGACGCGGCGGCCGGCTTCGAACCTCAGCGCTCGACGACCGACCGCGTCGGCGGCGAGCGACCTCATCCCCTCGCTCTTTGCACAGGACTCACATGCGTATTGCCACGACTCTGCTGCTCTCCTGGCTCGTGTTCCCCCTGGTCCTCACCGCGTGCGGCGATGACAAGACCGACGGCAACGGCGATGCCGAGCCCTACGATACCCTGCAGGCCTGCTACGTCGATCACCACGAGGTGGAGAGCCTGCCGGTCGGCCAGGCGATCGTGGTGTGCTGCATCGACCATCCCATCGCGGGCGTTCACCCGTCGTGTGGCGCGACGGCCACCGAGTGCGTCAGCCACGTGCGGGCCGCGCTCGATAGCTCCATCACCGATACGGAGATCAGTGCCGCATGCGCAGATTACCAGACCAAGTTGTAGCCGTGTCCCGGCCGGGGATCCTCGGCGGCTTGCTCGGCGCGCTGGTCGCCGCGGCGCCGGGGCGGGCGCGCGCCGATCACGACATGGCCGCCATGGCCGACCATCGCGGCGAGCCCGGCTCCGAGATCTCCGCGGGCGTCTCGCTCGAAGCGGCGTCGTTCGACAACGTCTCGTACGTCGGAAGCTACCAGGGCGTCATGCCCCGGGTCGGCTGGATGCACGGCCGGTTCGGCATCGACGCGATGATCGGGCTGTACCACCTGACCAAGAATGGCCTCAGCCTCTACGGCATGGGCGACGCGATGTTCACCGGCCACGCGACCGTGTGGTCGAACGACGAGATCCAGGCCGGCGTCGCGCTGCACGTCATGACGCCGACCGGCTCGGAGCTCGATGGCTTCGGCATGGGCCACACGATGGTGACGCCGTCGGCGTGGGCGACCTGGATCATCGACCGGGTGCAGCTCGCGGCGAGCGCCGGCTACAGTCGGGCGCTGACCGACCTGGGCGGCGCGCAACACAATCACGGGCCGGCGCCGCTGGTCGATCCGATGAACATGGAGGAGCTGGCGTGGAGCGCGGGCGCCGAGCTCGAGATCATCGCCGGGATCCGCGCCGGCGGCCGTCTCCAGGGCGGGGTCCCGATCAGCACCGGCCAGGACCGCGTGATCGGCGCGGGCCGGGTCGCCTGGGGCACCTCGCGGGTCACCACGGGGTTCGAGCTGCAGTTCGGCGCCGTGGGCGATCCGTTCAAGGTCCGCGGGGTCGTCGACACCCAGCTACGCTTCTAGGAGGAAACCATGACGTCATTCTCGCGTAGCTTGCTGGCTTGGATGGTCCTGGGGTGCACCTCGGCGACCCCGACGCCGACCGGGGCGGTGTGTCCCAACCCCGACCCGGGGACGCTGACCTACGACAGCTTCGGGCAGAAGTTCATGACCGACTACTGCACGGCGTGCCACGACAGCGCCCTCGGTCGCACGCAACGCAATGGCGCGCCGGTCTACCACGACTACGACACGCTCGCCGGGATCCTCGAGATCCCCGATCACATCGACCAGTACGCGGGTGCGGGCCCGGCGGCGACCAACACCGAGATGCCGCCCGGCCGCTGCCCCAGCGTGATGGGCGGGCCGCTCACCATCGACTGCCCCAAGCCGACCGACGAAGAGCGGACCGATCTCTCGGTGTGGCTGGCGTGCGAGAAGGTTCGCCACGCGAAACCGTGACGGTGGGCCAACCCACCCCGATCGCGCGCCGCGACGCGCGGGGGTCAGCGGGGATCAGTTGATGCGCTTGATGATGTGAAAGCCGAAGTCGCTCTGGCACACGCCGACCTCGCCGGGCCGGAGCCGCAGCGAGAGCTGGCGGAACTCGATCACCAGCTGCGCGTCGGGGGTGACGGTGAAGGCGCGGCCGCTGCGCGCGCTGCCTACATCCTCCGACGTCGTCTTCATGAGAGCGTCGAAGTCGCCACCGGCCTGGAGCTGCTTGAGCAGCGAGCGCACGGTGGCCTCGGCGTCGGGCTTGCTGCGCTTGGCGGCGCGCGGATCGATGTTGCCACCGAACGCGTCGCCGAGGTCGTTCCAGCTGATCAGGATGTGCTTGACCTGGGCGGTGTTGGCGACCGGCTCGCGCGCCAGGATCTCGCTCGAGATCACCGACGCCTCGGGCCCGGGGGCGTCACTGCCGGCTGCGATCGGGGCCGGGGCAGTGGCGGGCGGGGTGGGCGCGGCGGGTGGGGGCGCACTGCCACAGCCGCCCAGGGTGGCTGCCAACGTGCCGACCAGGGCGCGGGCGGCACGCGTGACCGCGAGGACGGGGCGTTTCATGGCGCGGACGCTATCACGTACCGGGCCGCGCGCGATCGTCGGGCACGACCGCATCGAACTTGGTCATGTCGACGATGAACTCGCCATTATCGAGCGGCACCAGGGTGTCCTCGAAGTGGTGGTCGACCCGGATCTGATCATCGGTGTACTTGTGGATCGCGTACACGGCCTGTCGCTGCACGTCGTCGATCCCGGTCAGCGCGATGTAGAGCTCGAGCTCGAGCTCGGCCAGCCGCCGGGACGTCGCCTGGTGCAGCGGGCTCGCCTCATCGATCACGTGCATCAGCGTCCAGCCCCGGGTCATGCCGACCTGGCGGTCGCGCACCAGCGGCAGGTCGACCGCCTTGTAGAACACCTTGCCCTCCGCGGTCGTCGTCGTGAGCACCGCGACCACGTGGATCGTCGCCTCGACGATCACGTTGCTGCGCCGGTTGCTGGCGCGGAAGATCAGCGTCGGCTTGCCCTCGTGCTTGGTGATCACCGCGCAGGCCGAGAACGACACCCGGGTGCTCGGCCGGGAGAACTTGCTGAACACCAGGCCGGTGACCAGCGCCGTGCTGATGAGGCTGACGATCGACTCGGCCATCATGACGAGGTGCGCGGCCCTGCTCACCGGGTGCATCGCGCCGTAGCCGACCGTCGCCAGGGTCTCGACGCTGAACGCCAGCGCGTCGAAGAACGAGCCGTCGGTGCCGTCGACCCCCCCGGTCAGGAAGTACAACAGGGCGAACCCCAGGTTGACCGTCATGAACGCGATCGCGATCAGCGCGATCGACGCCGGCCAGCGCAGCTTCAGGAAGATGTGGTACGCGTCGCGCAGCACCGCGCGCTGATCGCCGATGACGTAGAACGTCGACCCCTGCTGGGTGACCCGACGGGCGGATCGCGGTAGGTCACGGATCGACAGCGGCGGCGGCATCGCTCGATCCTCGCCTCGAACGCCGGTTCAGGGTCGCGACCGCGGCGGCTTTTTGACCAGGCCGGCGCCGCGACCGCGCCCGGTGCGCTACAACGTCCGCGATGTCAGGGACCGCCGCCGACGTGACGATGCAGGGGCTCGTGGAGCTGTTGCCGACCCGGATCTGGTACCTGACGTCGGACGGCCAGGATATGTGGTGCCGGCGGCCCTATGGCTTTCTGTTCTCGACCGGGCCGCTCGCCGAGGACTTCGCCCGCGCGATGGGCACCGGCGAGCAGCTGTTCGCGATCGGCGTCGACGTCGGCGCGCTGATCTCGGACGAGATGCTCGGCGGGCTGCGCGCGACCGCGGTGACCCGGATCTTCATCGATCCGACGTTCGACACCGCCACCGGCGACGTCCACGGCAAGATCCTGCGGCTCGCGCCGCTGACCTGACCGGCTACGCGAGCAGGGCGAGCAGGTCGTCGCGCGTGATCGCGGCGGCGCCGCCGGCATCGGCCAGCGCGGCGTCGGCCAGCGCGCGCTTGCGGTCCTGCAGCTCGAGGATGCGCTCCTCCACGGTGTCGCGCGCGACCATGCGGTAGACCATGACCGACTTGTCCTGGCCGATCCGGTGCGCGCGGTCGGCCGCCTGGTCCTCGACCGCCGGGTTCCACCACGGGTCGACGAGGAACACGTGGTCGGCCGCGGTCAGGTTGAGGCCGGTGCCGCCGGCCTTGAGCGAGAGCAGCATCACCGGCGGGCCGCCCTCGGCCTGGAACGTCGCGACCACGCCGGCGCGGTCGACCGTGGTGCCATCGAGCCGGGCGTAGCCGATGCCGGCGGCCTCGAGGTGCGGCTCGATCAGATCGAGCAGCGACGTCCACTGCGAGAACACCAGGGCGCGGTGGCCATCGGCGACCGCGTCGGCCAGCGCCTCGAGCAGGCGCTCGAGCTTGGACGACTGCTGCGGCGCCGCGCCGCCGCGCAGCGCGGCCGGCAACAGCGCCGGGTGGCACGCCGCCTGGCGCAGCCGGAGCAGCGCCTCGAGCGCGGCCATCACGCCGCCGCCGGCCTGGAGCAGCGCGACGATCTCGCGCTGGGTCGCCGCGCGGATCGCGTCGTAGGTCACGCGCTCGGCCTCGTCGAGCTCCACGTACATGATGGCGTCGGTCCGCGGCGGCAGATCGCGCGCGACCTCGGACTTCATGCGGCGTAGCACGAACGGCCGGATCCGCTCGCGCAGCCGGGCGGCCGCGGCGCGATCGCCGTTCTGGATCGGCTCGCCCCAGCGCTCCTGGAAATCGGTCCGGCCGCCGAGCAGCCCCGGGTTCGTGAAGTGCAGCTGGCTCCACAGCTCGTCGAGCCGGTTCTCGATCGGCGTCCCCGACAGCGTCAGCTTCCACTTCGCCTTGAGCCGGTAGGCGGCGCGCGCGACCTGGCTATCCGGGTTCTTGATCGTCTGCGACTCGTCGAGGATCACGGTGTCCCACGTGACCCCGGCGAGCACCTCGGTGTCGTTGCGGAGCAGCGGATAGCTGGTGAGCACGACGTCGGACCCGGCCTCGAGCGTGCGGCGGGCGCCCCGGTAGGTCGAGACCTTCAGGTCGGGGCGGAACTTCTTGGTCTCCGCGAGCCAGTTGAACAGCACGCTGGTCGGCGACACGACGAGCGTCTTGCCGCGGATCGCGGCGAGCGCCTGGATCGTCTTGCCGAGGCCCATGTCGTCGGCGAGCACGCAGCCAAGGCCGGCGTCGCGGCAGAACGCGAGCCAGTCGACGCCGCGCTGCTGGTACGGCCGGAGCTCGCCCTCGAAGCCCGGCTCCGGCAGCGACACCGGGATGCCGGTGAACTCGCCCAGCAGCGGCTTCAGCCGATCGAGCTCGGGCGGCGGCGGCTCGTCGAGCTCCTCGCACAGCTTCGCCAGGTCGGGCAGCGCGTAGATCGGCACCTTGTGATCGTCGCCGCGGGTGGCGAGCAGGTCGGCGACGCGCTCGCCGTGCAGATCGAACCACGCCATCGGGATCCGGCCCCAGCCGCCGCCGGTGAGCGGCACGAGGTCGACGCCGGCCTGCCAGGCGCGCAGCGCGGCGCCGATCGACGCGGTCCGCCCGCCGCCCGACAGCGAGACGTCGATCCGCGCGCCATCGATCGCGAGGTGGGCGTCGAGCGCGATCGCCTTGGCGGAGTTGGCGGACCGCGCGTCGGTGCGCAGCCAGCTGCCGAGGCCGTTCTGCATCGCGAACGCTTCCCGGCCGAGCAGCTCGACGCGGCGGCCGGGCACCAGGTTCAGCTCGTCGCGCAGCCGGTGGGTCAGCTTGCGCTCGGCGTCCTGGTCGCGGATCGGCAGCGCGCCCTCGAGGTGGACGAGCGTGTTGCCATCGACCCGTGCGCGCGGCGGATCGCCGTACACCAGGGTCGGCATGACGCGCAGCCGGTCGCCATCCTGCTCGACGTCGAACGCCATCCGCGGCTGCTCGCGGGCGCCCATCGTCGGCAGGCTCTTGGCGCGGATATCGACCTCGATGCGCTGCGCGAGCTGCGGCAGCATCGTGCCGATCAGATCGGGGAACGCCGAGCGCGGGATGTCGAACACCTGGGGCAGCTTCTCGAGCTTGGGCCCGCTGAGATCGACCTCGCCGATCGGCCGCAGCACGTTGTCGCGGGTGCGGACGACGCCGACCGCGACGACCTCGCGGACCGACGGATCGGCTTCGATGCGGACCTGCACGCCGATCGCCACGTCGTCGACCACGACCCGCGGCTTGACCGGCTCGCTGCTGGTCGTGACCTGGTCGCCGCGCCAGCGGACGTCGCGCGCGTCGGCCAGCACGGCGAGCAGCCGGTCGAGCCGCTCGCCGTTGATCGGCCCGACCCGCGCCGTGACCAGCTGATCGGCCGTGAGGTCGGCCTCGATCGTCGCGATGCCGCCGGCCTTGCCGGTGCCGATCAGCGACATCAGCGATCCGACCAGGGGCTGCGCCGTGGTCTCGCGCACCAGCAGGCGATCGACGACCACGCCGCCCGGCGACGGCGTCAGGAGGTAGCGGATCGTCGCCATCCCGCGGACGCGTTCGCCGACCGGGAGTTCCTCGCCGGCCTTCTCGGCGGTCAGCGACGACAGCACGCCGGCCACGACGTGCGAGCACACCGGCTGCAGATCACACGTGCACTCCCACTCGGCGTCGTGCGGGTACAGCGTGACCTCGAACGGTGTCGGACGGCCCGGGATCCGGACCTCGAGCTCGATGTCATTGCCGCGCCGCTGGCGACCACTCACGCGGCCGTCGCGCGCGAGCGCGACCCCCTGCGACCAGATGCGCTCGGTCGCTTCTGCGCGGACTGCATCGCGAAGCACTTCGAGCACCGTCGCTCATTAGCACGCAAGCATCCGATACGAAAGGCGTGCTAGCTTGTCGTAGGCTCCTGGGCGCGCCCGCTTGACGAGCGTCATTCGGCGGTTACGGCCCGGGCTGCCGTCGGTCCGGAGCGAGCGGGTCGGGAGCTACCCACCTGGCGCCTGTGCGGCGCGTCGGCCGGCGGCGCGCCGTCGGGCGCGCCTCGCGATGATCCCGTCGCACGTCCAGGTGTACGATGAAGCCATGAGCAGCGACGACGGCATGCGGGTGGTCGGCACCATCCGCAGCATCGAGTTGCACACGCTCACCGCGAAATTCCAGAACGTGACGACGCGGCAAGTCGCGAAGCTCCAGCTCGATATCGAGCGCGCCACCGACGAGAACGGGGCCGAGCTCGACATCGGCAACCTCGTCGATCTGCAGTTTCAGGGGCCCGCCGAGCTGGTGCCGCGGTTCTCGACCGGCGACCGCGTGCTGATCGTCACCAGCGCCGAGGCGAGCCTGCACATCGCGAGCATCAAGTCGGCGCCGCTGTCATAGTGCACGGACCACCCCGGCGAGCGCGCTGGCGACGAGCAGCACCAGCGCGACCCGCGGGATCACCGTGAGCAGCGGGTGATCGGGCCGCACCCGCGAGATCCAGCGGGCGAGCGCGCTGAACCACAGCATCGAGCCGGCGCCCACCCCTGCGGCGAGCCCCGCGGCGTCGGAGATCGCGGCGTGCGGCCAGGCCGCGGCGGCGAGGGCGACCCACGCGCCGAGCGCCGCCGGGTTGGGGCCGGTGAGCAAGAGTCCGGTCGCCACGCCGTGGAGCAGGCGGACCCGTCCGGGCTGCTCGTCGCGGGGAAGGCTGGTGCGTCGCCGGTAGCGCCACGCGAACCCGGCGTAGGTGACGATGACGAAGGTGGCGGCGATCGCGAGCGCGCGGACGAGCGCCGGATCGTCGGTAACCACGCGGCCCACGCCGCCGAACCCGAGCATCGCGTGGACCGCGTCGGCGGCACCGCCGCCCAGCCCCAGGCCCACCGCGAACCGCCGCCGCCCGGCGGTCGCCGCGTCGACGATCGCGATGTTGATCACCCCCAGCGGCATGCCGGTGACGGCGCCGAGCGGCACGCCGATCGCTGCAGCGCGGAGCACGGCCCAGGCGATCACCCACCGAGCGTACCCTCGTCCCGAGCGATCACCAGGTGATCGTTCCCTCGTCGGTGTCGCGGCCGCCGTAGATCGTGATGTTGATCTGCTTGGTCTTGCCGCGCGGGCCGACGGCGCGCACCTTGTGCGGCCCGGGCGGCAGCGGCAGCCGGGTCAGCGGCGTATCGCCGATCTTGTTGTTGTCGACGTAGATCTGGGTCTTGGCGGTCGCCGCGATGCTGAAGAACCCGTAGCGCGAGATCGCGATGATGTCGTCGCGCGTGGGGCCCGGCGCGGCGTCGACCGGCGGATCGTCGGCCTCCGGAGCCGCCGCGGTGTCGGCCGGCTGCGGCGGCGCGACGGCCTGCGGCGCCGGCTCGGACACGCGCGTCGTGAACACGAAGATCGCGACGCCGAGCACGGCGAGCACGGCGACGGTGATCGCCGCGTTGCGGATCGATCGCAGCCGGTGGCCGCGCAACAGGTCGGTGTGCGGATCGACCATCCACGAGTCCGGCAGCACCGCGTGCGACAGATCGAGGATCTCCTGCGCGCCGGCGATCGGCGCGGTGTTGCCGCGGCTCGATCCCTGCGACAGGATCATCGAAGGCACACCGTCGATCGGGCCGCTGATCCGCAGGTCCTTGCCGCCCACCTCGCCGCTGCGGGCCTGCGGCGGCAGCGGCGGCGGCAAGGTGATCCGCGCGGGCCGCGGGATCGGCGGCGGCGCCGGCTCCTCGGCGGCCTTCAAGATCTCGTCGCGCGCGGCCATCTCGTCGGCGAAGTCGGTGGACAGGAGCCGCGCCAGATCCGCGGGCGAGGCCGGGCCGCCGAGCGTCGAGACCGAGTTCCGGATCGCGTTGCTGAACGCGAGCGCGGTGTCGAACCGGCCGTTGGGATCGCGCGCCATCGCCTGCAGCAGCGCCGCGCGCATGCCGTGCGGCAGGTCCGGCCGCCGCTCGCGGATCTCGGGGATCGGCTCCTCGGTGATCGCCTTGAACGTCAGGAAGTCGGAGTCGCGGTGGAACAGCCGACGGATCGCGAGCATCTCGTACATGACGACCGCGAGCGCGAACACGTCGCTGCGCCGATCGAGCGACTTGCCGAGGATCTGCTCGGGAGACATGTACGCGTTCTTGCCCTTGACCGTGCCGGTGCGGGTCCGCGAGTTCGCGCCGCGCGCCTTGGCGATCCCGAAATCGAGCAGCTTCACCATGCCGTCGGCGCACACCATGATGTTCGGCGGCGACACGTCGCGGTGCACCACGTTGAGCGACTGTCCGTCGGGGCCGCGCGCCTCGTGCGCCGCGTGCAGCCCCTCGCAGGCCTGCACGATGATCCCGGCGACGACGCGGAAGTCGAGCATCCGGCCGGCCTTCGACAGCCGCGTCATCAGGCGCGACAGCGGCACCCCGTGGAGATACTCCATCGAGATGAACCACGTGCCGGAGTACTCGCCGAACGCGTGCACGTGGCAGACGTTCTTGTGGAGCAGCTTGCTCGCGAGGTCCGCCTCGTCGCGGAACATCGTCACGAAGTGCTCGTCCTCGGCGAGGTGCGGCAAGATGCGCTTCAGCACCATCACGTCGCGCTCGCGAGCGCCGGTCGGACGCGCCAAAAAGATCTCGGCCATCCCACCCGTCGCGAGCTTCGCGATGAGCTGGTAGCTGCCGAAATCTCGAGCGTCGCGCGGGACTAACGTCCCGGCCGGAATCGTCACGGAGCTTATTATGCCCCAGCGATTCCCACAATTTAAGCGCCGGCAGACATAGACCTGACGATCTCGGACGAACCCCGCTCGCTCGGGGCTTCGAACGCCCCGATCCGGCGGCGTTCTGTCGCAGCCCGGCGCAGTCCCGGCGCGGCTCCCCGGTCACATCTCCCGACACCAGGGCGGCCGGCCACACCCGCGCGGGGCCCTACCACATGCGTCACAACGGAACTCGGACGGCACGAGGAGGCAGATCGCCGGCGCGCCGGTCCGGATCGACCCTCAGGTCGCGATCGGCGGCGGCTGGATCAGGTAATTGAAGTACGCGTTGGGGTTGCCGGTCTTGCCGTCCATCGCGGCGCGCGCGACGTTGAACATCTCGCGCGCCGTGACGTAGTGGAGCTGGGTGCCGCCCTGCATCTGGTCGCGGAGCGCGGTGTGCAGCGCGCGGCCGCCGTCGCCGAGCAGCGACGCCGCGGTGCGCTCGATCGCGCCGTGGGTATGGACCTTGACGAACACCCACTCCGGCCGGCCGGCGACGTGGATGCCCTGATCGATCCACGTCCTCACGCGCGCGGCGCTCGGCGGATCGTCGCCGGTGATCGCGCCGTTCTCGATCCGGACCCCGAAGCCCTTGCGCGCGAACGCCAGCGGTCCGGTGATCATCAGCAGGCGATCGTCGTGGTGCGCGCCGACGCGGGCCTGCTCGCCGTGCTCGTACGCGCGCCGCTGGGTCAGATCGCCGGTCGGCCAGTAGATCTGGTTGACCTTGTCGGGCTGGCACGGATCGGGCGCCGCGGGGAACGTCAGGTCGACGTAGCAGCCGAGCTCGTGCAGGACCACCAGCTCGTCGTCGACGCCGCACCATCGCCCGTCGGGCCGGCTGTTGGCCAGGCTCCAGTTGCCGTGGATGAACGCCCAGCGAAACCCGGTCGCGTCGCGCGACAGGTGGCCGTGCTCGGCGAAGGTCTGCAGGTGGTGCCGGATGCGCGGCGCCAGCGTGTGGCGGGTATCGCCGTCGTGGTGCAGGTGGAACTCGACCTCGCCGAACCCGGCGCGCGCGAGGCCCGCGAGCCGATCGAGGAAATGCGGACGGTATTCTTCGCCGGGAAAGAACCAGCCGTGGCGCGGCGGCCGGCCATCGCTGTCGCGAAATTCACCGAGCGCCGGGTAGCGCTCCGCCCATACGTCGACGCGCGCGACGCCGACGTCGTCGGGGGCATGACCCCACAGCGGTTCGTAGTGATCGCACAGCGCGAACAGCACATGGCGCGCTGCGGTCGCACGGGGCGCTCGCGCACGCCGGAGCAAGTGCCTGCCGTAGTCTCGAATCCAGTATTGGAAGTTTTTTTTGCGCAATCGAGTTAGCACGCGAGCTGCATTGTAGCCGGGATCGGTTACCCAATGGACTTTTACCGACCGATCCTCGAGAGAGCGCTGTTCCCGGCCTTTGAGGCTGCGCGCGGGCGCCCCACCGTGCCGTTATTGCGCTACCTGCATGGCACGGAGCACTGGTCTCCGGATGCCCTGGCCGATCTGCAATCCGGGTTGTTGCGGCGGTTGATCCGCCACGCCTACGCGCACACCCCGTACTACCGGACGATGCTCGACGAGCGCGGCCTGGCGCCCGGTGACTTCCACTCGGTGGCCGACCTGCGCCACCTGCCGCTGCTCGATCGCGACCGGGTCCGGCAGACCTTCGAGGCGCGCACCACGCAGGTCCCGCCGCGCTGGGTCGTCGAGAAGTCGACCAGCGGCACCACCGGGACTCCCGTGGTCGTCAAGTACAACGCCGAGTCGCGGCACTGGCGCGACGCGACCCGGTGGCGGGGCTACGGCTGGGCCGGGTACCAGATCGGCATGCGCGCGATGCACTACTGGGGCAGCCCGCCGGCGTCGGAGAGCTGGGTCCAGCGCAAGAAGATCGCGCTCGATCGCCGGCTCAAGCGCGACCTCTACATCGATTGCATCCAGCGCAGCGACGCGGCCCTGCTGGGCGCGGTCGACGAGCTCCTGCGGTTCGAGCCGCAGGTCATCGTGGCGTACGCCGCCGGCGCGGCCGCGCTCGCCCGGTTCGTCAACGACCACGGCCTGCGCCGCTGGGCCGACATCCCGGTGATCGTCGGCGCCGAGCGGCTGTGGCCGCACGCGCGCGCGCAGATCGCCGCGGCGTTCGGCCCGGCGTTCGAGACCTACGGCTGCCGCGAGGTCATGCTGATCGGCGCCGAGTGCGAGGCCCACGACGGCATGCACACCTCGATGGAGACCATGGTCGTCGAGCTCGTCGTCCGGCAGCCGGACGGCCAGGTCCGCGCCGCCGAGGCCGGCGAGGCGGGCGAGGTCGCGATCACCGACCTCCACAACCTGGCGTGCCCGATGATCCGCTACATCACGGGGGACGTCGCGGTCGCCCACCCGCGGGCGCGCTGCGCGTGCGGCCGGGGGCTCGCGAAGATCGGTCCGATCGAAGGCCGGGTGACAGAGACGCTGCGCGACGGCGACGGCAATGCGGTCGGCGGCATGGTGTTCAACGTGCTGTTCGGCGTGATGGACCACGTCGTGCGTAGCTTCCAGGTGATCCAGAAGCTCGACGGGAGCGTGGTCCTGCGGGTCGTGCCCAACGGCGGCACCA
>Ga0302299_10000020_pt1 | contig 55735 bp, 37 predicted proteins | sample III_Fen_N3_4_FD_198795 | JGI IMG/M metagenome (GOLD analysis project Ga0302299, IMG submission 198795) | Peat permafrost microbial communities from Stordalen Mire near Abisko, Sweden - III_Fen_N3_4 | ecosystem: Environmental > Terrestrial > Soil > Wetlands > Permafrost | place: Sweden: Abisko...
GCCATGGATCGCTCACCTACGAAGGGCCGTGCGCGCGCGTCATCGGCCTCTTGCAGGCAAGCCTCGGCGAGCGCGCTGCCGCCGAGGCGTCGCTCCGCCGCGCGCTGGCGATGGCCACGCAGCACGACTTCCGGCCGTGGGTCGCGCGGATCTCGTACGAGCTGGGCCAGCTGCTCGGCACCGGTGACGAGCGCGCGGGTCACCTGGCGGAGGCCGCGCGGCTCGCCGACGAGCTCGACCTGGCGTGGCTGCGCGCGCGGCTGAGCCGACTTTTCGTCGCGGCGCCGGTCGAGGCCCGGGTGATCGCGCCGGTGCCACGCCTCGCGATCGAGCGCAAGGCCGAGCTCTGGGAGCTCACCGTCGACGGCCGCGTGGTGCACATGCGCAACAGCCGCGGCATGCAGCTCCTGGCCCGGCTCATCGAACAGCCGGGCGAGGAGCTGCACGTCCTGGGGCTCGCCAGCGACGAGGCCGACGAGCTCGCCGACAGCGATGCCGGCGAGGTCATCGATGCCCAGGCCGCGCGCGCCTACCGCGATCGCATGGCGCTCCTCCGCGAGGAGCTCGCCGCATCCGAGCGCCTGGCGGATGGTTCGCGGCTCGAACGCCTGCGCCGAGAGTACGCCGTGCTCGAACGCGAGCTCGCGGCCGCGGTCGGGCTGTCGGGCAAGCTCCGGCGCGCGGGCTCGGTCTCCGAGCGCGCGCGCGTCAACGTGCAGCGCCGTCTCCGCGATGCGATCCGCCGCATCGCCGAGGCGGACCCAGCGCTGGGACGCTACCTCGAGCGCGCGGTCCGCACCGGAACCTATTGTTGCTATCGCCCGTGACCTGCCTCGAGGCCAGGACCGAGCAGGTGCTTGCCCGCGGCCTCGAGGTTCGACGCCGCCACGATGATGTGCTGGCTGACCACGTGAACATCGCGAAAGCAGCGTTCGAGTCGGCTGGCGGTGTAGACCCCGGCCATCCCGGCGGCGTGGAACATCAGATCCACGGCCTCGATCGCGCTCTGCACCGCGTGGGTGCATGCCAGTCGCATGGCCGCCTTGAGATCCTCGCTGATCGCGACGGAACAGCGCGGGCTCGGCGGCAACGCGCGCACGGTCTCGTAGAGCAAGGCGCGTCCGCTGCGCACCAGGGCCTCGGCGCGCCCCAGCCGGTCCTGCACCGTGCTGCGCGTCGCGAGGGGGGTCTGGCTGCCCATCGGGATCTTGGTCCTGGCCACGGCCGTGAACGTCTCGATCGCGTCGCGCGCGATGCCGAGGGCGACCCCCGCGGCACGACCGCAGACGTACCACGGGAAGGTGGCGAACGACAGGACGCCCGGCTCGCGCGCCTCACCGAACGTCATCGGATACGATAGCGAGTCAGGAACGAACACGTCGCGCAGCTGCCAGTCGTGACTGCCGGTGCCACGCAGTCCCATCGTGTGCCAGGTGTCCAGGATCTCGCACGCGGTCGCGGGGACGACGAATATCCTGAGTTCCGGACTGCCGTCGGGACCGAGCCGCGGCTTGCCGTGCAAGGTGACGCTGGCGCCGCCCATCATCCAGGCGGCCTGATGACACCCGCTCGCGACGCCCCAGCGTCCGGTCAAGCGGAACCCGCCTGGCACCGGGATCGCCGTGCCGCTGGGCGCCCCGCCCCCTGCGATCACGGTGCCGGGCCCGCCGCGATACACCTCGCGCAGGCCCGCCTCGGGCAAGTAGGACGACGTGATCGCTGCCCACGTCGCCACCATCGCGTTCCACCCGACCGAGCCGTCCAGTCGTGACAGCTCCTCGATCACCCGCACCGCGGTCTCATGATCGAGCGCGGGGCCGTCGGCGAGCGCCGGCGAGGACAGCGCGAACATGCCTGCGTCGCGCAGCGCCTCGACCAGCGGGGGCGGCAAGCGGCGCTCGCGCTCCGCGGTGTCGCGCCACCGCGCCACGCTCGGGGCGAGCGCGCGAACGCGCTCGATCCACGCCTCGGGGTCGCTGGGGCAGGCCGTGGGCCCGGTCACGCTCGCGGCACCCCGCGGGCCCGCTGGGATCGTGTGTTCCATGAGCAACCTGCGTGACGGATCAGGGAACATTGTTCCCAGGCGCGCTGCCGGCGCTGGGCGGAGCCTAGCGGAGCGCGTAGGCGTGGATCACGGTCTGCTCGACCCGGTTGCCGGCGGCGTCGCTCGCCGTGCCGCGGAGCGACACGAACGCCGCGTGCGCCGGGTGGAACACCAGGGCCGCCCGGGTCGGTCCGCGGCCGACCACGAACGCGCGGTGCCACGTCGCGCCGTCGTCGTACGAGGCCTCGAGCGACAGGCTCACGATGTCGGAGGCCGGGGTGCCCGGCATGCGAGCGACCGACACGGGCACCACGAACGGGATGCCGGCGGGCGCGCGGTTGCGGTCATCGACCGGGGGCGTGAACTGCAGCGCCAGGAGCGGCAGCGCCGTCGCCGCCGCGGTGTGCTGCGAGGTGAAGGTCCACGCCGCCGTCACGCGCGTCGACTGGACGAGCGTGGGCGCGGTCCGGACCACCTCGGTCTCGAGACGATACGTCGCCGGGTCCGCGGCCAGCGAGAAGAACGCCAGGCGTCCGGGCCGCGGGATCTCGCCGAGCTTGTCCGATCCGCGAAACAGCCGCGTGACGCCGGTCGCAGAGAGGTCGGTACCGGCGTGGCCGCCGGTGTCGCCGAGCAGCGAGAGGTTCCCGGACATGGTGTCACCGGTCCGCGAGACCGGGGCCGAGCCCGGAAATCCGGGCGCGAGCACGGCTTGGTTCCACACCTCGCGCGCGCGCGTGCCCGGCCGGTAGAGGTCGGTGGCGTTGAGCTCGCCACCGTCGATGTCGAACAGGCGGTACCAGCCGTTCGGGTTCGCGCTGTAGCACTCGGTGCGCTGGAACGGCAACGAGAACACGGAGGTCTCGGCGTTGCCGCCGATCGATACCGGAAGCGCGATCTTGGCCGCGCGCTGGCCGGGGGCCGAGGCGCGGAACTCGGCGTGGACCACCGTCAGATCGGAGGCGCGGAACTGCTTGTCGATGCCGCTGAACCCGGACTGCGGCCACGTGAGGAAGTACACGCGAGGGCTGTTGTCGAAGTCGCCAGCCGGGCCGAGCTCGGCGAGGCTGGCGCCCGCGTTCACGGTCACCTCGCCGGCCGGCCCCATCGGACCTATCTGGCCGATCGCGCCCTCGGTCCCCCCCCCAGGGAAGGTCCACACCGTGGTGGTCGCCAGGGTCTCCGTGGAGAGCCGGAAGCCGAGCGAGGTCGACTGGGTCTTCGCGCCGGGCCATGGCACCGTGACATGCATCGGCGTGGCGGCGCGGCTATCGAGGGTCTCGGTCGTATCGGCGGACAGCGACAGCGACGGCTGCACGAGGATGGACTCGTGCCCCCCCGCGCCGCTCGAGGTCGTGATGACCGTGTAGACGAAGTACCGGCCTCGCGGCAGGCGCTGCGCCACCGTGGCGACGCTGCTGTCGACGGCGAACACCTCGATCTGCTCGGGTCCATCCAGGCGGTCGATGTGGGTCTGATAGGTCGTCGCGGGCGCGCCGTTCTGATCGAGGTGCAAGAGCGAGAGGTTGTAGGCCTCCGCCTCGCGCTGGATGACCAGCGGCACGGTGCTGACCACCCCGGTGGCGGTGGTGGCGGAGAGGCTCGCGCTGTAGGCGCCATCGGCGGCATTGCCCCGCGTATCGACCATCACCTCGACGCTGGCGCTGCCGTGCGCCGGCACGGTGATCGCGGTGGGCGACACCGCGAACATCCCCGCCGCCGCGGGCTGGCCGTCGGGACCCTGGGCCGTGACGCCGAGCGCGAGGCTCACCGGCGCGCCGCTCGTGTTGGTGTAGGTCACCGTCCGGTCGATCGGCGGGTCGTCGCTGTGCGGCCACTGCGCGACCCCCAGGCTGAGGCTGGCGGGGCTGGCGAAGATCGGCCGCGTGATCACCGCGGCCACGTCCAGCCGGCCGGCGCCTTGCTCGAACGCGGTCAGCGCGGGGTTGGGCCTGGCCGCGCCCATGAGCGCCGCCTTGAGCTCGGCGCCCGGCCAGTCGGGGTGCTGCTGGACCAGCAGCGCGGCGGCCCCCGCGACGTGCGGCGTCGCCATCGACGTGCCCGACAGCCGCAGGTAGACGCCGTCCACGATCTCGCCGATCTGGCCGAGCGCGGAGCCGGCCGCGGCCGCGGCCACGATGCCGACGCCGGGCGCGGTGATGTCCGGCTTGAGCCCGCCGTCGCCGACCCGCGGCCCCGTGCAGGAGAAGCTGGCGAGCGCGTCGGTGCCATCGACCGCGCCCACGGTGAGCGCCGCGTCCGCGCTGCCCGGTGAGCTGACCGAGCAGACGTCGTCGCCGGGCGCGGTGTTGCCGGCCGCGATCACGAACAGCGTGCCGCGCTCGGCGCTCAGCCGGTTCACCTCCTCCTCGACCGGATCGAGGCCCGGCGTGTCGGTGTTGCCGAGGCTCAGGTTGACGATCCTGGCGCCCTTGTCGATCGCGGCCCACTCCATCGCGGCCAGGATCCAGGACGTCTGGCACACGTCCGCGCCGGTGCACACCTTGCCGATGAGCAGCTGCGCGTCGGGCGCGACGCCGCGGTAGCGCCCGCTCGACGCCGCGCCGGTGCCGGCGATGATCGAGGCGACATGCGTGCCGTGGCCGAGCCGGTCGGAGGTGCCATCCTCGGACGTGAAGTTGCGCGCCTCGGCGATCTTGCCGGCGAAGTCCGGGTGGGTATCGTCGATGCCGCTGTCGAGCACGGCGACCGCGACGCCCTTGCCGGTGTACCCCGCGGCCCACGCCGCCGGGGCGCCGATCTGCGGCACGCTGTGATCGAGCGTCAGGTGGTACACGCGGTCGAGCCAGACCTTCTTGACCTCGCCGGCCGCCGGGGCCACGGCGCGCCGGGCCTGGCCCGCCGCCGCCCCGAGCCCCAGCGATCCCCACACGTCCGCCGCCTTGTCCTTGGCGATCTCCATGGCCTCGCCGCCGATGCCGGGCAGCGCCCGCGTCACCTGCGCGCCCATCGCCCGGGCCCTCGTCGAGGCCGCTCGGCGAACGCCGCCGGCGGCGGCGCTGCCGTACGTCACGATGACCGGCACGCTGCCGCGGTGGGCGTCGTCATAGCCGAGCTTGATGAGGGCGCTGACGTCGAACAGCTCGGGGTCGAGCCGGCCCGCCGCGACCAGCGCCGCCGCGTCGTCGGGGGTGACGTAGACGTGCCCCCGGCGCACCGTGGTGGTCACCGAGATCCCGTCACGACCGTGCGCCGGGACGAACGTGGTCGCGGGTGTGCGGTCCGTCACCACCACCCGGACCCGGTCACCGGTCACCAGCGTGACCCATGCCGGGTCGGTCGCCGGGGCGGTCGCCGGGGCGGTCGCCGGGGCGGTCGCCGGATCGACGACCGCCGGCGAGCTCGGGTCAGGGCTCCCAGGCTCGGGCGAGCCTGCGCAGCTGGCCACCAGGACACCGGCAGCGAGGCTCCCCAGCATCCGGGCCTGCGATAGGATGTGCGAGCGCGAGTTCGTGGACGTGAGCTCTGCGTTTCTTCGATGCTTCACGACATGGTGACGCGAGCACCGGTCGTTCGTGCCGCACGAGCCGTGAGGATGATCACCGATGGACGACTGCCCCCCGGAAGACCGGTTTCTCGACCTCGTAGCAGGGCAGCTCACCGCCGCAGGCGAGGCCGAGGTCCGCGCGCACATCGCCGGCTGCGCGCGCTGCCGGCGGGCGCTGATCGAGCTGGTCCGCGGCCGCGCCGCCGTCGCCGAGCCTGACCTCGAAGAGCCCGCGCGGATCGATCCCGACCACTACCGGATCGACGAGGAGCTCGCCCGGGGCGGCATGGGGACGATCCTGCGCGCCCGCGACCGCCGGCTCGGCCGGTTCGTCGCGCTCAAGCAGCAGTGGGCGCACGACCCCGCCGCCCAGGAGCGGCTGCGCCGCGAGGCGCTGATCACGGCGCGGCTCCAGCATCCGTCGATCGTGCCGGTCTACGAGGCCGGGCGGTGGCCCAGCGGCGAGCTGTTCTACGCCATGAAGCTGGTGTCGGGGCGATCGCTCGCCGAGGTGATCGCCGGGACGCGCTCGCTCGAGGACCGCCTGGTGCTGGTCCCCCATGTGATCGCGGTGGCCGAGGCGGCGGCGTACGCCCACAGCGAGGGCATCGTCCACCGCGACCTCAAGCCCGCGAACGTGGTGATAGGCCCGTTCGCCGAGACCGTGATCATCGACTGGGGGCTCGCCAAGGTGCTCGGCGATCCGGCGTCGGCGCCCGCGGAGCCCGGCGTCGCCGGGATGTCCGGCGAGGCGCTGACCCTCCACGGCACGGTCATGGGGACGCCCGCGTACATGCCGTCCGAGCAGGCGCGCGGCCGCGAGGTCGACGCCCGCGCCGACGTTTATGCGATCGGCGCCATCCTGTACCACGTGCTCGCGGGCGGACCGCCGTTCCAGGGCACCGTGCGAGAGATCATCGCGCGCGTGGTCGCCGGGCGGGTGATGCCGCTCGAACAGCGACAGCCCGGCGTGCCCGAAGATCTGGCGGCGATCGTCCGGCAGGCCATGGCGCGCGATCCCGACGACCGCTACCCGACCGCCCGCGAGCTCGCGCAGGATCTGCAGCGGTTTCAGGCCGGCCGGCTGGTCAGCGCGCGGCGGTATTCCCGGCGCGAGCTCGTCGCCCGCTGGCTCGCTCGCCGCCGGCTGGCCGCCGGGGTCGCGGCCACGTTGCTGGCCATCCTCGCCGCGACCGTGGCGGTCAGCGTGCTGCGGATCCGGCGCGCGCGCGACCTGGCCACCGCCCGCCGCGATGATCTCATCCTCGCCCAGGCCCGCGCGGCGCTCGCGCAGGATCCGACCGGCGCGCTGGCGTGGATCAAGACCTACCCCGCCACCGGGGTGGCGCAGGGCACGGCGCGCTCGCTGGCCGTCGAGGCGGCAAGCCGCGGCGTCGCGCGCTCGCTCAAGCACATGATGGGCGGGGCCGGGATCCGCGTCCGGTTCTCCAGCGATGGCCGCTATCTCGCTGGCGGCGGCCGGCTGTGGGACCTGGCGCGCGGCGACGAGCGCGTGCTCAGCGACGATTACGCCGCGGTGTGGTCGTCGACGCTGTTCAGCCCTGGGTGGTTGCTGGTCGGCGGCGTCGGGCAGCCGGTCCGGCTGTGGGACCTGCGCACGCTCGCCCAGCGACGGATCGGCGGCGAGGACGCGGCCACGGCGACCGCGGGGTTCGATCTGTCTCCCGACGCCACCACCCTGGCCACGGTCAGCGAGGACGGGGTCGTGCACACCTGGGAGCTCGCCAGCGGCCGCGAGCGAACGCTCGGCGTGGCCTCCAAGAACGTGTGGTTCGTGATGTTCTCGCCGGACGGCGCCCGCCTGGCGACCGTGACCGGCGAGGATGGCACGATCGGCGTGTGGGAGCTGGCCGGCGGCGCGCACCGCGTGGTGTCGGCCAGCCGCGCCACGATCCGCGCGATCGACTGGCTGCCCGACAACCGGACCCTGGTGACCAGCGCCGAGGATCTCGCGGTGCGGCGGATCGACGTGATCGACGGAACCAGCCAGGAGCTCGTGCGCGGCGAGCGGTTCGCGTGGGACGTGACGGTCTCGGCCGACGGCAGTCGGGTCGCGGCCGGCTGGGCCGACGGCCGGGTCTCGGTCACCCGCCTGCCCGAGGGCGACACCCGGTGGCTTCGCGGGCACACCGAGAACGTCACCACGGTGAGGTTCTCGCCCGACGGCCGCCAGCTCGCGTCCGGCAGCCAGGACCACACCGTCCGGGTGTGGGAGCTGGTCAGCGAGAGCTCGCGGGTGCTCCGCGGCCACGAAGACACCGTCGATCAGGTGGCGTTCTCGCCCGACGGCGCCACGCTGGTCTCGACCTCGCCCGATGGCCAGGTCCGGCTGTGGCCGGCCCGGACCACGACCCGGTTCACCGCGGCGCCCGCGGGCATCTACACCACCGCGTGGCACTCCGGCGATGGGCGATGGTTCGCGACCGGCACGGTGCTCGGCAAGCTCTACCTCCATGACCTGACCACCGGCGCCACCCGCGAGCTCGCCGGCCACGCCCAGCGCATGGGGCCGCTGGCGTTCTCGCCCGACTCGCGCTGGCTGGCGAGCGGGGCCGACGACGGCGATGTTCGGCTGTGGGACGTCACGAGCGCGACCGGGCGTGCGCTCGGCAACGTCGACGCCGCGGTGTCCGCGATCGACGTGTCCACCGCGGGTGGCGCCGTCGCGGCCGGCGGCGCGGCCGATGGTGCGCTGGTGGTGTGGTCGATCGCGGATCGCCAGGTGCGCTGGCGCCGGACGGTCCCCGCCGGGGTCGGTTCTCTCGCGTTTCACCCCGACGGGCGCAGCCTCGCGGTCGGCACGCTGAGCGGCGACCTGGCGCTGTGGGACACCGCCACGGGAGCCGCGCGCCCGCTGGCCCACGGCGGACCGGTCACGACGGTCGCGTTCTCCCCTGACGGACGCTGGCTGGCCTCGGCCGAGCCGACGGCGATCCGGCTCACCGAGGTGGCGACCGGCGCGAGCCTGCTGTTGCGCGGCCACACCAAGCGGATCCAGGCGCTGGTGTTCTCGCCCGACGGTCACCAGCTGGCGTCGGGCGGTGACGATCGCGCCGTGTGGCTGTGGGACGTGGACGGTGGCACCGGCCGGAGCCTCGGGATGCACGAGCACCGCGTGACCAACCTGGTGTTCTCACCCGACGGCACCCGGCTGGCATCGAGCTCGGTCGAGGAGACCAAGATCTGGCTGTGGGACACCGCGCTCGGTTGCGAGCGCCGGATCCTGCCGGTCGCCGAGCTCCGCACGCTCGAGCTGATGTTCGGTGCCGACGGCCGCCACCTGAGCTCGTTCAGCGGGCGCGGCATCCGGACCTGGGATCTCGATCCCGGGCTCGAGGTGCCGGCGAGCGGACAGATCGAGGCCTGGCTCGAGGCCCAGACCGACGCGCGGATCGGCGCCGCGGACCAGGTCGAATGACGGCCGCGCAGAGCTCCCCGCTCGATCTCGCCCGCGCCGCGTGGCCCGGCGTCGAGCTCGATGACGACGTGTTCCTCGCGTGGCTGCGCGAGCGCGCCGCCGACGGTAACGCGGCGCATGCCACCGATCTGTACCTCGCGTGCGCCTGCGTGCACGGTGCCCCGCGGGCGCTGGCCACGTTCGAAGCCGCGCTGATGAGCCGGGTCCCCGCGTTCCTCGCGCGCATGAACCCGGGCCCCGCGATGATCGACGAGATCTGCCAGCGGCTCCGCGAGCGGCTGCTGATGCCCTCGGCCGGCCGGCGGCCCCGCCTGGCCGAGTACGCCGGGCGCGGCCCGCTCGCCGCCTGGGTGTGCGTGGCCGCGGTGCGCACCGCGGTGGACGTCCTGCGGTCTCCCGTCGAGCGCACCACCGGCGGCGTCGACCCCGGCGACCTCGCGCTGATCGGTGATGGCGACCCGGAGCTCGCTTACCTGAAAGCTCGCTATCGCCGGGAGCTCGACGAAGCGCTGCGCGCCGGGGTGCGCGCGCTGTCCCCGCAGCAGCGCGAGGTGCTCCACCTCCACGTCCAGGACGGGCTGAGCCTCGACGAGATCGGCGCGATGTTCCGGGTCGGCAAGTCCACGGCGTTCCGCTGGCTCAACGACGCGCGCCAGCGGATCCTCACCGAGACCCGCAGCTTCCTCCACGCCAAGCTCGGGATCACCGCGGGCGAGTTCGCCAGCCTGGTCAACCTGGTGCGCAGCCAGCTCGACATCAGCCTGCCCGGCCTGCTGGGCAGCCAGCTCGACGGCTAGCCCGCGTGCGCTGATCGCGGTTCACGCCGATCGAAGTCCGGCTCGGGCCGCGGTGCGTGCGCGACCGACCGCCGGGTCGCACGATGGCGGAAATGCAACGCCGACCGGAGTTCGACTGGCTGCGCGTGGTCGCGATCGCGATCCTGCACGCGTTTCACGTGGGGATGATCTTCAACCGCTGGGACTTCATCCTCAAGAATCCGGATCCGCTGCCGGCGCTCGAGCCGCCGATGGAGTTTCTCCACGCGGTTCGCATGCCGCTGCTCATGGTGATCGCAGGCATCGGCACGGCGATCGCGCTGGAGCGCCGCTCCGTGGCTGCGTTCGCCGGCGACCGCGCCAGGCGGCTGCTGCTGCCGCTGGTGTTCGGCATGCTCGTGATCGTGCCGCCGCAGATCTACATCGAGTGGCTCGCCAAGCGCGGCTACACCGGCAGCTACGTCGAGTTCTATCCGTCGGTGCTCGCGCTGCGGCCGTACCCGGCCGGCTGCCTCAGCTGGCACCACCTGTGGTTCGTGGCCTATCTATTCATCTACTGCATGCTCGCGCTGCCCGTGTTCGTCGCGCTCGCGACGCCGCGCGGCCGGCGCGTGCTCGGCTGGCTCGACCGGGCGTGGGCGCGCGGCTGGCTGGTCGCGCTGTTCGTGCCGCTCGTCGTCTTGCAGATCGCGCTCGACGGCTATCCCGAGACCCACGCGCTGGTCGACGATCCCCGCACGCTCGCCTACTACGGCGCCCTGTTCGCGACCGGTCACCTGCTCGGCCGCAGCCGGACGGCCTGGGAGCATCTCGTGGCCCGCCGCTGGCGATATCTCGCGGCGACCTGCGCCCTGCTGGCCGTGATGTTGCCGCCCAACACGTATCCGAGCCCGTTCGAGCAGCTCGGTACCACCCTCACTGTGTGGCTGGTCATCCTCAGCTCGCTCGCGTGGGCCCGCTGGTACTTTCAGCGGCCCGGGGCGCGCATCCCCGGCTGGCTCGACCACGCGCAGTCGCTGTCGTATCCGTTCTACATCCTCCACCAGACGGTGATCGTCGTCGTCGCCTGGCGGTGGCTGGCGATCCCGCTCGGTCCGTGGCCGAGGTTCCTCGTGGTGCTCGTCACGTCGTTCGCCGCGACCTGGCTCGCCAGCGAGATCGTCGCGCGGGTCGCGCTGCTGCGACCGCTGTTCGGTCTCGCGCGGGGGCGCCAGCTTCGCCAACCGGGCGCGCAGCTGCCCCGCCGGGGCCTGCAACGGCGGCCGCCCACGCCGCTGCCCTACGAGCACGACGCCTGACCGCGCCGCCGCCGGGGAGTATGCTGCGCGGCCCCATGCTGGTCACCGAAGATCCGTTCGTCGAACTCGCGACTCCGAGCGGCGCGATGCGCACGTATGTCTACCGGCCGCTGCCGCCGGCTGGCACGCGGGGGTCGGTCGAGCGGAGCCCCGGGCTCGTCGTGTTCTCGGAGATCTTCCAGCGTACCGGGCCGATCCATCGCATGGCGCAGCTGCTCGCCGGCCACGGCTTCGTCGTCGCGGTTCCGGAGATCTTCCACGACCTGGAGGCCCCCGGCACCGTGCTCGCGTACGACGCGGCGGGCAGCGCGCGCGGCAACCACGACAAGGTCGCCAGGCCGGTCGCGGCCTACGATGCCGATGCGCGCGCCGCGCTCGACTGGCTCGCGGGGTCGCCGCACTGCACCGGTGCGCTCGGTGCGCTCGGTGTCTGCATCGGCGGTCACCTCGCGTATCGCGCCGCGCTGCAGCCCGACGTCCGCGCCGCGGCGTGCTTCTACGCGACGGATCTCCACCGGGCCGCGCTCGGCAGCCGCGGCGATGACTCGCTCGCCCGCGCCGCCGAGATCCGCGGCGAGCTGATGATGGTGTGGGGCCGCCAGGATCCGCACATCCCCGACGACGGCCGCGCGGCGATCCAGCAGCGGCTGGTGGCGGCCGGCTGCACGTTCACCTGGCACGAGCACAACGCCCAGCACGCGTTCCTTCGCGACGAGGGCCCGCGCTATGACCCGGCGCTCGCGCTGACCTCCTACGCCGCCGCCGTGGAGCTGTTCCGGCGCCGGCTCGCCTGACCGCCCGACTGGGTCTGCGAAATTCTGTCGCCGACGACGCGTCGCCACGACTTGCTCCGCAAGCAACCCTACTACGCCACCGTCGGCGTGCCGTTCCTGTGGCTCGTCGATATCGAGGCCCGCGTGCTGACCGCTCACCGGCTCGATTCGTCCGAGTGGCGTCTCATCGGCACGTACAGCGACGAGACCGAGGCACGGATTGCGCCATTCGATGCGGTCCCGCTCAACGTCGCCGACTGGTGGCCCCCTGCGTCGGGCTGACCGACCGGTCGCCCATGCTCGTGCGGTGGCCCGCTTCACGGGCTGAAGCAGGAGAACGACTGCGCCTGATTCACGTCGCCGCTACCGGCATACCTGGGATACGCGGGGTACTGGCAGAGCGGGCGCGTACGTCCTGGAATCCCGGCGAGGTCGGTGACGACCTCGTGCTGTGCGGGATCGACCGACCTCTCGACCCAGTTCTCGAGCGCGGTCAGCGAGTCCCAGGCCACGTTGAAGACGGTGCTGAAGCCGTGCTGATAGCCGGGAACCTCGTAATAGCGCAGCATGCCGCTGGCCACGCTCGCGCCGAGCCTGGACTGAATCGTGCTTACGTAGCGCTCGGTGAATCGCGCGCTCATCATCATGTCCGCGGTGCCTTGCAGAATGACGAGCTTGCCTCCCTTCGCGGCGAAGCCGCTCAGATCCGTGTCGGCCGTGTCCAGCGCAGAGAGCGTGGCGACGCGCGAGGCATGGGCCCCGAAGCCGCGAACATCGAAGGTGAGATAGTCGAGTGGACTCTCAGGCGAGAGCACGAATCTCATCAAGCCATCGCAGAGCGTCGCGGACCAGGTCGCCGTCGGTCCGAGCGGGGACGCAGGCGCTCCCGAACCAAGGTCGACGACCTCGACGTACGGCTCGAACGGTGAGCTGCCGCCCGTTCCCTGGGCCGCTCCGTAGATGTTCCAGCCGGGGAAGCTCGTCTCGCCGGACGCGACCGGCGAAGTCAAGCTCACCGGCGCGTTGATGGCCTTGATGGCAGCGATCTGCGCATCCGAAAGGCACGTATCTCCGCTGTCGGTCCCGCCGGCGCAGCGCAGCGCAGCTCCGTTCAGCGTCGCCGTCGCCGGATCGAAGATGGCATTGCAACCCGTGATGTCGCTGACCAGGCCATCGGTCGCGCCGTCGAGCGCGTCGCAGGCGGCGAGCACGGCGTCCCAGAGCAGCGCGCGCTTGGCGGCGTCGGGGAAGGCGCCGGCAGCGGCGAGCGCTTGGGCCATCGCCGCGTAGCCGCCGATCCCGAGCACCACGACGTCACGCGCTGGATAAAACGCCACGGCACCGTCCCAGTCCGCCGGGAAGCGGGACACGGCCGCGAGCGTTTCGCGCCCCCCCGTGGAGCCACCCAGGGCGTAGGCCTTCGCCGGCGCGGCACCATAATGTGCACGAATGATCTGCACGGCGGCGTCGCGCGTCTTCTTCGGCGAGTCACCTACCCAGTTCGCGTACGCCTCGTCATTGACGAGGGCCGCCCCGTCGAGATACGGGTTGGCCGCGGTCGATTCGTGGCCACCATCACTGCCAAAGACGGCGTAGCCTCGCGCGAGCGGCGACAGCGTGCCGGGAGCTCCGCCGGGTGCGGTCCCCGTCGTGTCGGTGATCATTCCATCGAAACCACTGCCACCGAGAAACGCCGCCTTGCCATTCCAGGCGACCGGGAGCGAGACCTGGAACCCGATATTGGGCGCCGCGCGGTCGACTGGCAGGATGCTACCGGTGACCAGGCAGTGGGCCGGGATCGAAGCGCCGGCAGGGACGGCGGCGGCGCCGGTGACCAAGCCGCCGCTCGTTGGCAAAGCAATCTCCGCAGCCGCGATGCGCATCCCGAGCAGCGCGGCGCAGGGCACCGAGGAAGGTGACCCATCGGTCGCGGCTGACCCGTCGGTGGAGCAACCACCAGCCCACGCGCATGTGATCGAAACGGCAACAGCGGTGATACACAGAGATTGTCGAGAACTCATGTCAGTCCTTTAGAAACGAGATGGCTGCACGCGGGAACAAGTCGCCGCGACGACGCCGACCTTGGCGTTCTTGCCTTCTGCCTTCGGCAGATGAAACACAACCTACGTTGTTGCGTTGCGTAACGCCGGTGAATAGTACTAATGAAAGGTATGACCACCGCGTATGGTCGGGATCTCGACCTCAACCTGCTCCGCGTGTTCGCCGTCGTCGCCGAGGCCGGCAGCGTGACCGCCGCGGCGAACCGCCTCTATCTCACGCAACCTGGAATCAGCGCGGCGCTCCGACGGCTCACGCGCGTGGTCGGCGCTCCGCTGTTCGTGCGCAGCGGCCGCGGTGTGACGCTCACGAGCCGGGGCCGCCGGCTTCGCGATGGGCTCGCCCCGCATCTGCAGCCCATCGTCGACGCGGCGCTCGATGCCCCGACATTTGACCCGCGGACGAGCGAGCGCGTGCTGCGCCTGGGGCTCACCGACTCCGGAGAGCTCTGGCTCTTGCCCCGGCTGCTGCGCGTGCTCGACGAGCAGGCGCCGCGGATGCGCCTCGTCTCGGTCCCGGTGGACTTTCGCAGGGTCGTGGCAGCGTTCGGCGCGGGACCGGGCCTCGATGCGGCGGTCACCGTGGCCGACGAGCTGCCCGCCGCGTTTCGCCGCCGCGCGCTCTACGCCGATGGCTTCACCTGCCTGTACGATCCGCGCCGCGGGCGAATCCACCAGCTGACGGAGCAGATCTACTTCTCCCGTCCGCATGTGATCGTCTCGCCCAACGGCGACCTCCGCGGCATCGTCGAGGATCAGCTGGAGAAGACGCGCTTCGTGCGCTGCTCGGTGGCGAGCTTCGCCCCGATCGGCGCGATGCTCGAAGGGACGACGCTGCTCGCGACCGTGCCCACCCGCGTGGCGGCTCAGATCCGCGCTGTGCGGCCGCACCTGCAAACCAAGGCGCTCCCCTTCGAGCTGAAACAGCTGTTCGACATGGAGCTGCTCTGGCCCGCCGCCACCGATGACGACGCGGCGTGCCGTTTCCTCCGCGACGCAATCCTGCGGATCGCGAAGGAGCCCGCGTGACGACCCTGTGAACGCGGCCGAGGTGCTTGCAGAAGCGCGCGAGTTGCTGCGCCACGAGTCAATCCGGAGCTGCCGAGCTGCGAGGTGGCGGCGTTCCAGCCGGTCATCGGGCGCCCGATCGTCCAGCGCGGCAACGACGACACCAAGCTGTGCGGACTCGACCAGCGCGGCCAGCCACGGTCGCCGTAGTTCAGCATCGACCGCCACAGCCGCCCGGCCCCCCGCGGCGTCGGTGACCGCCTCGACCGCGATCAGCCGGTGATCTCGCGCAGCGTGAGTGACAGCGGCGCGTGCTGGAAAAACGGCGGATCCGCGCTCGACGGCCTCGTCGCACGGCGGGCGCAGGTCGCTCACCGGGATCGGTCGGAGGCAGCGCGAGCTGCGCTCCGGCATCCCGTCGCCGGCCCCCGCGCGGCAGCGCTGGTGCGCTTCACAGCCCCAGGCGGCGCCGGAACGGCTGCTCGCGCGCCGGGTCCGGCGTGCGGTCGAAGTACAGCCGGCGGTAGCGCTCCCAGTCGCGGCGGACCTCGGCGTCGGACCGGCTCGCCATCCCGGCGACGCAGGCGTCGATCTGCGCCGGGACGTCGGGGACGCGTACGCCGCGCGCCGCGAGCGCCGCCATGGTCGACGGGTCCCAGGTGATCACCTGGCCGGAGATCCGGCCGAGCTCGATCGGCACGGCCGGCAGCTGGTCGGCGAGCTGGAGCGTCGCGCTGGCCGTCGGATCGCGGGTCAGCAAGAGGTCGACGTGGCGCGCCAGCAGATACGGTAGCCGGGCGTGCTTCTCGTGACCGATGCGGCCGCGCTCGGGGAGCTCCTGGTGGGCGATCGCTTTGTCGGTGAGCCCGGTCTCGCACTCGATCGCGGTGGCGACCCGGCTGCGATAGACCAGGCGGGCCTGCAGCCCGAAGAAGCCGACCGCGATCGGCAGGCCGTCGAACAGCCGGGCGAGCGCGGCGCCGTTGGCGTCGGCGCGCTCGGCCCAGTGCGGAAACGCCTGGGTGTAGACGTAGTTCTCGTCGGCGATGCCGTGCACGCGCTGGCTGCCCGCGACCGGGGCCGGCGTGGCGACCAGGCCGACCCCGAGGCCGGCGATCGCCACCGCGCGGACCACCGGGCGGGCGCCGAGCCACGCGTCGAGGCCGCGCTCGACGAGGAGCAGCATGAACGGCGCGATCGGGATCAGCAGCCGCGCGAACATGAAGTCGCCGCCGACCCGGATCACGTACAGCGCGTAGACCGCGGCCAGCGCGAGCTCCAGCCCGGCCGCCCGGCGCGGCCGGACCAGCGCGGCGCACGGCAGCGCGAGCAACAGCGGCCAGTAGCGGGCGAAGTAGATCCCGGCGTAGTACGCGCCCTGCGACCACCACGCGATCGACGCCGACTTCGCATAGTAGGTGTTGGGGAACACGTCGCCGTAGTAGGCGATCCGCCAGAGCGTCGCCGGCAGCCATAGCGCCGCGAACCCGACCGCGAACACCCGCGCGCCGCGCAGGTCGCGGCCGGCGAGCAGCCACGCGCCGCACACCACGCCGAACAGCACGCCGTCGGGCCGGGTCAGCGACGCCAGCGCCAGCACGAGGCCCGCGGCCAGCAGCCGGCGCGCACCGGCGCGCGGCGGGTCTTCCAGTCCGCCGGCCGGACATACCAGCAGGTAACCGGCGAACCCGAGCAGCGTGAACGCGCTGGTCTCGAGCCCGCCGGTCGCGAAGATCGTCCACTCGCGGTGGACCGCGCCGAGCAGCGCCGCCGCTGGCAGCGGCCACGCCACGGCCGCGCCGCGGGCGAGGGGCAGCGCCCCCCGCGGGATCGCCCGCGCGATCGCCCAGCCGCGGTGGCCGAGCAGCGCCAGCGTCGCGGCGAAGCACAGGATTCCGGACACGCCGGCCCAGGTCTCCGCCGCCACACCGAGCGCGAGCCCGAGCGCGGTCCACAGCGTCCACGCCAGGTTGGTGAAGCCCTCGACCCGCTCGCCGAGGTTGAACACCAGCCCGTGGCCGCGCACCAGGTGGTCGGCGTAGCGGAAGCTGATGAACGCGTCGTCGCACATCCAGTACCGCGCCGCCGCCAGCGCCACGCCCGTGACGACCGCGGCGACCGCGCAGGTCGCGAACAGAACCCGGGGTGCATGCACGGCGAGAGCATCGCACGGCGCGCCGATCAGGAGCCCGCGGTGACCTCGATCGCGGCGATCGCGGTGCCGGGCGGCGCCGCCGCACCTCAACCGCGACCCGCTGCCGCGCCCCCCGCACCGCGGCCTGCTGCCGCGAATCCCCCCGGGTGGGAGACGCCGCCGCGGGCTCGCTGACACCGGGCAAGGTCTGCCCCACGTCACAGCTCGAGGTGCCCCCGCGTGGGTCGCCCTGCGCACCCTGCAACGCCACTCGACGACACGCAGCCGGCGGCCCGGCGCAGCCCGCGGATGTGGTTCAAGCCATCCTGCACGACCGAATGCAGGTCTTCAGAGGGTCGACCAGAATACGGCGCTTGTTCTGATCGACTCAACGACGTGCGGTCGCACGAAGTCGCGCGAGGGTGCGATCTCTCCGCGGCGCAGCGCGCGAACCTCTGGGGTGGCTGCCTGCTGCGCCTGCTGGCCAACCTCGCCGACCTGCCGCGACGGCCCACTCCCGCGGCCGTTCCAGCGCCGGCGCGACACAAGCCGACGGCTTTGTCCCAGCGATTCGGACTCGAGATCTCACGTCCTCAGGTTTGCATATCGTGCAACGGATGTGAGCCTCTCCGATCCGCCTTGACATCGCTCCAGGTTCCAGCGTAGACAACGGATAGGGTGGTATTGTGTAGTTGACGGCGCAACGCGTAATCCTGCGAAGTGCGGGGACGCACGGAAAAGGGAGACCGAGCATGGCGATTGCGCCCACCTACCCAGGAGTCTATGTCCAGGAGGTCCCCAGTGGCGTCCGGACCATCGTCGGTGTGAGCACCTCCACGGCGCTGTTCATCGGGAGTTGCAAGAACGGACCGCTGAACGTTCCCGTCCTGTGCCTCAGCTACAGCGACTTCCTCCGGAACTTCTCCGAGGACAGCATCAGTTCTGATCTACCGCGTTACCTGAAGCTGTTCTTCCTGAACGGCGGCACGACTTGCTACGTCATGCGGATTGCCAGCGGTGCCGCGGCGGCCACGGTGCAGCTCAAGGCCGAGAGCGGCGCCAACTCGATGCTGCTGACGGCGAGCAATGCCGGACTGACAGGAAACAACGTTCGCGCTTCGGTGAGCTACGATACCGAGCTACCGGAAGCAACATTCAATCTCAACATATTCCGCTGGGATACACAAGCCAATGGGGTCACGGTGGCGGCCGCCGGCGAGCTGTGGCGCAACCTGACGATGAACCCGTCGTCGCCGAACTATGCACCGGCCTTCCTCACGCAGAACTCGGCGCTGGTCAGTGCGTCGTACACGCCGCTGGCAGCCGGCAACGGATTCTCGCAATCCGGACGCGCCGTGAATCACTCGGCGACGCCCGCCACGTTCACCGGTGTGTGGCAAGGCATCGTCACCGCGACGGCCAGCCAGTTCCAGATCAGCGTGGCGGGCAGCCCCTACAAGACGGTCGACCTGTCCGCGATCAACTTCGCCGTCACCAACACCGAGGCGCTGCTCCAGACCGCGCTCCAGACCCTGGTGCGAGCAGCCTTCGCCTCGCTCCCGGGCAACCCCGGTACCAGCGCCACGGTGAGCTTCATCGCCGCACCGCCCTCGACCGCCCCGCCGATCGCGGGCGAGGTGCCGAGGTGGCTGCGGATCGACGCACCCGGCGCGGATGTCGTGATCCGACCCTCGACGACGAACGACGTCGCGGTGCGGCTGATGCTCGGCACCGCGCAAGGCGGCCACGAGGTCGGTGCCTATGCGTCGCAGCGGCCGGCGCCCGCGGGGACGACGCTGCTGCCGACCGCGGTGTTCGGCAACACCAACCAGCTCGCCACCATCGACCCGGGCGCCGTCGCCGGGGTGATCGTCGATGGCACGGCGATCGCGTTCCCGGCCGGCGGGCTGCAGACCGGTTCGACGGTCGCGCCGAGCCCCGCGATGTACGTCGATGCCAGCACGTCCAGCCTCAACGGCAACCGCGATGGCCTCCGCGAGAAGCTCCGACTGATCGCACAGAACGTCGCGAGCTTCGGGGCTGCCAATCCCGCGTTCCCGTGGTCGGCGAGCGTGTGGGGCTATCGGCTCAACTTCAGCCGCCGCGACGGTGCCGATCAAGCGTCGGGCGCGGTGACGTTCACGGGTTGGGCCACGCCTGCGTTCACGACGAACACGCGGTATTACAGCCTCGGCGCCGCGGGCACCGGCGCCTTCCAGACCCCCGGCACGCCCGGCAGCGACGGCGGCACGCCGCTGGCGTCCGATTACGACAGCGCCTATCCGATCGTGGATCGCGAGGTCGATCTGTTCAACATCATGGTCTTGCCATCGGCGAGCGGCCTCGATCAGGCCAAGCTGTGGAGCGCGGCCAGCGTGTTCTGCCAGCAGCGCAGGGCGATCCTGCTGATGGATGCACCGACCTGGGCCGACGTCTCGGCGGCCAAGGCCGGGGTCGACGCGCTGCGCATCGGGCTGGTCAAGGACTACGCCGCAGTCTACTACCCGCGGCTCACCATCAACCAGGACGGCCTCCCGATCCAGGTCGGCGCGACGGGCGCGATCGCCGGCTTGATGGCGCGGATCGACAGCGCGCGTGGCGTGTGGAAGGCGCCCGCGGGCACCGAGGCCGATATCCGCGGCGTCACCGGGCTCGACAAGCGGTTCTCGGATCTGGAGAATGGCATCCTCAACCCCAAGGCGATCAACACGCTGCGGGTGTTCCCCGACGGCGTGGTGTGCTGGGGCGCGCGCACGATGGACGGCGACGACGCACACCCATCCGACTTCAAGTACGTGCCGATTCGCCGGCTCTCGCTGTACATCGAGGAGAGCCTGTATCGCGGGCTCAAGTGGGTCGTGTTCGAGCCCAACGACGAGCCGCTGTGGGCGCAGATCCGGCTGAACGTCGGCGCGTTCATGCACGGCCTGTTCACGCAGGGGGCGTTCCAGGGCAAGAAATCCAGCGACGCCTACTTCGTCCGGTGCGACGCCGAGACGACCACGCAGGACGATCGCAACAAGGGCATCGTCAACATCTGGGTCGGGTTCGCACCGCTGAAGCCGGCCGAGTTCGTGGTGCTCTACCTGCAGCAGATGGCGGGCCAGATCGCCGTGTGATGCCGTCGCGGGAAGTCCCTCCGTGGTCGTCGATGATCGTCGTGCAAGGAGCCACTCGTGCCGCAATTCGCCGTCAACACCAGCCGGTTTGACCCCTACAAGAACTTCAAGTTCCGCGTCAAATGGGACGGGCGCTACGTGGCCGGTGTGTCCAAGATCAGCGCGCTCAAGAAGACCGGCGACGTGGTCACCCACCGCGAGGGCGGCAGCCCCAACAACATGCGGCTGTCGCCGAGCACGTGGAAGTTCGAGCCGGTCACGCTCGAGCGCGGGGTCACGCACGATGGCGACTTCGAGGCCTGGGCGAACCTGGTCAACAACATGCGGGGCGACGCCGCGCTGTCGCTCAAGAACTTTCGGAAGGACATCACGATCGAGCTGCTCAATGAGCAGGGCACGGTCGCCAAGGCCTATCTGGTCTACCGCTGCTGGGTGTCGGAGTACACCGCGCTGCCCGAGCTCGACGCGAACGCCCACGTGATCGCGATCGAGAAGCTGGTGCTGCAAAACGAAGGCTGGGAACGCGACGTGGCAGTTCCGGAGCCGACCGAGACGTGATGCGTGCCGACAGCGCCGAGAGCCGACGACTGGGCGCGATCCGGCGCGTGCCGCTGGATCGCACCGGGAGTCGCTGGGCGGTGCTGCGCGAGCCGAGCGGGTTCGACGAGGAGCGCGTGGGCGGCCGGAGCACGTTCGAGGCGATCCAGCTGCTCGATCGCCTGCTGTGCGATCAGCCGGGCGCCGCGGTGCAGCCCGGCGGCGCGGCGGCGCTCACCGTCGCCGAGCGCGACGTGCTGCTCGCGGCCGCGTGGCGCATGGCGTGGGGCGCGAAGATCGCCGGAACGCTGACCTGCGACGCCTGCGGCCAGCCGTTCGACTTCGACTTCAACCTCGACACGCTGGTCGACGAAGTCCGCGCCGGCGCGGGCGAACTGCCAGTCGACGATGGGGTCTACACGCTGCCGGGCGGCTGCCGGTTCCGGTTGCCCACCGGGCAGGACGAGTTCGCGCTGGCCGGGCGCGAACTGGGCGGCGAGGCCGGGGTGACGGCGCTGCTCGAGCGCTGCGTCGTCGAGGGCGACGCCGTGCTCGACGGCCCTGCCGTCGCAGCCGCGATGGAGCGCGTGGCCGCGGATCTCGACGTCGATCTCGACGCGGCCTGCAGCGAGTGCGGGCATCACCACGCGGTGCGCTTCCAGATCCAGGATTACCTGCTCGGCGCGATCACCTCCGACTGGAGCGGCCTGCACGAGGACATTCACCGGCTGGCGCTGGCGTATCGCTGGAGCCTGCACGAGATCCTGTCGCTGCCGCGCAGCCGGCGGCGCGCGCTGGTCGCGCTGCTCGAAGGCGACACCGTGGCCAGCTCGTGGGAGCCGGGATGAGCCGGTACCTGCAACGGGTGCTGGCGCGCACGGTCGGGCAGCCGCTCGGGGCGCTGCAGGCGCCTCGCCCGCTGCGCTGGTCGAGCGCGCCGGCCGGGGGCGGGGGCGCGGTCGATCGCGCCGCCGAGCCCGCGGCTGCTCACGACGGTGGCGCGCGCGCGATCCGCGATCGGCTGTCGCCGCCGTCCGCGGCGCGGTCGACGCTCGGTGGCGCCGCGGCGATGGACGGAGCGGCGGACCGAGTGACGCCGGAGCCCGGCGATCGCGCGCGCCGCGCCGGCGCCCCCGGGCAGCCGAGCACAGGCTCGCCGAGTCCGCAGCGCGAGGCCCCCGCGGCCGGCGTGCGATCGGCGCGCCCCGAGCACCTCGCCCCCGCCGCACGCCCGGCGGATGCCCCGCGCAGCGAAGGCCGCGAGCCCGAGGCCGCGGCGTCGACGTCCACGCGCATGCCCGGCAGCCGGGGTCCGGCGACCGTGGGCGCCCCGGTGGAAGCGAAGGTGCCGGCGAGCGGGGAGCCCGCGCCGCTGCGTGCGAGCCCGCGGCGCGCGCGAGGATTCGACGGCGAGGCGGCTTCGCGGATCGCCATGCCGCTGCCGCCCGCCCGGCGCGATCCGGTGACCACGCGCGCGCCGGCCGCGTCGCTCCACGATCCTCCGATCCCGGGCGGGGCGGCCCCGCCCGTCGCGGCCCGGCCCCCTGCCCCGCCGCGCGCCGAGATCGTGATCGGCAGGATCACGGTGGTGGTCGACAGCGTCCGCCCGCCGGTCGCGCCGCCGCACATCGTCGTACGCCCCGCGGCCGCCGCCCCGGCCGACGACGGCGCCGGGCCGCCCCGGTTCGGCCGCTTCGGGCTGGGGCAGCTGTAGCGATGGCGCTCCTCGATCTCTCGCTGGTCACGCAGGCGCTCGTCGAGCTGCTCAAGGCCCATATCGGCAACTCGCCGGGCTGGCCGTTCGCGACGTTCGGCGCGCCGCTGGTGACCGCCCAGCCGCCCGACCAGATCGGCCCCGGCACGCTCGGCGTCTATCTCTACCACGTCACCGAGGACGCCCACCTGAAGAACCAGCAACCGGTCGGCCGCGACCCACCGCCGGTGCGGTTCACCCCGATGGGGCTGTCGCTGTATTACCAGATCAGCGCGCTCGGCACCGGCGCCGGCGAGCAGATCACCAAGCAGGAGCAGACCTACATCGGCTGCGCCCTCAAGGCGCTGCACGACTTTCCGGTGATCGACGATGCCACCACCGTCGCGCGGCGCGCGCCGCAGCCGCCGCTCGAGGTGCTGGCCGCGGTCGGGCTCGACGGCGCGGGCAACAAGCTTCGCCTCATGATGCAGCCGATCGCCTACAGCGACTCGGCGACGTTCTGGAACGCCGCGTCGCTGGTGCCGCGCCTGGCGATCTACTACCAGGTCTCGGTCATCCTGCTCGCGCCCGACAAGCCGTCGGCGAGGTCGGGCCGGGTGCTCCAGTACGGCATCCAGACCTTCGTCGGCGGCGCGCCGCGGCTCGACGGCAGCCAGAACACGCTCGACGTCCAGGTGCCGGGGCTGCCGGCGCAGTCGCTGGTGGCCCGCCCCGCCGAGGTGCCGGTGGGGGGCGCGGTGATCTTCACCGGCTACAACCTGTCCGGGGACGCGACGCGGCTGCTCGTGCAGCACTTCCGGTGGTCCGATCGCGTCGCGGTCGACGCCGGCTGGGGCGTGGTCGCCGCCGACGATCGGGTGTACGCCACGGTGCAGCCGGTGGCCGACGGGCGCACGGTGATCCCGGGCCTGTACTCGGCACGCGCCCGGGTCGTGCGTCGCCGGCTGATGCCCGACGGCACGACCCGCGAGTTCGGGGTGGTGTCGAACGCCACGCCGTTCTCGATCTCGGCGCGGATCGACAGCGTGACGTTCGTCGGCGACCTCGGCACGGTCACCGGATACCTGTTCGCCGAGCCCGATCCGGCGCAGCCGGCGTTCCCGCCCGACAGCGTGCAGCCGTGCGTCGGCGACACCGTGCTCGCCGAGGTCCCGGCGGGGCCGCCGCCGGCGCTGCAGCCGGGCCAGTTCGTCGTCGACGCGCCGGGCACGCTGCGGTTCCGCTTGCCCGCCGGCACCGTCGCCGGCAAGCCGGTGTCGCTGCGGCTGTTCGTGCTGGGCGCCGAGTCGCCCCCCAGGTGGTTCACGCCATGAGCCCCACGCGCGGCCTGCGGGTCGAGGACGTGGCGGGCGGCACGCCGGGTGACCCGACCGCGCTCGAACCGGCGATCGCCCGCACGCTGTCGCGCGTCCGGCTGCGGGCGCGCCTCCGCGTCGAGTGGTTGCGCACGCTGTGGCGCCAGGAGGCGACCACGCCTGCGGTGGCGCACGCCGAGGTCGATCTGCACCTCGACGATCGCGACCACCCGGCCGCCGAGGCGCGCTGGCTCGCCCAGGCGGCGGGCTCGGCCGACGCGCGCGCGCTGGCCGCGCTCGAGCAGGCGATCGCCGCGGACAGCACGGCGCGGCTGGCCCGGGTCGCCGCGCTGTTCGGGCTCTCGGCCGCCGAGCGCGATGTGCTGGCGACTTGCGTCGCGGCCACGCTCGATCCCGCGCTGCTGCGGGTCTACGCGTACCTCCAGGATTGCGCCGGCCGGCCGTGGGTCACCGACTCGCTGGTGGCGCGGCTGTTCGGCCACGGCCTGACCCTGGGGCTCGACGCCGACGCGCCGATCCACCGCTGGGCGATGGTGTGCGCGGTCGAGCCCGGGCACGGCGAGCCGGCGGTGTTCACGCTCGATCCGGGGCTACGCGACTGGCTGCTCGGCAGCGACGCGATCGATCCCGAGATCGCCGCGCACGCGCGCGCGGTCCCCGAGCAGCCGCCGCTCGCGGACTGGCCGGTCGCGGACACGGTGGCCCAGCTGCACCGCTGGCTCGCAGGGCCGACGCCGACACCGGTGCGCGTCCGGGTCACCGGGTCGCCGGGCAGCGGTCGCCGCACGTTCGCCGCCGCCGTGGCGGCGCGGCTGGGCCTGCCGGTCCTCGCGATCGACACCGCCGCGGCGCTCGACGCGGGCGGCGCCGGCTGGACGCGGCTCTACGTCAAGGCGCAGCGCCAGGCGTACCTGTCGGGCGCGGCCCTCGCGCTGTCCGGAGAGCCCGCGCTCGTGCGGTCACCGCCGGGCCGGATCGCGCCCTTCCCGCTGCAGTTCGTGATCGCCGAGGCGGCGCGCGGCGCGTGCCCGGCGGCGGCGGCGGACACCGTCGACTACCTCGTCGAGCTCGCGCCGCCATCTGTCGAGGCCCGCCGCGCGCTGTGGCAGCACCACGCGCCGTGGAGCGCGAGCTGGCCGGCCGCCGCGCGCGACGCGCTGATCGCGCAGCACCGCGTGGTCCCCGGCGAGCTCGCGCGCGTGGCGCGCCGCGGTCCGAGCGGCCCGGCCGAGGCCGAGGCGGTGCTCCGCGCGGCGTCGCGCGAGGTGCTGAGCGAGCTGGCGCAGCACCTCGCGTGCCCGTTCACGCGCGACGACCTGGTGGTCACGCCGCAGCTGCACGACGCGCTCGACGATCTGGTGTTCGAGGCCCACGAGCGCGTGGCGTTCTGGGAGCGCCCGGAGGCGCGCCGGCTGTTCCCGCAGGGCCGCGGCCTGCTCGCGCTGCTGTGCGGCCCGCCGGGCACCGGCAAGACGATGTCGGCCCAGGTGATCGCCGCCGCGCTCGGCGTCGATCTGTTCCGCATCGACCTCGCCGCGGTCGTCAGCAAGTGGGTCGGCGAGACCTCGCGCAACATCGATCGCCTGCTCGCGCGCGCGGCGCGGCTCGACGTCGTGCTCCTGTTCGACGAGGCCGACGCGCTGTTCGGCCGGCGCACCGAGATCCGCGACGCCAACGATCGGTTCGCCAACACCGACACCGGCTACCTCCTGCAGGCGATCGAGAGCTACCGCGGAGTCGCGCTCCTGGCGAGCAACCGCAAGGTCGACATCGATCCGGCGTTCCTGCGCCGGCTGCGCTACGTGCTCGACTACCCGCTGCCCGAGGAAGCCGAGCGCCGCAGGATGTGGCGCCGGATGGTCGACGCGCTCGCGGGCTCGCCGCGCGCGGTCGAGCTGCACGGCGAGCTCGATCGCATCGCGGCGGCGGTCGAGGCCACCGGCGGCCAGATCAAGTACGCGGTGCTGACCGCGGTGTTCGCGGCGCGCCGCGACGGCCGGCCGCTCGACGCCCACCACCTGGTGCGCGGGCTCGAGCGCGAGCTCGCCAAGGAGGGCCGGCCGCTCGGCGAGCGGGTCCGCGAAAGGCTCGGCCTGCGTGCCCGGTGATCGCGTCATCATCGAGGAGCTGTTCCTGCGGCTCCCCGGGCTGACCCGCGACGAGGCGCGCGCGATCTCGCGCGACGTGGCCGCGCGCGTCGGCGACGGGCTGGCCGGGGCGTTGCCGCCGCGCTCGCTGGGCGCGCTCGATCTCCGCCTCGCGCTGCGAGCCGGTGCCAGCCGCGACGAGATCGTGGACCGCGTGGCGTGCGCCATCCTGGGAGCGCTGTCGCGATGACCCCGGCGGTCGCCACCACGGGCGCGCGCAGACCCCCCGGCGCGGCGCCGGCCACCGCGCCAGCGCAGGGCGAGGCGCGGTCCGGGCCCCGGCTGGCGCCGCGCCTGGCCCGCGTGCTCGGCGCGGCGCGTCCGCTCGCCGCCGGGCCGAACCACGTCGGCGCCGGGCCGATCCCCGCGCCGCGCGCCGCGGCCGACGTGCGGCGTGCCGTCCCCGCGCCGCTGGTGGCCCGGCTCGCCGCGATCGTCGGGGCGCGCGCGGTCGACGCCGCCCGCATCCACACCGGCCCGGCGGCCCACGCACGCGCGATCGAGCACCGGGCGCGCGCGGTCGCCGACGGCGAGGACATCTACTTCGCCGACGGCGAGTACCGCCCCGGCACGCGCGCCGGCGACGCGCTGCTCGCGCACGAGCTCGCGCACGTCGATCAGGCGCAGCGCGGCCTCTTGCGGCGGCCCGCGCGCAAGGCGATGGGCAACGCCGAGCACACCGCGCTCGAGGCCGCGGCCGACACGGCCGGCGACAAGCTCACCGCCGGCGCGGATCTCGACAAGCACGAGCGCCCCGCGCGCGCGCCCAGGACGCCCGGGGCCACGGCGCCGACGCCGGCGGGCGGCGCCGAGGTCGGCAAGGCGCCCGCCGCCGCGGCGCCCACCACCGACGCCGAACGACCGGCGGCCCCGGGCGCCGCCGAGGGACCGGCGGCCCTGCTCGCACCCGCGGGCGCGCCCAAGCCTGCCCTCGGCGTGCCGCCCGAGCTCCCGCGCATGCCCGAGCCGCCGAGCGCGCTGTCGAGCAAGGAGCTCGGCCGGGTGGGAGGCGTCGAGGGCCGCGCCGGGACCACCGCGACCGCGACGGCCACCGCGCCCGCGGCGGCCGAGAACGTGTCGGTGGCCCAGGCCGCGGTGGCCGTGCCGCAGCAGGAGAACGACGCCCGCGCCGCCGAGCAGGTGGTCGCCAAGCTCGCCGAGCGCGAGCCGCCGAGCCCCGAGATCGTCGCGCTGTGCAAGCGCATCAAGGAGCTGATCGCGAAGAAGCGCCCGGCCGACGAGGACGCCGTGATCGACACCCGCCCCCAGGAGGTGGCGCAGGACGCCGGGGGCACGGTCGAGGGCGACGTCAAGAAGAACGTCGACGACGCCAACGCGGCGTACGGCGCGATCACCGCCACGCCGGCTGGCCCCGCACCGGCGGCGCCGGGCGCGATCGAGCCGCTACCCGAGCAGGTGGCGGCGCCGCCGGTGAACGCCACCGCGGCCACCCCCGATCCGGTCCCGCCCGAAACGGTCAACCTCGACGCCGACAGCGCCGAGATGGACAAGCAGTCCAAGGACGCCGGGCTCGAGAACGAGACCGCGCAGCTGGTCCAGAGCGGCCCGGTCGCCGAGGCGCGCGACGCCCGCGGCGAGCTGAAGTCGCTGGGCAAGGACGGCCCGGCCGAGGCGCTCAAGCAGCAGCAGCTCGCGCTCGCGCAGGCCGATACCGACATGGCGGCGCTGCAGCTGAAGGCGCTGGCGTCGCTCCAGGCGACCCGCAAGGGCCACGTCGGCGCGGTGAAGGATCAGCAGGGCGAGTTCAAGGGCGGCGAGGAGGCGCTGCGGCGCAAGCTCGCCGCCGACGCCGCGGCGATCTACGACGACGCCAAGACGCGCGTCCAGGATCTGCTGTCGCCGGTCCACGACGTGGCAATGAAGAAGTGGTCGACCGGGCTGCCGGTGATCTCGAAGCGCTTCAACGACGACCTCAAGGTCGTCAAGGACAAGATCGAGGACCGCCACTCGGGGGTCGGCGGCTTCTTCGTCGCCGGCTGGGACGCGGTCGCCGGCCTGCCGGACTGGGTCAGCCGGGCGTACGACGCCGCCGAGCAGCATTTCGGTGACGACGTCTGCGCGCTCATCACCGACATCTCGGCCGACGTCAACACGGTGATCAAGGCGTGCGACGACATCATCGCCGAGGCCCGCCGCCAGATCGCGGCGATCTTCACCACCAACCTGCCCGACGGCCTCAAGGACTGGGCCGCCGAGCAGCAGCAGGGATTCGCCAAGAAGCTCGACCAGCTCCACGACAAGGCCGAGGCCACGCGCAGCAAGTTCACCAAGGAGCTGATCGACAACGCCGGCGGCGCGGTGCAGGCGGCGCGCGAGAAGATCCAGAAGCTGCGCAAGGAGGCCGGCGGGCTGTGGGGCCGGTTCCTCGATGCGGTCGGCCGGTTCCTCGACGATCCGCTCAAGTTCATCATCGACGGGCTGCTCGAGCTGGTCGGGATCTCGCCCAAGGCGTTCTGGGCGCTGATCGACAAGATCTCCCAGGTCATCTCCGACATCGCGTGGCACCCGATCAAGTTCATCTCCAACCTGATGGACGGCGTCGGCGCGGGCTTCGACCTGTTCTTCAAGAACTTCGCGACCCACCTCCGCAAGGGGTTCTTCGAGTGGCTGTTCAGCGGCCTCAAGGACCTCGGGGTCGAGGTCCCGGCCGACTTCTCGCTCAAGAGCATCATCACGTTCTTCCTCCAGCTCATGGGCATCTCGTGGCCGCGGATCCGCAAGATGCTCGCCGAGGTGATCGGCGAGAAGTACGTCGCCGCGGCCGAGAAGGCGCTCAAGCTCGTCGAGATCATCGCCAAGGGCCCGCAGGGCATCATCGACTTCATCAAGGACAAGCTCACGCCCGAGGCGATCCTCGAGCGCATCCTCGAGATGGCGATCAAGTACGTCGTCGAGACCCTGATCAAGCAGGTCGCGCTCTACATCATCAAGCTGCTCAACCCGGTCGGCGCGGTGCTCGCCGCGATCGAGACGATCTACAAGGTCGTCAAGTGGATCTTCCAGAACGCCGCGCGGATCTTCCACTTCATCGAGGCGATCGTGAACGCGCTCGCCGCGGTGATCGCCGGCGATATCGGCGTGGTCGCCAAGGGCGTCGAGAGCGGCCTGGCGATGCTGATCCCGCCGGTGATCGCCTTCCTCGCCGACCTGATCGGCCTGGGCGATCTGCCCGATCAGATCGCCAAGATCGTGAAGAGCCTGCAGGCGTGGGTCGAGGGCATCATCAAGTCGATCATCAAGTTCCTCGCCGACACCGCCAAGAGCCTGCTGGCCTCGCTCGGGATCGGCGGCAAGGACGAGAACGACAAGAAGGACGCCGCTGGCGCGATCGGCGAGACGCTGACCTTCACGAGCGGCAAGGAGACACACCACCTGTACATCGACGTCGCCGGCGCCAACGCGAGCGTGATGGTGTCGAGCACGCCCATGACCGCGTCCGCCTGGCTCGACTCGCTCGAGAAGGACATCAAGATGGTCGGCGACAAGGAGCAGCCGGAAGGTGCGCGGCCACTGATCGCCAGCGCCCGGCAGCAGATCGCCAAGACCGACGCCGACGCTGACAAGGCGGCGGCGCAGCAGGCGGCGCCTGCGGAGGGCACCGCCCCGCAGGGGGATACCGGATCGGCCGTGAAGTCGGACGAGGAGTCGCTGAACTCGACGCTGCAGCAGCTCGGGACGCTGTTCGGAACGAAGGTCCCGCCGATCATCAAGTCACTGTCCGAAGGCTCACCGATCGATCTCGAATCGATCGGCACCGCGCTCGCGACCTCGATCGAAGGGTCGACGGGCACGCAGACGATCTACACGGCGTCTGCGTCGCAAAACGAGCTGGTCGAACAGCTGCTGAAGAACAACCCCGATGCGTACGACGAGAACACCGGCCGGCTGACCCTGCCCGACCTCGGCAGCGCCGGGTTCAGCAACGCCGCTTCGCTGTCGGAGCTGGGCAAAGCGGTCGGTGCCAAGGCGGGCGTGTCTCAGGTCGCGTTCACCCGTACCGACGAGGGCGGCACCATCAAGCTCGGCGCCAGTCCGAGCACCAGCGGCGGCAAGGTCACCACCGTGGCCAAGGACCGGCCGAAGGTGGGTACCTACTCGAAGCTGGCGGGAGTGACCGACTACACGCCACACCATGTGCCGCCCAAGGGACTCGCGAACTGGATCTATCAGCAGGCGATGACCATCCCGAAGGACATCGGCAAGCTCAAGGACGTCAAGCCGGTGATCGATGCCGCGATGCTCGCCTCCGCCGAGCACGCGGGTGGCGGGGCGAGGCTCTCCAGCATTCTCATCCACAAGAATACCCACATCACGAAGACAGGAGATCCTGCGACGGACGACTATCGTGTGCATCACGGCAAGGCGACGGCCGAGCTGGTGGGGGAGCGGCTGAAGGCGAAAGGCATCAAGCCGATCATCAAGGGTGGCGAGATCCTCGACAACCCGGCGGACCTCGACCCGGCGGACCTCGCCATGGCGCTGGAGGACAAGAAAGCAGGTGGCGCCGACGAGGTCGCCGTCGGCAAGGCGTCCACGCAGTTCTATCTCAAGGAGCTGAATGCCGCCCGCGCCGAGGTCGAGGTGAAGGTCAAGGAGGACGTCGACGAGTTCCTGGGCTCGACTCGCGACGTGTTCGCACGGGCCTGGGCGCAATCGAGAGAAGCGGTCGGCGTGGGCCTGGAGAACAGCGGGGGGCGAGACGGATCGCCGGACGCCAAGAAGGCTGCGCTGGGAGAGCTGGATCCGCTCGCCGTACGAACGTGGACCGCGATCAGCAATCCCAACATCCTGAAGCTGATCTCATTCGGGTAAGACGCCATGAATCACGCCATGCAGCTGCAGCTCATCGAGGAGATCCAGGCGGTGTTCCCGCCGGAGCTGCTCGCGGGCATGTGGCTGAGCTCCGTTGACGACCGCAGCATCGACGAGCTTCACGCGCGGAGCTTGACCGTGTTCTCGCCGGTATATCTCCCGATCTTCGAGCGGCACGGTGATCTGTACTGCGTCGACCTCGTGCCAGGGCAGGCCTGGCACGACAGCGCATGGGTCCAGCTGCCTCACGACGAGGCCGACCCGATCATCGTGGCCAGTCGGCTGGCGCGCCTGCCGGCGGGGTTGCTCACGCCACCGCACTGGTTTCCGGATCGAGTCGACGAAGTCTGGCCTTTGGTCGAGCAGCTGGCCGAGGCCGTGTCCGGCACCACGCCGCCGGTGCCGCTGGCGAGACACGACTTCGGCGGTGAGCCACCAGTTGCGATCAGCCTGCTTCGCGCGAAGTACGACCCCGAGGACGGTGCCGCCCAGACCGGGTGGGTGTTATCGGATCGGTCGGCACCCGATGGCGACGACGAGATCCTCGCGCGGGTGGAAGCGGTGCTGACGCGGATGCCCGAGGATCACTACGTCCAGGCGGTCGTGGCCATTGTCCGCGGCGCGCTCGGACGCGACGACGCGGCGCCGCTGGCGCGCCAGGCGCTGGGCCACGAATACGCGTGGGGCTGGTCACACGTCGGCGACTACAACATGCGCCGCGCCGCGGCGGCCAGCGTGCTCGAGCAGCTCCGAGGCATCGCCGCCCCGGCGATCGACGACGCCGACCCGTTCTCGATCTGCCGGACCATCTCGTTCGCGAACGCGCAGGGCGCCGCGGCGCTCGACACCATCGCCGAACGGCTGCGCGCGCACGGTGACGAGCGCGGCGCCCTCGACCAGCTGCGCAACGCGGCGCTGCTCGCGGGCGTCCACGGTCAGCTGACCGCGAAGCGCTGCCAGGCGCTGGCCGAACAGACCCATCGCGTTGCACCCGGCGATCCGGCCGCGCTGCTCGCCGAGCACGCCACCGCCATCATCCATCTGGGGGCCTAGACACCAGCCATGCCGAGCACCTCGCCACTGGCTCCCAAGCTGCTCAAGGGCGCGCTGATCCGGCTCGACGAGACCGGCATCGGCCCGATCCCGCAGATCATCGTGTTCCAGTACAACCCCGAGACGCTCAGCCGCAAGCTCAAGCGCGCGGCCAAGAAGGAGGACAAGGAGGCGAGCAAGACCGGCGATCCGACCGCGGCGGTGCAGCCCGCAGATCCCGAGGAGGAGTTCGATCTCGCGCTCGAGCTCGACGCGACCGACGACCTCGCCGAGCCGGCGACCCACCCGACCGCGGTGCTCGCCGGGGTGGCCGACCGGATCGCCGCGATCGAGATGCTGCTGTTCCCGGCCGACGAGGTCGGCCTCTTGTCGTCGGCGATCGCGTCGCTCGCCGGCAGCCTCGGGATCGGGGCCAGCGCCAGCATCCCGGATCGCCGCGAGGTGCCGGTCGTGCTGCTGGTCTGGGGCCCGGGCCGGATCCTGCCGGTGAACATCGAGTCGGTCACGGTCGAGGAGCAGGCATTCAACACCGCGCTGTATCCGATCCGCGCCAAGCTCACCGTCGGCATCAAGGTCCTGACCGAGGACTATTACAACGCGCGGATCACCGACAAGACCCAGCTGCGGCCGGCCGAGGAGATGGCCCGCAGCGCCTACCGGTTCACGCTCAAGCAGAAGAAGGTGCTGGCCGCCGCCAACGTCATCAACAGCATCGACAGCGCGCTGGCGATGCTGCCGTTCTAGGAGTGACCATGTCGAGCTTCGATCCCAAGAGCCGCTACCTGAAGACACCGACCTGCGCCGTGGTCGATCACCGCGGGCGCACGGTCACCGTGGTCGGCGTGCCGCCCCACGTCGAGGTCACGATCGCCGGCTGGCACGTGCGGCGCGACGGCCAGCGCTCCGACCACCTCGCGTTCAAGTACCTCGACGACGGTGCCGGGTTCTGGCGCATCGCCGAGGCCAACGACGCGATGCAGGCGGAGTGGCTGACCGAGCTGGCCGAGATCGCCATCCCGGTGAAGGGGTCCTGATGGCGCTCGGCGCCGCGATCGCGGTCGACGATTCGGTCGACGACTCCCTCGCGGTGGCGTCGTGGGTCGAGGTCCACGAACGCCTGGGCCAGCCAACCACGTACCGGATCCGCTACGAGGTCGAGGCCGGTTCGAGCGACCTCGACCGGCTGGTCGATGCGCGGCTCGACGCCGGATCGATGCTGTCGGTCCTGGTGCCCGGGAGGTCCGGCAACGAGTGCCTGGTCAAGGGGCCGGTCGGCGCGCAGCGCATCCACCTCGAGCACGGCGCCGCCGGCAGCTACGTCGAGGTGCGCGGCAGCGACAGCGCGATCAAGATGGATCGCGAGGCCCAGTCGAAGATCTGGTCCGACGTCACCGACGGCCAGGCGGTGACGTCGATCCTCGGCGCGTACGGGCTGGTGCCCGATGTCGGCTCGACCGACGGCGGCCACTACGAGACCAAGCACGTGCTGGTGCAGCGCGAGAGCGACCTGTCGTTCGTGCGCCGGCTGGCGCGCCGCAACGGCTTCGTGTTCTGGGTCACCGCCGATGCGCTCGGTATCGAGACCGGCCACTTCCAGCGCCCGCCGGTCGACGGCGGGTCCACGATGACGCTCCTGATCAACCAGGCGCCGCCCGCGCTCGAGCAGCTCGACGTGCGCTGGGATGTCGAGCGCCCGACCAGCGTGGTCAGCGCCCAGCTCGACCTCGACACCGGCGACACGCTCGACGGCGGCCAGCAGCGCGGCCCGCTGTCGGCGCTCGGCGCCCAGGACCTCGCGGCGATCACCGGCGACACGCGCTCGATCCTGCTGGCGGCCCCGAGCGACGACGCCGGCGATCTCAAGGCCCGCGCGGACGGCGCGCTGGTCGAGTCGTACTTCTTCATCCGCGCCAGCGGCGAGACCCGGCTCGATCGCACGGGCGCGCCGGTCCGCGCCCACACCGTCATCGAGATCCGGGGCGCCGGCACGCGGCACAGCGGCAAGTACTTCGTCGCCGGCGTCCGCCACACCATCGATCCCGACTCACACCGCATGGAGCTCGAGCTCCTGCGCAACGCCTGGGGAGCCTGACGTGGAACCCGATCTGCTCGAGAAGCTCGTCGACTGGGTGCGCCACCGCTACTTCGGCAAGTACCGCGGCACGGTGACCGACAACGCCGATCCGGAGCGCCGCGCGCGGCTCAAGGTGTCGGTGCCGGCGGTGCTCGGCGACCTCGAGGTCTGGGCGATGCCGTGCGTGCCGTACGCCGGCGACAAGGTCGGCTTCTACTTCCTGCCCGAGCCCGAGACCGGCGTGTGGGTCGAGTTCGAGGCCGGCGACCCGTCGTACCCGATCTGGACCGGGTTCTTCTGGACCAAGGACAAGCTGCCCGACGAGGCCACCGCCGCGGCCAAGAAGCTGATCCGCACCGCGAAGACCACCGTGGTGCTCGACGACGACACGCCCGAGATCCACGCGGTCGTCGACGACGCGGGCGACGTCAAGATCGGAGACGAGGTCGTGATCAAGCGCGACCAGGCCAGCCACACGGTGTCGACCGACGGGGTCAAGAGCGAGATCGGCGGACAGAAGACCGAGCTGACGCAGTCGAGCTTCTCGGTCGACGGCGGCGCGCTGGAGGTGATGTGATGGCGGGCGCCGCGCTGACCAAGAGCTCGACGATGCAGTGTCCGCACGGCGGACAGGTCCAGCCGGTGCCGTCGCAGAGCCGCGCCAAGGCCGGCGACTTCCTACTGACCAGCGCCGACAGCTTCACGATCGCGGGCTGCACCTTCACCTTGCCGAGCGGCACGCCGAGCCCGTGCCTGAGCGTGACGTGGGCGGTCACCGACACCCGGGTCAAGGCGGGCGCAGCGACGCTCAGCGAGTCGGATACCGGCCTGTGCATGAACGGCCAGAACGTGCCGCAGGGGCCGGTCAGCATCGTCAACACCCAGCAGCGCGTGAAGACGAAATGAGGCATCGATGAAGCCCGCGATCGAGAGCATCCGCTATCCGTTCGCCATCGACGGCAACGCCGGCCGACTGGCGCAGGAGCCGGTGTACGCCGCGCACGTCGAGCAGCTGATCAAGCAGGTCCTGCTCACCGCGCCGGGCGAGCGTATCAACCGGCCAGACTTCGGCTGCGGGCTGCGCCGCATGGTGTTCGCGCCCAGCTCCGACGCCAGCGCGCAGCTGATCCAGGTGATGGTGCTGCAGGCGCTCGAGAAGTGGCTCGACTCGGTGATCGGGGTCGACAGCGTCCGGGTCGAGGCCGCGAACGAGGTGCTCTCGGTCCACATCGCGTACCTCCTCAAGGCGCGCGGCGAGCGGCGCTACCTGAACCTCGAGGTGACGCTGTGACACCGGGGCTCGACCGCCGCCGCGAGCTCCAGGCGAACCACGCCGTGGTCGGCATCGACTACCTGTTCGTCGACCCCACCAACCAGACCGACCTCTACGTCCACTTCGTGTCCCCGCCGTCGGCGGCGCAGCAGGCGCAGCTGACCGCCGCGCGGGTGTCGATCGCGGCGACCGCCGGCGACGCGCCTCCGGTCGCGGTCCGCCAGGTCGACTTCCCGGTGGTGAGCGGCGAGCTGGTGATGCGGATCCGCACCGCGACGCCCGGCACGTTCACGCAGTACACGCTGGTCCTGGCCAACCCGCCGGTCGGCGCGCAGGTCGTCGATCCGTACCTCGCGCAGATCGGGTTCTCGTTCAAGGCGGGCTGCTACAGCGACATCGACTGCCAGCACGGCCCGCATGTCTGCCCGCCCGAGCCGGCGGTCGACGCGCCGGTCGATTACCAGGCGCGCGACTTCTGGAGCCTGCGCACCGCGCTGCTCGACTTCGCAGCGCAGCGCTATCCGCGCTGGGCCGATCGGCTCGAGGCCGACGCCGCGGTGATGCTGGCCGAGGTGATGGCCGCCGTCGGCGACGAGCTCGCGTACTACCAGGACCGGATCGCGCGCGAGGCCTACCTCGAGACCGCGACCCAGCGCCGCTCGCTGCGCCGCCTCGCCCGCCTGATCGACTACCGGATCCACGACGGGCTGGGCGCGAGCACGATGATCGACGTCACCGCGAAGGCGACCGGGGCGATCCCGGCGGGCACGTCGCTCCACGCGATGCGCGACGGCGCGCGCGTCGATTACTCGGTCGGCCGCGACCTCGACGAGATGCTGGCGACGCCGCCGAAGGGCTACGCGATCGATCCGGCGCGCAACGACGGCGGGCTCGTGCCCTACCAGTGGGACGTGCACGACGTGTGCGTGCCGCGCGGCGCCACCGAGCTGTCGCTGACCGGGGATGTCACGGCCGCGCTCAAGCCGTTCGACGACCTGCCGCCCGACCGCCTGCCGGGTCGCTGGGTGCTGCTGCGCACCGATCCGCTCGACGCCGGGTTGCCGGCCCGCCGCCACCTGGTGCGCCTGATCGCCGCGGACAAGGTCCACGATCCGCTCGCCAACGTCGACACCACGCGCATCGTCTGGGAGCCGGCCCAGGCGCTGCCGTTCGAGCTCGAGCTCGCCGCGCTGCACGTCCACGGCAACGTCATCCCCGCGGTCGCCGGCGTGCTCGTCCGCCAGGACTTCCTGATCGGACCGGGCGGCGACGCGATTCCTCCCGACGGGCAAGATCCGCCGTGGGCGGTCGAGCGCCAGGGCCGCGATGGTGCCGTGACCTTCCTGTTCAGCTTGCTGCGCACCGAGCGCGACGGTCTGGTCCGCCGTGCGCGCGCCGGCGCACCCGCGGATCCGCGCCAGGCCGAGGTCGAGCTGAGCATGATCGAGCGCGTACCCGACGGCGCGGGCGGGTTCGACGACGGCACCCGCTGGCGGTGGCGCCCCTCGCTGCTCGACTCGCCGGCCTCGACCGCGCTCGACCCCGACTTCACGCTCGACGACGGGACCTGGCGCCGCGTGGTGGGCTTCCGGCGGGGCGGCGGCGAGTTCGTCCACGTCGACTACGCCGCCAGCGACGGCGTCACCGTGCGGTTCGGCGACGGCGAGTTCGGCGCCGTCCCACCGCGCGGCACGCGGTTCCGCGCGACCTACCTCGCCGGTAACGGCCGCCGCGCCAACCTGCCGGCGGGTGCGGTGACCCGCTTCGATCAACCCGCGCCGGTCGACGATCTCGCGATCCAGGCGCTGGTGTCGGCGGTGGAGAACCCGCTGGCGATCGACGACGGGGTCGATCCCGAGACGCCGGCGGAGATCCGCCAGCTGGCGCCCGACGCGTTCCGCGCCGTGACCTACCGCGCCGTGCGACCCGAGGACTACGCCGAGGCCGTCGAGCGGCTGCCCTGGGTCCAGCGCGCCGGCTGCAGCTTGCGCTGGACCGGCTCGTGGCTGACCGCGTTCGCCACCCCCGATCCGCTCGGCAGCGTCGAGCTCACCGCCGCGCAGCGCGCCGAGGTCGAGCACCAGCTCGATCGCTTCCGCCAGGCCGGGCGCGAGACCCACGCGCTGCCGCCGCGCTACGCCGACCTCGATCTCAAGATCAAGTTCTGCGTCGCGCCCGACGCGTACGCCAGCGAGGTCAAGACCCGGCTGGCGGCGGTGCTCACCGGCGCGCCCACCGCGTTCTTCGCGGCCGACCACTTCACGTTCGGCACGCCGCTCGAGCGGTCTCGCCTCGAGGCCGCGATCCAGGGCGTCCCCGGGGTGCGCGCCGTCGAGGACATCCAGTTCCGCCGCCGCGGCATGTTCGACTGGACCGCGCTGCCGATCGGAGCCTACGTGCCCGGCGCCAACGAGGTGATCCGCGTGGAGAACGATCGCCTGCACCCCGATCGCGGCTCGGTCCAGCTCGTGCCCGAGGGTGGCGCATGACGACGCCGAGCTGCCCGTGCGACGCGTTGGTCCACCCACCGCCGCTGGCGATCGACGCCGGGCTGCCGGTGATCCCGCGACAGATCGCCCGCTTCCCGCAGTTCCGCCACGCCATGCTCTCGGCGCTGCCGACCCACCCGGCGCTCGCGGCGTGGCGCGCGCGGGGCGACCAGGACCTCGGCGTGATGCTCGTCGAGATGTGGGCCTACGTCTGCGACGTCGTCGCGTTCTATGACGAGATCATCGCGAGCGAGGCCTACCTGCGCACCGCGCGGCTCACCCCGTCGGTGACCAGGCTCGTGGCGCTGCTCGGCTACCGGCCGCGCCCGGCGGTGGCGGCGCACGCGCGGCTCGCCGTGAAGGCCGACGGCCGGCTGCCGCTGGTGCTGCCGGCGGGCACGGCGTTCCGCTCGTCGGCGTTCGGCGCCGAGCCGCCGCAGGTCTTCGAGATCGACGCCGATACCCGGGTCCACCCGCTCGTCAACGGCTGGAGCCTGGCCCCGGTGCGGCCGCCCACGATCGGCGCCGGGGCCACGTCGCTCCTGCTCGCGCCCGACACCGCGACCGCGAAGCGGGGCGATCGCCTGCTGCTGAGGAGCGGCGACGCCACGGTCGGGGTCTACGTCGCGCAGGCGGTGGCCGCGATCACCGGCAGCGATGGCAACAAGTACAAGCAGGTGACGCTCGGAGACGCGGTGCCCGTCGCGCTGCCCGTGGCGGTCACGCGGCTGCTACGACCGACGGCGTCGGCGGCGCTGTGGGCCAGCCCGTCGGACCCAAGCTTCCCGCTGACCGCCGGCCACCACTTCGTGTTCCTGTCGACCACGGTCCCGCAGATCAAGGCGGGCAGCTTGGTCATCGCCACCGGCCCGCTCGGCTCGGTCGCGCTCCACATCACCGGCGTGTTTCCCGCGACGCGCGTGTTCGCGTCCGGGACCACCGTGGGCAGCGGCGCCTCCGCGGTCACGTCGCCGCCGGTCGTCGTGCCGGTGACGCTCTTGACGTTCACCCCCGCGTGGCCGGCCGCGATGGGGACCAGCGCGGGGCAGATCACCATCGAGTACGACCTGCAGGACGCCGGCATCGTCACCGTACCGGTCAAGTCGCGGATCGATCCCGGCGATCCGCTGGTGCTGCTGCCGCCGATCGAGGCTCCGCCCGATGGCACCCAGCCGGGTGCGTTCCTGATCGCCGATGCCGATGGCGGGTCGCAGGAGATGGCAGGCGGCGTCGACTTCGCCACCCGCGTGCTCACGCCGGCGCAGGGCAGCCCGCTGGTCGCGCCGCTCGGTCCGCCGGCCACCGTGTACGCCAACCTCGTCGCGGTGACCCGCGGCGAGACCGTGCCAGCCGAGACGCTCGGCGCCGGCGACGGGTCGCGCGCCAGCCAGACGTTCAAGCTCAAGAACAAGCCGCTGACCTACGTCTCGGCGCCGACCACCGCCGAGCGGTCCGGCGTGCGCAGCACGCTCACGGTCTGGGTCCGCGGCATCCAGTGGCGCGAGGTGCCGAGCTTCTTCGGGGTCGGCCCCAGCGATGCCGTGTACATCGTGCGCCAGGACGACGACGGCGAGTCCTGGGTGACGTTCGGCGACGGCGTGCGCGGCGCGCGGCTGCCTGCGGGCGCGCCGGTGACCGCGCGCTACCGGTTCGGCGCGGGCGCCGCGAGCCCGCCCGCGGGCGGCATCGTCCAGCTGGCCAAGCCGGTCAAGGGGGTGAGCTCGGTGCGCAACCCGGTGGCCGCCGCCGGCGGTGCCGATCGCGAGCCGGCCTCGCAGGTGCGGACCTACGCGCCGCGCTCGGCGCTGTTGTTCGGGCGCGCGGTGTCGATCCGCGACATGGAGGCGCTCGCGGCGAGCCTGCCCGGCGTGCAGGCGGTGCAAGCACAGTGGGCGTGGGACGCGGCGATGATGACCCCCGCGGTCCGGCTCTGGTACATCGGGCCGGCGACCCTCGCCGACCCGGTGACCGCGGCGCTGCGCGCGGCGACCGCGCCGGCCACGCCGATCCGGGCGTACGCCGCGACGCCGGTCCCCGCGACGCTGGCCATCGATCTGCGCGTCGATCGCGTCCACCCGCCTGGGCTCGTCGAGGCCGCGGTGGTGGCGCGCCTGACCGACCCGGTCAGCGGGCAGCTCGCCCCCGCCCGGATCGGCATCGCCGCGGCGGTGTTCCGCAGCCGCATCGTGGCCGAGGTGCTCGCCGTCGACGGCGTGACCACGGTCGCGGGGCTGTCGTGGCAGGGCGCGCCGCTGGCCGACTACGGCGTCACGCCCGGCGACGGTGCCTGGTTCGAGGTGAGCTTGACGGTTCATGCGACGGAGGATCCGCATGGTTGATGCGCCCGACGATCGGTTCCGGCGCTACTACGCCGAGAAGCTGTGGGACCTGATCCCGCCGATCTACCGGCACGAGGACGGCCTCGCCGACTCGCCCGGCGTGCTGCGAGCGCTCGTCGAGGTGCTGGCCGATCAGGCGGCGATCCTGCGGCGCAGCAACGACCGGCTGTGGGAGGACCAGGTCATCGACTTCTGCGACGACTGGGCCGTGCCGTACCTCGCCGACCTGGTGGGCACGCGCATGGTGTCGGCGCTCGACAAGCGCGGCCGCCGCGCCGACGTCGCCAACACGATCTACTACCGGCGCCGCGCCGGCACGCTCGCCGTGCTCGAGGGCCTGGTCGCCGACATCACCGGCTGGGACGGCACCGTCGTCGAGGAGTTCCGCCGCCTGGTCCGCCATCCGCACGGGCTCGATCCGGCGCCGGCGCGCGGCGGCCGGTTCACCGGCACACCGGCGCACGGCCTGCCCGATCTGCGCAGCGCGCGCGGCGCCGAGCTGGCGTGGACGGCGTGGGACGAGCTCCACCACCTGCCCGACGTGCGCCGCAACCACGGCGGGCTCGACGGCCGCTACGGCATCCCGCGGGTGGCGTTCCATCTGTACCGCCTGCTCGCGTACCGCGTCGCGCGCGCGGCGCCGCGCCTGCTCGCGCCCGACGCGGCCGGCCACGTGCGCTTCACCTTCGATCCGTCGGGTCGCGCCGTCCCGCTGTTCCAGCGCCACAGCCGGCCGGACTTCGCGTTCGACTGGCGCGCGGCGCTCGCGTGGGAGCTGCCAGCGGCGATGCGCTGCGAGGTGCTCGCGAACGCCGAGTTCGCCGTCAGCGAGGCGCTGATCCTGACCTGGCTCGGCGCGGCGGTGATCACCGCGGCGCAGGCCGACGAGCTGCGCCCGCTGCGCGGGATCCGGTTCCCGAACGAGGCCCGGTTCCGCGTCCGGCTCGCCGCGGCGCTGTCGGTGCCGCTCGGGCTCGCGGCGCTGCACCGCGTGCTGGCCGATGCGCTGGTCGGCGACTGCGGCAAGGCCGTGCTGCTCCCGCCGCCGCCCGGCGTCGGCGCCGGTGACAGCTGGTCGGTGCAGGTCGAGGAGCCGGTGGCCGGGGTGCTCACGCCGATCGCGCGCGAGCTGACCGTGGCCGGCGCGCTCACGGCCGCGCTGCCCAGCCCCGCCGACAAGCGCCTCGTCATCGACGCAGAGCGCGGCCTGGGCTACTTCACCGCCGGCACGCCGCCGGCCGGCCTGCTCACGTCGTACTGCTACGGCTTCTCCGGCGGCCTCGGCGCCGGCAGCTACGACCGACCGGGGCTCCCGATCGTGGCGCCGGCCCACCAGCGCACCGGCGGCGGCGCCCTCCCGGCCCCGGCCGCGGCCGCCGACGCCCAGCTCGAGATCGCCGATAGCCTGAGCTACGGGCCGGTCGCCGACCTGTCGGTCCAGCACAGCCTGCTCGTGCAGACCGGCAACGAGCAGCGGCCGTACGTCGCGCTCGCCAGCGACTGGACGATCCAGGCCACGCGCGCCGACAGCGCGCTCACCCTCGACGGCCTGTGGATCGGCGGCGGCGGCCCGCGCACGATCCACCTGACCGCGTCGGCGGCGGCGGCGTGGCGCCAGGTCACGCTCGCGCACGTGACCTTCGATCCCGGCGGGGTCACCGCCGACGGCACGCCGATCGGCCCGATCTTGCTGTCGATCGAGTCACCGGTCAGCGAGCTGGCGATCGACGCCAGCATCCTCGGCGGCATCACCGTGGCGCCGGGCGGCCTGGTCGAGAAGCTCACGCTGCGCAGCACGATCGTGCACAGCACCGATCTGGCCGGCCACCCGGTCGCGCTCGCCCAGGGCAAGGGCGAGCTCGACATCGCCGGATGCACGGTGATCGGCGAGCTCCGCGCGCACCGCATCGAGGCCACCGAGCTATTGTGCACCGGCGTCATCACGATCGACGACGTGCAGGCCGGGTGCGTCCGGTTCTCGGCGTACCCGCCGGGCAGCGTGGTGCCGCGCGCGTTCCGCACCCAGCCGCTCACCGACCCGCGCGCGCTGTTCACGTCGCTCCGGTTCGGCGACCCGGGCTACGCCCAGCTGAGCTCGGTGGCGCCCGACGCGATCGCGCGCGGCGGCGACGATGGCACCGAGATCGGCGCGTTCCACGCGCTGCTGACCCCGATCAAGTTCGACAGCCTCCGAGCCAAGGTGGACGAGTTCCTCCCGTTCGGTCTGATTCCCCTCTACCTCACGGAGACCTGAGCCATGGCGCAGGATCGTTCCCGCTCCGCCTTCGATGTCCGCACCCCCAAGCACTGGAGCAGCCTGCAGGCCCAGCAGGGCCGGCTGCTGTCCGACGACGACTGGAACGAGGCCGACGCCATCGCCCAGGACGACGCGCGGCACACCCGCGCCCACGTGATCGGACCGGCGGGCTCGCCCGACGCCGGATTTCAGCTGGCGAACCCGCGGGCCCCCGGCGGCGCGATCGACTTCGACCTGCTGCCCGGCACGATGTACGCCGGGGGCCTGCGCGCCACGCTCGAGCAGAGCGAGGCGTTCTCGCTGCAGCGCGACTGGCTGCAGCAGCCCGCGAGCGAGCGGCCCGCCCTCGGGGCGACCGAGCGCATCGATCTGGCGTACCTCGAGGTCTGGCAGCAGCCGGTCACCGCCGTCGAGGACAGCGAGCTGCAAGAGGTCGCGCTCGGCGGCCCCGACTCGTCGGTCCGGATCCGCACCATGCGACGCGTCGGGCTGCGGGCCAACGTGGCCACCGAGAGCTGTGCCGCCGCGTGGGCCGGCTTCGTCGCGAGCCTGGGTGGCCTCGGCCCCGACAACGAGCTCCTGAACACCGCCACGCTCGCGATCGGCTACGTGCCGAACACCGGCCCGGCCACCGATCTGTGCAGTCCGGCGGCGCAGCTCGGCTACCTCGGGGCCGAGAACCAGGCGATCCGCGTCGAGATCGGCCTTGGCAACACGTTCCTGTGGGGCTTCGACAACGCCTCGCCGCTGTACCGCGTCCAGGTCACCACCGACGGCACCGGCGCCCAGGTGATCCACTTCGTGTCCCCGCCCAGGGACGAGGCCCACTGGCCGCTGGCGCAGCAGATCGTCGAGCTGCTGCCGTGGTCGGCGGTGTTGCCCAACGGCGAGAAGGTCGCCGCGCCGTCGGCGGGCTTGCTGACCCGGGTGACCGCGTCCTACGACCCGAACACGCAGAACCTCAAGGTCACGCCCACGGTCCCAGCCGGGTTCGGCGCCACCTGGCAAGCGCGCGCCGACGCCGCCACGCTCGGCACCGCGGCGTCCGCGTTCTTCTACCTGCGGGTGTGGAACCGCGGCGCCGACACCGCGTCACCGCCGCAGATCGCGTTCACGCCTGGCGTCGCCGTGCCGCTGACCGGCACCGGGCTCCAGGTCACGTTCGGCGGCGCGACGCTGCGCCAGGGCGATTTCTGGATCATCGCGGCGCGCCCCGGCCAGCCTGCCAAGGTCGTGCCGTGGCGGCTCGAGACCGGCCGGATCGCCGAGGGCGTCCGCCGGTTCTACGCGCCGCTCGGGCTGATCCACTGGCGGCCGGCCGGCAGCCACACCGTGTTCGATTGCCGCCCCACGTTCGATCCGCTGACCCGGCCGCGCGGCTGTTGCGTCATCCTCTCGCCGACCTCGGGGTGGGAGCACGCCGTCGACGAGGTCGACGAGGACGCCGACCTCTGCCTGTGCTTCCAGCCCGGCGACTACACCACGGCGCGCACCCTCGTGCTGCGCAACCACAACGTCAAGGTCCACGGCGCCGGGGGCGCGAGTCGGATCCACGGCGCCGGCATCGAGACCGTGCTCCGGTTCGAGGGCTGCAAGCACGTCGAGATCAGCGACCTCTCGATCGACGCCCGCGCGACGCTGCGCGAGGGCAAGGCTGCTCCCCGGCCGCACCTGTCGGGCGCGATCACCACGGTCAACTGCGAGCACGTCGCGATCTCGGGCGTGACCGCGCGCTGTGCATCGGGCACCGTGAAGAACGCGTCCTGCATCGCGATCTACAGCGAGCTGGCCGCGCCGATCGTGCTCGGATCGAGCGCGCGCGTCCGCGGCTGCGAGCTGATCGTCGGCGCCAACCAGGTCGGCCTCTCGGTCATCAACTATGGCCACGTCACGATCGACGACAACATGGTCCACGTCGACCCGAGCGAGAACGCCGCCATGCCGGCGTGGTGGCTCCAGGACCTCGGGTTTCGCCGCAGCTTCCGGCGCACGCTGATCTACCGGTTCGGCATCGTCGACGACAAGGCCGGTCCGGTGCCGGGCGACGCGACGCGCCTGGCGCTCGGTCAGCTCCCGATCTGGCTGCAGACCGCGACCCAGGTGGCCCGATCGTGGCAGGCGGTCGCCAGCAGCCGCAAGTTCAAGCTCGCGACCACCGACAGCCCCCAGCAGCGCCACCTCGTGGTCGGCGAGTTCCTCTACGAGCTGGCCGCGGACCTGATCTTCTCCGGCGGGAACATCGGCAGGCTCGGGTTCCCGGACTTCAAGACCTACATCACGGCGATGCTCGCGCTGCGCACCGCGGCCACCGCGGTCCGGACCCTCGCCGCCCAGGGCATCGTGGTCGCCGGCACCGCGGCGCACGACGTGCGCATCACCGGCAACCTGGTGCGCGACACCCCGCAGGGGATCCACGTCGCCACCAGCGCGCACCGCACGCGCGACCCGGGCGCGGGCGCCGCCGCGTCCGACACCGCGGGTCGCGTCGTGATCGCCAACAATGCCGTGTACGTGAGCCTGATGCCGGAGTCCGTGGTCGAGCGCCACGGCATCTTCACCGGGAACTGCAAGAGCCTGGTCATCGAGGACAACCACCTGGAGTGCGAGAAGCTGGGCGCCGCGACCCGGCTGCACATCGATGGGATCCGCTGCTACGGGTTCCTCGGGAAGATGGCCTACATCACGCGCAACGACATGCTCGGCTTCAACACCGGAATCCGGATGGCGGCGCTCAATAACCTCACCGCGGGGTCATCCTCGATGTGGCGCGTCACCGAGAACATCGCGTCGGGCGCGAACCCGATCGTCGATCGGGCGCTCAAGGTCGGAGTGGCCACGAACGTAGTCGATAGCGGAAACCGAGGTTGACACCGCCGCACGCACGCCGGTATCTTGATCCCGCAGCCAACAAGCATTGGTGCTATCGGAGTGTAAGCTAGGCACGTTCACGCGGGTCTTGTCAAACATGAAGAGGGGTTCGAGTCCCGGCTGTGGTAGTGATAGTGCGCGAGGGTCCCCGGTGGGGGCCTTTCGCGTTTTCGGGATCGCGCTGAATCCGCTGACTGGCCAGCTGCTGTTCTCGACAGGCACGCTGGGATCACCTCAACCAGACTGTCCTCGACGAAGGCGCCGAGGCGCCACCGGGCTGGCTCGCGTCGCTCCACTGGTAGTCGAGCGCGGTGGTGGGCCGGAGCCCCCGCAGGCCCGAGACGAGGTGATCCTGGTGGAGTCCGGTCACGGAGCGGTGGCCTTGATCTGGGCGCACAGGGCGTCGACCTGGGGTTTGAGCTTATCGTTCTTGATCGTGCGCCGAACGAGGGCCGCGGCATCGGTCCGGTCGCCGTCGGACAGCGCGCACAGCCGTTCGAGCCACTCGTCCCGGATCCGGGCGAGGAGATCGCGCTGCAGGACGGATCCGGCGATCGCCTCGAGCCACGTCCGGAACCCGGCGACCGCCGCGGACGGTGGCGGTGCGGGCGCGCGCGCCTCCTTGAGGGTGGCCCGGCCGTAGCCACTGGCCGTCTTGCCGCCGACCCCGCGCTCGGCCAGCGCCGCGCCAAGCAGCTGCCCCGCGAGCGCGGTCCAGTCAGGCGGCCCTTCGAGCACGACGACGAACTGAGCGCCAGGGCGCACGGTCAGGAACCCGACCGGGGTGGGATCGTGATGATCACACGGCGGGCGCTGGCCGCGATCGTCGTAATAGGGCTTCTGGTGAACCGTGAGTGTGTCGGCCGCGAACGGTCGTGTCGACTCGGGCGCGGGGGAGATGACGTCGCGGCCGGGCGACGCGCGGCCGAGGTACAGCGCGTCGTGGAAGGCGACGTAGCCGCGCGTGGCACCGGGTGCGCCGGTGAGGCGATCGTCGTCCGCGTCGGGCGCGCCCAGCAGCGCGCGGTAGCGCTCGCCCGGCCCGCGGGCGATGGCGGTCTCATCCCAGCCGACGCCGCGCCACGGGTCGCGCGCCGGATCCGGGGTGGTCACCGACGGATCGGCGCCGTAGGCGGCGGCGACGTGGTGCGCGACGCTGCCCTTGAGGGCCGAGCCCGGCACGATCGGCACACCCCAGGTGTGGTGGACGGTAAGGCCGACGTCGGTGCCGCTCGTGTTGCCGTGACCGATCAGGAGGCGCGCGTCGAGCGTGAGCGTGAACATCCGCGCCGGCGTGCGCGCGAACGACGCGATCCACGCGTCGATGTGCGCGCGGTAGTCGGGGGTGATCGCGATGGCCGCGAGGCGCTGGAGCCAAGGATCCTTGGCGTCATCTGGCACCTTGCCGCCCTGATCGACCGGCGCCAGCGTCGTGTAGGCGAGGCCGACGTGGTCGCCGGCGTCGCCCAGGTCCCGCTTTCGGATCGAGCCGCGCATCTCAGAGCTCCATGCTCGGCGACTGGACTGCGCGCCGAAGCCAGACGACGAACTGCAGCAGCTCGCGGGTGACGACCATGTATGCCGTGAGACCAAGGCCGCGGACCCAGGTCGGCAGGTCCTGATCCTCGGGCGGACAGATGTGCATCGGTGCGCGCCGCAGGTCGCCCAGCAAGCGCTCGCCGACTGCGTCGCCTCGCTCGACGGCAGCCAGGGCCGCGGACAGGCCCATGCGGCGGATGTCGACGCCGATGGCAAGGACGAGGTTCTTGTACGCCCTGGCGTCGGTGGAGCGCTTGCTGGCGTCGGTGGAGCGCTTGCTGGCGTCGCTCGAGCGCTCGGCGGCCTCGGGCCCGCCCTCGACGGCCTCGGCGACGCACTGGTAGGCGATCGCGGCGCGCTGCTGATCGCGCAGCAGCCGCGGGGCAGCGCCGGGCAAAGCGCTACCCACGGCGAGCCCCCTGCCGCACGTCGCCGCGGGGCGATGGCGGCGGCGATGGTGGCGACGGTGAGCTCGACGCGGCGATCCGGCTGGTGGCCGGCGCCGGGATCAGCCGGCACCGGCCGCGCCCGACCGAGGCCTTGCCGCCGACCTGGAGCACGCGATCGGTGATGGCGTACGCCAGGACCGCGGTGTCCGTCATCGCCACCCGATTGAACCAGCTGGGCTCGGCGGCGGCGAGCCCGATGAGCACGGACTCGGCGGGGAGGCTCTCTTCGAGCCAGAGCGCGCCGTCCTTGACCGTGCCGGTGGCGTCGATGCTGACGCGGGCATCGAGCTGCGTCCGGGTCTCCCACAGAAACGTCATGGTCTCGTCGTCGACGATCGCCAGGCGCTTCTCGACCAGGTCCTTGCCGGGGTAGAGCCGCGCGCCGAGCCAGCTGGCCCAGCCGGTGGCGAGCGCGTCCGCGCGGGCCGGCAAGTCGAGGTCCTCCAGCAGCAGGACCTCGCCGTGCACGCACGCCGAGCCGCGTGCCACCAGCGCGCTCGTGGCGTCGAGCGCGGGGATCTCGAGGTCGCCGCCGAGGTCGCGCCGGGCGAGCTCGAGCAAGAGCGGGCTGGTCACCCAGGCGAACGTGCCCTTGAAGCTCCGCACCGGCAGCGCCAGGAGCAGCGCGTCTCCCACCACGAGCGCGCCGGCGTGCTCGCTGGCGTTGGCGGCGTCGGGGCCGAACACGGCTCGCTGGGCGTCGGCGGAGTCGGCGCGATGGCGCTCGCGGAGCACGCCCTTGATGGACGCGCCCGGCACGAACGGGATGCCGGTGGCGCGCTGGCGCGCGATCGGCAGATCGATGACGTCGACCGCGTGGCCGGTGCCGGCGTGGATCGGTGACAGGGCGTGGAGCAAGAACGGCTGGGTCTTCATGGGGAAACTCCTGCCGGCGACGGCCGGCGCGAGACGGGGCGAGCGAGCGACGCGAGGCGCGGGGGGCGAGAGCTCACGGCGGGGACACCGGCGCGGCAGTCCACGGCGCGGCCACGACGCGGCCGAAGCCATCCTCGGTGCGGCGGCCCAGCGCCGCCAACCACAGGCCGCGCACGTCGGCGGCGGAGAAAGGGGCCCGGTCGGCGCGGTGGAGGAAATACACGGTGCCGGGCGCGACCGCGAGGTCGGTGGGGCGCGGCGCGCCGGCTGCCATGTCCCAGCCCGAGATCGCCACGGGGCGGGGCGCGATCGCCGCGCGCAGCACGACCTCGGGCGCGAGGCCCGTCAGGTGACCGAGGTAGTGATCGCCGTGTGCGACCAGGCCATCGGGCAACCAGCCGCGGGCGAAGATCGCCGGCGTGACGACGAGCAGGCGCAGCCCGCGCGATCCGGCGGCGGCCGCCCCCTCGAGCGCGCGCGGCGGATCGAACGCGGCGCGCTCGAGGGTCTCGACCCGGACCAGGCGGCGGTCGGAGCCCAGGGTCGCCGTGGTCGCGAACTCCGCATCCGGCCAGGTGACCTCGGCGGCGATCGCCCACGCGCCGTCGCGCTCGACGGTCTCGACCACGTCGTGCGAGAACAGCCCGCCGTCGACCACGGTCTGCGTCGCCGGCACGATCGCGGCGCGCGTGACGCGCCGGCGAGCGGGGCGCCCCGCCGCGACCGCAGGCTCCGCCGAGATGGGAGCGCCGCCGAGCCAGGCGGCCAGCTCGGCCTCGGTCCACCATCGCGGCCGCGGTCCGGGCTTGCCGCGATCGTGCGGCGGCGCGATCCACAGGCGTTCGCGGGCCGGGTCGTCGTCGCGACCGAGCGTGGCGACCGAGCTCGGCGCGGGGTCGAGCGCGCGCGCGTGGCTCGGCGCGCCGTCCGGCCCCAGGACGTACTCGACGTCGGCCGGCACCGGCCAGCGCCGCTCGAGCACGCCGGTGCGGCGTGCACGCCACATCGCCAGCGTCGGGCCGAGCTCGATCGACGCCGTCGCAGCGCGCCAGCCCTGCCGGCCGATGATCGCCTCGTGGGCGCGCCCCCACAGCGTGCGGACGGCGCCGCGCACGGTCGAGGGCCACGGCCAGTCGAGGCCGTGACCTGCGCCGCCGCCGTCGCCGTACCAGCCGCGGCCGTCCTTGCAGAACAAGCCGTCGCGCGGGAAGAACGCCAGGTGAGCCTTGATCGTCATCGGGTGCGCTCCTCGGGAAACCGGGGTTCCGGCGTGGGGGCCGGCGCGAGCGCGGGCGCGATCGGTGTGCGGCCGGGATCCGCCGCCCCGAGGACGTCGGCGATCTGGAGGCGCGCGACCCAGGTCGCGAGCTGCGTGTGGAGAGCGAGGAAGCTGGCGTCGGGGGCGAGGGTCAGGCCGACCTCCTCGGGCGTGACCCCGCGCGACGGGCGTTCGGTCGCCGCGGTCGGCGGCGCGGCGGGCTCGACGACCGTCTCGGAACCGGGGGTCGCGCCGCGGTGGGTGCGCGCCAGGATCCGCGTGATCTCGCCGCGAAGCACCCGCGCGCCGGCGTCGGGCTCGAGCGGCGCGGCGCGGTCCACCGGGCGCGCGGACGGCCGTGCCCCCGGCGCGGAGAACTGGCGCGACAGCCGCGCGAGCTCGTGGACCTTGGACATCGGCAGGTGCGCCGGGCGGCCGCCGCCACGATCGAGCCGCGCGACGTCGCGCGCCAGCTGACCGGCCGGGTCGTCGCTCCACGTGGCCGACCACAGGTGATCGCCGCCGGATCGCCGATCGACCAGCACGGCGAGCGCGTTGCGCGTCTGCTTGGCGGCCTTCTCGGCGCGAGCGCCGAGGTCGCGGAGGTGCCCCATGCTGTCGAGGATGTGCCCGACGCCGAGGCCGACCGAGAGCGTCGGCGCGGGCGGCCCCGCGTCGGGGGCAGCCGGCGCGAGGCCGGCGCCGCGATCGATCCGGTGCGCGGCGTCGACCGCGTCGCGCGCCGCGCTCGCGAACGCCACGCGCAACGCCTCCGCGCAGCCGACCGCACGGCACACCGGCACGAACGCGAGCACGTCATCGCCGCCGGCGTAGACCGCGATGCCGTCGTGGTCCTGCTCGATGATGCGCCGGGCCGCCGCCGGGAACGCGCCCAGCATGCGGGCCAGCTCGCGGTGCGCGGCGGCGCTGTGCAGGCCATCGATGGCCTGGCCCATGCGGTCGCCATCGGCGACCAGGCACGCGACGTAGGATGGCGGCTCGCCGGCGGCCTCGAGCAGCGGTCGGAGGTAGGTCACCTCCCAGGCACGGGCGTGGCCCGCCGCGCGGTCCCTGGCGGCGCCGAGCTCCTCGAACACCCCGGGCAGCCGGGCAGCGAACAGCACGCTGGCGTTGTAGGGGAAGATCGCCGCGCCCGGCAGATCCGGACGCGACAGCCGATCGAGGCCACGGCGCACGCCGGTGTCATCGTCCAGGACGGTGAGGTCACGACACGCGCGTCGCAGCGCCTCCAGCGCGGAGGCGGCGCTCGCGATCGTCGCGGCGCGACGCAACCACGGCGCCACCGCGACGTTCAGCACCGACAGGAACTGCGCGGGGTCACCGCCGCGACGCTTGACCACGCCCACCGCGTCGAGGCTCTCGCCATCGCCCAGGAGCAGGCGGCGCTCGGCGCGGCGCGCCCGCCGGGTGCCCGGCGGCGCCAGCACGCTGACGCGCCCACCGTCGAGGCTCGAGGCCGGCGCGCGATCGCGGTGGTGCCGGATCGACGCGAAGTCGCGCAGCCGCCGGCGCCCGCCGAGCGCGGCCTCGACCTGGCGGCGCACGGCGGCGTAGTCGCGATCGATCGGCGCCCACGCCGCGGTGTACTCGACCAGCGAGCCGATCTGCTCGTTCCAGACGGCGTCGATGTCGTCGGCGAGGTCCGTCTTGTAGCTCGTGCGGACCTCGTCGGCGATCGCGCGCCATCGCGCGCCGACCGCCGCGCGGACCACCTGCGCGACGACCCGGGGATCCAGGTCAGGCCGCAGCTCGACGACGATCTTGTTCGCGATCGACACGGCCGGGCCGGTGTCGCGCGCCAGGGTCTCGCACGGATCGAGCGCGGGATCGTCCGCCGCGAGGGCGGGGAAGATCAGCGCGCCGTGGGGAGCCGCGGCCCGGGCGGCCGCGCGGCTGAGCTCGGACAGCAGGTGACTGCCGAACCACAGATCGCGCGTGCGGCGGGCCTGGGAGATGAAGTCCTGTACCGGGCCGAGCTGGACGACCAGCAAGTGGGGGACGCGGCCGACGACCGGAGCGGCGACCGGAGCGGCGACTGGATCGGCGACGATCGCGGTCATCGCGCACCTCCGGCGACATCACCGGGCGGGACCACGGTGACCACACCGGGGCGCCGCGCCAGCCAGGCGAAGAACGCCGACTGCAGCGTCGGCTTGCCGTCCAGGGCGGTGAAGCACGGCGTGTCCCCGGGCGCGACCAGGGCATCGAACGGTGCCGCGGAGCCGGGCACGACCTTGTTCTCGATCTCCAGGACGATCTCTCCGGCGGGCCAGGCACGGTGGAGCCACAGCGCGATCGCCACGAAGCGGCCATCGCCGAGCGGCAGCGCCTTCACGATGAGCGGGCTGGCCAGGCGCTCCCGGATCTTGCCGGCGCGGGTGGACTCGCGCCACTTGAGGGTGAACGCCGGCGGCTCGTGGTAGCGGTCGCCGTTGCGACCTTGGGTCTGGAATCTGCCGACGATCGGCAACCCGAAACCAGCGCGGGGCCAGACGGGCGTTTCGTTGTGTCGCGGCTCGTGAACGTACGGACCCGTTCGGAACGCGCGATCTGCGAGGCGCCGGATCTTGTCAGGCTCGGGCCAGTTGGAGATCGAGGGCCGCTTCGAGGGCCCAGTCGAGGGCCGCTTCGAGTCGCGGTCGACGCCGGGCTGTCGCGCCCAGTCGCCAGGCGAGGCCGGCGCGCGGTCCGGGGACGTGCCTTGCCGAAACAACCGGAGCGCTTCGACGGCGGTGTGCCAGGCCGCGACGCCGGTGCTCTCGATCGCACCGATCGTGCTGAGCGCCGCGCCGGCGAGCGTCGGTGTCTGGCGTGCCGTCCCGCCGCCGGCGAACACGTTCCTATCGAACAGCCTCCTCAGCTCCTCCGCGAGGGGGCGGCCCGCACGCGGGAGCCACGTCGCGGCATCGGGCCCCGTCACGGTCAAGCCGCCGAGACCGCGCCGGGTCCGACCGCCGTAGCCGCCGAACAGGATCCAGGCTCGAACCGCATCGCGGACCGCGACGATGCTGGCCGTCGGCGCCGACACCGTGAGCCTGAACGCGACCCCCGTCCGCCGCGGCCGAGGCTCCGCGCTCGCCTGCCGTCGCTCACTGCGAGCGGGGAACAGCGCATACGCGCCCAGCGTGTTCTGTGGATCGATGTCCGATGTCTCCCGGGTCCCATCGCCAGTCACCTCGATGCGCACCTCGACCGGCGACCGCAGCGCAGGCGCCTTCTCGATCCCCCCGCCAGGGCCTCCCCACAGCTGGGCCTCCCGCTCGTACAGAGCGGTCGAGTTCTTGAACTCGCCCGCACACAGCGCGCGCCACCAGAACCGCAGATGGCCGCGCACGGTCGGGACGCGGATGATGTCGATGTCGTCCAGCTCGCGCGCCCGGTAGCCGCCGCCGAGGATCGGCGTGACGATCGCGAGCGACACCGCGAACTCGCTGCGCGCTTCCGTCGAGGCGACGCGCCGCGGCGGGAGGTCTTCGAATGCGGGCGCGGCCGGTGGAGGCGTGCGGTTCATGCACGCGAGACGTCCGACCGCACGTGGACCGAACGAACCACCGAAGGTTTTTTTCGCCACAGCTGTTCGGACGCTGCCGGCACCAGCGTCCACGCGGGAACCACGCCGACCTTGCCGCGAGGGCACGGTCGCGCGCAGGAGGTTTCCAGATGATCCAGTTCGAGAGCACAGCGATATCCCAGGTGCCCGCACGTCGGCCTACCGTGAAGCCGGCCGCTCCCACGGTGGCCTGGTTCGCGATCAGCGCGGAGGTGCGGCCGCCCATCACGCGGGCGATCGCGGTCGGTGATTGCGTACGGCGGGCGGTGGTGGCGCACTCCGATGCGCACCCGACGTTCGTGGGGCGAACCGGCGGGCAGCCGAGCACGGGCCACCGGCACGCGTTCTTCCTGCCCGCAGATGACGACGGAGACGGGCGGCTGGATCGGATCGTGATCTGCGCGCGCGACGGGTTCGACGCGCGGGCGCTGGGGGCGCTGAAGCAGCTGCAGCATGCCCCGGTGTGGGGCCATGGCGGGCCCGATCTGCGGATGACGTGGCTGGCGACGTGCCGGGAGGACGAGGTGGGCGGCCTGGTCGGCGAGGCGCAGCGCGGGCGGGCGGCGCAGCTGGGGCGCGCCCGGATCTGGGAGAGCCACACGCCGTTCGTGCCGCCGCGGTTTCCGCGAAGCCGCGGCGGGCACGCGGTGGACACCGTGGACGCGCAGGCCCGGCGGATGATCGCCGGGCTGGGCCTGCCGGCGCCGACGACGATCACGCCGCTGGCGGGCGAGGCGACGCCGGCCGGCGTGCCGTGGGATCGATTCCTGCTGCGGCGCCAGCACGGTGGCGGGGCGCACGGGGTGGGCCGCGGTCACGGGTTGCGGCTGGTGTTCGACCGGCCGGTGCGTGGGCCGATCGCGCTGGGCTACGGCGCGCACCAGGGGCTGGGGCAGTTCGTGGCGGTCGCGCGCTGATCGATTCCTGGTTCGGTTCCACGGCGCGAGACGTCGGTCTCGCGAACCCGATGGAGGCCACACCATGAATCCGCAAGAGACCCCGATCATCGTCCGGCTCGACCTCGCGCTCGACAAGGCGATCTCCACTCCGGAGATCATCGCGCGCATCCCCGGCCGACCGCATGTCCAGCACGTCGTTCAGGCCTCCGAATGCGGCGCGCCTCGGAGCGACGATGGCACGCCACAAACCACGAAGGACTGGGCCGCCTGTGCCGAGGCCATGATGCGCCTCGCTGGCGAAGTGAACCGGATCGCGAGCGAGCGAACCAACGCAGGCGAGACGGTCCGGCTCTGGGTCGGCGGCAACGCCGGGCTTCCCGTGGTCTTCCACCTCGGCCTCGCGCTGTCCGGCTGGGCACCTGCGACAACCTTCGTCTACCGCGACAAGCTGGGGGCCCTGTACAACTTCGCGCTGGACCGGCCGGCTCCGACGGGAACCTACTTCGGCCCGGCGACCCGGGAGACCAGGCCTGGGCCCAGCGACGAGGTCGCGTTCGCGGTGGCCTCCGCAGGGACCATCTCGCAGGACCAGATCTCGAAGTACGAGGAGACATGGAGCCTCGGCTTCAGAGACGTGGTGAAGCTCCACGCTCTGGACAAGCTGACCGAGGACAGCTTCGCGGTCGCGTGCCGCGAGCTCGAGCTCCAGGTGGCGAACCTGTCGTCCAGGTCATTGACGATCTTCGTCTACGGCCCTGCACCGCTGGCGTTCGCGCTGGGCCGCTTGATCAACCGCAAGCGGTTCGCCACGCTCTCGGTCCCGCAGTTCCGCGCGGCTTCGTACCACCCGGCGCTGGTCCTCCAGCCTCCGGGGCCACGGCGGCAGCGGCCCCGTTCGACCGTGTTATCGGTCGTGTACTTCAGCGCAAATTCGCGAGATCATCAACGGCTGAACCTGCAGGGGGAGGCCGATCGGATCGAGCTCGGCCTGCGTGAAGGCACGCGGCGCTACCAGCTCGAACGCGTCGCGAAGACCGATCCCGACATCTTCACCGAGACGCTTCGCAAGACGAAGCCCTCGATCATCCACTTCAGCGGCCACGGCGGGCCCGATGGCATCATCATGGAGTCCGACGAACACGGCCACGTGGTCATCACACCGGCGATGTTCGCGACCGCCATCCAGCACGCCGGCGCGACGGTCCAGGTGGTGGTGCTCAATGCCTGCTACAGCGCCGTCCTCGCCGATGCGCTCCTCGCGCACGTGGACTGCGTGATCGCGCTCAGCGACAAGATCGACGATGATGCCGCCCGCGCGTTCTCGAGCGACTTCTATCGCGAGCTCGGCAGCAAGGGAGTCCACGCTGCGTACCAGATCGCCCGGAACCAGATGGCGATGAAGCGGATGCTGGACGGCGAGGCCATCACCCTCGTCGCGGCCCGGGGGATCGACCTCGACGAGGTCATGCCCTGAGCGATCCTGCTCGGTCGCGCTACCGGAACGCGTCGCCGAGCAGGCTGTGCCACTGCGCGTTCGCGGTGGCGTCATCGCCCTTCCGCTCCGCGTCGACCGCCGCCTGCGCGACCTGGGCGGCGCGCTGCAGCAAGTCCCGCGCGCGCACTCGATCCTCCCAGGTCAGGTCGGCGTCGATCGCCGGTCCAAGGCCCGCGGGATCGGGACAGGACGACTGCACCTTGCTGGCGAGGTGCTGGAAGAGCCCCCAGAGACCTGCGCGCGGGTCGTCCGGCTTCCACCCGAACGCCTCGTACGACATCACCTCGATGTGGAAGCCGCTCAGCGGCTTGCCGTTGTCGCGGTTCCAGTGCTTGGCGGCCTTGATCAGCCCGTTGAGCATGTCGCCGGCTCGCTTGTTGGCGGCGATGCACGCCTCTCCATGCTTGGCCGGGTTGGTCCGGATCCAGGTCGCGGCGCGGCGATCGGGGATCTCGTAGTAGGGCGGTTCGGTGTCGGCGGCCCCCGTCCAGGCCGACGGGAACGCGGCCACGATGTCGTAGGCGATCTCCGTGCCTGAGAACTCGATGTTGACCGACCGGTTCTGGATCCGGGGGTCGTGGTCCGGATAGCC
>Ga0302299_10000021_pt1 | contig 55125 bp, 52 predicted proteins | sample III_Fen_N3_4_FD_198795 | JGI IMG/M metagenome (GOLD analysis project Ga0302299, IMG submission 198795) | Peat permafrost microbial communities from Stordalen Mire near Abisko, Sweden - III_Fen_N3_4 | ecosystem: Environmental > Terrestrial > Soil > Wetlands > Permafrost | place: Sweden: Abisko...
GGTGCCGTACTGGAAGAGCATCGCGCCCTTCGGCGACGGCTGGTTGACGAACCCGGTGAAGCGGTCGGACCGGTAGGCCTCAGGGTTGTCGTAGTAGTAGGTGAGCACGTAGGGGGCGTCGTCGTACAGCATCTGCTGCATCTGCTTCACGATCTCGGTGCGCTTGGTGTTGTCGGTCTCGACGCTCTGCTGCGCGAAGAGCGCGTCGTAGGCCGGGTTGCAGTAGAACGAGTCGGACAGGTTGGCGTAGATCGAGTCGCCGTCCTTGTACGACCGGTTCGCGCAGGTGAACGTCGAGAGCTGGTAGTTCGGGTCCGGCTCGACGACCCAGCCCCACTCGAACATGTCGAACTTGCCCTCACCGATCAGCGTCGTGAGGTTGTCGCTCGCGATCATCTTGGTCGTGACCTCGACGCCCACGGCGTTGAGGTAGCCCTTGAGGAACTGCACGGCCTTCTGCGAGTTGTTGCCCGAGGAGTCGGTGCGGCCGAACAGCCGGAACGACAGGCGGTTGCCCTTCGAGTCGACGCGGATGCCGTCGGAGCCGACCTTGTAGCCGGCGGCGTCGAGGAGCGACTTGGCCTTCTCCGGGTCGTAGCTGGCGGCGTTTGCCGGGTCGAGGTGCAGGCTCGCGTACATCGGCGGGACGATCGTCGTGCCGGGCGTGCCGCCACCGCCGAGGACCTTGTCGACCATCGCCTGCTTGTCGATCGCCCAGCCGAGCGCCTGGCGCAGAGCCTTGTCCTTGAGCAGCGGGTTGCCGTCGCCGATCGCCGTGCCGTCGGCGAGCGCCGCACCGGTGTTGAAGGCGAGCTCGTTGAAGCCGGAGTAGGTCGAGGACAACGTCGTGATGCCGGGCTGGTTCTGCAGCGACTTGAAGACGTTGGACTCGAGCGAGTCGGCGAAGTCGATCTCGCCCTTCTTCAGCGCCTGGCCGAGCGCGTCCTGGTTCTTGTAGATCTTGAAGACGACCTCGTCGACCGCCGGCTTGCCCCGGTAGAAGCTCGGGTTGGCCTGCATGCGGATGAACTGGCCGACCTTGCGCTCGACCATGGTGAAGGGACCGGAGCCGACGGTGGGCGAGGCCGGCGTGCCCTCGTTCGGGAAGCTCTTGACAGCCTTCTCGTCGATCGACTTCCAGATGTGCTCGGGAATGATGTAGACGAGGAGCTTCTCCATGATCGGCGAGGGCTTCTTCACCGTCAGCACGAGCGTGGAGTCGTCGGTCGCGACGGCCTTGGTGATGTTGTCGACGTAGGAGCCGTAGTTGGTCCGCTCGTACTGGCCGTTGATCACGCGGTTGAAGGAGTAGGCCGCGTCCTTCGCGGTGAGCGGCACGCCGTCGGACCAGGTGAGACCGGTGCGGATCTTGTAGGTCCACGTGGTGTGGTCGGGCGACTCCTTCCACGACTCGGCGAGGCCCGGCGTGATGTGGAAGTCGCCGGCGTCGTACTCGGTGAGGGTGGGGTACTCCATCTGGAAGATCTCGTAGGAGACCGCGGCGATGCCGGTGAAGGGGTTCGCCGAGTCGATGTCCTCGGTCATGCCGACGGTGAAGACCACCTTGCCGGACGGGCTCGGCGACGCGCTGTCGGTCGCGGCGGCCGTCCCGGTCAGCGTCACCCCCAGCAGCAGCGATCCCGCGGCGGCGGCAGCGAGAAGTCGGACCGGACGGGACGGTGCGCGCATGGGTTCCTCCGTAGACGCCGAACGGGCCCCTCACCCGCGTCCTGACCCGTGGTTCAGGTCGGCGTGGCGTAGTTCTACCTCATGACCGTCCGAATCGGGACATTTGTGACCTGTTCGTTCCCATCACGTCTTTCTGCGGAAACAACGGCTCCGCGACGGATGAATTACGGTCTGGGCATGCTCCGACCGCCGATCGCGTCGTCCCGACCCGTCACGACCGTGCTTCATGGCGTCAGTGACGTCGATCCGTACGCCTGGATCGACGATCCGGACGAGCCGGAGACCGCCGCCTACCTGGGGGCGGAGCGCGACTACTACGACGCGCGGGTGAGCGACCTGCGCACGACGACGACCCAGCTCGCGGCGGAGATGACCGCGAGGGTCCCCGAGGTCGAGCAGTCTGCGCCGTGGGAGCAGGGCGGCTGGCGCTACCGCCGGGTGGCCCCTGCGGGACTGGAGTACGACCAGCTGCTGCGCCGGCCGACCGACGAGCCGGACGCTCCCGAGCACCTCCTGCTCGACCTTCAGGTCGTGCACGACGCGGGCGGCACGTCGTACTCCGAGGAGGGCCTGGTCGAGGTCAGCCCGGACGGCCGGTGGCTCGCGTGGTCGATCGACCTCGAGGGCGACGAGGTCTACGCCCTCCGCTTCCGCGACCTGAGCACCGGGCTCGACCTCGACGAGGTCGTGCCCCGCACCTACTACGGCGGTGCCTGGTCCGCCGACTCGACGGCCTTCCTCTACGTGGTGCACGACGACACCTACCGGCCGTTCCAGGTCTGGTGCCACGTCCTCGGGTCGTCCGTCGACGCCGACGTGCTGGTCTTCGAGGACCTCGACGACCGCCTCGAGCTCGAGGTGCACGCGTCGCGCTCGAGCCGTTGGGTCGTGATCTCGCTCGCGGGCCGCGGTTTCACCGAGGAGTGGCTCGTCCCGACCGCCGACGTCTCGGCCGACCCTCGGCTCGTGCGCCCGCGCGAGCTCGGCGTGGAGTACGCCGTGGAGCACGCGCCGGGCCACGGCCCGAACGGCAGCGACGGCTTCTACGTCACGACCAACCTCGGGGCCACCGAGTTCGCCGTGATGTGGGCGCCCGAGGGCGATCCCGCCGCGTGGCTCCCGCTCGTGGCCGAGGACCCGGACGTGCGCGTGTGGGGGGTCGACGCGTTCGCCGGCGGGCACGTGCTGTCGCTGCGCCGCGACGGGGCGGCGACGCTGCGCGTGGTCCCGCGCGCCGGTGCGCCGGTCGACCTGATGCCCGAGCACGCGGGCGGCATGGTGCGGCTCGAGCGCAACGAGGACTGGGACGCGCCGTTCGTCACCGTGTCCGTCGAGTCGTTCGTGCACCCCGCCGTCGTCCACGACGTCGCCTGGGACGGCTCGCGCACGGAGCGCCACCGCACCGAGGTGGTCGGCGTCGACCCGGCCGTCTACGTGTGCGAGCGCCGGCTCGTGCCGCGGCCCGACGGTGCCGAGGTCCCGGTGGTCCTCGTGCGGCACCGCGACACACCGCTCGACGGCACCGCGGCGTGCGTGCTGTACGGCTACGGCTCCTACGAGGCACCGTGCGACCCGGACTGGGGCATCGACTGGTGGCGCTCCGTCCCGTCGCTGCTCGACCGCGGCGTGGTGTTCGCCGTCGGGCACCCGCGCGGCGGTGGCGAGATGGGCCGTCGCTGGTGGGACCAGGGACACCTCGCGGCGAAGCTGAACACCTTCGACGACCAGGCGGCCGTCGCCGAGCACCTGCTCGACGGCCAGGTGCGCGCGGTCGTCACCCGCGGGCTGTCCGCCGGCGGCCTGCTCCAGGGCGGGCTCTACGGCCGCCGTCCCGACCTCTGGGCCGGTGTGGTCGCCGAGGTCCCGTTCGTCGACGTCGTGGGGTCGATGCTCGACCGCGGCCTCCCTCTCACGGCGCAGGAGTGGCTCGAGTGGGGGGACCCTCGCCAGCCGGAGCAGCACGCGTGGATGGCGGCGTACTCCCCGATGCTGAACCTTCCGGCGATCGAGGAGCGGCCGCCGCTCCTCGTGACCGGCGCGGTGCACGACCCGCGGGTGCTCGTGCGCGAGCCGGCGCGCTGGGTCGCGCGCCTGCGCGCGTCCGACCCGGCGGGGGGAGCGGGCGACGACGAGACCTCGCCCGTCTCGCCCCGCACGGTGCTCTTCCGCTGCGAGACGGGTCCGGGCGCCCACGCGGGACCGTCGGGCCGCTACGCCGAGCTCGAGTACGAGGCCGAGGTCTGCGCCTGGGCGCTGCGTGCGCTGGGCATCGTCTAGCCGGTCGTCCGCGGGGTCGCGTCAGCGATCTCGCGACCGGCGTACGAACATCAGGCCGCTCCACGTCGCGTCGACCGCGCACACCTTCGTGTCGACGACGCCGGCCGCGAGGCCCGCCTCGCGCACGACGCCGTCGCTCAGGTCGGTCGCGACGCCGCTCGCCTTCTTCGGCCACGCGATCCACAGCCGGCCGGCCGGTGGTGCGGTGCGCGCGATGTCGCGCTCGAGGGTGCGGTGCAACGACCGCGCGCTGTCCCGGAACACCACGACGACGTCGTACGCCGTGCGCCCGGGGCGACGGTGCACGACCACGCCGTCGGGCAGCGGCCCGAGCACGTCGGTCTCGAAGCCGGCCGGTGCCCCGTCGAGCAGCACGCGGTCGCCCGCCCTGATCCCGAGCTTCTTCGGCAGGGGCGTGCCGGAATAGCCGACCGGAGCGCTCACGCCGAGGGCCGTGAGGGGGAGTCGACCTTCCACTCGTAGTCGCCCTTGACGGGGGCGTTGGTGCCGACACGCACGCCGGACACGAGGTCGTAGGCCGTACGCCGGTCGCTGCGCACGAACGCCGTGAGCCACGGCAGCGCCGCGAGGACGACGCCGACCCAGATCGAGCCCAGTGCGAGACCGGCGACGAACAGCGCGAGCGGCAGGGCGGTGCGCAGCATGTTCCGCCAGCGCGGAACCGGAGCACCGTGCGTGGTGCGTGCAGTGAGGCTCATGAACCCGTCGCCCGGCGTGCCATGGCCGAACCGGCAGCTGCCGAGCCAGGAGATGAGCAGCACCAGGCCGAGCGAGACGGGCGCGACCCATGTGGGGCTGTTGGCCGCGATCGCGTGCCAGCTCGAGGCGTTGTCGGGTCCGTACTGGCCGGGTGAGCCGAAGCCCACCGCCGTGCCGGTCGTGAGGATGTCCTGCTTGGTGACGACGCCGTAGACGAACAGCCCGATGCCCACCACGAGCGTCGCGCCGATCCCGACGACGACGGTCGCGCCGACCGTCGCTGCCGCGGAACGGACGCGTTCCCCGCGGGTGGCATCGGGCAGCAGCTGGTCGTTCATGAGGTCCCCCCTCGAGCACCGGACGGCGCTCCTCGAGCCGATGGTGACCTACCGAGGCTCCGCGCGCACCGGTATCAGGGTGACGGCGCGTCGTCCGGTCGGTCGTTGTCGGAGAACCAGGTGGCCGGGGGCTCGTCGGGCACGAGCGGGGTCGCCCGGTTGTGCCACCAGCGGCCGACCTCGGAGACCACGAACGCCACGGCGACCCCGACCATGATGCCGATGCCCTGTCGAGCCGCGTCGAACGCGTTGACCACGAAGGACACGCTCAGCATCACGACGAGCAGCCAGAGGTACAGAGACCTCGTAGGGATCTCGCCCTTGCTCAGGAACTCGACGCGGAGACCCGGCGAGAAGTCGCGCAGGAGCACGGCGTACCAGACTCCGGCGCCGGTCACGCCGAGCATTCCGAGCGAGAGAAGCCAGATGTTCATGAGGGCCCGAGAGTAGGCCACACCGCGACCGGGTCAGCCGCCCGGCACGACCGAGGGCGAGGTGAGGCGCCGGGCGAGGGTGTCGAGCAGCAGCTCCTCCGCGAGCAGCCCGGTGCCGACCGTGCGGCAGCCGTGCGCGCCTGCGGCCGCGGTCACGGCGTCGAGCAGTCGGCCCGGTGCGAGCAGCCACGGCACGACCGCCGAACCGCCCGGCCGCGTGGCGTCCTCGAGCCGCCGACCCGGTCCGGTGGCGTACGCCGCGAGGGCGGGCACGTGCGTGCGCGCCGATGCCGCGGCCACGGCGCGGGCGAACGCCGTCCGCTCCTCGTCCACGCGGGTGCCCGCGGCCACGACGACGGCCGGGCCGGCGCACCGCAGCAGCACTGCGTCGAGGAGGGCGGCCGGGTGCCCGACCGGCTCGAGCACGGTGACCACGCGGTCGAGCGCCGCGACCGCCGAGGGTACGTCGACGCGGGCGTGGAAGGCCGTGGCGAGCAGCAGCGGGAGGACGACGACGTGGTCGTCGGCCGCGAGCGTCGAGACCACGGCGCCGAGGTCGCGCGGATCGTGGTCGAGGAACGCTGCGACGACGGCTGTGCCGGACCTCGCCCCGACCGCCGCGGCGGCGGCGAGGACGGCGCCCTGCGACCGCGGGTCGGGCGAGCCGTGGGCCAGCAGGACGGCCGTCATGGCGCCCCGGCCGTCATCGTGCGTGCACCTGCGGCGACTCCGGTGAGAAGGGGCCGAGGTCGGCGCGCAGCGACACGACGTCGCCGACCACCACCACCGCAGGTGACTCCACGCCGCCGGCCTCGGCGAGGTCGGCGATGTCGGCGAGCGTGCCGACGGTCGTGCGCTGCTGCTCGGTCCAGCCGCGCTCGACGATCGCGACAGGGGTCGTCGACGCGCGACCGGACGCGACGAGGGCCGCGGCGGAGTCGCGCAGCAGCCGCACGCCCATGAGCAGCACGAGGGTGGTCGTCGGCGCGTGCTCGCGCGCGGCACGCTCGACCGGCTCGACGCCGTCGTGCGCGGAGACGAGGGCGAACGACGACGTCACGCCGCGGTGCGTCACCGGGATGCCCGCGGCAGCCGGCACGGAGACGGCCGAGGTCACGCCGGGCACGACGTCGACAGGGACTCCGGCGGCACGGCACGCGAGAGCCTCCTCGCCGCCGCGGCCGAGGACGAACGGGTCGCCGCCCTTGAGCCGCACCACGTCGAGGCCCCGTAGCGCTCGCTCGACGAGCACCTCGTTGATCTGTCCCTGGGTGAGCTGGTGGTGGCCGGGCGTCTTGCCGCAGTCGATCACCTCGACGTCGGGGGAGAGCCGCTCGAGGAGACCGCGCGGTGCCAGCCGGTCGACGACCACCACGTCGGCCGTCGCCAGCAGGCGCCGGCCGCGCACGGTGATGAGGCCGTCGTGGCCCGGACCTCCGCCGACGAGGTGCACCGTGCCGGGACCCTCGGTGCTGCGTCGCCGGGTCGCGCGCACCGGCAGCTCACCGGTGTCGAGCCCGGCCGCCACGGCGTCGCGGATCGCGCGAGCGCGCCCCGGGTCGCCGCCGCCGGACACGGCGACGAGCACGCCGTCGGTGGACCGCGCGACGGCGGGAGTCCAGGCGGCGGAGGCGGAGGCGTCGTCGGCGCGCACGCACCAGACGCGGGCGCTTTCCGCGGCCAGCGCGACGGCGTCGTCGGTGGTGCGGTCGCCCGTGGCGGAGTGGACGAACCACGCGCCGTCGACATCCCCGTCGGCATAGTCACGTGCGTGCCACTGCACCGCGCGGTCGGCGACGAGCGACGCGAGCTCCTCGCACAACCACGGCGCCACCACCTCGACGCGTCCGCCGGCCGCGACCGCGGACGATGCTCGTCGCGCCGCGACGGGTCCGCCGCCGACGACGAGGACGCGCCGCCCGGTGAGGTCGAGGACGACGGGGTACGACGGCGTGCTCATGCGGACGACCCGGTGAGTCCGCGCGAGCGCAGCAGTCTCCGCTCGATCGGGGAGAACACCAGCAGCTCGATCCCGACGCCGACGACGAGGATCATCAGGATCGCGGCGACGACGAGGCTCATGTCGGACAGCTCGCGGCCGGTCTGCAGCAGTTGCCCGAGGCTCGTGCCGAGCGCGGGGGAGAAGGTGATCAGCTCGGCGGCCATGAGGGACCGCCAGGCGAACGCCCAGCCCTGACGCAGGCCGGCGAGGTAGCCGGGCATCGCCGCCGGGAGGACGACGTAGCGGATCGAGGCCCACCCGCGCGCGCCGAGCACGCGACCGACGCGCAGGTAGATCGGCGGCACCTGCTGCACGCCGGCGAGCAAGCCGTTGGCGATCGAGGGGACGGCGCCGAGGAGCACCACCAGGTAGATCGCAGCGTCCGACAGGCCGAACCAGATGATCGCGGCGGGGACCCACGCGACCGAGGGCAGGGACTGCAGACCGGACACGAGCGGTCCGATGGCCGTGCGCACGAAGCGGGACTGGGCCAGCGCCAGCCCGAGCGCCGTGCCGACGACGACCGACACGGCGAAGCCCACGAACGCGCGCCGCAGCGAGTTCCACACGGCGGTCTGCACGGCGCCCTGCGACCAGTAGTCGGTGAACGTCGACCACACGTCCGACGGCGCGGGGACCACATACGTCGGCTTCAGGTGCAGCGCGACCACGACGACCCACACGAGCGCGAAGAACAGGATCGCCACGACGGGAGGCAGGACCGAGCGGCGAAGTCGGGTGCCCCACGACTCGCGCGTGGAGCTCGGGGTGTCGAGGGCGTCGAGGCCCGCCTCGAGGCTCGCGACGTCGTCGAGCGGCGTCGTGGTGCTCATGACGGTCCTCCGGTCGCGCGCACGGCGGCGTGCCTTCGGATCTCGCGCCGCAGGTCGTCGGTGATCTCGCGGGAGAGGTCGGCGACCTCGGCGGACTCGATGCGCCGCGGACCCGCGATGTCGACGAGCCATCGGCGTACGAACCGGCCGGGGCGCGAGGACATCAGCTCGACGCGCTGCCCGAGGCGCACGGCCTCGCGCACGTTGTGGGTCACGAACACGATCGTGAGCCCGTTCTCCTGCCACACCCGGGTGAGCTCGTCGTGCAGCACGTCGCGCGTGATGGCGTCGAGCGCGGCGAACGGCTCGTCCATGAGCAGCACGTGCGCGTCCTGGGCCAGGGCGCGGGCGAGGGCGACGCGCTGGCGCATGCCGCCGGAGAGCTCGTGCACCCGCGCCTTGTGCTGGCCGCCGAGGTGCACCGACTCCAGCAGGCGCTCGGCCTCGTCGTGGCGGTCCTGGCGCGGCACGCCGCGCAGCTTGAGCGCGAGCTCGACGTTCTGGCCCGCGGTGAGCCACGGGAAGAGCGCGGCCTCCTGGAACATCAGCGCGGTCGTCCCACCAGGCGTCGACACCGTGCCGCTCGTCGGGGAGTCGAGCCCGGCGACGAGGGAGAGCAGCGTCGACTTCCCGCAGCCGGAGGCGCCGAGGAGCGACACGAACTCGCCCTGGGCCACGGTGAGCGACACGTCCTGCAGGACGGACGGACGCGTGCCGTCGCGGTCGAACCGCTTGGTCACGCGGTCGAGCTCGATCGCTGCGGGGAGGGGGGACGCGGGCACGCCGACCACTGCCCCCTGCTCCTCGTCGCCCACCGTGACCACCGTCATGTCGTCCTCACTCCCGGCCGAGCCCGGCTGCCGACACCGGCTGCTCGCCGCGCTGGGCGAGCAGCGCGTTGAGCAGCGTGAGGTCGTAGATGCCGGACAGGTCGGCCTTCTTGGTGGTGCCCACCTCGACGCCGTGGTCCGCAGAGATCTGCAGCGTGGAAGCGATCGGGTCGAGCGTGAGCGTGAGGTTGTCGAACGCGCGGTCGAGGACGGCCGGCTTGAGGGTCTTGCCAGTCAGGTCCTTCAGCGCGTCGTTCGCGGTCGTCTTGGCCTTCGCCGGGTCGGCCATGACCGCGGCGAGCGTGGCCGCCTCGGCCTCGAGCAGCTTCGTCACCGTGCCGGGGTACTTCGCGAGGAACTCCGTCGACACGATGAGGTGCGTCGTGACGAACGAGCCCTGCGGCCACAGGGACTTCTCGTCGACGAGCACGGTGCCGCCCCCCTCGACCACGAGGCGCGACGCCCACGGCTCGGGGACCCAGGCGCCGGCGATCTTCCCCGCCTTGAACAGGTCGAGCGTCTGCGAGTTCTCCTGCGGCGCCACCGTCACGTCGCCTGTGCCGGTGACCGGTGCCGACAACCCCTGCTGCTTGAGCCAGTGGCGAAGCGCCACGTCCTGCGTGCCGCCCAGCTGAGGTGACGCGACGGTCTGGCCCTTGAGCCCTTGCGCGTCGGCGATCGACGGCTGCACGACGAGCTGCGCGCCGCCGCTCGAGGCGCCCGCGACGATCCGGACGGCCTGGCCGCTGCTCTTGGTGAACGCGTTGATGGCCGGGTTCGGTCCGACGTAGGCGGCGTCGAGGGAGCCGGCGAACAGCGCCTCGACCGCAGCGGGTCCGGCGCTGAAGATCTGGGTCTCGAGCTTGGTCGCGCCGAGCGTCTTCGCGTAGGTGCCGTCCTGGACCCCGATGAGAGGGAGCGCGTGGGTGATGTTGGCGAAGTAGCCGAGGCGCAGGGTCGGCGCCTCGGCGGTCGCGGCGCCGCTCGTGGTGGGGGTCGCGGCCTGCGACGACGAGCACGCCGCGAGGCCCGTGGCGGCGAGGAGCGCTGCGACGACGGCGGCAGCCGTGCGCCGGAGTCGGGATCCGGTGGTGGTGCTGGTCATGGCGATGGTTCCTTGTCTGTGCGGTGGGCATGGCGTGCCGGGCGCGGTGCGAGAGCTCATCCCGTGCGGGATCAGCCCTCGCTACATCGCGTCACGACGGCCATGCCGGCCGCGAGCGTGGAGCCGTCCTGCTCGTCGACGAGCAGGAACGCGCCGGTGCGGCGCAGCAGGCCGTAGTCGTCGACGGCGACCGGCTCGGCCAACCGCAAGCAGAGGCGTCCGATGTCGTTGACGACCAAGGCGTCCGAGTACGCCGAGGACTCGAGCGAGACGAGGTCGAGGCGGGCCGTGACGGCGACGACCCTCGCCCGGACCGTGCGGGTGCCGTGCCGCAGGAGCACCCGGTCGCCTGTCGCCAGGGTGCGGTCGGAGACGACGCACACGTCGCCGACGAGGTCCTGCGACGGCGTGGCTGCCTCCTCGGCGGCGGCGAGCAGGTCGCCTCGCGACACGTCGAGGTCGTCGCGCAGGCGGATCGAGACCGACTGCGGGGCGAACGCCTCGTCGAGCGGGCCGTCGAGGCCGTCGATCGCGGCGACGACCGTGGTGCGACCGGAGGGGAGGACCACCACGGGGTCGCCGACACGCACGACGCCGTGCGCGACGCGTCCGGCGTAGGCGCGGTGGTCGTGGTGCTCGTCGGTCTGCGGGCGGATGACGTACTGCACCGGGAACCGGAACGGCTCGACGGCCGGGTCCGCGCCGACAGGCACCGCCTCGAGGTGCTCGAGGAGCGTCGGCCCGTCGTACCACGGCGTGCGGACCGACCGCTCGACGACGTTGTCGCCCTGCAGGGCTGAGAGCGGGATCGCCACGACGTCGGTGACGCCGAGAAGTCGTGCCACCGAGGCGAAGTCGTCACGGATGCCCAGGAAGACGTGCTCGTCGAAGCCGACGAGGTCCATCTTGTTGACCGCGAGCGCGAGATGGCGCACGCCGAGCAGGGCGGCCGCGGCGGCGTGCCGGCGGGTCTGCTCCACGACGCCGTGGCGCGCGTCGACGAGCACGAGCGCGAGCTCGGCGGTCGACGCGCCGGTGACCATGTTGCGGGTGTACTCGACGTGCCCGGGAGTGTCGGCCAGGACGTAGGAGCGCGTGGCGGTGGAGAAGTAGCGGTAGGCCACGTCGATCGTGATGCCCTGCTCCCGCTCCGCGCGCAGGCCATCGGTGAGCAGCGCGAGGTCGGGTCCCTCGTGGCCACGGGCTGCGCTCGCGCGCTCGACGGCGGCCAGGGTGTCGGCGAGGACCGACTTGGTGTCGTGCAGCAGGCGCCCGACGAGCGTGGACTTGCCGTCGTCGACGGAGCCCGCGGTGGCGAAGCGCAGCAGCTCGTGCGGCTCGGAGCACTGCAGCTCGAGCAGCGGGTCGTGGCCCGTCGTCTCGTGGGCGGTTGCGTCATGGATGGCGGTCATGGCTAGAAATACCCCTCGCGCTTGCGGTCTTCCATGGCGGCCTCGGTGAGCCGGTCGTCGGCCCGGGTGGCACCGCGCTCGGTGACGGTGCTGATCGCGACCTCGGCGATGACCTCGGCCACGGTGGCGGCGGCCGAGTCGACGGCGCCGGTGCAGGACATGTCGCCGACCGTGCGGTAGCGGACCGTGCGGCGCTCCACGGTCTCGTGCTGCTTCGGGCCGCCCCACTCGCCTGCGGTGAGCCACATCCCGTCGCGGAGGAACACGTCGCGCTCGTGCGCGTAGTAGATCTCCGGCAGCGCGATGCTCTCGCGGGCGACGTACTCCCAGACGTCGACCTCGGTCCAGTTCGACAGCGGGAACACGCGCACGTGCTCCCCGGCGCGGTGGCGGCCGTTGTAGAGGTCCCAGAGCTCGGGGCGCTGGCGCCGCGGGTCCCACTGGCCGAACTCGTCGCGCAGGCTGAAGACGCGCTCCTTGGCGCGGGCCTTCTCCTCGTCGCGGCGCCCGCCGCCGAAGACGGCGTCGAAGCGGTTGCCCTCGATGGCCTCGAGAAGCGGCACGGTCTGCAGGGGGTTGCGCGTGGCGCCGGGTCGCTCGCGCAGCCTCCCTGCGTCGATGAAGTCCTGGACCGACGCGACGAGCAGGCGTACGCCGTAGTCCTGCACGGCACGGTCGCGGTAGGCGATGACCTCGGGGAAGTTGTGGCCGGTGTCGACGTGCAGCACCGGGAAGGGGATCGCCCCCGGCGCGAACGCCTTGGCCGCGAGGTGCAGCATGACGACGGAGTCCTTGCCGCCGCTGAACAGCAGCACGGGACGCTCGAACTCGCCGGCCACCTCGCGGATGATGTGGACGCCCTCGGCCTCGAGCGCGCCGAGCTGGCTCAGCCTGCGCACGGCGGTCACGGTGTCGCTCCTGTCATGGGTCGGTCGGCCCGGGGAGGTCGTCACGTGTGGAGCCCGCACTCGGTCTTGCCCGAGCCGCTCCAGCGGCCGGCGCGCGGCTCCTCGCCCGGGGCCACGGGACGCGTGCACGGCTCGCACCCGATGGAGGCATACCCGAGCTGGCGCAACGGGTTCATGAGCACACCGTGCCGCTCGGCGTAGTCGTCCACCTCGTCCTGCGTCCACGCGGCGAGGGGGTTGAGCTTCACCTTGTCGCGCTTCGCGTCCCAGCCCACGACGTCGATGTCGGCGCGGGTCGGGGCGTCCTCGCGACGCATGCCGGTGACCCATGCGTCGTAGGGAGCGAGTCCGCGCTCGAGCGGCTCGACCTTGCGGATCGCGCAGCAGGCGTCGGGGTCGCGCGACCAGAGGTCCGGGCCGCGCTCCTCCGCCTGCTGCTGCACGGTGATCAGCGGGAGCACGGTCGTCAGGCGTACGTCGTAGGTCGCGGCGACCGCGTCGCGCGTGCCGATCGTCTCGGCGAAGTGGTAGCCGGTGTCGAGGAACAGCACCTCGACGCCGGGCGCCGCGACGGCGGCCAGGTGCACGAGCACCTCGTCGCCCATCGAGCTCGCGACGACGAGCCGGTCGCGGAACGTCTCGCGCGCCCAGCGCAGCGCCACGGTCGCCTGCTCGACGACGTCGTCACCGACGGCAGCGACGAGCGCCGCCCCGTCGACGACGGCGTCGCGCAGGATCCCGGTCGACAGCTCGGTCATGCCAGCGCCGTCTCGTCCGCGCGCTGGGCCCACGAGGCGAAGGTCTCGTCGCCGTCGCGCTGCTGCTCGTACTGGCCGAGGACCCGCTCGACGTAGTCGGGCAGCTCGACGGCACTCACCTTGAGGCCGCGCGGCTTGCGGCCGAGACCGGTCGCGAGCTCGCCACCGAGGTGCACCTGGAAGCCCTCGGCCTGGTTGCCGTCGGAGTCGGTGACGAGCATCCCCTTGAGGCCGATGTCGGCGACCTGGATCCGCGCGCAGGAGTTGGGGCAGCCGTTGACGTGGATCGACAGCGGGCGGTCGAAGGTCGGCAGCCGGTCCTCGAGCTCGGCGACGAGCGACGCCGCGGTGGCCTTCGTCTCGACGATCGCGAGCTTGCAGAACTCGATGCCGGTGCAGGCCATGGTGCCGCGGCGGAACTCGCTCGGACGCACCTCGAGGCCCAGCCCGTGCAGCGCTGCGACGAGCGGCTCGACGCCGTGATCCTCGACGTCGAGGATCACGAGCTTCTGCTGCGCGGTGAGCCGGACCTGCCCGGAGCCGTACTGCTCCGCGAGGTCGCCGACCCGGTGCAGGATCGTGCCGCTGACCCGCCCGACCGTCGGCGCGGCACCGACGTACTTCCGGCCGTCCTTCTGGTCGTGCACTCCCACGTGGTCGCGCCGACCGGTGTACGCCGCGGCGGCGGGCCCGTCGAGCATCGGCCGCTTGAGGTACTGCGTCTCCATCACCTCGCGCACCTTCGACGCGCCCCAGTCGTTCACGAGGAACTTCAGGCGGGCGCGGGTGCGCAGCCGGCGGTAGCCATAGTCGCGGAAGACGGAGATGACGGCTTCGTAGACGTCGGCCACCTCGTCGAGCGGGACCCACACGCCGAGGCGCTGCGCGAGCAGCGGGTTCGTCGACAGCCCGCCGCCGACCCAGACGTCGAAGCCGGGACCGTGCTCCGGGTGCACGACGCCGACGAACGAGACGTCGTTGATCTCGTGCGCGACGTCCTGGCGCGGTGAGCCGGACACGGCCGACTTGAACTTGCGCGGGAGGTTGGAGAAGCGCGGGTCGCCGATGAAGCGACGCACGATCTCGCGGATCGCCGGTGTGCCGTCGATGATCTCGTCGGCGGCGACGCCTGCGACGGGGGAACCGAGCACCACGCGGGGCGTGTCGCCGCACGCTTCGCTCGTCGAGAGGCCGACGGCCTCGAGCCGGCGCCAGATCTCCGGGACGTCCTCGATGCGGATCCAGTGCAGCTGGATGTTCTGCCGGTCGGTGATGTCGGCGGTGTCGCGCGCGTAGGTCTGCGAGACGTCGGCGACCGCGCGCAGCTGGTCCGGCGTGAGGATGCCGCCGTCGCTGCGGACACGGAGCAGGAAGTACTCGTCGTCGAGCTCGTGCGGCTCGAGCGACCCGGTGCGACCGCCGTCGATGCCGGGCTTGCGCTGGGTGTAGAGGCCCCACCAGCGCATCCGGCCGCGCAGGTCGCTCGGGTCGATCGACGCGAAGCCCTCGCGGGCGTACACGTTCTCGATGCGCGCGCGGACGTTGAGCCCGTCGTCGTCACGCTTGAACGCCTCGTTGGCGTTGAGCGGCTCGGTCTGGCCGAGCGCCCACTGGCCCTCGTCCTGGGGCGGACGGGTGCCGGTGCGCGGTGCGGCCGTGCTCGGCTCGGGGGCCACGGGGTCGCTCCTCAGGGGAGGACGAACCGGCCACCACGGGAGGAGGGCGCCCGACGATGTCGGCGCACACGGATGCCCGGGCGGCGCCGTTCGTCGGGGTGCTGCGCGGGGCAGCGGGACGTCAGGTCAGCCGCAGGGCTGACACAACGCGCTGTTGACGCGCATGTGGTCGACGTGACGTCGAACCACGAGGCGGGTGTGCGCGGACATGGGCCAAGAGTGCGGGTCCCCTCGCCGCCGGGGCAAAGCGGGACCACCATGTGAGACCACTGTCCGGACTGCGGACCTGTTGCGAATCCTTCGCGACAACGCCGGCGGTGGCCCGACGGGTGAACTCCTGTGCCGTCGCCCTCCAGGGGGGAGGGTCCCGCGGCGTGGACACGGGCGCTAGCGTCGCGGCCATGACGACTCCTGGGATCGCTGGCATCGACGCCGGCTCCGTGACACCTGTCCTGATCGACGGCGAGCTGGTGACCGGCACCGCGTCGACCGAGGTCCGTGCGCCCTACGACGGCACGCTGCTCGGCTCGATCCCGGCGCTGGGCGCGGTCGAGGTCGACCGGGCCGTGGCCGCGGCGAAGAAGGCGCTGCACGAGACGCCGCTGCCGCAGTGGAAGCGCGCGGAGATCCTCGACAAGGCCGCGCTGCTGCTCGCCGAGCGCGAGGAGGACTTCGCCCGCTGCATCGCGCAGGAGGCGGCGAAGCCGATCCGCACCGCGCGCGGGGAGGCGCAGCGCGCGGTGTCGACGCTGCAGTTCTCCGCGGCGGTCGCGCGCTCGCTCGCCGGCGAGGTCGTGCCGCTGGAGGCGTCGGCGGCGGGCGAGGGCAAGCTCGGGTTCATCCTGCGCGTGCCGGTCGGAGTGGTCGGCGCCATCGCGCCGTTCAACTTCCCGCTCAACCTCGTCGCGCACAAGCTCGGTCCGGCGATCGCCGCCGGGTGCCCGGTGGTCCTCAAGCCGGCCTCGCAGACGCCGTTCTCCTCGATCCTGCTCGCGCGGGTGCTGGTCGAGGCCGGTCTGCCGACCGGCTACCTCCACGTCGTCACCGGTGGCGGGTCCACGGTCGGCAACGCGCTGGTGGACCACGACGACGTCGCGCTGATCACGTTCACCGGGTCGCCCGAGGTCGGCTGGGGGATCCGGGCGCGGGCGCCGCGCAAGCGGGTCGGGCTCGAGCTCGGCAACAACGCGCCGCTCATCATCGAGGCCGACGGCGACTGGAAGTCCGCCGCGGCGAAGGTCAAGGTCGCCGGGTTCTCCCACGCCGGGCAGTCGTGCATCTCGACCCAGCGGATCCTCGTGCACCGCTCGATCGCCGACGAGTTCGTCGCCGAGCTCACCGCCGCGGTCAAGACCATCGTGGTGGGCGACCCGCTCGACGAGGCCACCGACGTCTCCGCACTGATCAGCACGGGCGAGCGCGACCGCATCGCCGGGTGGATCCGCGAGGCCGCCGAGGAGGGTGCCGTCATCGCCGCGGGCGGGGAGATCGGCGCCGACGGCGTGCTGCGTCCGACCCTGGTGGTCGATGCGACGCCGGAGATGAAGGTCTGCTCCCAGGAGGTCTTCGGCCCCGTCGTCGCGGTCACCCGCTACGACGACTTCGACGACGCCCTCGCGATGGCCAACGACACCCGCTACGGCCTGCAGGCCGGGGTCTTCACCGCCGACATCGCCAAGGCGCTCAAGGCCGCCCGCACCCTGGACTTCGGCGGCGTCCTCATCAACGAGGTCCCCACCTGGCGCGCCGACCAGCAGCCCTACGGCGGCCTGCGCGACAGCGGCAACACCAAGGAGGGCCCCGCCTGGTCCGTGCGCGAGATGACGGAGGAACGCCTCATCATCCTCACGGGCTGACGCCCGTGCCGACCTGAGGCCCGCGACCGTTCGAGGTCGTGGGCCTCTGGCATCCGCGATCGGTACCGACCGGTGTCAACCTGGGACCCCCTCCCGAACGAGTGGTGACCATGACGGACCCGGTGATCGACGAACCGCGGCGCTCGCGCCGAGAACCAGGCAGCGGCTCGGCGCCGCGCCTGGCCGTAGCGGAGTCCTTCGACGCCTTCTATCTGCGCGAGCTCCCGTCGCTCGTGGCGCTCGCCCGGGCCCTGTCCGGTTCCGCGGCGGCCGAGGACCTCGCGCAGGAGGCGATGATGGCGGCGTACCGCCGCTGGGACGAGGTCGCCTTGCTGGACCTCCCCGCCGCCTGGGTACGTCGGGTGTGCGCGAACCTCTCGACGTCGCTGATCCGGCGGCGAGCCGCGGAGACGCGAGCCGTGCTGCGAGCGGGCGGCCAGCGCACGGCGTACGCCGAGCTGCCGCCCGAGGACGCCACCTTCTGGGCCGAGGTCCGGCGGCTGCCGCGCCGACAGGCCCAGGCGATCTCGCTGCACTACGTCTACGACATGGCGGTGTCCGACATCGCCGTCACGCTCGACTGCTCGGAGAGCACCGTCAAGGCGCACCTCGTGCGGGGCCGTTCCGCGCTCGCCCGTCGTCTCGGCGTCGACGAGGAGGACCCGTCATGAGCCTCGACACCCGCGGCCGTTCCGCCGCCCAGGAGCTGCTCCGCTCCACCCGCTCGGACCTGGAGGCACGCACCATGCTGGACACGTTGCACCGCGGTTCGGACCGCCGGACCGGGCCCCGCGTCGCCGTCGTGGCGGTGCTCGTCGCGGTCGTGCTCGCCGTCGGCGCCCTGAGCTGGTCGGCCTGGCACCCCGGGGGCAGCACGCCCCCGGCCGTGACGACGCCGACGCCGACCGCCACGTCACCGAGCCCCGCCTCGCTCGGCCTCTCGGAGCCCGCGACGGCCGTCCCCCCGCCGGGCTGGACCCTGGTGTCGACCCCGGACCTGGCGGTCGTCACGAGCCTGGACCACTACTTCGTGGAGGTGCTGGTGAGCCCGACGCCGATCGGGACCTCGAAGGATCCGGCACCGTCACCTCTGACAGCGCAGTCGCTGGCAGCGTGGGTGTCGACGCACTCCGGTCTGGTGCGCACCGCCGTGGTCCCGACCACGATCGGCGGGCGTCCGGCCTTCCAGGTCGACCTGCGTCAGGCGACGGGAGCGCCCCGGGGCACGGTGTGCGACCCGGCGAACCGCGACTGCGTGCCGCTCGTCAGGCTGGCGTCGCACCAGCTCCCGTTCGGCGTCGTCGGCGGCACCGTCGGCAGGGCCTACATGGTCACCCTGCCGTCCGGCCGCATCGCCGTCGTGGCCGCGGGAGCCGGGGGCGACGACCGCATCGACGCGCTGGTCAAGGCCACCCAGCCGCTCCTCGACAGCCTCGCCTTCCCCGCCGGCTGAGCAGGCAGGGTCGGGATCGGGCTCAGCGCGCGAGGGGGGTTCCCCAGGCGCCGGCGTAGGCGATGTCGGTCAGGGGCTTGCGGTCGCGGGGGGCGGTCTCGCGCTCGGCTGCCCAGGCGGGCAGCGACTCGGGGTCGCCGTGACGACCGACCGCGAGCACGACGACCGCGCGGTACTGCGGGGGTACGCCGAACTCCTCGGCGATCTGCCCGGCGTCGAAGCCGCCCATCTGGTGCACGTGCAGGCCGCGCGCGGACGCCTCGACGGTGAGCTGCGCGACGGCCAGCCCGAGCTCGTACGGCGCGATCTCGCGGGCCGAGCCGTCCTCGTGCTCGACCTCGACGATCGCGGCGATCAGGACCGGCGCGGGCGAGGCCCACACCTGGTTGAACTCGGCGAGCGCGTCGACGAGGCCCTTGTGCGTCGCGTCGGCGCCGTCGACACCCGCAGCGCCGACGAGGAAGCGCCAGGGCTGGTAGTTGTTCGCGCTCGGCGCCCAGCGGGCCGCCTCGAGGAGCGCCGTGACGTCGCTGTCACTGACCGGAGTGCGGTCGAACGCACGCGGCGACCAGCGCTCGGCCAGCAGCGGGTGGAGCTCGACGGCGGTGTCGGCGGTGCGGGTCGTGGTGGTCACGGGGGCTCCTCGCTCAGGTAGTTGCCTGTTCAACAATTGTCCACGCGAGGAATTCCCCTCCGCCGTGATGTCTGGCCGGTGACGGCGCTCACACGACAGCGCGTGCGACGGCGTGTCCTGCGCGGCTCGGGGCACCGGACACGCCACGCTGGACCCGTCGAACGGCAGCCCTCGTGGCTGCGGGGAAGCGGTCGGCGCAGGTGGCCCGCACGGGTCTGCCTGCTGCCGCATGCCGTCCCAGGAGTTCCCGTGCCCCTCGACACCCGAGCCCTCCTCGCGCTGAGCGACCTCGCGGCACGCCGACGCGCCGAGCGCCCCACGACCCCGACGGTCCGCGCCCGTCGTCGCGTCGCTGCGCTCGCTGCCGCGTCGGTCGGCGCCGGCCTCGTGTGCGGCCTCGTCCTGCCGGTCGACGCCGCCACCGGGGCGACGGCGGCACCTGTGTCGCAGCGCACCGTCGTGCTGGCCGCGCCGGCGGCACTGCTCACCAGCTCGCCGTCGCCGTTCTCCGCGGCCCGCCGTCCGAGCACGACGACGCCGAGGGCCGCCGCGACGTCCGCCACCACGCGCACCGCCAAGCCCGTCACGGTCGCGCGGCCCGCGACCGTGACGACCAAGCCCTGGGTCGTGTCGCGCCCGGCCCCCGCGCCGCTGGCCGATCCGCTGCCCGCCCGGGCGGGGTCGGTCGTGGCGCTGAGCCGGGTCGCGCCGATCGCCGTGACGGGCGCGGGCGCACCGGCGTACGTGCCGACCCGGCCGTTGCCGGCGCACAGCGGCTCGGGTCGTCGGATCGTCTACTCCGAGCGCGCGGCGCACCTGTGGGTGGTCGGTGCCGACGGCGCCGTGGTCCGCGACTACCCCGTGACCGGTCGCGTCGGTCGCCCGAAGCCGGGCGTCTACCACGTCTACTCGAAGTCGACCGTGGCGATCAACCCGGGCGAGAAGCTCCGGTTCGAGTACATGGTGCGCTTCGCCGTGGGGATCACCGGCGCCCGGATCGGCTTCCACACCATCCCGCGCTACTACGACGGCGTCCCGATCCAGAAGGAGAGCCAGCTCGGGAAGGCGATCGGCGCGGGCGGCTGCGTGCGGCAGTCCCGGGCCGACGCCGTGTGGCTCTACGGCTGGTCCCGCGTCGGCGACACGGTGGTCGTGCGCCTCTGAGCCGTACACTCGGGGTCGGCGCCGCCGCGGCGCCCTCCCCGACGTCCGGAGGACAGCGACCGTGACCCGTGCCGGCACCCTGCGTCGTGCGGCCCGCCTGCCGCTCGTCCTCGCGGCGTCCGTCGCGCTCGTCGCGTCGCTGGCTGCGGCACCCGCGACCGCTGTGCCGCCGTCGCCCACGCCGACCCCGGGTGCACCCTCGCCGCGGCCGCCGGTGCCGGTCCCGCCGCTGCCCGCCTCCCGCTTCGGCGTCACGATCACCCCGCGCGACGGCGCTGTCGTGGGCGTCGCCTACCCGATCACCGCGAAGTTCAGCGCACCCGTCACGAACCGCGCGCTCGCCGAGCACAACATGCACGTCTACGTGAACGGCACGCGCTCGTCGGGTGCGTGGTACTGGAAGACGAGCACCGTCGCGCTCTTCCGCACCATGAGCTTCTGGCCCGGGCACGCCACCCTGCAGGTGCGCCTCACCCTCGCCGGAGTCGAGCTCGGCCACACCGCCAAGGTGCGCTACGTCGGATCCTCGGCCACCACGCGCAACCACACGATCCGCACGCCGCGTGCCCTCGTGGCGAAGGTCAACGGCGTCACGGACCGGTTCGTCGTGCGCATCGACGGCGTCACCGTCAAGAACTTCGCGACGTCGCTCGGCAAGCCCGGCTTCGAGACGCGCTCGGGCATCAAGGCCGTCATGGAGAAGTACGCCCTGCGCCACATGACGAGCATCGCGGCCGGCATCACGAACCCGCACGACCAGTACGACCTGCAGGTCCCGTGGGCCGTGCGCATCACGCCCACCGGCGAGTTCGTCCACGGTGCGCCGTGGGCGCTCGCGCGGCTCGGGCGCTACAACGGGTCGCACGGCTGCACGAACCTCGACGTCGCCGACTCGCACTGGTTCTATAGCCAGGTGATCCCGGGCGACCCGGTCGTCACCACCGGTACGCCGCGGTCGATGGAGTACTGGAACGGCCTCGGCGCGCCGTACAACATCCCCTGGGCGGTCTGGCTGTCGCACTCCGCCCTCAAGGGCAGGGCCTAGCAGCAGAGGTCGTTGCGGGGAGCGGCGCTACGCCGTGTCCCTCGGGACGCGCACGAGCAGGGCTCCGCGGCGCACGCGTGCCTGGATCGTGCGTCCCGGCTCCAGCACGTCGCCGTCGACCTGCCGCGGCGCGGTCTCCCTCGCCACGATCCACGCCGACGACCCCTGCAGGTGGTAGCGCGAGTCGTCGGTCTTCGATCGGCGCAGCGCGAGGCGTGCGCCGGTGCGGGCCCAGTCGATCAGGTTCGACAGGGGCAGCACCACGACGTGCAGGAGCCCGTCAGACACCTCCGCCTCCGGGACGGCGTCGAGCCCGGCGACGAGCCCGCCGACGTTCGCGACGAGCACGCTGCGCGCGGAGAACCAGCGAGGCCGGCCGCCGTCGACCGCGACGCCGACGCGCATCTCCTTCTGGCGCAAGGCCTTCACGGAGTTCAGGGCATAGGCCGTCGGACCGATCACGCTCTTGAGCCCCTCCGACGCGTCGATGAGCAGGGCGTCGAGGCCGATGCCGGCGATCACCGTGCACGTCGTGACCTGCCCGCCGAGGCCGACCTCGATGACGTCGATCCGGCGCGCGGCCCCGCCGAACGCGACAGCGCCTGCGTCGTCGAGATCGAGCGGGATCCCGAGGTTGCGCGCGAGCAGGTTGCCGGTGCCGGCGGGCAGGATGCCGAGCGCGGTGGAGGTGCCGGCGAGACCGTCGGCCACCGCGCGGACGGTGCCGTCGCCGCCCCACGCGAGGACGACGTCGGCGCCGGACGCGACGGCGGCGCGCGCCTGCTCCGTGCCGGGGGAGTCGGCCGTGGTCGTGACGACCTGCGGTGTCGACTGCCCCGCGTCGTGAGCCCACCGCGCGAGCCGCTCCACGGCAGCCTCGCGACCGCCGGACTTCTGCGGGTGGACGACGGCCACGACGTCGGCCGTCACTGCGGCAGCCCGAACGTGAGGTTGCCCTGGTCGTCGTCCTGGTGGACGGTCACGGTGCTGCTCACACCGTCGTCGGTCGTGGCAGTGCAGGTGAACGTCGTCCCGGCCGCGATGTCGATCGAGCCCGGGCAGGAGACCGCGCTGTGCAGTCCGGACGAGGAGCTGATCTGGGCGGCGATCTCGCGCTCGACGGCGCCCATGTCGAGCTTGTTGCGCGACGCCAGCGACAGCGCGACGGCGACGGCGATCGCGACCACACCGAGGAACAGCAGCACGGTTCCGGCCACCAGCCACGGCGTCCGGCTGCGTCGGCGCGACGACGCGACGTCGTGCGCCGGGTCGTCGTGGGGATCGGGCACGACGGGAGACCACGTCGTCGGCGAGGGGGTGGCCGGGACAGGCGCAGGTGCCGCCGCCCGCGTCTCGTCGGTCCACGTGACGCCGGTCCACCAGCGCAGACCGCTGCCGCCGGCGGGGTCGGGATACCAGCCCTCGGCGGGGGCGCTGGGTTCGGTCACAGGTCGAAACTAGCGCGCGCCGACGGGGCGCGGACGCGCCCTGTCGATGCCGCGCCGCCTACGCCGTCAGGAGACGGTGGTCCGCCGCAGCACGCTCGCAGTCGCGGATCGTGTGGAAGCCCGACTCGAAACCGCAGTCGTGGCACACGACGATCGACGCGCTGCCGAGGTGCACGACCTCGACGCTGTGCGGGTGGCAGCACGACGTCGCGTGCGCGTGGTCGCGCCGGTGGACCGCGGCGAGCATCGCTCGCACGATCGGCTCCGCTGTCGTCGTCGTCATAACACCCGTATCGGATCGTGGGGACCACTACCTGAGCCGAACTGCGACAGGCGAACGGACGAACTCGCGATGGCCGTACGTCCGGCCCGTCGCCGCCGCCCCGGTACGGTCGCCGCATGAGCCCTGTGTCGCGCCGCCGCGCCTCGCGCGGGCCCAGGCGTGGCGGCCCGCCCGGCGGTGCCGACGCGGACGCCGCTCGCCTGCGCGGACTGCCTCCCCTCGACGTCCTGACGCGGGAGCTGGCGCGGGTGGAGGAGGCCGACGACGCGTTCCTCGCGGAGGGTCTCGCCGGCTACGTCGTCGGGCTGCTCGACGTGCGCGGCCCCGAGGGAGGGCCGTCGTTCGAGGCGTTCTGCCGCGAGGCCGTCGGCGACGCCCGAGCGGCGACGTCGGCGCCAGGGCTCGCCGCCGCGACCGTGCTCGCCGAGCTCGGCCACCCCTCCGCGCGGGCCGCCGCCGCGGGGCTCGTCGCGACGGCGGACCCGGCACTTCGGGCCGAGATGCCCAGGTGGTGCGCGCACGTCGGACGCGTGCACGTCGTCGAGGCCGGTTCGCTGCGCACGCGCGACGGCCGCGAGACCGTGCTGCATGTGATGCTCGACTACGACGACCCCGCGGCCGGCTCGCGGCACCTGGTGTCGGTGGCCGTGGAGCGTGACGAGCAGCGGGTGCACCTGCTCGACGTGCGGGCACGAGGTCCTCAGGACTCGCTCGCGCCGATCGCGGAGCAGTACTCCGTGTCCCCGACCGCACGGTGGCAGTGGCGTGCGACCGACGAGCTCGACGAGCTCGTCGGCGACGCCGTGCGCACGACCTGGACCCGCGCGGTCACCGACTGGCCCGTGCAGGACGTCGAGGGAAAGCCCACGCCCGCCTGGGCTTTCGGCGTATGCCGGCTGGAGCGGCTGTCGGGTGCGTCGATGCGCCCGAAGGTCTGAGGGTCAGCCGCGCAGCGCGGCGGAGAACATCCGGTCGATGCGCTCCCACGCGTCGGCGGCCGCCGTGTCGACGAAGCCGGCGTTCATCGGCCTCGCGAGCGGCTTCATCCACCCGGGCGCCTCGGAGTGGTTGAGGAAGGAGTGACCTGCCTCCGGGTACTCCTTCACGTCGTGCTCGACCCCGGCGGTCTCGAGCGCCGTCTCGAGCCTCGCGGCGGCGCCCTTGAGCGTCCCGTCGCGACCGCCGTAGGACGCCACGATCGGGCACGCGCCGGCGGCGGCGGCGTCGAGGCGCTTGGGCAGCCGGCCGTAGTTCACCGAGCTGGCGTCGAAGCCGCGGTTGGCCATGAGGATCGCGAAGGCACCACCGAGGCAGAAGCCGGCGATGCCGGTGCGGCCGTTCGAGTCGTCGCGGCCGGTGAGCCACGCGCGGGCCGCGGCGATCTCGGTGAACGGCCGGCCCTGACCCTGGCCGAGCGCGCGCGTCACGGTCACCAGGCAGCGCACGGTGGCGCCGTAGGACAGCAGGTCCGGGGCGACCGCGTGGTAGCCGCGCTCGGCGAACTGGTCGGCGATGGCGCGGATGTCGGTCGTGAGCCCGAAGGCCTCGTGGACGACGACGACCCCGGGCGCGGGGCCGTCCACCCCGCGGGCCGGTGAGAAGTGGGCCGGCAGGAGCCCTGTGCCGGGCACGTCGATCGTGATGTCGGGCATGTCGCTCCTCGGCGTGATCCGTCGGTGACGGAGGGTGTTCGCGTGCTGAGGCTACGGAGACTCTAGGGCCGGCGCAGATCGACAGGCGTACCCGTTCGGGCTAGCGTCAGCAGTGCCTTGTGGGGAAGCAGGGCGTCACGACCGGACCGCCGAGTCCCGTCCACGGCCGTGACCCAGGAGCACCTGGACGGGAGTGGGGGAACCACACTCGGTCGCCGACCCTGCGTCGACGGCCTCGGGGTGAAGTCGCGAACAGCGGCAGGCCGACCTCCGGCCCAACCCGACAGCTCACCTCGCAGGCGGCGGAGGATCCACGTCCATGGCGTCTGTCATGCCTGTGCGCTCGTTGGTGAGCCTGGCCGCACTGAGCACCGTCCTCGCGACGGCTCTGCTCGTGCCGGTCGCGGCCGTGGCGGCCACCGCCCCCGTCTCGGGAGCCGACGCGACCGCGCCGGCTCCTCGGCCCGCTCCCGTCGCCGCTCCCACCCCGACCGCGGGCGCCACCGCCACGACCTCGCTCCCCACGCTCAAGGCCGGCTCCAGCGGCACCTACGTCACGAGGGTGCAGCGCATCCTGGCCATCCGGCAGTCCGGCACCTACGACTCGGCCACGGTCGCGGCGGTGAAGCGACTGCAGACCTGGAAGAAGATCGCGCCCGTCACCGGTGTGGTCAGCGGCCTCACCTGGGCGGCGCTCGCCGACCCGACGCTCTCCGCGGCCAACAAGGCGTCGAAGACCACGCGCGCCACCCTGCCGTTCCTCACCTGGGCCGTCTCCGTGCACGGTCGTGGGGTCGCCTACCGCGAGTCGCACCTGTCGTGCACGGTCGTCTCGGCCAACGGCTCCTGGCGTGGCAAGTGGCAGATGACCACGTCCCTCTGGAAGTCCTACGGCGGCCTCACCTACGCGGCCACGCCGGAGAAGGCCTCGTGCCTCGCGCAGGACAAGGTCGCCTACCGCGTCTGGATCGCCTCGTGGTGGGGGCCCTGGGGCGGCTGAGCCACCCGAGCGGCCGTCGCTGCGTCAGCCCGACGTGCCCGCGCGGCGCACGAACACCAGGTCCGCCACCTCGTGGCCCTTCTCGATGCCGGTGCGCTCGAACTTCGTCATCGGCCGCTCGAGCCGCGGCGCGTAGCCGTCGTAGGCGTTGACGAGCAGCGGCTCGCCGGTGAGCACCTCGAGCATCGCCTCGGCGTAGGGTGCCCAGTCCGTCGCGCAGTGGAGCACGCCACCCGGCACGAGCCGCGATGCCATGAGCGACACCAGGTCCGGGCGCACGATGCGCCGCTTGTGGTGCCGCGCCTTGGGCCACGGGTCCGGGAAGAAGATGCGGATCGCCGCGAGCGACCGCTCGGGGATGCGCTCGCGCAGCAGCTCGACGGCGTCGTCGTGCACGACGCGCACGTGGTCGAGGCCGTGCTCGTCGATCTCCTGCAGCAGCCGCGCGACCCCGGGCGTGTGCACGTCGACCGCCAGGATCCCGGTCGTGTCGTCGTCGAGCGCCATCTCGAGCGTCGCGTGCCCGAGGCCGAAGCCGATCTCGAGCGCGACGGGCCGGCCGCCGAACAACGCCTCGAGGTCGAGCGGCCCGTCGGGGACGCCGTAGCGCGGGAGCAGCGTGGCGACGGCCTCGATCCTCGCGTCGCTCATGCGCCCGCGTCGGGGGTGGAACGTCCGGATGTCCTGCATGACGCGTCGAGCCTACGGCCGCCCGGTGCGGTGATCGGGTTCGATGCGCGCGAACCGGTTGTGGCGGCCCGGCGCCGCTGACATGGTGCCGAGGAACCGACCCGGACGAGGGGGACCCATGGCGACGAAGGACACGACCCAGGATGACGGCGCGTCGAGGATCGAGGCCGCGCTGCGCCGGCGCATCGAGGCGGGCGACATCGTCGATGGGGCGCGCTGCTACTACCTGCCGGGACAGCTGATCCTGTCCGACCACGCGGCCCGGCTGCTGGAGGGCGAGCTTCGCGAGCTGCAGGCCGAGCACGACCGCGGCGACGAGCGCGGCCACGGGTTCCTCAGCGGGCTGCGCCTGCAGCTGTGGCGGGTCGCCGCGCAGTCCGAGGACCTCGTCACGGTCGCCGCGCGGCTCACGGCTCGTGCGCTCGCGCTCGTCGACGAGCGAGGCCGGGACGCCGACGACGCGAGCGACGAGCCGGTCATCGTGTCCCTCAACCACGTCGTCCTGGCGCAGCCGCACCCGAAGGGCACGGCCCTCGAGCCGCCGCACTCCACGGGCGCGCGCCGCATGCTGGAGCCGGCCTCCGACGGTGCCGACCCCGACATCGCGATCCTCGACACCGGCGTCCCGTCGCCGAAGGAGCTCTCGTCCTGGCACCCGGAGCTCGAGGACGCGGTGCGTCGCGACCCCGCGAACCCGCGCTTCCCCGACGACGTCGACACGTTGTACGAGAACGGGAACGCGCCGTCGCTGTGCGCGCTCGCCGGCCACGGGACCTTCATCGCCGGGCTCGTGCGGCTCGTCGCGCCCGACGTGGTGATCAGCCCGTACGCGGTGCTCGACCCGGACGGCATCGGCAACGACATCGACGTGGCGCGCGCCCTGCTGCATGTGGCGTCGCGACCGATGTCGGTGCCCGTCGTGTCGATGTCGCTGGGGGCCTACACCTACGACGACGCACCGCCGCCGGCGCTGCAGCACGTCGTCGACCGCCTGCCGCGCACGACGGTCGTCGTGGCGTCGGCCGGCAACGACGGGGTCTCGCGGCCGTTCTACCCCGCGGCGCTCGGGCGCGTCGTCGGCGTCGCGGCCTTCGACGACCTCGGCGGCGTGGTGCGCCCTGCACTGTGGAGCAACTTCGGGCCGTGGGTCGACGTCTGCGCACCCGGCGTCGGGCTGCTGAGCACCTACGTCGCCGGCACGTACGAGACGGCGCCCGGCGTCGTCGAGGCGTTCGACGTACCCGCACCGTCGGCCCGCTGGAGCGGTACGTCGTTCGCCTCACCGCTCGTCGCGGCCGAGATCGCCCGACGGGTGCGGGAGGACGCCGACACCGGCGCAGGGACACTGCCGTCGGGACCGCTCACCGCCGACCAGGCGTGGCGCGACCTGCAGGCCGAGCTCGAGCGGGTGGACGCCGACCGCGCGGTCGGCCTCGAGTACTGGCCGCCGGTCGACCCGCGGACCCCGCGCCTGCCCTGACCCGGGTCAGGACCCGACGCACACGAACGCCGCCGCGGTCGCGACGGCGAGCGGGTCGTCAGGGTCGGCCGCGGCACGCGCGGCGGCGAGCGCCTCGGCCGCCGAGCCCGACCGGGCCAGCACCGAGTGGAAGCGGACCATCAGCTCGGCGGTCGCGGCGTCCGGCACGGCCGTGGTCGCCGCGACCACGCTCGACGCGCCGGCGCCGAGCAGGGTCCAGGCCAGGCCGAGCATCTCCTCGCCCGGCAGGCTGCGGCCCTCGCCCGAGTGGCACGAGGGCAGCACGACCGTGCGCGGCACGCGGTCGAGCCGCTCGAGGTCGTAGCCCATGAGCGGACCGTCGACGAGCTCGAGGCTGGAGAACAGCGGGTTGTCCCCCCGGAGCGACCCGTGCACGGCCAGGTGCGCGACGTCGGTCGTCGCCATCGCGGCAGTGACGGCGTCGACCGTGGCGTCCGCACCGGAGATCGGCGTAGCACCGCGGTGCAGCGACACGACCTGAGCCACCTCGCCCACCGCATGGTCGAGCGCGGGACCGGCCACCGCGACGACACGCGGCGCCCGCGGTCGCGGCCGGGCCTGCGCGCGGTGCCAGACGGTGGCGGACGGAGTCACCACGACGACCCGGTCGGCGAGAGACGGCAGCGAGGACCACGGCACCCGCCAGAGCGGCCCGGTCGGTGACACGACGACGTCACCGCTCCCGAGCGCGCGACCCAGCGGCGCCGCGACGAGCCGGTCGAGGTCGCTCAGCGCCCCGACGAAGCCGGCCGTCCCGGCGCCGCCGAAGCCGGCGGCCAGCCGGCGTAGCAGGAACTCGGCGCGGTCGACGGCACGACGCGTCTGCGCGAGGGACGCGAGCGGCACGAGGCGCGTCCGGCGGCCGTCGACGACCACCGCCACGATGTCGGTCCCGTCGATCACGAGCTCGACGAGCGTCGTGGCGCCCAGCGCTCCACGCAGCGCGTGCGCGTCGACGGGGGGAGCGCCGCCGGCGCCGGACGCCTGCCGGGTGAGCCGCACGACCCGCTGCTCGATCCGGGTGAGGTCGCGCGCGGCGCCGGTGCCGGGCCGGCCCGCGAGCGCGGCCTCGTCCTGCGACCGCGACAGCATCCGGAGCCGGCCGAGGGCGGCCGCGAGCTCGGGGTCGTCCGGGGGCAGCGCAGGCGGGAAGCGCAGGCTCGCGGCGCGGCCGCGCTCCGCCCAGTCCAGGACGCCCGAGGCGGTGCCGTCCGACACCCTCGTCCGGAGCCCCTCCGCGACGATCCCGACGGCCTGGTGCGCCGTCGTCGCGCGCAGCTCGCTCGCGCCCACGAGGGCGCGCTGACGGTCGAGCAGCTCCCACCCGGAGCGCAGGTGCCGGGCCGCGCCGGCGCGGTCACCGTCGAGCCGCCGCGCCAGCGCCTGCAGATGGTGCGACCGGCTCCGCACCTCGAGGGGGTCGTCTCGGCGGGCGGGGGGAGCGGTGACGGCCTCGGCCGCGAGCCCCGCGCGTCCGGACCGCAGGGCCGCGGTCGCGACGGCGATCCGCAGGTCGAGCGCGAGCGTGCGCCAGCCGCGGTGCTCCAGCGCCGCGGCGGTCCGCAGGTGGCTGCGGCGGGCGACGCCGTCGCGCTCGAGCTGTGCGGTGACACGCACGTGGTCCGCGAGCACGAGCCACGACTGCCTGCCCTGCGCGCGGAACATCGCGCCCGCGACGCCGGCGCAGGTCTCTGCCTCGTCGAGCCGCCCGCCGCGCAGGAGCGCCTGCGCCAGGCCGAGCTGCGCCTCGGCCGCCATCGTGTCCCAGCCCGTCCGCTGCGCGTCGAGCCACCCGACGGCGCGTGCCGCCGTCGCCGCCGCCTCCTGGGCGAGGCCCGCGCGCAGCAGGATGTCGGCGCGGTCGAGCCACGCGATCGGGTCGTCGTCGGGCAGCGTCTCGCCGATCTCGTCCCACAGCCGCAGCGCCTCGGGGATGCGTCCGGACATCCCCAGCATCCAGGCCAGATCGGAGGCCGACTGCGCCTCGAACAACGGGAGCCCGAGCTCGGCGTTGAGCTCGACGGCGCGTCTCTGGTCCTCGATCGCGCGGTCGAGCTCACCTCGGTAGGCGAGGAGCGCCGCCCGGTTGTGATGGAGCTTCGCCAGCATCACGCGGTCGTCGTGGCGCTCGAGGAGCACCTGCGCGGCGGAGTAGGCCTCGATCGCCTCGTCTGTGCGGCCCATGGTCTGCAGGACGAGCGCGCGCTGCGCGGCGCCCTTGCCCGCGTCGGACTCGTCGAGGTCGGGGAGCGCGCGGTCGGCCGCTCGCAGCGCGTCCGCGAGCCGGCCGCGGCAGAGGAGAACGTAGGCCATCGACAACCGTGCCAGCGCGATCCGTTGCGATGAGCGGGATCCGCGAGCGGCGACGACGGAGAGCCGGATGCGCGCCTCGGCGGCGTGCAGGTCGGGCACCTCGACGAGCGCGAGCGCCGCCACCCGGTGCGCCGACGACGCGATCGAGAGCTGCTCGCGCGAGGCGTGCTGGGCAGGGACGGCCGCGAGGATGCGGTCGGCCTCGGCGAGCGCGGCGACGGGGTCGGCGCCGACGAGGTCGAACGCGATCGCGGCCTGCGCCTCGAGCGTCGCCGTCGTGCCCGCCGCCGTCCCCGTCATCCCGCGATCGTTCCACGCGGGCACGCGGAGCGTGACGGCTAGAGCGACACCCAGGTGGTGACGATCCGCGCACCGGAGGCGTCGAGGACGGACAGTCGCGCGGGTCCGGCCGCGAGACCCTCGACGTCGAACTGGCCGTCGTCGAGCGGCACCGTGATCCGGGTCCGGCCGCGCTCGACGACCAGGTCGCCGTCGGCGCCCGTGACGAACCCGCGCATGCGGCGCATGCCGGTGACGGCGTCGGACTCGACGTCGACCTCGATGCTCGCGCCGTCGCTGGTGAAGGTCAGCATCCGCAGGGTGCCGACGCTGTCGCGCGTCGCGACGGCGGGCTCGTCGCGCCACGAGTCGGCCACGAGAGTCGCGATCCGCACGTCGAGGTCACGCAGCTCCCACGCGGCCCTGGCCGCGGCCGTCACGTGCGCGGGCACGGCGTCGTGCTGTGCCGCGAGGTCGCGCAACCGTGCCTCGAGCTCGTCGTCGGTGGTCATCGGCGCCATGTCCTCACCCCAGGTCCAGTGCGATGTCGGCGTCGACCGCGAGCGTGCGCAGGGTGGCGAGGCACCGGGCGCGGGTCGGGCCGATGCTGCCGACGGGCATGTCGAGAGCCGCCGCGATGTCGGCGTACGACGGCGGGGGCGTGGCGATCATGACCCGCAGGAGGCGCCGGCAGCCGTCGGACAGCCGCTCGAACAGTGCCCACAGCGCGATGTCGCGCTCGCCACGCAGCAGCTCGTGGTCCACCGGCGGTCGTGGGTCGGGCACCGTGGCCATGATCTCGATGACCTCGAGCGCCGGCTCGCGCGACGTGCGTCGCAGCGTGTGCAGGCACTCGCGCCGGGCCGTCGTGGCCAGCCAGCTGCCGAGCCGCTGCGGCTCCTCGATCCGGTCGAGATGGTCGAGCAGGCGCAGCCAGGTGGTCTGGACCACGTCGGCGGCGTCCTCGTCGGACAGGCGGAACGAGCGCGCCACGGACCACACGAGGGCGTTGAAGCGGTCGACGAGCGCGTCCCAGGACGCGCGGTCGCCCGCGGCCGCGGCCGCGAGCCGCGCGCCGAGGTCGTCGTCGATGGTTCCTGCCGTCTCCACGCGTCCTCCCACGACGATTCTGTCGGCCGCGGGGAGCAGGTGCCAGCGGCTTGGGCGGACCGTCGTCGTGGAGCGGGCGCAGGAGCGCCCTGCGGTCAGGACTTCCACTGCCGTGGGATCGCGCCGTGGCGGACCACCGGGCCGAGGCGCGGGTGCGACGTCGGGTCGGCCTGCACAACAGGCCCGAAGCGCGAGTGCACGGCCGTCGTCGTCGTCGCCTCCGTCGATGTCCCGGAGTGCGTCTGGCCGGGCGGCACCGGCGGCGAGACGAGCGCCGCCACGCCGAGGCCGACGGCCGCCAGAGCGGCAGCCGCGAGGACGACCACCCGCCGGTGCTCGGGTCCCGGGGTGACGCCCTGCGTCACGGAGATGTGGTCCCAGCCGTCGGGCGACACCTGGAGCCCGCCGCCGGCGCGATGCGTCAACGTGGTGGTCGTCGTGCTGGTCATGGTTCCTCCTGGGTCCGGGGGGAGTGAGCGGCGAGCGTCGTCCGTGGCCCGGCTCCGGGGCACGGGACCCGGGCCACGGACGACGTGGTCGCCCCCGGCGCCCGCCCCACCCCCGTGCGGGCCGGCGCTCCGACCTCAACAGGAGCCGCGGACCGCCCGCCTGATACGTCGCGGCGGGAGGAAGTTCCCGGGACACGTGATGTCGGACCGTCTCGGCTCCGCTGATAAGGTCGCTGCACTCCTGGCCCCCGTAGCTCAGGGGATAGAGCGGTGCCCTCCGGAGGCATGCGCGCAGGTTCGAATCCTGCCGGGGGCACCACCCACTCGGGGCCCGCGGTCGTCCAGCAGCCGATACGGCCTCGAGGCGCTGCGACCTGCGCCGATAGGCTCGGCCCATGACGCCCGATCAGCTCGCCGCTGCGATCCGTCACGCTGTCGTGACCGCGATCGCCGAGGGCGACCTCGCCCTCGAGCCCGCCCTGGTCCCGGACGAGATCACCGTCGAGCGGCCGCGCAACCCCGAGCACGGCGACTACGCCACCAACGTGGCCCTCCAGCTCGCGAAGCCGGCCGGCACCAACCCGCGGGTGGTGGCCGAGCTCGTCGCCGTACGGCTGCGCGACGTGGCCGGGATCGCGGAGGTCGACATCGCCGGCCCCGGCTTCCTCAACATCACCCTCGACGCCGCGACGCTCGGCGAGCTGGCGCGGTCGGTCGTCGTCGCCGGCGAGACCTACGGCCGGATCGACCGCTACGCGGGGCAGAAGTACAACGTCGAGTTCATCTCGGCCAACCCGACGGGCCCGCTGCACCTCGGCCACACCCGGTGGGCCGCCGTCGGCGACGCGATCGCGCGGGTGCTCGAGGCCGCCGGGGCGGAGGTCGCGCGCGAGTTCTACATCAACGACCGCGGCGTGCAGATGGACAAGTTCGGCATGTCGCTCGAGGCACGGGCGCTCGGCGCCGAGCCGCCCGCGGGCGGCTACCAGGGCGGCTACGTCGACGAGCTCGCGCAGCAGATCGTGGCCGCCGACCCGTCGATCCTCGACCTCGTGGGCGACGCGCGGTGGGAGGCGTTCCGCGAGGCCGGCTACGCCCTGCAGCTGCAGCAGCAGAAGGACGTGCTCGACCACTTCAACACCCACTTCGACGTCTGGTACTCCGAGCGCACGCTGCACTCGAGCGGTGCTGTCGAGCGCGGCTTCGCGAAGCTGCGCGAGCAGGGCCACATGTTCACCGCCGACGGCGCCGTCTGGTTGCGCACGAGCGACTTCGACGACGACAAGGACCGCGTGCTCGTCAAGGCCGACGGTGAGCTCACCTACTTCGCGAGCGACACCGCCTACTACCTCGACAAGCGCAGCCGCGGCTTCGACGTCAACATCTACCTGCTCGGTGCCGACCACCACGGCTACGTCAACCGGCTGCGCGCCGTCGCGGCCTGCGCCGGCGACGACCCCGACGCCAACATCGAGGTGCTCATCGGGCAGCTGGTGAAGATGGTCAAGGGCGGCGAGGAGGTCCGGCTGTCGAAGCGCGCCGGCAACATGATCACGCTCGAGGACCTCGTCGACGAGGTCGGCGTCGACGCGGCGCGCTACTCGCTGATCCGCTACCCCGTCGACAGCCCGCTGGTCCTCGACCTCGACCTGCTCGTGTCGCGGAGCAACGACAACCCGGTCTTCTACGTCCAGTACGCCCACGCGCGCATCTCCTCGGTGCTGCGGGGTGCGGCCGACCTCGCGATCGACTGGCGCTCTGCGGACGTCGACCTGTCCCTGCTCACGCACGAGCGGGAGACCGCGCTGCTCGGCCTCATCGGCGAGCTGCCGCGCGTCGTCGCCACGGCGTCGGAGCTGCGCGAGCCGCACCGCGTCGCGCGCTACCTGGAGGAGCTGGCGAACGGCTACCACAAGTTCTACGACGTCTGCCGGGTGCTCCCCATGGCCGATGCCGAGCTCGAGCCGATCACCGTGTCGCGGCTGTGGCTGTGCGCCGCGGCGCGGCAGACCCTCGCGAACGGCCTCGCCATGCTCGGCGTGACCGCGCCCGAGCGGATGTAGCGGCATGCGCGCCCACCCCGCCGGACCCCGTCACGGCGAGATCCTCGCTCCCGCGGGAGCGCCCCCGCTCCCGGCCGACGCCGAGGCGATGCACGCCCTGTCCGCGGGTGTCTGGCCGAGCGGGGCCTCGCGCTCCGATGACGGCGGTCTCGCGGCCCGGGCCGTGAGCATCGCCGGCATCGACGTGCGCGACCTCGCTGCCGAGTTCGGCACCCCGCTGTTCGTCCTCGACGAGGCAGACTTCCGCGCCCGTGCCGCGTCGTTCCGCTCGGCCTACGACGACGCCGAGGTTCCCGCCGACGTGTTCTACGCCGGCAAGGCGTTCCTCTCCGCGACGGTCGCCCGATGGGTGGCGGAGGAGGGGCTCAACCTCGACGTCTGCTCGGGCGGCGAGCTGCTCACCGCCGTGCGCGCGGGGTTCCCCACCGACCGGATCGCCTTCCACGGCAACAACAAGAGCGTCGCCGAGCTCGAGCTCGCACTGTCGAACGGCGTGGGCCGCTACGTCGTCGACTCGTTCGAGGAGATCGTCCGCCTCGCCGCCGCCGCAGAGCGCGCAGGTGTGGTGGCCGACGTCCTGGTGCGCGTCACCGTCGGCGTCGAGGCGCACACCCACGAGTTCATCGCGACGGCGCACGAGGACCAGAAGTTCGGTCTCTCGCTGGCCGGGGGAGCGGCCGAGGAGGCCGTGCGCCGCGTCGTGAAGCTGCCGTCGCTGCGTCTCGTCGGGCTGCACTCGCACATCGGCTCGCAGATCTTCGACACCGCAGGCTTCGAGGTGTCGGCGCACCGCCTCGTCGGCCTGGCCGCGCGGATCCGCGACGAGCACGGCCTCGAGGTCGACGAGCTCGACCTCGGCGGGGGCATGGGCATCGCCTACCTCGACGGCGAGGACCCGATGCAGCCCTCGGCCATGGCCGACCTGCTGCGCGGGATCGTCGTGCGCGAGTGCACGGCGTACGGCCTCCGGCTGCCGCGTCTCGCGGTCGAGCCCGGTCGCGCGATCGTCGGCCCGTCGATGGTGACGCTCTACGAGGTCGGCACCGTCAAGGAGGTCGACCTCGGGTCCGGCCACGCGCGGCACTACGTCAGCGTCGACGGCGGCATGAGCGACAACATCCGCACCGCTCTCTACGACGCGGAGTACACGGTGCGCCTCGTGTCACGCTTCTCCGACGCCGCGCCGGTCCTCAGCCGCGTGGTGGGCCGGCACTGCGAGAGCGGCGACATCGTGGTGCGCGACTGCTGGCTGCCCGCCGACCTCGCTCCTGGTGACCTGCTCGCGGTGGCCGCGACCGGCGCCTACTGCCGGGCGATGGCCTCCAACTACAACGCGGTCCCGCGCCCGGCGGTCGTGTCGGTCCGCGACGGCAGCGCATCGGTGGTCCTGCGCCGCGAGACGCCCGAGGACCTGCTCGCCCTCGACGCGGGGCTGACGCCCTGACCCACCGACCCCGCACCGCACACCGACCTGCACCGGCCTCACCCCGGATGGCAGGCTAGGCACCGCACGCTTCCCCTGGGAGGGACCCCGATGACCACGCCGGAACCGGCGCACCGCGAGCTGACCGTCGCCCTCCTGGGCGGCGGCACCGTGGGAAGCCAGGTGGCCCGACTCCTGCGCGAGTCCGCCGACGACCTCGCCGCGCGCGCGGGTGCCCCGCTGCGACTCGTGGGCGTGGGCGTCCGCGACACGAGCAAGGAGCGCGAGGGGATCGACTCCGCGCTGCTCACCGACGACCTCGAGGCGCTCGCCACGAGCGGTGCCGACGTCGTCGTCGAGCTCATGGGAGGCATCGAGCCGGCCCGCTCGCTCATCCTTGCCGCGATGGCGGCGGGGTCATCGATCGTCACGGCCAACAAGGCGCTGCTCGCCGAGGACGGTGCGACCCTGCACGCCGCCGCCGAGAAGCACGGCGTGGACCTCTACTACGAGGCCTCCGTCGCGGGTGCCATCCCGCTGCTGCGGCCGCTGCGCGAGAGCCTCGCCGGCGACAAGGTCCGGCGCATCCTCGGCATCGTCAACGGCACCACCAACTTCATCCTCTCCGCGATGGACGAGAACGGCGCGGACTACGCCGACGTCCTGGCCGAGGCTCAGGCGCTCGGCTACGCGGAGGCCGACCCCACGGCCGACGTCGAGGGCTACGACGCCGCCGCGAAGGCCGCGATCCTCGCCGGCCTCGCGTTCCACACCCGGGTCCGGCTCGAGGACGTCTTCCGCGAGGGCATCACGTCGGTGTCGGCGCAGGACGTCGCCGCCGCCCGCGAGATGGGCTTCGTCATCAAGCTCCTCGCCGTCGCCGAGCTCACCGACGACGAGAAGGGCCTCGTGGTCCGGGTGCACCCGGCGATGGTCCCGAGGACGCACCCGCTCGCGGGCGTGCGCGGCGCGTTCAACGCCGTGTTCGTCGAGGCGGAGTCCGCCGGCCAGGTCATGTTCTACGGCCGCGGTGCGGGCGGCGCCCCGACGGCGTCGGCGGTGCTCGGTGACATCGTGGCTGTCGCGCAGCACCGGATCGCCGGATCGCGCGGCCCCGCGGAGTCGACGTACGCCCACCTCGAGGTGCGGCCGGTCGGCGACGCCGTCACGCGCTACTACGTCAACCTCGAGGTGTCCGACCGACCAGGCGTCCTCGCCGCGGTCGCGCAGGCGTTCGCCGACAACGGCGTGAGCATCCAGAACGTGCGGCAGGACGGGCACGGCGACGACGCCGGGCTCGTCGTGAGAACGCACACCGCGCGCGACTCCGACCTCGCCGCCACGATCGAGCGGCTCCGGTCGAGCGACGCGGTGCGACGCGTCGTCGGCGTGATGCGCGTCGAGGGAGAGGGCGAGCGATGAGCCGGCACGTCACCGTGGGCACCCACCAGTGGCACGGCGTGATCGAGGAGTACCGCGACCGCCTGCCGGTCAGCGGCACGACCCCGGTCATCACCCTGCGCGAGGGCGGCACCCCGCTCGTCGCCGCGGGCTACCTCTCCGAGCTCACCGGCTGCGACGTCCATCTCAAGGTCGAGGGCCAGAACCCCACCGGGTCCTTCAAGGACCGCGGCATGACGATGGCGATCTCCAAGGCGGCCGAGGAGGGGGCGAAGGCGGTCATCTGCGCGTCGACCGGCAACACCTCGGCGTCGGCCGCGGCCTACGCCGTCAAGGCCGGGATGGTCTGCGCGGTGCTGGTGCCGCAGGGCAAGATCGCGCTCGGCAAGCTCGCGCAGGCGCTCGTGCACGGGGCGAAGCTGCTCCAGGTCGACGGCAACTTCGACGACTGCCTCACCCTCGCCCGCAAGCTCTCCGAGCACTACCCCGTGTCCCTCGTGAACTCGGTGAACCCGTTCCGCATCGAGGGCCAGAAGACGGCGGCGTTCGAGATCATCGACTTCCTCGGCGACGCCCCCGACGTCCACTGCCTGCCCGTCGGCAACGCCGGCAACATCACGGCCTACTGGAAGGGCTTCACGGAGTACGCCGCCGACGGCGTGTCCTCGAAGCGCCCGCGCGAGTGGGGTTTCCAGGCGGCGGGCTCCGCGCCGATCGTCAACGGGGCGCCCGTCACGCACCCCTCGACCATCGCGACCGCGATCCGGATCGGCAACCCGGCGTCGTGGGACCAGGCGCTCGCCGCGCGCGACGAGTCCGGTGGCCGCATCGACGCGGTGACCGACCGCGCGATCCTCGCGGCCTACAAGCTGCTCGCGTCGAAGGAGGGCGTGTTCGTCGAGCCGGCGTCCGCAGCCTCCGTCGCCGGGCTCCTCCAGGTGCACGCGGCCGGTGGTCTCGACGCCGGACAGCGCGTCGTCTGCACCGTCACGGGCCACGGTCTGAAGGACCCCGACTGGGCCATCGCCGGCGCGCCCAAGCCGGTCAGCGTCCCGGTCGACGCCCACCTGGCCGCGGTCGAGCTGGGTCTGGCTTGATGGCCGCCCCGAGCAGCCGCCCGATGTTCCGGGCCGCGCCCACACGGGTCCGCGTGCCCGCCACGTCGGCGAACCTCGGCCCCGGATTCGACGCCTTCGGGCTGGCCCTCGGTCTCTACGACGACGTCGTGGCGCAGGTCTCCGACGACGCGGGCATCCGGGTCGACGTCCACGGTGAGGGGTCCGACTCCGTGCCGCGCGACCACCGCCACCTCGTCGCGAAGTCGATGCTGCGCGGGTTCGACGCCCTCGGCGGGCGGCCGCGCGGCGTGGACCTGGTGTGCGCCAACAGGATCCCGCACGGCCGGGGTCTCGGGTCCTCGGCCGCGGCCATCGTGTCCGGCCTGCTGCTCGCGCGCGCGCTCGTCGTCGGCGGCGACGAGCGGCTGCCCGACCCCGGGCTGCTCGAGCTGGCGACGGCGCTCGAGGGGCACCCCGACAACGTCGCCGCGTGCCTCTACGGCGGGGTCGTCGTGGCCTGGACCCGCGCGTCGGGCGACGTCGACGTGCTCCGCCTCGCCCCGGCGGCGTCGATCGTGCCCGTGGTCTGCGTGCCGTCGAGCTCGGTGCCGACGAAGAAGGCCCGGGCGATGCTGCCGGAGGTGGTCCCGCACGCGGATGCGGCGTTCAACGCAGCGCACGCCGCGCTGCTCGTGCCCGCGCTCACCACGCGCCCCGACCTCCTGCTCGAGGCCACCGACGACCGGCTGCACCAGCCCTACCGACGTCCGGCCTACCCCCGCACCGCCGACCTCGTGGCGAAGCTGCGGGCGGCGGGGATCGCCGCGACCGTGAGCGGCGCGGGCCCGACCGTCCTCGCACTCACGGACGCCACCACGGCGCCGAGCGTCGCCGGGTTCGCGGGCGCCCGGTTCGTCACGTCGGTCCTCGAGGTCGACCCGGAGGGTGGACGGGTCGTCCCGCTGGAGGGTTGACCCGCACGGGGCGCGCCTGGCGCTCGCCGGTCGGCCGGGGTGTTACGCTGCTCACGCACCTGGGCCCGCACCCCCCGATCTCGGGGGCGTTCGGCGGGGACTCCACCTCCATCCGGAGCCACCTCTCCTGCGCCGCCCCAGGCCGCACCCAGATCCCTCGTTCGTCGCCTCCGGTCCCGGAGCGTCGGGCGGGATCGTCACCGCGCACCCTCGTCCCGAGCGGCGCGCGAGTTCTCCCTTCGTCTCGAAGAAGGTTCACTCGGTGACCGAGACCACCCAGACCGACAGCACCGCCACGCCGCGCAAGTCCGGCGGCCTCTCCTCGATGCTGCTGCCCGAGCTCAAGTCGCTCGCCGGCCAGCTCGGCATCCCTGGCGCCTCGGGCATGCGCAAGGCCGACCTCATCTCCGCGATCAGCACGCGCCAGGTGTCGTCCGCGCCGGAGCGCCCGCGCCGCGAGCGCGCCGAGCGTCCGGCGGGAGCACCCGCCTCGGCCGAGCCTGCCGCGGTGTCGCCGCCCGCCGCCGACGAGCGTCCGGCCCGTGCGAGCGACGAGGGCGGAGGCGCCGAGGAGCGCACCGAGCGCCCCCCGCGCGGCGACCGTCCCCGCCGCGACCGGTCCGACCGTGCCGAGCGCACCGACGCCGGCGAGGGCCAGCGCGAGCCGCGCGGCGACCGCCAGCAGAACGACCGCCAGCAGAACGGCCAGACCCAGAACGGCCAGACCCAGAACGACCGCCAGCAGGGCGACCGCGCGCCGAACGACCGCGGCGACCGCCAGCAGGGCGGCCAGAACCAGAACGACCGCCCGCAGAACGACCGCGGCGACCGCCCCCAGGGTGGTCAGAACCAGGGCGGCCAGAACCAGGGCGGCCAGAACCAGGGCGGCCAGAACCGGGGCGACAGCGGCCCGAACCGGGGCGACTACGACGACGACGGCAGCGGACGCTCGCGCCGTCGACGCCGGGGCCGCGACCGCAACGACCGCTTCGACGGTCCGGGCAACCGGCAGAACCGCGACCGCGGCGACCGCGGACCGCGCGGTCCGCGCGGCTTCGAGGGCGAGGTCGAGGTGAGCGAGGACGACGTCCTGCTCCCCGTCGCCGGGATCCTCGACATCATGGACAGCTACGCGTTCGTGCGCACGAGCGGCTACCTGCCCGGCCACAACGACGTCTACGTCTCCCTGGCCATGGTCAAGCGCTTCGGCCTGCGCAAGGGCGACGCCGTCACCGGCACCGTGCGCCAGCCGCGCGACGGTGAGAAGGCGCAGAAGTTCAACCCCCTCGTCAAGGTCGAGACCGTCAACGGTGCCGACCCCGAGGAGTCGCGCAACCGCATCGAGTTCAGCAAGCTCACGCCGCTCTACCCGCAGGAGCGACTGCGTCTGGAGACGACGCCGGGCAACCTCGTGACGCGCGTCATCGACCTCGTGGCACCCATCGGCAAGGGCCAGCGCGGCCTGATCGTGTCGCCCCCCAAGGCCGGCAAGACGATGGTGCTGCAGGCGATCGCCAACGCGATCGCGGTCAACAACCCCGAGGTCCACCTCATGGTCGTGCTCGTCGACGAGCGCCCCGAAGAGGTCACGGACATGCAGCGCTCGGTCAAGGGCGAGGTCATCGCCTCGACCTTCGACCGGCCCGCCGACGACCACACCACGGTCGCCGAGCTCGCCATCGAGCGGGCCAAGCGCCTGGTGGAGCTCGGGCACGACGTCGTCGTCCTGCTCGACTCGATGACCCGCCTCGGCCGCGCCTACAACCTCTCGGCCCCCGCGAGCGGCCGCATCCTCTCCGGCGGTGTGGACTCCGCGGCGCTCTACCCGCCGAAGAGGTTCTTCGGTGCCGCGCGCAACATCGAGAACGGCGGCTCGCTCACGATCCTGGCCACCGCCCTCGTCGAGACCGGGTCCCGCATGGACGAGGTCATCTTCGAGGAGTTCAAGGGCACCGGGAACATGGAGCTCAAGCTCGACCGCAAGCTCGCGGACAAGCGCATCTTCCCTGCGGTCGACGTCGACGCCTCCGGCACCCGCAAGGAGGAGATCCTCATGGCGCCGGACGAGCTGAAGACGGTCTGGAAGCTGCGCCGGGTGCTCCACGCCCTCGACCAGCAGCAGGCCATCGAGCTCCTCCTCGGCAAGCTGCGCGAGACCAAGAGCAACTTCGAGTTCCTGCTCCAGGTGCAGAAGACGACGCCGCTCTCCGGCGGCGCCGCGACGCCCGACGAGGACTGAGTCCCGGCACCTCTACGCACCGCCCGCGAGGGCCCGCACCCGCACGTCGGGTCCGGGCCCTCGCGTCGTAGCAGGTCCGTGGCGCAGCTGTGGGAGCGCGTCCAACAAAGACGCTCGAGAGGCTCAAGGCGTCACCCGGATGGCCGATGACTACCCCTGAACGGGGAAACGTCATCATCATCTGGAGGATCCATGTCCCGCACGACTCGACGCCGCGCGATCCGCGCAGTCGCTCCGGTGGCAGGTCTGCTGGCCGCCGGTCTTCTTGTCTGGCAAGGCAGCTACGCGGCGTTCAGCGCCACCACGACCAGCCCGAGCAACAGCTGGGCGACCGGCCAGGTCACGCTGAAGAACAACACGAACGCGGGCGCCTATGCGGCGACCGGCGTCGCGGCGTTCTCGCTCACCAATCTCGCGCCGAGCGCCACCGCCGGCGTCAAGTGCATCACCGTCGAGAGCAGCGGCACGCTGGCCGGCGCCGTGAAGTTCTACACGACGGGCGTGACCCCGAGCGTCGTCGGCACCAACCAGGTCTCGTCGAACATCTCGGTGACCGTCACCGAGCAGACCGCCGGCGTGGGGGCCAGCAACATCCTGTCCGACTGCTCCAACTTCACCGGGTCCACCCCGGTGGCGAGCGGCCTGCTCAGCGCGCTGCCGAGCACCTACGCCACCGGCGGCGGCACGTTCGCCCCGACCGGCTCTGCGACGCAGTACGCGGCGTACAAGATCTCGTACGTCTTCAACCCCGGGCCCGCCGTCGCGGACGTCCAGGGCAAGACGGCGAGCGCCACGTTCGTCTGGGAGCTCCAGACCACGTAGTCGCCCGTCCCGTGATCGCGAGCTCGGCCCCGGCCCGGGGGGACCGGGGCCGAGCTCGTCACGTCACCGCACCGGCCGGCTGCGCACGCCCGGCCCACCCTCGCCCCCGAGAGGAGGAACGATGAGCACCAGCGCGCCCGCGGCGTCGGCACCCGACGCCGCGACGACCCGCACCACCAGCGGCCAGGACTACAGCGGTCGCGTGCTGGTCGCCGGGATCCTCGGCCGCACCTGGCTGTGGTTCGTCGCCGCCTGCCTCGTCATCACCCTCCTGCCGATCGTGATCGGATGGCACCCCTACTCCGTGAAGAGCGGCTCGATGGAGCCCCGGATCCACGTCGGTGACGTGCTCCTCGCCGCTCCGGTCGCCAGCACCTCCGAGCTCGTCGGGCACGTCGCCGTCTTCACCGACCCGGAGCGCCCCGACCGCACCAAGGCGCACCGTGTCCTGGCCGTCAACCCGGACGGGACGCTGCAGACCAAGGGCGACGCCAACCCGACCCCTGACTCGGCGGCGGTCCCCGCCTCGGACGTGCAGGGGCTCGCCCGCCTCGTGGTCCGCTACGCCGGACTGCCGCTGATCTGGTCCGAGACCGGTCAGTGGGGCTGGCTCGCGCTGTTCCTCCTCAGCCTCGTCCTGGCGGCCTACGCCGTCTCCCGCGACGACGAGGACGAGCTTGTCGTCGACGACGACGACGAGCCGCCGGCGGGCGACGTCGTCCCGCTGCCGACCCGGTTGTCGGGCAGCGGCACCGCCGCCCAGGCGGCCGCCACGCGGCTGCCGCCCACGCTCTCGCGCCGCGCCTCGCGGCCGCGCCGCGCGATCCCCGCGCTCCGCCGCCTGGCCCCCGCGCCGCAGCGACCCGTGCAGTGGCGTCGCTGGTCCTGGCGGGTGCCCGTCATCTCCGTGCTCGGCCTCGCCCTCGTCCTGCCACCGGCGTCGGCGGCCTTCAGCGCGACCACGTCGAGCCCCGGGAGCTCGTGGGGCGTCGCGAACTGGAACTACGGGACGACGATCACGTCGATGAACCCGTGGCTGTACTGGAAGCTCGACGAGACGACGGGCACGACGGCCGCCGACACGAGCGGGAACGGCCGCACCGGCACCTACAACCCCAACGCCGCGGCATTCACCCGCGGGATCGTCGGCGCGCTGACGTCGGACAGCCCGAACCTCGGCGTCACGCTCAACGGCACGACGTCGTGCATCAACACCACGAGCACCACCACCATGAACGCCCCGACGCAGCTCACCGAGGTCGTGTGGTTCAAGACCACGACCACCAACGGAGGCAAGCTGCTCGGCTTCGAGATGCCGCGCGTCGGTGTCGGAATCCCCGGTTCGGGCGGCACCTACGACCGCCACGTCTACATGGACGGTGCCGGCAAGGTGTGGTTCGGCGTCTACAACGGCGGCTACTTCACGATCAGCTCGCCGACGGCGCTGAACAACGGCGCATGGCACATGGCCGCCGCGACCATGGGTACGGGCGGCATGGAGCTGTGGATCGACGGCGTCCGCGTCGGGACGAACGCCAACACGGCCGGCGAGACCACCACCGGCTGGTTCCGGGCCGGTTGCGGCAACCTCGGTGGCTGGGGTGCGTCGTGGACCGGCGGGAACAGCCCGACGACCAGCACGAGCCCGAGCCAGGACCGCCCGTTCGCCGGGTCGCTCGACGAGATCTCGGTCTGGCAGTCCGTGCTCACCCCGGCCCAGATCCAGCTGCTCTACATGGCCCGCTGACGCCGCGGAATACCGGCGGACGCCGGCTGGTTTGGAAGGCATCCCCTCCGGATGGCAGAATCGGTCCTTGCCCTGGCCCTCCGGTCGGAGCCACCGGTCCGGTTCACGTGCGCACGCCGCACGACCCGGCGCCACGACATGAGGAGCACCATGAAGCCCGGCATCCACCCCGCGTACGGCGAGACCACGGTCCACTGCGCCTGCGGGAGCACCTTCACCACGCGCAGCACCGCGAAGAACGGCGTCATCCACGCCGAGGTCTGCAGCGCCTGCCACCCGTTCTACACCGGCAAGCAGAAGATCCTCGACACCGGCGGCCGCGTCGCCAAGTTCGAGAAGCGCTTCGGCAAGAAGACCGCCGACGCCGCGGCCACGGACGCCGCCACGGCCGACGCCTAGCACTCTCCCGAGGGCGTCACCCGGACCATCGAGTCCAGGTGACGCCCTCGGTGCTTGTGGCCTCCCGTCACGTCGAAGCAGGGAATCTCATGTTTGAGTCGGTCGAGACGCTCGTGTCGGAGTACGCCGACCTCGAGGCGCAGCTCGCCGATCCCGCGGTCCACACCGACCAGTCGCGCTCGCGCAAGCTGGGCCGACGCTACGCCGAGCTGCGCCCGGTCATCGCGACCTATCGCAGCTGGAAGCAGGCTGGTGAGGACGCCGCCGCGGCGCGCGAGCTCGGTGCCGACGACCCTGCGTTCCGCGCCGAGGCGGAGTCGCTCCTGGCCGAGCAGGCCGAGCTCGCCGACAAGCTGCACGTGATGCTCCTGCCGCGCGACGCGCTCGACGACTCCGACGTCATCCTCGAGATCAAGGCGGGGGAGGGCGGCGAGGAGTCGGCGCTGTTCGCCGGCGACCTGCTGCGGATGTACCTCCGCTACGCCGAGCGCCGCGGTTGGAAGACCGAGGTGCTCGAGGCCGAGCAGAGCGACCTCGGCGGCTACAAGGACGTCACGGTCGCCGTGAAGGCGAAGGGGACCGTCGAGCCCGGCGAGGCACCGTTCGCGCGCCTGAAGTACGAGGGCGGCGTGCACCGCGTGCAGCGCGTGCCGGCCACCGAGTCCCAGGGCCGTATCCACACCAGCGCCGCCGGTGTCCTCGTGCTGCCCGAGACCGAGGACGTCGAGGTCGAGATCGACCCCAACGACCTGCGCATCGACGTCTACCGCTCGAGCGGTCCCGGCGGTCAGAGCGTCAACACCACCGACTCCGCCGTGCGCATCACGCACATCCCGACCGGCACGGTCGTCAGCTGCCAGAACGAGAAGAGCCAGCTGCAGAACAAGGAGTCGGCGATGCGCATCCTGCGCGCACGGCTCATCGCGCTCGCCGAGGAGGCCGCCGCGAAGGACGCCTCCGACGCACGCCGCCTGCAGGTGCGCACGGTCGACCGCAGCGAGCGCATCCGCACCTACAACTTCCCGGAGAACCGCATCAGCGACCACCGCGTGGGCTTCAAGGCCTACAACCTCGACGCCGTCCTCGACGGCGAGCTCGAGGCCCTCGTGCAGGCGTGCGTCGACGCCGACCTCGCCGCGCGCATGGCTGCCCTCGGGGGTGGCGAGTGACGGCCTGGACGCCGCCCGTGCGCACGCTGCGCGACGTGCTCGTCGACGGCGAGCGTCGCCTGGCGCGAGCCGAGGTGCCCTCGCCGCGGATCGACGCCGAGCTCCTGCTCGCCCATGTCCTCGGCGTGCCCCGGGGCCGGATGTTCCTGTCCGACCCGGTCGACCCGTCCGACGCGATGCGGTTCGAGGCGCTGCTCGTGCGCCGGGCCGCGCGCGTGCCGCTGCAGCACCTGGTGGGCGAGGCCGGGTTCCGCCACCTCACCCTCGAGGTCGGGCGCGGCGTGTTCGTGCCGCGGCCCGAGACCGAGGGTGTCGTCGAGCTCGCCATCCGTGCGCTGGAGGCCGACTCCGAGGAGCGCCTCGCGGTCGACCTCTGCACCGGCTCGGGTGCGATCGCCCTCGCGCTCGCCACCGAGGTGCCGCACTCGATCGTGCACGCGGTCGAGATCGAGGAGGCCGCGCACGGCTGGGCCGACAAGAACGTCGCCGCCTACGCCGGTGCGCTCTCGGCCGTCGGGTCGCAGGTGGTCCTGCACCGCGGCGACGCGACGAGCGCCCACCTCGAGTGCCTCGCCGCGCTGGTCGGCCGCGTCGACGTGGTCGTGAGCAACCCGCCGTACATCCCCGACGACGCGGTGCCGCGCGACCCGGAGGTCGCGCAGTACGACCCGCCGCGCGCGCTCTACGGCGGGCACGACGGCCTCGACGTCGTGCGCGGCATCGCCGTCTCCGCGGCCGCCCTGCTCCGCCCCGGCGGCGTGCTGGTGATCGAGCACAGCGACGCGCAGGGCGAGGACGGCGGCGAGTCCGGCGTGCCGCAGGTGCTCCGCGAGCACGGCAGCTGGCTCGACGTCGTCGACCACCCCGACCTCGCCGGCCGCGCCCGCACCACCACCGCCGTCCGCGCCTGAGACCGCACCATCGGGGCCCGCACAGCACCGCCGCGCGGGCGCGCCCGCCCGCCATGGGGGAGGATCAGCGACCGTGAGCCTGCACTTCGACACCGCGAACCCCGACGAGCGCGAGCGCGGCCTCGACGTCGCTGCCAACGCGGCGCGTCGCGGCGACCTCGTCGTGCTCCCCACCGACACGGTCTACGGCCTCGGCTGCGACGCGTTCAACCCACGCGGCGTGGCCGCGCTGCTCACCGCGAAGGGGCGAGGCCGCGACATGCCCGTGCCGGTGCTCGTGGGCAGCCCCGAGACGGTCGAGGGTCTGGCGTACGGCCTGTCCAAGGCGGCGCGCGACCTCGTCGAGGCGTTCTGGCCCGGGGCGCTCACGGTCGTGGTGCGCCACCAGCCGAGCCTCGCGTGGGACCTGGGCGACGCCAACGGCACCGTGGCGCTGCGCATGCCGCTGCACCCCGTGGCGATCGAGCTGCTCCGCGTCGTCGGGCCGATGGCCGTCAGCAGCGCCAACCGCTCGGGCTCCGCGCCGGCCACCAGCTACGCCGAGGCCGAGGCCCAGCTCGGCGAGTCGGTCGCCGTCTACCTCGACGCCGGCACGTCCGGTGCGGCCGTCCCCAGCACGATCGTCGACGCCTCCGGCCCGGTCCCGCGCCTGCTCCGCCTCGGCGCGATCGACCTCGCCACCCTCCGCAGCGTCGCCCCCGACCTCCTCGAGGGGTAGGAGCGGGGCGGGACGGGGTTCGGTGGGGCAGGCCCTAGGCTGGCCGCCATGACCTCCGCCACTCCCTCGTGGGGCCCCGACTTCGCCGCCCTCGAGGCGATCGACCCCGACATCGCCCGGATCCTGCTCGCCGAGCGCGACCGCCTCAACGACGGCCTGCAGCTCATCGCGAGCGAGAACTTCACCTCGCCGGCCGTCCTCGCCGCGCTCGGGTCGACGCTGTCGAACAAGTACGCCGAGGGCTACCCGGGTCGCCGCTACTACGGCGGCTGCGAGGTCGTCGACGAGGCGGAGACCCTCGGCATCGAGCGCGCGAAGGCGCTCTTCGGCGCCGACCACGCCAACCTCCAGCCGCACAGCGGCGCCAGCGCCAACATCGCCGCGTACGGCGCGTTCCTCAAGCCCGGCGAGACGGTGCTCGCGATGAGCCTCCCGCACGGCGGCCACCTCACCCACGGCGCGAAGGTCTCGTTCTCGGGCAAGTGGTTCAACGCCGTCCACTACGGCGTCGCGAAGGACACTGAGGACATCGACTACGACCAGATGCGCGACCTGGCCCGTGAGCACCGCCCGAAGATGATCATCTGCGGAGGGTCGGCCATCCCGCGGCTCATCGACTTCGCGGCGTTCCGCACGGTGGCCGACGAGGTCGGCGCGATCCTCATGGTGGACGCGGCGCACTTCATCGGCCTCGTCGCCGGCGGCGCCATCCCCAGCCCGGTGCCCTACGCCGACGTCGTCACCTTCACCACGCACAAGGTGCTGCGCGGCCCGCGCGGTGGCGCGCTCGTGTGCAAGGCGGAGCACGCGGCCGCGCTCGACAAGGCGGTCTTCCCGATGATGCAGGGCGGACCGCTCATGCACGCGGTGGCCGCGAAGGCGGTCAACCTCAAGGAGTGCGCCACGCCGGAGTACGCCGCCTACACCCGGCAGGTGGTCGCGAACTCGAAGGCCCTCACCGCGGGCCTCGAGGCCGAGGGCATGCGCGCCATCAGCGGCGGCACCGACACCCACCTCGCCCTTCTCGACCTGCAGGGCATCGGCGTCTCCGGTGCCGACGCCGAGGCGCGCGCAGGTGCGGCGAGGATCGTGCTCAACAAGAACGCGATCCCCTACGACCCGCAGCCGCCGAGCATCGCCTCGGGGATCCGGGTCGGCACGCCGGCCACCACGACCCAGGGCATGGACGAGGCCGACATGGCCGTCATCGCCCGGCTCATCGGCACCGCGGTTCGCGACGCCGACGGGTCGAAGGCGGCGGACGTGGCGGCCGAGGTCCGCGCCCTCGTCGCGGACAAGCCGGCCTACGCCTCCTAGGGCAGTCCCGTGCGCGAGTACCTCCTCTGTCTGTTCGTCGCCGCATCGGTGACCTACCTGGCCACCCCGGTGGCCCGGCGGTTCGCGCTGTGGTGGGGAGCGATGGCGGACGTCCGCGACCGCGACGTGCACGACGAGCCGACCCCCCGGCTCGGCGGTCTCGGCATGGCCGCGGGTCTCCTGGCCGCCATGCTGCTCGCCAGCCAGCTGCCGCTCATGAGGTCGGTGTTCGACGGCTCGACCGAGCCGCAGGCGCTGCTGTCCGGCGCGCTCGTGCTCGTCGTCCTCGGGATGATCGACGACAAGTACGGCCTCGACGCCCCGACGAAGTTCGCCGGTCAGGCGCTCGCCGGCGCGGTCATGGCGCTGCAGGGCATCGCCATCGTGTGGCTCCCGATCGACGGCACGCTCGTGCTCGACCCCGTGACGTCGGTGCTGCTGACGGTCCTCGTGGTGGTGGTGGCCGTCAACGCGATCAACTTCGTCGACGGCCTCGACGGCCTCGCCGCCGGGATCGTCGGCATCGGCTCGCTGGCGTTCTTCGCCTACTCCTACCTGCTGTCCTTCGAGTACGGCTTCACCCGCGCGACCCTCGCAGCCCTGGTGTCCGCGATCCTCGCCGGCATGTGCGCCGGGTTCCTGCCGCACAACCTCAACCCGGCGCGCGTCTTCATGGGGGACACCGGCTCGATGCTGATCGGGCTCCTGCTCGCGAGCTCGGTCATCACCCTGGTCGGCCAGCTCGACCCCAACGTCGTGCCCGGCCCCACGTTCGTGCCCGCGCTGCTGCCCATCGTGCTGCCGGCGGCGGTGATGGCCGTCCCGCTGCTCGACATGCTCCTGGCCGTCGTACGCCGCACCCGCGCAGGACGCAGCCCGTTCTCCCCGGACAAGCAGCACCTGCACCACCGTCTCCTCGAGCTCGGCCACAGCCAGCGCCGGGCCGTGCTGCTGATGTACGGCTGGACCGCGCTGCTCGCCTTCACGGCGGTGGGCCTGGCCTTCGTCCCGGTGGGCGTCGCAGCCATCTGGTTCGTGGCGGGGGTCCTGGCGCTCCTCGTCGCCGTCCGCTGGCCGCGGATGCGCGCCACGCACGTCCGGACGTAGGACGGACGGCCCCCATGCCGCAGGAGTGAGACCCAGGTCGCACACCTGGGGTTTGGGTGAGGCTGCGCCCTGCCCCTAGGCTGCGCACGTGCCCGCCGCCTCCGACGGACCGACCTCCTCCGGCCTCGTCCCCGCCGCCGCAGCGACCTCTGTCGCCCTGCGGGCCTCCGTGATCCTCACGTCCGTCGCCGGTCTCGCCGCCGTCGTGCTGGGCGCGGTCCTGGGCGGTGCCCACGGAGCCCTCGGCGCGGCCCTCGGCGCGGTCATCGCGATCGTCTTCTTCGCCGCCGGACAGTACGCCGTGACCCGGCTGCTGGACTCGCGTCCGGAGATGGCCCTGACGGGGGGCCTGCTGGTCTACGTGACCCAGATCCTCGTGCTGTTCGTCCTGATCGCCCTGCTCAAGGGCCAGGAGTGGCTCGACGTGAAGTGGTTCGCCGGCACGATCGTGCTCTGCACGTTCGTCTGGATCGGGGCGCAGCTCTGGACCGTGAACCGGATCAAGACCCTCATCGTGGAGCCGGTCGCGAGCGACGATCACGAGGCGGAGGTGGACCAGTGAGCACCCCCGTTCCGTCCTCCGGCACGCCCGGCACGGGCGCCCGTGTGACGCCGCCCCCCGCATCCGGTCACCACGACGCCCAGTGGTACCGTCGCGTCGCGACGAAGGCGTCCGCGGAACCGGACACGCTGCCCGAGGGCCGCGTGTCAGACGATGCGGCATGGTCCGCCGTCAGCCTGTTGACCGCGGGGATCCTGCTCTACGGCGGCGTGGGCTGGCTCGTGGGCCACTTCCTGGGCAACCAGTCGCTCTTCATCGCACTGGGCGTCCTCTTCGGAGTCGTCCTCGCCATGTTCATGCTGTTCCGCCGGCTCGAGCCCCCCAAGGCTCAGGCCCGAGACGCTGCGGCAGAGCCGGACACCACCGGCAGCCGCACGGAGGACGTCGCACCGATGCCCGCCCTGACCGACCCCACCGACCCGATGGAGTCGCACCGTGTCCGGTAGCGCCCTGCTGGCCGCTGACTCCAGCTGCCACCTCAACTCCGGCTGCGGCTTCCCGGCGCCGGACGCGACGATCTTCAACTACGACGCGATCTGGCAGTTCGACATCGCGGGTCTCACCGTCCACATCACCAAGCCGATGCTGATGCTGTGGGTCGCCGCCGCCGTCGTGGTGGTCTTCTTCGTGCTGGCCTTCCGCAAGGCGGTCGTCGTCCCGCGGGGCATCCAGAACATCGGCGAGATGGGCTACCTCTTCGTCCGCGACGGCATCGCCCGCGACACGATCGGCGCCAAGGGCGACCCGTTCGTCCCCGTCCTCTTCTCGTTCTTCTTCTTCATCTGGGTGCTCAACTTCATGAGCATCGTGCCGTTCCTGCAGTTCCCCGTGACCTCGCGCTTCGCGATCCCGCTGGCCTTCGCCGTGCTGGTCTACCTGCTGTGGGTCCCGCTCGGCGTGAAGCGTCAGGGCGCCGGCTCGTTCTTCAAGGCCATGACGATGCCGCCGGACGTCCCCAAGGCGATGTACGTCCTGCTCATCCCGATCGAGATCCTGTCGAACTTCATCGTGCGGCCGTTCACGCACTCCGTGCGTCTGTTCGCGAACATGTTCGCGGGCCACATGCTGATCGTGACGTTCTCGGTCGCCACCTGGTACCTCCTGTCGCCCTCGGTCATCGGGGTCCTCGGCTCGGCCGCGTCGTTCACGGTCACCGTGGGCCTCACCGGCTTCGAGATGCTGATCCAGGCGCTGCAGGCCTATGTCTTCACCCTCCTGGCGGCCGTCTACATCAACGACGCCGTCAACGCCCACTGATCGACCCGCACCACCGGCTCCACCCCGAAGCTCGCACCACCCATGACCGGCGGAACAGCCGCCGGCCGACACTAAGGAACACGACATGTCGCTCCTCGCAGAGCAGGTTTTCCAGGTCACCGGCTCGCTCGGCTCGATCGGTTACGGTCTCGCCGCGATCGGCCCCGGCATCGGCGTCGGCATCATCTTCGGTCAGGGTGTGCAGGCCATCGCCCGCCAGCCCGAGGCCTACGGCGTCATCCGCCAGAACATGATCCTGGGCTTCGCCCTCACCGAGGCGCTCGCGCTCATCGGCTTCGTGGCGCCGTTCGTCTTCGGTAAGTGACCTGCTCGTCCCGATCGATCGTCACTGACGGAGAACTCACGTCATGAACCTTCTTGCAGTTGACGCCGAGGCGCCGAGCGTCCTCGCCGTACCCATCGACGAGCTCATCCTGGGCATCGTCGCGTTCCTCCTCGTCTTCTGGCTCCTCTCGAAGCTCGCGCTCCCGGGGATCCGCAAGGCGCTCGACGAGCGCACGGCGACCATCGAGGGCGGCATCGAGCGCGCCGCGGCGCGTGAGGCCGAGGCCAACGCGCTCTACGACCAGTACCAGGCGCAGCTCGCCGAGGCCCGGACCGAGGCGGCCCAGATCCGCGCCCAGGCCCAGTCCGACAAGCTGGCCATCGTCGAGGAGGCCAAGGCCGAAGCGGTCGAGGCTGCGGCGACCGTGACCGCCCGCGCCGACGCCGCCATCACGGCGGAGCGCGCCTCGACCATCGCGTCGCTGCGCAGCGAGGTGGGCACGCTCGCGCTCACCCTCGCCGGCAAGGTCGTCGGGGAGTCGCTCGAGGACGACGCGCGGGCCCGCGCCACCGTCGATCGGTTCATCGCCGATCTCGAGGCGCAGGCGGCGGGCCACTGATGCTCGGTTCCTCACGCGAGTCCCTCAGCACCCTGCGCGCGTCGCTCGACGCGCGTCGCGGTGACGAGGGCTTCGCCTCCGTCTCCGGCGACCTGCTCGCGGTCGCGGGCCTCCTGGGCGACGAGAAGTCGTTGCGCCAGACGCTCGCCGACTCCGGGCAGCCCGTGGAGCTCCGGTCCGGGATCGCGACCTCGCTGTTCGAGGGCAAGATCGCGGCACCGTCGATGTCGGTCCTGACCGACGTCGTCAGCGCCCGCTGGTCGAGCGACGCCGACCTGGTGGACGCCGTCGAGCAGCTCGGCGCCCAGGCGGCCTTCACGGTCGCGGAGACCGACGGCTCGCTCGACCGGGTCGAGGACGAGCTGTTCACGTTCAGCCGCGCGGTCGACGAGTCGCCCGAGCTGCAGCTCGCGCTCACCGACCCGTCGGTGGACGCGGCGAGCAAGGGCGCGCTCGTGCGCGACCTCGTGGGCGCCTCGGCGTCGCCGGTGTCGACCGCTCTGCTCGCCCACGCCGCCGGCCACCTGCGCGGTCGCCGCCCTGCGGCCGCCGTCCAGGAGCTCGCCCGGCTCGCGTCCGACCAGCGGCGTCAGGTGCTCGCCCAGGTGCGCAGCGCCATCGACCTCGACGCCGACCAGCGCACCCGGCTCGCTGCAGCGCTCACCCGGCTGCAGGGCCGGCAGGTCCGCGTGAACGTCATCGTCGACCCCCAGGTCGTCGGCGGCATCGTCGTGCAGGTGGGCGACGACGTCATCGACGGCAGCGTCTCGGCCCGACTGGAGCAGGCGCGTCGCGCCCTCTCCGCCTGAACCACCGCACGACCGCACTCCAGACCGAACGACCCATGACAGCACCACGCCGAGCACGGCGTGTGGAACGAGAGAGCAGGGCACGATGACTGAGCTGACGATCCGGCCGGAGGACATCCGCGACGCGATCGCGCGGAACGTCGCGTCGTACGCACCCGGGACCACGCGCGAGGAGGTCGGGCGCGTCACGGAGACGGGCGACGGCATCGCACGCGTCGAGGGTCTGCACTCGGCGATGACCAACGAGCTGCTCGAGTTCGAGGGCGGTCTCCTCGGTCTCGCGCTCAACCTCGACATCCGCGAGATCGGCACCGTGCTCCTCGGTGACGGCTCACGCATCGAGGAGGGGCAGGCCGTCAAGCGCACCGGGGAGATCCTCTCCGTGCCCGTCGGCGACGGCTTCCTCGGTCGCGTCGTTGACCCGCTCGGCACCCCGATCGACGGCAAGGGCCCGATCGAGGCCGAGGCGCGCCGCGCCCTCGAGCTGCAGGCTCCGACCGTCGTCCAGCGCCAGCCGGTGAAGGAGCCGATGCTCACGGGCATCAAGGCGATCGACGCCATGACGGCCATCGGCCGCGGCCAGCGCCAGCTGATCATCGGCGACCGTCAGACCGGCAAGACCGCGGTGGCGATCGACACGATCATCAACCAGAAGCAGAACTGGGAGTCCGGCGACGTCAAGAAGCAGGTCAAGTGCATCTACGTCGCGATCGGCCAGAAGGGCTCGACGATCGCGGCCGTGAAGGGCGCGCTCGAGGACGCCGGCGCGATGGAGTACACGACGATCGTCGCGGCTCCGGCCTCGGACCCCGCGGGCTTCAAGTACCTCGCGCCCTACACCGGCTCGGCCATCGGCCAGCACTGGATGTACCAGGGCCAGCACGTCCTCATCATCTTCGATGACCTGTCCAAGCAGGCCGAGGCCTACCGCGCCGTGTCGCTGCTGCTGCGTCGCCCGCCGGGCCGCGAGGCCTACCCCGGTGACGTCTTCTACCTGCACTCGCGTCTCCTCGAGCGCTGCGCGAAGCTCTCCGACGAGCTCGGCGCCGGCTCGATGACGGGTCTCCCGATCATCGAGACGAAGGCCAACGACGTCTCGGCGTACATCCCGACCAACGTCATCTCGATCACCGACGGCCAGTGCTTCCTCGAGTCGGACCTGTTCAACTCCGGCGTCCGTCCGGCCATCAACGTGGGCATCTCGGTCTCCCGCGTCGGGGGCTCGGCGCAGCCGAAGGCGATGAAGTCGGTCGCGGGTCGCCTGCGTCTCGACCTCGCCCAGTTCCGCGAGCTCGAGGCGTTCTCGGCCTTCGGCTCCGACCTCGACGCCGCGTCCAAGGCCCAGCTGGCCCGCGGCTCGCGCCTCGTCGAGCTGCTCAAGCAGGCGCAGTACCAGCCCTTCCCGATGGAGGAAGAGGTCGCGTCGGTCTGGTCGGGCACGACCGGCAAGCTCGACGACGTCCCGCTCGAGGACATCCGTCGCTTCGAGCGCGAGTTCCTCGACTACCTCAAGCGCGACCACAAGGCCGTGCTCGACACCATCCGCTCGACCAACGCCCTGTCCGACGACTCGGTGACCCTGCTCGAGAACGCGATCTCGGCGTTCAAGAAGCAGTTCACGACCTCGGCCGGTGCGCCGCTGGTCGTGCACGAGGCGCCCGCCGAGGCGCTCGACGCCTCCGAGGTGCAGCAGGCGACGATCACCAAGGTCAAGGGCTGAGGTCCCAGACCCATGGGTGCACAGCAGAGGATCTTCCGCCGACGGATCAAGACGGTCCAGTCGACGAAGAAGATCACCAAGGCGATGGAGCTCATCGCGTCGTCGCGCATCGTCAAGGCGCAGCAGCGCGTCGAGGCAGCGCTGCCCTACACCCGTGAGCTGACCCGGGCCATCTCGGCCGCGGCGTCGCACACGGGCGGCGGGCACCCGCTGACCGAGACCAAGCAGCGTCTGCGCGAGCGCGCCGCGGTCCTCATCATCACGGCCGACCGCGGGCTCGCGGGCGGCTACTCGTCCACCGCGATCAAGGAGGGCGAGCAGCTCGCCGCGCTCCTCACCGAGAGCGGCATGGCGGTCGTCCCGTTCCTCGTCGGGCGCAAGGCGGTCGGCTACTACCGCTTCCGCGGCCGCGAGGTCGCGGCGTCGTGGACCGGCTTCTCCGACCAGCCGACCTACGCCCACGCGAAGGAGATCGCGGCAGCGCTGCTCGAGTCGTTCCTGATCCGGACCGAGGACGGCGGCACCGACGAGATCCACATCGTCTACACGCACTTCCAGTCCATGGTCACGCAGGTCCCGACCGTCCGTCGGATCCTGCCGCTCGAGGTCGTCGAGCAGACCGCGGAGGAGGCGGCGGCCGCGGGCCAGGGCCCGTTCCCGCTCTA
>Ga0302299_10000023_pt1 | contig 54369 bp, 68 predicted proteins | sample III_Fen_N3_4_FD_198795 | JGI IMG/M metagenome (GOLD analysis project Ga0302299, IMG submission 198795) | Peat permafrost microbial communities from Stordalen Mire near Abisko, Sweden - III_Fen_N3_4 | ecosystem: Environmental > Terrestrial > Soil > Wetlands > Permafrost | place: Sweden: Abisko...
CTCGATACGGACCCAAGCAGCCTCACTGAGCACACCAGAACGCGACATGAGCCAACAATCCCGGCTCACCCCGCCAGGATTTAGCAGACACGCCCTAGGGGTCCACGCTCATCGACACGAGCGAGCCCGGACAGCGGCAGGTGTGACGGCGTTCCAGCCAAGGTCGCGTCAGAGGAATCCGCGAGTCGAGATCGGTTCTCCGGGACGGGGACCTCAAGGTGCCTGCGGACTCCTCGTCAGCACGGCGCGGCTGCGAAGGCCGGGGCGGTGGGCTACCGATCGTCGGGATCGTGTAGTCGATGAGAAGCAGATGGTGTCCTCATATTCAGTGCGAACGGCCCAGCGAGAACGTGAAGTCGTAGGAACTGCCAGCCGCGTCGCGGGCGTGCAGGCGCATCTCGCCGGACGCTCCGCGGTACCTGCCGGTGCCTCCCGTAACGGCAAGGGTCGAGTCGCCCGCGTCTAGGAACGGGCCGGCGACCACGATCGAACCGCCGGGCAGCGACGTTGTCCACGAGCACTCGTAACTCATGCCGACGGCCGTACGGATGCACGAACCGTTGTCGGTGCCCACCTGGCGGGTGTTCGTTGCGTCGAAGATCGGGTTGGCGAAGGCCAGCACGTCGCCCGGGCTGTCGCCGGCCGGCCCGGTGTCGGCGGTCGTGTCTGTGACGGCGTGCTCGACGACGGTGAACGTGCCACCCTGATGATGCCCGGTCGACGAGGCGAGGGCCCTCCCGGTGATTGCCGAGGTCGCGATCACGACCGCTCCGAGACCGACCACGATGGATTTGCGCATGCCGACCGTCCTTCGTCCAATTCCCGGGACCGATTGGTACCCGATGAACCCGATGCTAGGGGTCGGCGTTCATGACCGACAGTCTCGAACGAAGCTAGTACCTCGCATTCCAGCACCACGGTTCTAGGGATAAGGGGGAGCCCGCTCATCGGCTGAGCGAGCACGAACAGCATCGTGTGTACGTTGGGTCTCCGGGCTGGCCATGGGTGAGGCTTGGATTCGTTCGGCGCCGCGGCCGCCCCGATGTGGTGGAGCCCCCTTGGCAACGATGACTGGCCGAGCTGCGGTGATTCCGATGGCGCTGGAACGGCGAGCCAGCCTCGATCGAGCAGGTACGAAGCCTGCGTGAGCGCACTCCGGACAGCGGCGATGAGCGGACGCTGTGCCGTACTGACAGCGGCATAGTGCCGGCGGAGGGCCTAGCCGTCCTCGCCGAAGAACAACGGCTGGAACCGGACCCAGCTTCCATCGGCGCGGACCAGCGCCACCGCCAGCGCCGCGGCCGACGCCAGGGTGGCGGCGAGAAGCAGCCAGCGCGTCCACGCGCCCGGCACCGGCGTCGTACCGCCCACGGAGGTCACCGTGATCCGGAGTGCCGGAAGGATCCGGCCCAGGACGTGGAGAGTCATGACCCCGAACCACACCACGAAGAACCCCTTGTGCACGCCGACCCAGTCGAGGCGGAAGCCGAGAATCGAGACCGCACTCCGGTAGGAGCTGTCCGGGCCGAGCAGGACGAGCAGGACTCCCGAGCCCAGTAGGCCAAGGGTCGAGACGACCACGAGCGGGCCGAGCAGGCGCAGCAGGAGCGGCGGCGGACCGGCCACCTGGTACGGCGGGCTGCCGACGTAGTAGCGCACCATCCGCCACCCCGTGCTCGCCGTCTTGAGCAGTGCCGGTGGCACCAGAAGCGCCCCGAGCGCGACGTGCCACGAGATCAGCCCTCGGACGTTGAACAGCGTGAGCCCCTCCGCAAAGGAGACGACAAGGAGCACCATCGCGGTCCAGGCCGTCAGCGCCGCGTTCCCTGCGGGTCCGCCGGTGCCAGGGAGGACGGGGTCTACGCGACGTTCGCGTCCGGTCGCCTCCGCGAGCGTGTCGGCGACCGCCATCTCGAGCGGCCCGCGCCCCGTGTCTTCGAGGATCTGCACCCACAAGAGGATGCGTGAACCTGCTGTGAGTGTTCTGTGAGCCCGCCGTGAGTTCAGGAAGGGAGGCCGGGCTGTGGCGCTCCCACGCGGTGCTCGATGACGGCGTCACGGTCGGCCATGTGATGTGGGCGGTCGACCCTGAGGATGACAGCCACTGGATCGGGGGCCTGGTCATCGACAGCGCGCGACAGGGCCGGGGTCTGGGCAGGGCTACCGTCGAAGCGCTGCTGGCACTGTGGGAGGACGAGGAACCTGCGCTGTCTGGCACGTCGTACACGAAGGCTGCATTGTCCGTGGCGGCTGACAACGTGGATGCGCTGAGGCTGTACCGGTCATTGGGCTTCGCTGAGACCGGTGAGATGTCCGACGACGAGGTTGTCCTGCGGCGACCTCGCTCACCCGCGGAGTAGTGATCCGCACGCCTGAGCGGGGCGCGCCGGAGGCGGTCACGGAATACGACGTTTGATTGGCGGCAGCTGAGAAGGCACGAACGTTCTCCTGTGATGCCCTAGCGGTGTCACGGAAGTGCGGACACGCTGAACTCACCACATCCGCAACGACGGAAGGAACGAGTGATGGGTGTCTTCTTCGACTCCCCGATAGGGGGGACTCAAGCGGTGGTTCCAGTGTCGACCGTGCACGACATGGTGCATGCGAGTCTTCGGGAAGCACCTCCGGCGACAGCGGACGCCTTGAACGCGAGGACCGACGAAGTCGTCAATGCTGTCGCCGCAAGCGCGGCACCTGGTGACGCCGTGCCTGCGAGCCTTCAGGCGCTCCGACTCCTCGTCGCAGTCGGGCTGGTGGCTGGCTTGGTCATCGGAGGGGTGGTGACGGAGGCGAACGGGTGGAGTGACTCCAGCACGGCCATCTGGGCGTTGGCCACCACAGCATTCGGCGTCATCGTCGGCCTCCTCGGGGGCGAGTCGAAGAGCCACTAGCCGAGACTGGTTCTCGCTCGCCTCCTCAGAATCGCGAACGTTCGCAGTGGCGGCCATCGGCCGCCCGCGGTTCATGTCCAGGTGTGAGGCCTGTCGGGCGCGTGCTGCGTCGCCGCAGGTCAGCGGGCATACCGCTGAGTATCTCGGACGGTGAGGTTTGGAACGCACGGCGATGGGTAGACGACTCTGCGAAGTGTCTCGGGCGCAGATCGATTCCCCCGTGTCGAGCTGCGGGCGCCTCGCCGGCCACGCCTTCCAGGGCCGGCGAGGCGCTGCTTCTTGTCCGGCGCCCCGTCGCAGCTGCGTGACGCTCCACCGCCCGAAGGTCCTGAGGCGGTGGTGCGGGACGCTCATGGGCCCGGAGCCGCCGACTCTCGACCGGCCGACCGCGACCGCCTTTCGCCCATGGACGAAGGGCTCGGTGTGGTCGATCTGACGGCCTCCGCTGAGGCGGGCTGCTTCAGCGGTCACCTAGGCTGGGCGCGACATGACGCCCCCACTCGAGCTGACCGCCGCGGCGGCACTGTTCGACATGGACGGCACGCTGGTCGACTCCACCTCCCTGGTCGAGGCGCTGTGGGAACGCTTCTGCACGGAGCGGGGCGTCGACGTCGAGACGCTGCTCGCCTACTCCCACGGCCGCCGTACGCCGGACATCGTCGCCCGCTTCCTTCCGGACGCGTCCCCAGCCGACCGTGCCGCAGTCAGCGCCGAGCTGGAGGCGCGCGAGCTCGACGTCACCGACGGCATCGTGGAGATCCCCGGGGCCGCCGCCCTGTTGACGACGCTGACCGTGCCGTGGGCGGTGGTGACCTCGGCGCCGCGCGAGCTCGCCGTACGCCGGATGGCCGCCGCCGGGCTCCCTCTCCCCGAGGTGCTCGTGCCCGCCGACGACCTCGAGCGCGGCAAGCCGCATCCCGAGGGGTATCTCAGTGCGGCAGCGCTCCTCGGCGTCGTACCCCGCACCTGCGTCGCGTTCGAGGACGCCGAGCCAGGCGTACGCTCGGCGCTCGACGCCGGCGCCCGGGTCGTCGTGGTCGGCGGCCTGGACACGGAGGCCACCCGGCATCTCGACCGCGTGGCCGACCTGCGCGACCTGCGCATCCTCCCCTCCTGATCGAGTACCGGCGGCCTGCGTCCCTGCGCCGCCCGCCGCGCCGGGTCTACCATCGCGACATGTCCGGCTCCGCTCGGGTCACGCCCCGGCAGGAGGTGCGCTTCTGCCGTTCGGTCGACGACGTCACCATCGCGTACGCCGTTCACGGCTCGGGCCCGCCGCTGGTCATCGACGCTTGCTGGCTCAGCCACCTGCAGTACGACTGGGAGAGCCCGGTCTGGCGGCACTACCTGACCGAGCTCGGCAAGGTCGCGACCGTCTACCGCTTCGACGAGCGCGGCCACGGCCTCTCCGACCGCGACGTCCACGACCACAGCCTCGAGGTCCGGGTGGCCGACCTCGAGGCCGTCGTCCGGCACGCGGGCCTGGAGCGCTTCTCCGTGCTCGCCATGTCGCAGGGCGGACCGGTGACCGTCGAGTACGCCGTACGCCATCCCGAGCAGATCGCCCGCCTGGTCTTCTACGGCAGCCACCCCGGGCCGCACGCCCTCTCGCTCCCTGAGGACGAGGATCTCGACGAGGCCTTCACCCAGCTGATCAAGGTCGGCTGGGAGCGACCCACGCCGGAGTTCCGCCGGGTCTTCACCTACCTCATGATCCCGGGCGCGACCGAGGAGCAGATGGGCTGGCTCGACGAGCTGCAGCGCCGGGCCGTGACCGCCGACGTCGCCATCAGCGCCCGGCGGCAGCGCGGGGAGGCAGACGTGAGCGACCTGCTCGGCTCGGTCGCCGCACCCACCCTCGTCATCCACTCGCTCCGAGACCGGATGAACAACTTCGCGTACGCGCGCTTCCTTGCCTCGCATATCCCGGGCGCCCGCCTGGTCGGCCTCGAGAGCGACAACCACATCCTGCTCGAGGACGAGCCCGCGTGGCCGGCCTTCCTGCGCGAGGTGACCGAGTTCCTGGCCGAGGACGCTCCGGCGACCGACGGCGACGAGCTCCGTGACGTGCTCTCCGCGCGCGAGATCGAGGTGCTCTCACTCGCCGCCCGCGGCCACGACAACGCCGAGATCGCTGCCGAGCTGACCCTCAGCGTCCGCACGGTCGAACGTCACCTCCAGAACATCTACGACAAGCTCGACCTGCACGGGAAGGCCGCCCGCACCGGCGCCGTCACCCGCCTCCTCGCCGACCGCTGAGCTGCGCACGCGCGAGCGTGAGTCCGGCGTCCCAGCCCGGCGCGCGTCCGCCGGAGGGTGGCCGTACGCCGGCCATGTCCTCCCCGGTGGCCGCGAGCAGCCAGGCCACCAGTGAGTTGGAGTTCCACATGTCGCCACAGTGCAGCTCGTCGCGACCCCACGTGTAGGCCGGGCATCTCGCCACCAGCGCCAGCACGGCTTCGACCCGTCCTGGCTCCTCGGTGATCCGGACCGGGCTGTCGACGGCTTCGTCGGCGTCAGGGATGCGCCCCTCCGGCCAGCACCTGACCTCGTAGCGGAACGCGCGGAGGCCGCCCAGCCGACGGCTGCCGACAGGCCCCTCGACCTGGACGCCCCGGCCCGGCGCCCGCTCGCTCCATACCGGCGCCATCTCGATCACGAAGCGGGTCCCACCGTCGGACAATGCCAGGGCGGAGTGGAACAGGTCGCTCGGCTCCTCGCGGCGGCGCGCTGCGCGGAGGCGTTCGTAGATCCGCCCGTTCCAGCGCACCACGTGGCCGCCCGCCCCGAGCGGAAGCCACCAGAGGTCGAGGTAGGCCTCGTCGGGCGTCGTCGCAGGCACCTGCCCAGGCTCACGGCCCGTCTGACCGGGGTGCAGAGGAGAAGGTCACCGAACCAGGAGACGGGATGGGTGGATGTACCGATGTGCACATCGTCCTCCTCCTCCTAAGGTCCGGACAGACCAGACACAGAAGGGGAATCGCATGAGCACCACGACACTCACACCCGACGACGCCGACCAGGCCCTGAAGGCCAAGCACCGGGCGATGTGGGCCCTCGGCGACTACCACGCCGTGGCGACCGAGATCATCGCGGACCTCGGGCCCGTGCTCGTCGAGGCCACGGGCATCGGGGCCGGCCAGCATGTGCTCGACGTGGCCGCCGGCGCGGGCAACGTCGCCCTCCCGGCCGCCGCGACCGGCGCCCACGTCATCGCGAGTGACCTGACGCCCGAGCTCGTCGCCCAGGGGCGGACCGACGCGGAGGCCAGCGGGGCGGCCTTGGACTGGCATGTCGGGGACGTCGAGTACCTGCCCTTCGACGACGGCGCCTTCGACGTGGTGACCTCGTGCGTCGGGATCATGTTCGCGCCGCACCACCAGCAGGCCGCCGACCAGCTGGTCCGGGTGTGCCGGCCCGGCGGGACGATCGGGTTGATCGCGTGGACTCCCTCGGGGTTCATCGGGCAGATGTTCGCGGCCATGAAGCCGTTCAACCCGCCGCCCCCGCCCGGCGTACAGCCGCCGCCACTGTGGGGCGACCTGGCCCACGTCCGCGAGCTGCTCGGTGACCGCGTCACCGACCTGCGGGCCAGCCAGCAGATGCTCAAGGTCGACCAGCTCGCCGACCCCGTGACCTTCCGCGACTACTTCAAGACCAACTACGGGCCGACCATCGCGGCGTACCGCGGCATCGCCGACGACCCCGACCGCGTCGCCGAGCTCGACCGGGCGCTGGTCGACCTCGGCGAGCGCTTCCGTACGGCGGACGGTCACCTCGAGTGGGAGTACCTGCTGGTGGTCGCGACCAGGGTCTGACCACCCCTCCGCCGACACGCCGTATCAGGTCCCGGGATCTCCGCGCGTCGCAGGGTCCAATGATCTTGGCCCGGCGACGTATGAGATCGCCGGGCCTGATACGTCTCCGGCTAGACAGTGACCTCCTCGAGGTGCCCGGTGGCCACGTCGAAGACGAAGCCCCGCACCTGGTCGCGGTGCGGCACGAACGGGTTCGCGGTGATCCGGCGGAGCGACTGTCGGACGTCCGCGCTCACGTCGTCGAAGGCCTCCGCCGACCACGCGGGCTTGAGCCCGGTCTCCTCCTGGATCCCGGCCTTGAACTCGTCGTCGGTGAAGGTGAGCATGCCGCAGTCGGTGTGATGGATCAGCACGATCTCGCGGGTGCCGAGGAGGCGCTGGCTGATGGCCAGCGACCGGATGGCGTCGTCGGTCGCGACACCGCCGGCGTTCCGGATGACATGGGCGTCGCCCTCGTCGAGCCCGAGCAGGTCGTGGACGTCGAGACGGGCGTCCATGCAGGCGAGGACGGCGACGTGCTTGGCGGGTGGGAGCGGGAGCGGGCCGGTGAAGCCGGCGGCGTACTTCTCGTTGTTCTCGAGCAGCTGGTCGGTGACGGACATGGAGACCTCCTGATGGATGGGTCTCCAAACTAGACCGAATTACTAGACAATCAAGATCGCTCTCACCAGCCGGAGCCGACGACACTCGTCGGCGTCAGCGTGAGCACGAGGCGGCGCTCGTCGACCATGGCCGCGAAGAACTCGTCGGGGTCGGCATGCCGCTCCCCCGTGATCGCCCGGTAGGTGTCGAGCAGCGCCCGGCCGGCCTCGTCGCCGGGAGTGGTCGTGACGGCACCGAGCGTGGCCCGGCATGAGACCGAGGCGTAGGACCAGAAGTCGTCGCCCACCACGTGCACGACCGCGCGCGGGTCACGGGCAAGGTTGCGCGTCTTGGCCCGGTCGGCGGTCACCGAGACCCGGAACGACGTGCCGTCGAACGCCGCGAGCACGTTCGACGACTGGGGTGACCCGTCAGCGCGGATCGTGACCAGGACGGCGCGGGTCCGGCCCGTCAGCCAGTCGCGGGCGGCATCGGTCAGGGCGGCCATCGGATCCTCCGTCGTGTTCGGGTGACGCCTGTCAGCGTCCGCAGTACTGGTCGATCTCGGCGAGGATCGAGATCCTCAGGTCGTCGGGGGCGAACGACGCACGCACCGCGGCCCGGGCCAGGTCGGCCACGCCACCGGTGTCGAGGTCGAGCAGGCGCGCCGCCACCTCGTACTCCTGGTTGAGGCTGGTGCTGAACATCGACGGGTCGTCGGAGTTGACCGTGATCGTGACGCCGGCGTCGCGGAAGGCCCTGATCGGGTGCTCCTCGAGGCTGGCGACGGCCCGGGTGGCGATGTTGGACGACGGACACACCTCGAGGGGGATGCCCGCCTCGGCGAGATGGTCGAGCAGCTTCGGGTCGGTCGCCGCCGAGGTACCGTGGCCGATCCGCTCGGCACCGAGCAGGGTCAGCGAGTCCCAGATGGTCTCCGGCCCGGTGGTCTCGCCGGCGTGGGGGACGCTGTGGAGCCCGGCCCGGCGGGCGTGGTCGAAGTGGGGCTGGAACTGCCCGCGGGGCACGCCCAGCTCGGGGCCGCCGAGGCCGAACCCGACGAGGGCGTCGGTGCGGTGGTTGAGTGCGAACGACAGCGTCGCATCGGCTGCCGGCATGCCGCTCTCGCCGGGAATGTCGTAGATCCACCGCAGCACGATCCCGAAGTCCCGCTCGGCTGCGATGCGGGCATCCTCGATCGCCTCGGTGTAGACCTCGATCGGCAGGCCGCGGGACGAGTCGTGCGGAAGCACCGACGTGTACGGCGTGCACGTGAGCTCGGCGTACCGGACCTTCTGGTTGGTCGCGAGCTCCCGGGCGACCTCGTAGGTGAGGTAGCGGACGTCGTCCTCGGTCCGGATCAGGTCGACCACGGCGAGGTAGACCTCGACGAAGTGCGCGAAGTCGCGGAACTCGAAGAAGCGGAGCAGCTCCTCGGGATCGACGGGGACGACCCCGGGATGGCGCATCGCGAGCTCGGAGACGATGGCAGGCGAGGCCGACCCGACGTGGTGGACGTGGAGCTCGACCTTGGGCAGGCCGGCGATGAAGGCGGACAGGGGCGCAACACTCACGTCGCTGAGTCTGTCAGGCCCTGAGTGCGTAGAACGAACCGACCACGACCGCGGGCAGCAGGCCGAGCAGCAGCCACGGCGTGAGGATGCGCTTGAGGTTGATCGCCCGCATCCCCGCCATCGCCATCAGCCCGACCATGCCGGAGATGAGGAGCAGCCCCGGCCGCGCGCCCGCGCGGTCGACGATGCCGGAGAGGATCGCCATCCCGGTCGCGAACAGGGCGCAGACCGTCAGCAGCAGGGTCGACATGACCCAGCGCTGGACTCGTTCGACCTGCACCTACTTCAACAGCGCCAGGACGTTGTTCGCGGCCGTCTGCGGGTTCACGCCCTGGTTCTGGCCGTTGATGAACACGGTGGGCGTGCCGTTGACGCCGTCCTTCGACATCTGGTCGGTCGCGTTGACCACCCACTGGTGGTAGACGTTGTCGTTGATCAGCGGCGTGACCGCGGCCTTGTCGGCGCCGGCCTGGACCGCCCAGTCGATCAGCGTCGAGTCCGGGACACCAGCCGAGCCCTCTCCCGGCTGGTTCGCGTAGGCGATGCTGTGGAACTTCAGGAACGCGTCAGGCCCGGCGGTGCTCAGGACGGCCATCGCGGCGTTGAGCGCCCGGCTGGAGTAGTTGGTCGTCGACGCCCGATCGAGGAAGGCGACCATGTGGTAGTCGACCTTCACCCGGCCGTCAGCGATGGCCGCCTGCACCTGCTGGCCGGTGGTGGCCTCGAACTCCTTGCAGATCGGGCACTGGAAGTCCTCGTACGTCTTGATCGTGTCGGGGGCCGACGCCTTCCCGATCACGACGTTGTAGGTCCCCGTCAGGTTGGACGGCGTACCGCTGGAGCCCACTGCTTTCCCGCTGGTGTCCTTGTTGGTCGAGATCACCACCATGACGATGGCGATGATCGCCACGGCCACCACGACGGCGCCGACGACCAGCAGGTTCCGGGTCCGCTCCTTGCGCTGCTGCTCCCGCATCAGCGCCTGGGCGCGCTCAGACTTCGACTGCTGACGTGTCTTGTTCGCCATCGGGGAGCCTTTCGGTACGGGGGAACAACAGGTTGTCCAGGGCGAAGGGGGTCCGTGGCCAGATGACCAGCCAGACCGAGCAGAGCAGCAGGCCGAGGTCGCGAGCGATGTCGATGGCGTACTGGCGTTGAGGGTTGGCCGGCACCCCACCGTTGCCGAAACACCCACAGTTGATCTCGAGACCGCGGGCCCAGGCCGAGGAGATCCCGATGATGAACGCGACGAAGAACAGGCCGCTCAGGATGGCCATCGGCCGGGTGAACAGGCCGAGGATCAGCAGGGCACCGATCACGATCTCGATGGTGGGGAGTGCGTGACCGACCGTCGGCACGATCGACTCGGGGAGGATCCGGAAGGCACGGACGGCGCGCACGTTGCCGGGAGGGTCGGAGAACTTGGACAGACCGGCCACGAGGTCGATGACACCCACGATCAGGCGCGCGACCAGACCGACCCACTGCTTCACGGTGCCTCACCCTACGGAACGCTCCTGAACGGACGCTGAACAACCTGCCGGGTGTGCTGCACGCCTCACCAGGGACGGAGGTCCCCCGGTGCAGGGTCCCCTGGGTAGTGTGCTCCCTTGTGAACGAGCGCCTGGTCTGGATCGACTGCGAGATGACCGGGCTCGACTACGTGTCGGACGCGCTGATCGAGATCGCGGCGGTGGTCACCGACTACGACCTGAAGGTCCTCGGCGACGGGGTGGACCTGGTCATCAAGCCGCCGGCCGAGGCGGTCGCGCAGATGGACGACTTCGTCCGCTCGATGCACGAGAAGTCCGGCCTGCTGGACGAGCTCGACAACGGGATCAGCCTCGAGGACGCCGAGCAGCAGGTGCTCGCCTACGTCCGGGAGCACTGCACGGACGGGTCGCGACCTCCGCTGGCGGGCAACACCGTGGGCACTGACCGCGCCTTCATCTCCCGCGACATGAAGGACCTCGACGGCTTCCTCCACTACCGGATCGTCGACGTCTCCTCGATCAAGGAGCTGTCGCGTCGGTGGTACCCCCGCGCGTACTTCGCGGCACCGACCAAGCGCGGCAACCACCGCGCGCACGCCGACATCCTCGAGAGCATCGAGGAGCTGCGCTACTACCGCGCCGCGATCTTCGTGCCGTCGCCCGGACCCGACAGTGCCGAGGCGAAGGCGCTGGCGACGGAGCACGGCGGCTCTCTCACGGGTCTGGCGGACGAGCCCCCCGATGGGAGCTCCGAGGGCTGATTGCCCTACACTCTCTGCTCGGCCCCGGGTGATCCCTGGGGCCGCATGGTGGGTGTAGCTCAGCTGGTAGAGCGCCGCGTTGTGGTCGCGGATGTCGCGGGTTCAAGTCCCGTCACTCACCCCACGTCGCCGTCGGTCGTGCAGTGAAGGACCTCCGGCACTGGAGCGGTCCGGTCGCGGACCGGTGACCATGGTGTCCGACCATGCACCCGGACATGCAGCCCTCTCCTGCCCCGAGCAGCCGCGTCGGTCCGGCGCGGCTGCGGCGGCTCACCCGTCGTACGGTGCGGAGGCGCCTGCCGGCGGAGGACGTGTTCACCTACGGGAGGACACGTGCGGCCTGCTGGTGCTGCGCAGCTACCGGTCGTTCTCGATGGTCCTGATCGACCTCGGCCTGCGCATCGCCATCTGGTCCGGGTCGATCGATGCCGTCAGCAGCGACTTCGCGACCCTGCAGGGCATCGTGCGAGCGCTGGTGACGCCGCTGGTCGCGCTCGCGGTGGGGGTTGTGGTGCGCGCCTCGGTGACGCCCCTGGCCTGGGGCCTGGCGATGGTCTTCGTGATCGTGACCAACCCGGAGATGTCGCCTCCCCCGAAGCGGAACACCCTGCTCACGCGGCTGTTCGACCAGGGCCGCGTGGCCATCGCCTACCGGCCGCTGCGGTGGACGACCTCCGTGCGCGACCAGGCGGTCCAGAGCCTCGGCGGCACCGGCAAGGTGCTGCTCTACGCCGACGCGGCCCTGCGCGGGCTCGCGGTGCTCGTGTTCCGGGTGTTCGTGGCCTCGATCTTCCTCACCTGACGCTCTCGGCGCCGGGTCGGCGTACGCAGCGGAAGCCCACGTGGGACGTGGTGTCGTTCACGCCGTGCCCCTGGCGAGCGGCCGGCCGGTAGCGCTGGCAGTAGTCGGGCGAGCACAGGTGCGAACCGCCCTTGGTGACCATCCGATCCGTCTCCTCGAGGCGGAGTGAGCCACCGCAGCACGCGGACGTGGGCGCCACGTCGTCAGCGGCTCCCGCGTGAGAGGCCGACCATCGGGTGCGGGTCCACTCCCAGACGTTGCCGATCATGTCGTGGAGGCCGTAGCCGTTCGCCGGGTAGCTGCCCACCGGCGAGGTCCGGTCGAAGCCCTGCGGATCGTCGGAGCGCCAGGGGAACGGTCCGCGCCAGGTGTTGGCCAGCACCTCGCCGTCCGGCGTGAGCTCGTCACCCCAGGCGTAGTCGCGGCCGCGCAGACCACCGCGGGCGGCGTACTCCCACTCGGTCTCGGTCGGGAGGTCCTTGCCGACCCAGCGCGCGTACGCCGTCGCGTCCGACCAGCCGACATGGACCACGGGATGGTCCGGGATGTCCTCCCAGGTGCTCCCCGGCCCCTGCGGCGCGCGCCACGACGCCTCGGGCTGCCAGCGCCACCACTGGGTCCAGTCGTCGAGCCGGACCGGGCCCGGGGTCTGGGTGAACACCTGCGAGCCCGGCACCAGCAGTGCGGGATCCGCGCCCGGAAAGTCGGCCGCGTCGGGGGCGATCTCGGCGACGGTGAGATGACCTGTCTGCTCGACGAACGCCGCGAACTCGGCGTTGGTGACGGGATACCGGTCGAACCACACGTCGGCGACCGTGACCTCGCGCAGCGGCCGCTCCTCGACGTAGTAGTGGTCGTTCCCGATCGCGGTGGTGCCGCCGGGGACGAGCACGTCGTCGCTGGTCGTGTGGGTGCTCATGGGTCCTTCCTACACGGGGATGTGACCGAACCGCCCCTTCTGGAAGTCCTCGTAGGCCTGGAGCACCTCGGCCTTCGTGTTCATCACGAACGGGCCCGCCCAGGCGAGCGCCTGGCCGATCGGCTTGCCGCCGACCACGACCACGTCGAGCTTCGGCGAGCGGCTCTCCTGGCTGCCGTCAGCCGCCACGGTCAGGAAGTCACCGGAGCCGAAGACCGCGGTCTGGCCGGTGCTGATCGGGCGGGCGTCGGTGCCGACGGTGCCGTGCCCGTTCAGGACGTAGACGAGCGCGTTGTAGTCGTGGTCCCACGGCAGCTCGAGCCGCGCCCCGGGCTCGATCGTCGCGTGGACCAGCGACATCGGGGTGTGCGTGGAGCCCGGGCCTGCCTGCGGCCCCACGGTCCCGGCGATGACCCGCACGAGCGAGCCCGCGTCGTACGACGTGAGGAGGGCGACCTCACCGGAGCGGATGTCCTGGTACTTCGGCGCGACCATCTTCTCCTCCCGCGGGAGGTTCACCCACAGCTGGATCCCGTGGAAGAGCCCACCGGACTGCACCAGCCACTCCGGCGGCGTCTCGATGTGGAGGATGCCGGAGCCGGCGGTCATCCACTGGGTGTCGCCGTTGGTGATCGTGCCGCCGCCGCCGTGGGAGTCCTGGTGCTCGAAGACACCGTCGATCATGTAGGTGACGGTCTCGAACCCGCGGTGGGGGTGCCACGGCGTGCCCTTCGGCTCGCCGGGCGCGTAGTCCACCTCGCCCATCTGGTCCATCATGATGAACGGGTCGAGCAGGGCGAGGTCGATGCCGGCGAAGGCGCGGCGCACCGGGAAGCCCTCTCCCTCGTAGCCCTGGGGCGCGGTGGTCACCTGCCACACGGGGCGCGGCTGGTCGCCCAGACCGGGCTCGGGAAGCCTGGTGAGGGTGGTCAGGTCGTCGACGGTCACTGCGGGCATCGTGCCCACCTCCTGCTTCTGGCGCCTCCCTGGCGCTGTGCCCGGACAACGGTAGTTGAATCTTTGATATTCCGGCCGGGTCGTGCTCGCGGACCTCTCCCGGGCTCGGTCGAGGGCACCGCGACCCGATTGGGAGCCTATGCCCGTCGCTGCTAATCTTGGTCGCGCTTCACCGGCATGCGCCATTAGCTCAATTGGTAGAGCAGCTGACTCTTAATCAGCGGGTTGTAGGTTCAAGTCCTACATGGCGTACCACGCGTGACCAGCGGTTTCCTCCTCCGGGAGGGAGCCGCTTCGTCACGTGCGGGCCAAGCGCGAGAACAGGTCGACGTACTGGTCGAGGTGCCGATCGGGGAGGAAGTCGGCGAGCGCGCGGGCATGTCCCGCCGCCCCGAGGCGGTCGGCGAGCGCCGGGTCGGTGAGCAGGCGCCCGAGCACGGTCGCGAAGCCCTCAAGGTCACCGGGGTCGTCCACGAGGAGTCCGTCCCGGCCGTCCACGATCTGGTCCTGGATCCCGCCGACCCTGCTGGCCACGACGGGGCTCCCCTTCCACATCGCCTCGGTCACGGTCAGCCCGAACCCCTCGACCAGGCTCTTCTGGACGACGGCGTACGCGTGCCGCTGGACGGCATTGACGATGACCGCGTTCTCATCGGGGTCGTCCATGGGGATCGAGGCGAGGTGCACCAGACGGCGTACGGCGTCGGGTAGCCGCTGCCACTCCCGGCGGCACTCGGCCAGCACCTCCGCGCCCTCCGGGTCGTCCGTCACGCCCGAGACCGCCGGGCCGACGAGCATGAGATGGGTACCGTCGTGCGAGCCGTCCGCGACGAGGAGGGCGAATCCGGCCATCACGCCGGCCATGTCCTTCAGCCGGTCCCAGCGGCTCACCTGGACCACCAGCCGGGCGTCGTGGGGTGGCGCGGGGCCGTCGACGATGAGTCCCCCTGCCTCGGCCAGGCGTACGGCCCCCGCCGTGCCGTCGCGTCGCGTGTAGTGCACCGGGCCGTCCGGGTCGCCGCCGGCCACCAGGCCCGCGCGGGCTATCACGGTGGCGACGTCGACGGCGTCGAGCCAGGCGTTCTTGGCCGAGAACGGGTCGATGGACGGCGGGATCGCGACCAGCCGGGAGCCGTCGACCCAGACGGGCGCGTAGGCACGTCGCGAGAACACGAACGCGTCGGCGTCCTCGATGTAGGGCCGGAGGAACGTCCACGCCTCGTCCGTGTGGTCATTCGACTCGTCGCACCCGACGTGGCAGCGCCAGACCACCCGGGTCCCGCTGTCGCGCAACCCACCGCGCAGACCGGCGGTCTGGGGGTCGTGGAGCATCACCAGGTCGCGCGGGGAGACCCGCGACACCAGCTCGGCGAGGTTGTCCGCCAGGACCTCCTCGTAGTGGGCGTGCTCGCGTTCGCCGAGCGAGCCCTCGTCACCAGCGACACCGTGCAGCCGATTGTGCAGGCGCTTGGTGATCGTGAAGAACTCCGGGTCCCCGTCGATGACCAGCCACCGGTTCTCGACCTGCGCGCCGTTGCCGTAGGCCAGGAGGGTCTGGAGCATCTCGGCGACGCCGCCACCGTGGGCGGTGGCGTTCACGTGCCACACGACGCGGTCGCCGAACGCACCTCTGGCCCTGACAGCGCTCGCTTCCAGCCGCTCCACCCGCTCCGCGGGCAGCACGTCCGCCAACCGACTGAGCGGGATCGACCCGACCTCCACCTCCTGCATGCCTGCATCTTCGCGCGTCTCGGCCCCGCCCACCATCTCCGAGCCGACATCTGCGTCTCCTCGGCTGTTGCCGGGCACGGTGACGTTGGTCCTGCACCCCTCGGGGCCGAGGTCCCTGCCGCCGGCGACGGACCGTCGCTTGAATGGCCGTTCAGAGACGTCGGGGCCGCGTGCACTCAGGGGGGAACCTGAGGCGCAGTCCACATCGCGCAGGACCGGGGTTGCGTCCCCGACGGCTCTCCTGCCCCCCTCCGCCGACCCCGACCCCGCCTCGCCGGACCCGCCAGCCCCGACCCCCGGATCCCGGGACATCGTCCCGCGGTGGTCGAGACCAATGGCCCGCCCCTGATGGGCCGCGTGCCACTACGTCGGGACGCTCCGTCGGAGGATGTTGGGAGTAACGGTGGCGGTGCCACCTCGGTGCCGCCCGAGTCAGGAGGCAGGACCATGAGCTACACCGCGCCAGGACGCGCCGGCAGCCTCGTGACGGTCCAGGACCGCTACGACAACTTCATCGGCGGCAAGTGGATGCCGCCGGCCCAGGGTGAGTACATGACGAACCTGTGCCCGGCCACGGCCAAGCCCATCTGCGAGGTGGCGAAGTCCTCGCCCGAAGACGTCGAGGCAGCCCTGGACGCCGCCCACGTCGCCGCGGCCGAGTGGAACCACGTCTCCCAGGCGACCCGCGCCGCCGTGCTGGAGAAGATCGCCGACGCCATCGAGGCCAACGCCGAGATGCTGGCCGTCGCCGAGAGCTGGGAGAACGGCAAGCCGGTGCGCGAGACGCTGGCCGCGGACATCCCGCTGGCGGTCGACCACTTCCGCTACTTCGCGGCCGCGGCCCGGAGCATGGAAGGGCGCCTCACCGTCATCGACGAGCACACGACGGCGTACCACTTCCACGAGCCGCTGGGAGTCGTCGCGCAGATCATCCCGTTCAACTTCCCGCTGCTGATGGCTGCGTGGAAGATCGCCCCCGCGCTCGCGGCGGGCAACTGCACGGTGCTCAAGCCGGCCTCGCCGACCCCGTGGTCGATCCTGAAGCTGGCCGAGGTCATCGAGGACGTCGTACCGCCGGGTGTCATCAACATCGTCACCGGCCCCGGTGCCGAGGTGGGCAAGGCCCTCGCGACCAGCCCGCGGATCGCCAAGATCGGCTTCACCGGCGAGACCGTGACCGGCCGCCTGATGATGCAGTACGCCGCGGAGAACCTGATCCCGGTGACGCTGGAGCTGGGCGGCAAGTCGCCGAACGTCTTCTTCGACGACGTCATGGCCGCCGACGACGACTTCCTCGACAAGGCGGTCGAGGGCCTCGTGCTCTACGCCTTCAACAAGGGCGAGGTCTGCACCTGCCCCTCGCGGGCCCTGATCCAGGAGTCGATCTACGACGAGTTCATGGCCAGGTGCCTCGACCGGATCGCCGCGATCAAGCAGGGCAACCCGCTCGACGAGACGACCATGCTCGGCCCGCAGGTCTCGGCCCAGCAGCTGAGCAAGATCTCCGGGTACGTCGACATCGGGCGCGCCGAGGGCGCCGAGGTACTCATCGGTGGGCAGCCGGCGAAGGTCGGCGGCGAGTTCGAGAAGGGCTACTTCTACGAGCCCACCGTCCTCAAGGGCGACAACAAGATGCGCGTGTTCCAGGAGGAGATCTTCGGGCCCGTGCTCGCGGTCACCACCTTCCGCGACGAGGCCGAGGCCCTGCGCATCGCCAACGACACCCTGTACGGCCTCGGGGCCGGCGTGTGGACCCGCGACACCAACCGCCTGTGGCGGATGAGCCACGGCATCCAGGCCGGACGGGTCTGGGTGAACTGCTACCACCAGTACCCCGCTGGTGCCGCCTTCGGTGGCTACAAGATCTCCGGCGTCGGCCGGGAGAACCACCAGATGATGCTCGAGCACTACAGCCAGACCAAGAACGTGCTCATCAGCACCGACGAGAAGAAGCTCGGACTCTTCTGACCACCGGCTCCGCGTCACGCACAGGAGCGCAGAGCGTCATGTCGAGTCCACGAGGCGCAGACCCCGGGACGGTCCTCCCGCGGCTGCGCGCCACACCCGCCGCCGTGCAGGCACTGCGGCGGGTGTGGCGATCCCACGGCGAGGTGCTGATGATCCTGTCGGCCGGTTGCTGTGGTGGCAGTGCCCCGATGTGCTTCCCTCGCGACGAGTTCCGGCTCGGCACGCACGACGTGCTGGTGGGCGAGGTCGCGGGCTGCCCGGTGTACGTCGAGCAGCGCCAGCTGGACGCATGGCCCCATGCAGAGATCCTCCTCGACGTGGAGGAGGGACATGCCGAGGGCTTCTCACTACCGGCCGGAGAAGGCCTGCACTTCGTGTGCTGGATGTCCAGTTCTGCGCTCCCCCGTAGGGAGCAGCCGACGGACGGTCGCCCCGCCTGACACCTACCTCGCGTCGCCATGCTTCCAGCCGACCCGGGTCACGACCGGGTGTGTCACGTCGATCTCCAGCACGCCTCTATCGCTGCGCGCCACGGACGCCATCCGACCGAAGTCAGCACGAACCGCGGTCGGCCAGTCCTCACCCTCGGCGTCGACCCTGGCCCGTCCGTCCTCGCCGACCCCGACCCGCACCCGGACCGGACCGACTCCGTGTCGGGCCGCGGTCGCGAGGATCTGAGACAGCGCGGTGAGCAGGTGACGGGTCGGCTCGGGACCGAGCTCCTTCACCGACGGGTCCACCACGACCGCCGGCGTCGTGCTCGTCCGCTCCGCCCAGCCGGCGACCAGCCGGCGTACCACGCCCTCCGTCGACGAGCCGTCGCCGGCCAGCAGTAGACCGGTGATCGAGGCGCGCAGACCGGTGATCGTGTCCTGCAGGGAGTTGAGGACGGGCTCCACCTCGACGTCCTGCCAACGCTCGGGATGTCGCTGCAGGACGTCGAGGTGGAGCCCGATTGCGTACAGCTGCTGGAGCACGTCGTCGGACACGGCCGCGGCCTCGATCGTGCGCTGCTCGAGCTCCGCCCGGCGGACCGTGGCCTCGAGGTGCTCGCTCTCGTCGCGGACGCGCGAGGTCACGTCACAGGTGAGCACGAAGAACCCGTCGGGCCGGCCCTCACGCAACCTCGGGAGGTACGTCGTGACGGCATGCGTGACCCGGCCCTCGGCGGTCAGGAGCGCCCGCTCGAACTCCTGACGCTCGCCCTGGGCGGCAGCGTCGATCTGGGTCTCTGCGGCGCGGTAGCCCTCCTCGCCCAGCATCTCGCGCAGGTGGGTCCCCACCACCTGGTCGACCGGCTTCCCCAGCCAGCGCGCGGCGGCCGCGTTGACGTAACGGTTGAAGCCGGCGGAGTCCATGTACGCCACCAGGGACGGCAAGGCGTCGAGCAGCTCGCGGAGGTCGTCGGCGCTCCAGGGATCGAAAGCCGGCGGCTTCGTCCTCGCCCAGCTCATCGGTGTGCCTTGAGTACTCGTGCGGCCGGACGGCTGTCAGCGCTCGCGTCGGCGGGCGTCGCCGCGTCGGTCTCGCGGCGCAGGAACGCGCTCAGGTCACCGATGGTGCTCATCAGGGGTGCCGGGAACACGACCGTCGTGTTCTTGTCGACACCGATCTCGACCAGGCTCTGGAGGTTGCGCAGCTGAAGAGCGAGGGGGTGGGACATCATCATGTCTGAGGCCTCGCCCAGCGCTTCGGCGGCGGCCGACTCACCCTCGGCCGCGATGATCTTGGCCCGCTTCTCCCGCTCGGCCTCGGCCTGCCGGGCCATCGCCCGCTTCATGGTGTCGGGGAGCTGGATGTCCTTGAGCTCGACGAGGGTCACCACGACGCCCCACTCGGCCGTGGTGCGGTCGAGGATCTCCCGGATGCTGACGTTGATCGCGTCGGTCTCGCTCAGCGCCTGGTCCAGCGTGTGCCGGCCCACCACGTTCCGCAACGTGGTCTGCGCGATCTGGTTGATCGCCGCGTCGACGTCCTCGATCGCGATCACGGCCTTCTCCGCGTCGACCACCCGGAAGTAGGCCACACCGGCGACGTCGATGCTCACGTTGTCGCGGGTGATGATGCCCTGCGACTGGATCGGCATGGTCACGATCCGCAGCGAGACCTTCGTGAGGACGTCGGCCAACGGGATGATGAGCCGGAGCCCCGGCTCACGGACGCCCTTGAGCCGCCCGAAGCGGAACAGGACACCGCGCTCGTACTGCCGCACGACGCGCACCGACAGAGCCAGGATCACGACCACGAGGGCCAGGACAGCCAAGGCTGTCACCCACCAGGCCAGGGTGCTCATCGGACGCCTCCCTCCGGAGCCCCTTCACGGCTCCGATCTCCATGCTCCGCTCCGGCGGCCGCCGGCCACAGGGGCGCAGGTCCGCCTGCGGCTGGGGACTTGTGCCCCTCCTGGCCGGGACCGACCCGGTCTCAGCGACCATCGGGTCGCGTGGCGAAGAGGGCGGCCTGCGTGCGGCTTCCCAGACCGAGCTTGGCGAGGAGCGAGGACACGTAGTTCTTGACGGTCTTCTCGGCGAGGCCCAGCTGCTGGGCGATCTGGCGGTTGGTGAGTCCCTCACCGATCAGCGTCAGGATTCGGCGCTCCTGACCGGTCAGCCGCGCCACCGCGGGGTCGCTCGGTGGCCCGGAGCGCAGCCGCTCGAGCACGGTCTCGGTGACCCCGGGGTCCAGGGTCGACTGCCCGGCCGCCACATGGCGCACCGTCTCGACCAGGTCGTTGCCGCGGACCTGCTTGAGCACGTAGCCGGCGGCCCCGGCCATGATCGCGGCGAAGAGCGCCTCGTCGTCGTCGTACGACGTCAGGATCAGAGCGCGGATCGTGGGGTCCTGGGACCGGACCGCGCGGCAGACGTCGATGCCCGAGCCGTCCGGGAGGCGGGCGTCGAGGATGGCGACGTCCGGGCGAAGGGCGGGAATGCGCCGGGTGGCCTCCTCGGCCGTGGCCGCCTCACCGACGACCTCGATGTCACCCTCGCCCTCGAGGAGCTCGCGGATGCCGCGACGCGCGATCTCGTGGTCGTCGAGGAGGAAGACCCGGATCCGGGTCTCCGATCCACGAGCTCCACCTGCGAGCATGACCCCACGTTAGATCTGCGCGGGCAGGAGAGCCGGAGGCCGTCGTCACCGGCGCGCGGGACCTTGGTCATGCGGCCTCGACGAGGAGCTCAATGCCCTCGTTCGGCACCGGCCCGACCCGAGGTCCGGGTACGTGTCGGGCCACCGAGGCGCAGCCAGCGCCGGTAGCGCCAGGGGCTGCGGTGCTCGACCTCGTCGAGGATCAGCCCCCGCAGAGCGACCAGCGCGGCGCGTCGCGACACGACGGTCTCGGTCTCCAGGCGGTGGTCGGAGCTGTGCCAGGCGGACACCAGCTCGTCGTAGGTGAGACCCGCGAGATCGATCCGCAGCGTCGCGGCGTCGGCGGACGGGTCGATGATCTTCGGCACGCCGGCTCGCCGGTAGGGATCGGGCTCGTTCGGCACCCACACGAAGTACATCTCTCACCTCCGCAGGTCGTTGCTTCCAGCATCGGTCCGAGGCGTCGCGTCGAGGCAGTGCTATCGGTCCTGTCGCACCCGGGGCCAAAGGCCCGATGGACGCCCGACCGCGGTCAGGTCGTCGGGCCGGGGTCGCTGGCGACGAGCACGTCGCCGAGGTCGGCGCGGCCGGTGCCGACCAGCAGCTCGCCCAGAGCGATGAGGGCGCGGCCGGCAGCCAGCTCGAAGCCGATCTCCGGTACGTCGTACGGGTCGCGCGGCGACAGCTCCGCCGTCCCGGAGGCGGTGAGCTCCCGGGCGACGCCGGTGTGCAGGTGGGCCGTGGCGCGGGAATGGCCGTCCCGGTCACCCAGCAGGAGCTCGACGGTCCAGGTGGTCACCTGGGGCATCTCGGTCATGATCGTTCCCCTTCTGTGAGTCTCGCCTCCAGGCTGCGCCGTCGGGACCGACCGGGCCAGGGGCGTTGGGCCCACCCGACCGGGCAGGAGTGCGTGACTCCGCGGGACCTACCTCGTCGGGGTCGCGCGCGGCTCCTCCAGCAGGCGACGGTGCAGCTCGGCGGTCAGGGTGTGGATGGCTCGCGTGATCTCCGTGTTCGTCTTGAGCTCGAGCTCCTGCGCCACGAAGTCGTGGTCCGCCTTCGCCTGCTGCACCGCGGCCTGACGGTTCTGGCCGATCATCACGAAGGTCGACAGGAAGATGGCCTCCAGCGAGACCGCCAGGGTGAGGGTCGGCCAGGGGGTGCCCTCACCGAGGACCATCCAGACCGTGAAGACCACGACGTGGAGGTAGACGAACGCCATCGAGCCGGCGAACGCGGTGATCGAGTCCGCGACCCTGGCCTGGACGTCCGTTGCCCGTTGGTCCAGATAGTGCTGGATCCCCGGATGCCGGGCCGGGGTCGTGGATGTGGTGGACATCGTGTTCCTCCTCTGCGCCCGCTCCCGGGGACCGCACCGACGACTCTGCCAGGCCGGGACCTTCTGCCCGCGCCTGGATGACGCCGGACCCCTGCGGCGGGTGGTCGGTACCAGGCACCCTCGAAGAGACCGATGACGAGGAGCACACGATGACCGAGCACTCCACGATGCGCGCCCTGGTGGCCTACGAGTCCATGTTCGGCAACACCGAACGCGTGGCCCGAGCCGTGGCTGCCGGCCTGCGCCTCGAGGGGATCGACGCCACGGTGGTCAACGTCTGCGACAGTCCGTCCGCCGATCTGGCCGATGTGGACCTGCTCGTCGTCGGGGCCCCGACCCACGGCTTCTCGCTGAGCCGGGCCGTGACCCGCCACGACGCCGTACGGCAGGGTGGGCGGGAGGACGCCGAGCACCATGGGATGCGGGAGTGGCTGGGCACGCTCGAGCACACCGACCGCCCGATCCTGGCGGCGACCTTCGACACCCGGGTCACCAAGGTCCGCTACCTCCCGGCCTCCGCGTCTCGGCGCGCCGCCCGCGCACTCACCGAGCGCGGCCACCGGATGGTGTCTCCGCCGATGGGCTTCCTGGTTCAGGACGTCTCCGGACCCCTGGAGTCACGCGAGGTCGATCGCGCCATCGCCTGGTCCCGGCGTGTGGCCAGCGAGGCGCAGGCACGCCTGGCCGGCGCCGCCACGCCGTAAGGTCCGGAGGCTCGCGATGCGCACGCTGTCGGCGGGCGGGACCACGGACCGGGCAGCCACGACGCACCCCCGGCGCCACGTCGGACGCGAGATCGTGGGTGGGTTCTACCTGACCATGGGCGGCGTCCACCTCGGCCTCGTCAGTGCGGACGCCCAGGTCTACCGCCACTTCGCCGACCGCGGCCTGTTCCCGTTCGTGCGGGACGGGTGGCAGGAGATCGTGATGGCCCACCCAGCCGTCTGGGGGCTGCTCCTGATGGCCGGTGAGCTCACCCTCGGCACGCTGCTCCTGGTGGGCGGGGGCGCCGCCCGCTGGGGCTGGATCGGCGTCATCGTCTTCCAGGCACTGCTGATGCTGTTCGGGTTCGGGTTCTGGCTGTGGTCCGTGCCGGCGCTGGCGCTGCTGGTGTTCCTCGCCCGTCGCGACCTGGCGCAGGAAGGCGCCGCGGGCTAGGGGTATTTGGTCCTGCCCGGAGGGGCGCTGTGCCCGTGGCTCGCCCACCGTGACCTGGCAAGAGTCGAAGCATGGAGACACTGCACCTGCCCACCGGGTGCGTCGTCGTCGGCGTCGACGCCGCCCAGCTCACCGACCGCGCCCTCGACTGGGCCGCCGACCAGGCCGCGCTGGAGGAACGCCATCTCCTGCTCGTGCACGGCATCGGCACCCCGTTGTCCGTCGGTACGCCGTGGAGCGGCCTCGGCGGGCCGGACCCGATGCAGGTGTTCTCCGATCTCCAGGCGGCCGGCCGTGCGCTGCTCGCGAGGGCGACCACCCGTGTCATCACCCGGCACCCGGAGCTCGTGGTGCACCAGGTCGTACGCCCCGTCGACCCCCGTCAGGCCCTGCTCGACGTCTCCGCGGACGCGGCCCTGATCGTCGTCGGCTCGCGCGGCCGCGGCCACGTGCTGAGCGTCGTCCTCGGCTCGGTGAGCGAGGAGGTCGCCGGGCGCGCGTCCTGCCCGGTCGTCGTCATCCGTCCGCAGCACAGCACCGAGCCACGGCACGGCGTGCTGGTCGGCACCGACGGGACAGCCGAGTCCCTGCCCGTCCTGCGGTTCGCCTTTCGACATGCCCGCCTGCGTGAGCTCCCGCTGACCGTCCTGCACACCGTGGAGGACGTGGCGGCCACACCGCCCCACGTCGTACCCGGGGAGGCGGAGCTCGAGCCCGCCCGGCAGGTGCTCGCGGAGTCCGTCGCCGCGCTCGGGGCGCAGTACCCGGACGTCCCGATCACGCTCGAGATCGGGCAGGGCACCCCCGCCGAGTGCCTGCTCGCCGGGGCCGACGCGATGGACATCGTGGTCGTCGGCCATCACGAGCGCGGCCGGTTGGGGCGCTTCACACACGGGTCGGTCGCCGTGGCCGTCCTGGAGCACGCCTCCGTGGCGATCGCGGTCGTTCCGGTGGTCGCCGACAGCCTGGCCACCGCTCGCTGACCGTCCTCGGCAGGGAAGGCCCTTCGGTCCCTGCCCGCGTGGCGTGCGGCCCTGTCCTCGGACAGGCCCCGGACGGAGGCTGGAGACACCCACAGAAGGAAGGCGCCATCATGAAGGCTGCAGTCGTCACCGGTTTCACCCAGCCACTCGAGATCCAGGACCGCCCCGTCCCCACTCCCGGACGCGGCGAGGTGCTGGTGCGGATCGAGGCCAGCGGGCTGTGTCACACCGACATCCACGCGGCCCACGGTGACTGGCCGGTCAAGCCCACTCCGCCGTTCGTCCCCGGCCACGAGGGCGTCGGCATCATCGAAGTCCTCGGCGAGGGCATCACGGACCGCGTCGTCGGCGAACGGGTCGCGCTGCCGTGGCTCGGCCACGCCTGCGGCCACTGCACCTACTGCATCCGGGGCTGGGAGACGCTGTGCGAGTCGCAGCAGAACACCGGCTACTCGATCGACGGCGGCTTCGCCGAGTACGCCGTCGCCGACGCCGACTATGTCGTCGCGGTCCCCGACGGGGTCGAACCCCGGGACGCGGCTCCCCTGACCTGCGCCGGCGTCACGACGTACAAGGCCGTCAAGGTGGCGCACATCCGGCCCACGGAGAAGGTCGCGATCTTCGGCATCGGCGGTCTCGGCCACCTCGCGGTGCAGTACGCCGCGATCGTCGGCGGCACCGTGATCGCGGTCGACGTCGACGACGCCAAGCTCGAGATGGCCCGTGAGCTCGGCGCCACCCACCTGGTGAACGCCGGGAAGACGGACCCTGTCGCCGCGATCGAGGCCCTGGGTGGCTGCGACGTCGCGATCGTGCTCGCCGTGATCCCGCACGTCTTCGAGAGCGCCTTCGCCTCGTTGCGGCGCGGCGGGCGGCTGGTCTGCGTCGGGCTCCCGCCCGAGACCGACGGCCCGATGGCGCTGCCGATCTTCCCGACCGTGCTCAAGGGCATCTCGGTGATCGGGTCCATCGTCGGGACGCGCCAGGACCTCACCGAGGTCTTCGCCCTCCATGCCCTCGGCCGGACGCGGGTCGTGGCGGAGTCACGCAAGCTCGACGAGGTCAATGCGGCCATCGACGACGTCCTCAGCGGACGCGCCACCGCGCGGCTGGTGTTCGAGTTCTGAGCGACCCGCGACCCCTTGTTGCAACACGCTTGCAACAAGGGGTCGTTCGCGTTTAATGTGCCGGTATGGCCCTGACCACGGCGGCGCCGGCGTCCGAGGCGGCACTCACCCGCTTCCGCCGCGATCTCGGACCGGCGGACCGACGCTCCCTGTGGGCGATGGGCTCGTTCATCGTGCTGCTTCACGTGCTGGGCCTCGGCCTCCTCTTCGGGTTCGTGACCCCGCAGCACTTCGCACTCGGCGGCGACCACCCCGTCTTCACCGTCGGCGTCGGTGTCCTGGCCTACACGTTCGGCCTGCGTCACGCCTTTGACGCCGACCACATCGCCGCGGTCGACAACACCACGCGCAAGCTGTTGGCCGACGACACCGGCCGCAAGCCGCTCTCGGTCGGCTTCTGGTTCTCCCTCGGCCACTCGACCATCGTCTTCGCGCTCGCCCTGCTGCTCTCGCTGGGCGTCAAGGCGCTCGCAGGGCCCGTCACCAACGACTCCTCCACGCTCCACTCCGCCACCGGAGTGATCGGCGCCGGCGTATCGGGCATCTTCTTGTGGGTCCTCGGGCTGCTCAACCTCGCGGTCCTGATGGGCATCCTCGGGGTCTTCAAGCAGATGCGCCGCGGGGAGTACGACGAGGCCCAGCTCGAGGAGCAGCTCAACAAGCGCGGCTTCATGAACCGGTTCCTCGGCGGCCTCACCAAGAGCGTCCGCAAGCCGTGGCACATCTACCCGATCGGCGTCCTGTTCGGCCTCGGGTTCGACACCGCCACCGAGGTGGGCCTGCTGGTCCTCGCGGGGGGCGCCGCGGCGTTCAACCTGCCCTTCTACGCGATCCTGGTCCTGCCGATCCTCTTCGCCGCCGGCATGTGCCTGGCCGACACCGTCGACGGTGTGTTCATGAACGTCGCGTACGGCTGGGCCTTCGCGCGCCCCGTCCGCAAGGTCTTCTACAACATCACCATCACCAGCATCTCGGTCGCCGTGGCGCTGGTCATCGGCACCGTCGAGCTGGTCTCCGTGGTCGCCGACCGGGCCCACATCACCACCGGGCCTGTCGCCGCGATCGCCGACATCCCGCTCGACTACGCCGGCTACGGCATCGTCGGACTCTTCGTCCTGTCGTGGGTGGTCGCACTCGCGGTGTGGCGCATCGGCCGCATCGAGGAGCGCTGGAGCTCCGACCTCGCCGGTTAGAGGTAGAGCCCGGCCGCCTCGTCGCCGAGCCGGTCAGCGGCGACAGCGTGGACGTCGCGCTCCCGCATGACGACGTACGTCTCGCCCTGCACCTCGACCTCGGCCTTGTCCTCGGGGTCGAAGAGCACGCGGTCGTCCACCTGCACCGCACGGGCGTGCGGACCGGCGGCGACGACCCGCGACCAGACCAGGCGCCGAGCGCCCATGCCGGCCGTGGCGGGGATGACGATGCCGCCCGACGAACGTCGTTCACCGCTCTCCCGGTCGATCTCGACCAGGAGCCGGTCGTGCAGCATCTTGATGGGCAGCTTGTCGGACACGGGCGTCGGCTAGTCGGAGGCGACCTTGCGCACCACCGCGAAGAGGACGACCACCCCGACGACGCTGCCGGCGACCTTCAAGATGTTGGTGGTGCGGGGCTGCCCGGTCTCGAGGTCGACGAAGTAGCTCTTGATGAGGGTGATCTCGCGCCGCACGATCGTCTTCGGGCTCGTGCGGTAGACCAGCTGGTCGATGGTGCCGGCCAGGCGCTCTCGGGTGGCATCCAGCTCGGCCTCGAGCGCACTCGTCTCCTGGGTCACGCGGGAAGGCTATCAACTAGGTTCTGGGACGTGACTCGACTCTCTCCCGGTGACCCCGCTCCCGACTTCACCCTGCCCACCGACGACGGCTCCACCGTGTCGCTGGCCGACCTCCGCGGACGGAAGGTGATCGTCTACTTCTACCCGGCCGCGATGACCCCCGGCTGCACGAAACAGGCCTGCGACTTCACCGACTCGTTCGCCTCGCTGCAGACTGCGGGGTACGACGTGCTCGGCATCTCGCCCGACTCCCCCGCCAAGCTCGCGAAGTTCCGCGCTCGCGACTCGCTGTCGATCACCCTGCTCTCCGACGCCGACCGCTCGGTGATGAAGGCGTACGCCGCGTTCGGGGAGAAGAAGCTCTACGGCAAGACCGTCCAGGGCGTGATCCGCTCGACGTTCGTGGTCGACGAGGACGGCAAGGTCGCGCTGGCGCAGTACAACGTCAAGGCGACCGGACACGTGTCCAAGCTCCGGCGCGACCTCGGGCTCGACTGATCCGACGCGTCCCTAGACTTGCCCGGCAGGCGCTCGTAGCCCAACGGCAGAGGCAACGGCTTTAGGTGCCGTCCAGTGAGAGTTCGAATCTCTCCGAGCGCACGTCGTCCACCCGACCGGCTCCGCCTCGGCTCTTCGGGAGGCACGGTGTCTCTCCACTGCACGACTGTCATCGTCGTGTTGACAGCCGTGCAGAGCACGCACGACCGCCCTGGAGGAGTCAGGCGAGGAGCGCGGCGATCTGCGGGGCGATCGCGCGGAGGGCGCGACCGCGGTGGGAGATCGCGTCCTTGTCGGCGGGGTCGAGCTCGGCGGTGGTGCGGCCCGGGTTCTCCAGGGCCTCGAACACGACGTCGTAGCCGAAGCCTCCGCTCCCCCGCGTCTCGCGGATGACCCGGCCGTCCATCCGGCCGTCGACGACGAGCTCGCGCCCCCCGGGTGTGCAGAAGGCGACGGCACAGGTGAAGTGGGCGCCGCGACGCTCGTCGGGCACGTCGTGGAGCTGGTCGAGCAGCAGGGCGTTGTTGCGGTCGTCGACCCCCCTCCGGTCACCGGGGGGTGAGCCGGACCACCGGGCCGAGAGCACGCCCGGCATCCCGTTGAGCGCGTCGACGCACAGCCCCGAGTCGTCGGCCACCGACGGAAGGCCGGTGGCGGCGAGGCCGGCGCGCGCCTTCAGCAGCGCGTTGCCCTCGAAGGTCGGCTGGTCCTCGACCGGCTCGTCGTACGGCGTGACGTCGTCGAGGCCTAGCACCTCGACGCCGGGCATGTGCTCGGCGAGGATCCGCCGCATCTCCGCGAGCTTCTTGGCGTTGCGCGAGGCGAGGAAGACCTTCACGACGACAGCGACTGCTCCTGGAGCCGGGTGAGCTCGGCACAGCCCTTGCCCGCGAGCTCGAGGAGGGTGTCCAGCTCGGCGCGGTCGAAGGGGGCGCCCTCGGCGGTCCCCTGCACCTCCACGAAGCGGCCGTCGCCGGTCATCACGACGTTCATGTCGGTCTCGGCCCGGACGTCGTCGTCGTAGTGCAGGTCGAGCCGGGGTACGCCGTCGATGATGCCCACGCTGACGGCGGCCACGGACCCCGTCAGCGGCTCGCCCTTGAGGGCGTCCTTGGAGCGGAGGTGGGTGACCGCGTCGGCGAGCGCGACGTAGGCGCCGGTGATCGCCGCGGTGCGCGTCCCGCCGTCGGCTTGGAGGACGTCACAGTCGAGGACGATGGTGTTCTCCCCGAGCGCCTGGTAGTCGATGACCGCGCGCAGCGAGCGACCGATCAGCCGGGAGATCTCGTGCGTCCGGCCACCGATCCGGCCACGGACGGACTCGCGGTCGGAGCGGGTGTTCGTGGCGGCGGGGAGCATCGCGTACTCCGCAGTGACCCAGCCGAGGCCCGACCCCTTGCGCCAGCGGGGCACGCCCTCGGTCGCGGAGGCGGCGCACAGGACGCGGGTACGGCCGAACTCCACGAGCACGGACCCGGCCGCGTGGTCGAGCCAGTGCCGGGTGATCGTGACGTGGCGCAGGGCGTCGTCGGCCCGTCCGTCGCTGCGGGGCTGGGGGGCATTCATGCCCAGGACCCTAGCCAGTCCTCACTTCACCTCGGCGCGCAGGATCCGCCACAGCCCGATCGCCAACGGCACGACGAGCCACAGGATCCCGCTCACCACCAGGTGTGCCCACTGGTCGCCGGTGAGCGGCATGTCGTAGAGCTCGCTCGAGGCCGACTGGAAGTCGAGCCACGGCGCCAGGTGGTCGAACCACGTCATCAGGGCCGCCCCGATCCCGAACAGTCCCGGCAGCACCCACTTGTAGACGAAGAAGACCACGATCGCGGCCGGGGTGTTGAGCAGGAGGCAGGCCAGGGCGAAGCCGCCCAGCATGGCGAACGTCTGGTTGATCACGAAGCCGGCGAACCCGGACCACCCGAAGGTCCAGTCGATCGGACCCTGCAGGGCACCGTAGAGCAGGGTGCAGACCAGACCCACGACGAGAGCGAACGCGATCACGAACGCCGTCAGCGTCACGCCGGCCAACAGCTTGGCCAGCACGATCCGCGCGCGTCGTGGCTCGAGCGTGAACGTCGTCATCGCGGTGCGCTGGCTCCACTCGCTGGTCACCAGCATGATGCCGACGACCGGGAGCAGGATCGAGGAGACGAAGGCCGCCGCCCCGACGAAGTCGCCGAACGCCGCCGCCTCGTCCTGTGCGACCACGACCCACAGGAAGATCGTCTCCGCCAGCAGCGCGAGCCCGATCGTGATCCCGATCAGCCAGCGGCCGGCCCGGGTGTCGACGGTCTTGCGCAGCTCGACCACGAAGAGCCGGCCGAAAGGGATGCCCGGAGTCGCCGAGACGTCGAACGTGCTCTCCAGAGTGCTCACTTGACCTCCGCTCGGTGGATCCGCCAGACGCCGACGGCCAGCGGCAGGGCGAGCCAGAGAAGGCCCGACACCAGCAGGTGAAGCCAGTCCTTGCCGCCGATCGTGGCGTCGATCAGGCCGTTCTGGTCGTTGTTGAAGTCGATCCAGGGCTGAAGGCTCTTGAACCAGCCCATGAGTGCTGCGCCGATCGCGAAAAGCGTGGGCAGCACGAAGGAGTAGACGAAGTAGATGACGATCCCGGCCGGGGAGTTCAGCAACAGCGCGCCGAAGGCGAACCCGGTCGCCATCCCGAACACGTAGAGCAGCAGGTAGTAGAAGGCATACCTCGCGGGGCTCCCCCAGACCACGTCGTTGCCGGAGAACGCGCCGTAGAGCACGTTGGCGATCGCTCCCATCACCAGGCCGACGACCAGCGCGGCCACGGCGACGATCATCACGCTGGCGAACTTGGCGGCGACCACGCGGCCCCGGGACGGCTCGAGGGTGAAGGTCACCATCGCGGTGCGCTGGCTCCACTCGCTGGTCACCGACATCACGCCGAGCACCGGGAGCAGGACACCCATCGGCGTGTTCATGCCCTGCAGGAAGTCGAGGAACGTGACGTGGAGGTCCTGGCCGAGGACGACGGACATCTGGATGACCAGCACCAGCAGCGTGAGCCCGGCGATCGAGATCAGCAGCCAACGACCGGCGCGGGTGTCGGCCAGCTTGCGCAGCTCGACCCGGGTCAACGACCCGAAGGACACCGCCGGGGTCTGCGAGACGTCGAGGGTGGCCACGCTCATGCGGAGACCCCGCCGGGGACCTGTTCCCGTGCGGTGTCCGCGGTGAGCTCGAGGAAGAGGTCCTCCAGCCCGCCCTCGTCGCCCGCGCGCAGGTCGGTGAGCACGATCGCCTTCTCCGCCGCCACCCGCCCGACGTCGACCGGTTCGGCCGACACCCGGAGCCCGGCACCGGCCGGCGCGACGCTCAGCCCCTTCGCGGCCAGGGCCGAGCTCAGCTCCTGGTTGTCCAGCGCGGTGACCAGGGTCGTCGTCTTCCCGCCGGTCGCGCTCTTCAGCAGCTCCTCGCGGGTGCCGCGGGCCACGATCTTGCCGTTGCCGATCAGGATCATCTCGTCGGCGATCTGCTCGACCTCGTGGAGCAGGTGGCTCGACAGCAGGACGGTGCCGCCGCGGTCGGCGTAGCCCTTGAGGAGACCGCGCATCCAGCGGATACCGGCCGGGTCGAGGCCGTTGGCCGGCTCGTCGAGGATCAGCACCGTGGGGTCGCCGAGCAGCGCGTGGGCGATGCCGAGCCGCTGCCGCATGCCGAGCGAGTAGTTACGGACGCGGCGCTTGGACTCCTTGGCGTCGAGCGAGACCAGTGCGAGCATCTCGTCGACGCGGGTACTGGGCAGTCCCATCGTGCGAGCGCCGAGCTCGAGCACCTCGCGGCCCGTACGGCCGGCGTGCTGCGCCGACGCGTCGAGCAGGACCCCGACATGGCGGCCGGGGTTCGGGATGTCCTGGTAGTGCATCCCCCCGATCGTCACCTCGCCGTGCGTCGCGGGTGTGAGACCGACCATGACGCGCATCGTGGTCGTCTTGCCCGCGCCGTTGGGACCGAGGAAGCCGGTGACGGTCCCTGACTGGCACTCGAAGCTGATGTCGTCGACGGCGATAAAACTCCCGTAGGCCCGCGTGAGCCCTTCCACCTTGATCATGGGTGACAGCCTGCCCCATGAGCACACAGGAAACACATCAGGGATGACCCCGAGGTGGTCATTGAATGTCGTACGACAGTCCGGGCGCCGCGGCGCTCACGTCGCCGACGTAGACGGCGCTCGCCTCCGTGAGCATCTCGGCCACGTCGTACCACGGCGGGACGTGGGTGACCACGAGCCGGGGTACGCCGTTGCGTGCCGCCACCTCCCCCGCCTCGCGGCCGGTCAGGTGCAGGTCGTCGGGATTCTCCTCGCCATGACGGAACGACGACTCGGCCAGCAGCAGCGAGGCGCCCTCGGCCAGCTGGTCGAGGGCCGGGCACGGGCCCGTGTCACCGGTGTAGGCGAAGGTGCGGCCGTCGGCCGAGACCCGCATGCCGTACGCCGGGACCGGGTGCGCCACCCGCACCGGCTCGATCTCGAACGGTCCGACCGCGAGTGGCCCGTCGTACTCGTGGAAGTCGAACTCGCCGGTCATCCCGTGCTGCTCGGAAAGGTCGTAGGCGCGCGACATCCGCTCCGCGACGCCGGCCGGACCCCAGACCGGGATCGGCGGCAGCGCGCCGCCCGGGTGGTACTTGCGGAGGACGTAGTAGCCGCACAGGTCGAGGCAGTGGTCGGGGTGGAGGTGGCTGAAGAAGACCGCGTCGACGGACGCCGGGTCGGCATACCGCTGCAGGGCGCCGAGCGCCCCGCTGCCGAGGTCGAGCAGGATCCGCCAGGTGCGCCCGTCGGCGTCGTCGGCCTCGACCAGGTAGCAGCTGGCGGCCGACTCGGGCCCGGCGAAGGACCCGGAGCAGCCGATCACGGTCAGTCTCACGACAGGCCTCCGGCGAACTGGGCAGCCATCGCGAGCTCCGGGCCGAGGAAGCGACGGCCGATGGTCTCGAACTCGTCGGGGGCGCCGGTGGTCAGGAAGCGGTACGCCGGGTCGCCACCGCCGCGCATCAGGTCGGCGCCGACGAGCAGCTTGTAGACGTCCTTGGCACACTCCTCGGCGCTGCTGACCAGGGTCACCTCGTCGCCGACGACGTAGGAGATCACCCCGGTGAGAAGCGGGTAGTGGGTACAGCCGAGGATCAGGGTGTCGACGCCCGCCGCGACCAGCGGGTCGAGGTAGTCGTGGGCGACGGCGAGGAGCTCGGTACCGCCGGTCACGCCCGCCTCGACGAAGTCGACGAACCGGGGGCACGCACGGGTGGTGAGCTCCACCTGCGGGGCGGCGGCGAACGCGTCGTCGTAGGCCAGGGAGTCGGCGGTGGCGCGGGTACAGATGACTCCGATCCGGCCGTTGCGGGTAGCGGCGACCGCGCGCCGGGTAGCGGGCAGGATCACCTCGACGACCGGCACGTCGTACCGCTCGCGCGCGTCGCGCAACATGGCCGCGCTCGCGGAGTTGCAGGCGATCACGAGTGTCTTGACGCCCTCGTCGACGAGGTGGTCGAGGCACTCGAGGGCATACTCACGGACCTCGCCGATGGGCTTGGAGCCGTAGGGCTGCCGGGCGGTGTCGCCGAGGTAGACGATCGACTCGTGGGGCAGCTGGTCGATCACCGATCGGGCCACGGTCAGCCCGCCGAACCCCGAGTCGAAGATGCCGATCGGCGCGTCGGACGTCGTACGGGGCACAAACGCACAGGCTAGGTGGTCGGGGGGACGGTCCGCACTCCGACGCGACCGACGTCACGCCTGGTCGTTGGTCGAGGGGGAGACCCTCGGGCACCTCTGGAGACCAGGCGACGTGTCGACACCTACTCGAAGAGCTTGGCCTGGGGCGGACCGAAGGACGGGTCGACGCCGTCGAAGAGGCTGCTGACCGACTCACCGGCGTGCACCCGCGCGATCGCCTCGGCGAAGAGCCCGGCCACGCTGCGGACCTTGAGCTCGGGCCAGCCGGAGGGAGCGGGAACGGTGTCGGTCGTGACCACCTCGGTGATCATCGGGTGCTCGCGCAGGCGGTCCACGGCCTTGCCGACGAACAGTCCATGAGTACAGGCCACGGCTGCGCCGGTGCACCCGGCGTCGGCCAGCCGGTCCAGCAGCTCGACGATCGAGCCACCCGTCGCGATCTCGTCGTCGAGGACGATGGCGCGCTTGCCGTGGACGTCACCGACGATCGAGTCGATCACCACGCGGTCGTCGGCCAGGCGCCGCTTGCTGCCGGCGGCCACGTTGAGGCCGAGGAGCCGGGAGAACTGGGTCGCGGTCTTGGCGTTGCCGAAGTCGGGCGAGACCACGATCGCGTCGGAGAGGTCCTGGGCCAGGAAGTGGTCGGCCAGGATGCCGATCGCCGTGAGCTGGTCGACGGGTACGGAGAAGAAGCCGTGCACCTGGGGCGCGTGGAGCGTCATCGTCATCACCCGGTGGACGCCGGCCGTGGCGAGCAGGTCTGCCACCAGGCGCCCGCCGATCGAGATGCGCGACGCGTCCTTCTTGTCGGACCGGGCGTAGGAGTAGAACGGGATCACCGCGGTGATGGACCCCGCGCTGGCACCGCGCGCCGCATCGATCATCAGCAGGAGCTCCATCAGGTGCTCCTGCGTCGGAGGGACGAGCGGTTGCACGATGTAGACGTCGCGCTGGCGGCAGTTCGCCTGGAGCTGCGCCTGGAGGCAGTCGTTGCTGAAGCGGGTCATCTCCACCGGCGACAGCGGGACATCGAGGTCGTCGCAGATGGCCTTGGCCAGAGGCCGATGGGCGGAACCGCTGAAGACGACGACGTTGCTGTCGGGCACGGGCACTCCACGGTGGCTGGGCCGGGCGGTCGGGGTCAGGGTAACCCTCCGCCGCCGGGAGGGACAGGGCGCGTTCACCGCAGATATCAGCGGCGGCCGGCCGTTCTCCTGATCAGTCATGCGACTCGCCTCCATCCTGACCACGACGGCGGCCACGGCGGCTTCGGTGGTCCTCGTCACCGGACCTGCGCTCGCCCGGCACATCGACGGCTCGAGCGGTGACGACCACCTGCAGGGACCTCCGTACGCGACACCATCCGCGGTCACCTGGAGGACGACGTGATCCGGGGCCGCGGTGGGCCGGTCCAGCTGTTCGGCCAGGCGGGCGACGACCGGCTGTTCGGCGGGCCGGGTGGCGACTTCTTCCACGGCGGCGTCGGGGACGACCTGGTCCGCGCGGCCGGCGGCGACGACCAGCTCGAGACGATCCAGGGAGCCGACCGGATCCTCATGGGCTCCGGCCATGGCGAACTCAGCTTCCTGACCGATGACGACAACCGTGCCGTGATCGACTGCGGGAGCGGCCACGACGTCGTGAACTACCTCGGCGCGATCGACACGACCGATGTCATCCGCGCCAACTGCGAGGACGCCAACGCCAACACCTCGTACTGACCGCAGGTCGAGCCGGGCTCAGGCCCACAGCTGGCCCTCGAGACGGTCCTCGGCCTCGTCGATGGTGCCCTCGTAGGCGCCCGTGGAGAGGTACTTCCAGCCGCCGTCGCACACGATGAAGGCGATGTCGGCGCGCTCTCCCGCCTTCACCGACTTGGCGGCCTGGGCGAGCGCGGCGTGCAGGATGGCACCGGTCGAGATGCCGGCGAAGATGCCCTCGGCGTCGAGGAGCTCGCGCACCCGTCGTACGGCGTCGCGGGGGCCGACCGAGAAACGCGCGTCGATCAACGTCTCGTCGTAGAGCTCGGGGACGAAGCCCTCGTCGAGGTTGCGCAGGCCGTAGACCAGCTCGCCGTACCGCGGCTCGGCGGCGACGACCCGCACCTCGGGCTTGTGCTCACGGAAGAAGCGCCCGACGCCCATCAGGGTGCCGGTGGTGCCGAGTCCGCCCACGAAGTGGGTGACGTCGGGGAGGTCGGCGAGGATCTCGGGACCCGTCGCCTCGTAGTGCGCGAGGGCGTTGGCCGGGTTGCCGTACTGGTAGAGCATCACCCAGTCGGGGTGCTCGGCGGCCATGCCCTTGGCCACGCGGACCGCCTCGTTGGAGCCGCCGGCGGCGGGTGACGACACGATCTCGGCGCCCCACATGCGCAGCAGCTGGCTGCGCTCCTCGGAGGTGTTCTCGGGCATCACGCAGACCAGGCGGTAGCCGCGCAGCTTGGCCACCATGGCCAGGGAGATCCCGGTGTTGCCGCTGGTCGGCTCGAGGATGGTGCAGCCCGGCCGGAGCAGCCCGTCCTTCTCGGCGTGCTCGACCATCGCGAGCGCGGCCCGGTCCTTGATCGAGCCGGTCGGGTTGCGGTCCTCGAGCTTCGCCCACAGGCGGACGTCGGGGCTCGGCGAGAGCGTCGGCAGCCCGACGAGCGGGGTGTTGCCGACCGAGGCGAGCAGGTCGTCGTAACGCATGGCGGGCAGGGCCTCCGGGTCGGGGTCAGCGCAGGAACTGCTCGGGATCGAAGTCGTCGAGCGAGATGATGCGGGTGCGGGGCAGGACGGCGTTGAACGCGGCCACGTCGTCCTCGAGGTCGAACACGGGGATGTCGAGCGCCGTGAGCTGGCCGCTCACGAACTCCCGCAAGGCGAGGAGCCCGAGCCGCCGTCCGTCGTCCAGGGCCTGGAGCTGCGGGGCGAAGTCGCCGTCGTGGCTGCAGAGCAGCACGTCGGCGTCGTGGCTCTTCAGGGCTTGCAGAGTGCGCTGGATGCCGATGTCGACGACCTTCTCGTCGGACCCGCCGGCCAGCGGGATCGGCCGGTAGCCCATCGCCAGCAGCGCCTGGACGAAGGAGAGCGGCATCTGCCCGCTGGTCGCGTTGAGGAAGAAGAGCCCGACGGCCGGCTGGCCCCAGGTCGTCTCCGCGAACGACGTCAGCCGCTCCCAGCGCGGCCGCTCCTCGGGCTGCGGGCGCCGCTGGAACAGTGCCGTACCGAGGGTGGCGTCGATGTTCTCGCCGTCGACCAGCAGGAACGTACGACGCTCGCTCATCTCAGCCGCCGGCGACAGCGGGGAGCACGACGACCTGGTCGCCGTCGGCGACGGGGGCCTCGAGGCCGCCGAGGAAGCGGACGTCCTCGTCGTTGACGTAGACGTTGACGAAGCGCCGTAGGTCGCCGTCCTCGATCAGGCGGTCCTTGAGGCCGGGGTGGTTCGCCTCGAGGTCGTCGATCAGAGCACTCAGGCTGCTACCGGTCGCCTGGACGGACTTCTGGTCGGCGGTGTAGGTGCGGAGGATCGTGGGGATCCGGACCTCAACGGGCATCTCGGTCTCCTTGGCTGGGTGACAGGGGGCTGGCGGGCAGAGTGTCGACCACGGTGACCTCTTCCTCGGTCACCTCACCGTCGACGATCCGATATGACCTGAACTCCACAGGGCCCCCGTTATTCCCGTGCTCACGGGTGCTGACCAGCACGTAGTGGGCTCCGGGCTCCATGGCCAGGCCGATGTCGGTCCGGCTCGGATAGGCCTCCGTGGCGGTGTGCGAGTGGTAGACGACGACGGGTACCTCGTCGCGCGCGTCCATCTCCTTGTAGAGCTGGAAGAGGTCGGTCGAGTCGAACTCGTAGAAGGTCGGGCTCCCCGCAGCGTTCACCATCTCGACCAGCCGCTCGGGCCGGTCGCTCCCCTCGGGACCGGCGACGACGCCGCAGGCCTCGTCGGGATGGTCACGCTTGGCGTGCGCGACGATGCCGTCGTACGTCGCCCGGTCGATGGTGAGCACCCGCTCAGGGTAGAGGGACGCGGGGTCCGGTGGTCGAGCGGTGCCGGGACTCAGACCTCGGTACGGCGCCGCACCATCTCGACCGGGACCCCACCGAGACCGAGGCGGTAGCGGGTGTGGTCGGCGTAGGCGGCGAGCTTGTCCCACAGCGCGGCGTGCGCGGCCCACGGGAGCGGGTCGGCCCCGTGGTACCAGCTGTCGCCGAAGGAGATCCAGACCGCGGCCCAGTCGGCCGCGTCGTCCCAGTCACCGCCCCGGGCCTCGACCAGGCGACGGCGTACCTGGAAGGCCATCCGCGGCCCGTCCGGACACCCCGGGGTGGTGGCGATCGGCCAGACCCACAGGTCGAGGGCCGCGAGGTCGAGCTCGAGGTCGCGCAGCACGCCCGGGTCGACCAGGACGGTCGCGACGTTCACGTGCGGGCGGCGCATGCCCATGAACGCTACCCACGGCCGGCGACATCCGGGAGCCCCCGTGGGACGTCGTACGTTCCGAGGCTTCTATGCCACCGTTCGTATGACGTCCCAGCGGGGAGCCGGGTCTCAGGGCAGGTAGTACATCGGGTTCGGCATCTTGAACGTCTTGTCGGCGTAGCCGCCGTTCAGGTCGCTGAACTGGTCACCGAAGTTGGCGACGATGTCGTAGCCCTGCGACTCGATGTACTTGCGGGTGAGCGACTTGTACTGGGTCGTGGTGCAGGTCGGCGCGCACGTCGACAGCCACGGCTTGGTCTGGTCCTTGAGGTAGATGTTGGCCGGGTCGAAGGTGTAGCCGGCGTCGGTCAGGTTCGCCTCGGAGCCGGTCAGCTGGCTGGCCGGACGGCCGGTCAGGAAGAACACCGTGTAGCCGTCGGCGACGGCCTGCGCCTCGAGGTCGGTCATGCCCGGCACTGCCGGGAACACGCTCTTGGATCCTGCGTTGACGAACGCGGCGTTCGTGGTCGGGTTGTACACGAAGCTGCTGTAGATCTCGTAGCTGTAGGTGTTCAGCGTGGTGTCGTCGATGTCGAAGAGGATCGCCGGCGTGCCGGACGGACCGTGGTCGTGACCGCGCTCGGAGTGGTGGTGCGCCTTGCGGGCGAGGTAGTCCTCGGCCTTGGCGGCGATGCCCTCGGTCTGCTGGGCATAGGCCCCGGTCGGGGAGAACTGGTGGAGCGTCGTCGTCCCGCTGACGGGGTCGGGCGTGGAGGTGGTCGTGTCGCCGTAGTAGCCCTTGATGGCGGTCTTGACCTGGTCGATGTTCTGGATCTGGCTGTCACTGGTCGGCGACGTGGGGGGCGGTGGGACCGCGCCGCCGTCGTGGTGGCCGCCGTGGGCGAGAGCGAGACCGGGCAGGGTGAGGGCCGCGGTGGCCGCGGCCGAGGCCAGGGCGACGGTGGCCGTGCGTGCCGGCCGCTTGAGCGTGGGAAGGTGCTTCACAGGTGATCCTCCGAGTCGGGTGGGTGTGTCGAGAGTCACCCAAACACGCGTGCGCCCGCGACCACAAGGTGGGTCAGCCCAGGGCGTCGACCAGCGTCTCCTGGAGCAGTCCGATCCAGTCGTAGATGTCGTGGGCCTGGGCACGCGGGTCGTCGTCGGGCAGTGACGCCCAGTAGGCGTCGTCGTCCTGCTCGACCTCGAGCCGGGTGGCCAGCGCAAGCCGCAGGTCGGTGAACGACTTGAGCCAGACCAGCGCCGTCTCCTGGTCGAGCTCGACGTCGATCACGAGCCGCTGCTCGCCGAGCTGGGGCGGGAGTCCCGCCTCCTCGAGGGTGTCGATGATCGTCGCGGCGCCGACCGCCTTGCCGTCGCGCAGCGCTCCCTCGGTGAAGCGACGGAACTCGGACGCCGCCTCCTCGTCCTCGGCGTACGCCGACGGGAACAGGCGGGCGAGCACCGGGTCGTCCGGCTCGGTCGTCGGCCCGTCGAAGCTCAGCATCGCCTCCAGCGGGTCGGCGTGCTCGTGGGGCACGGCGGCCTCGTTGCGCAGCAGCTCGACGAGCTGGGAGGCGAGGGACCGCAGCAGGTCGGCCTCGAAGCCGGAGAACGTCGCAATGACCCGTCCGCTGCGGCGGTGCCGGGTGAAGCCGCTCATCGCACGCTCACTGCTTCTCGAGAGTGGCCCACAGGCCGTACTCGTGCATGGCCTGGACGTCTCGCTCCATCTCCTCGCGCGACCCGCTGCTGACCATCGACCTACCGTCGTGGTGGACCTCGAGCATCAGCTTCTCCGCCTTCTTCTTGTCGTAGCCGAAGTAGGTACGGAAGACATACGTCACGTAGCTCATCAGGTTCACCGGGTCGTTCCAGACGATGGTCACCCACGGCTTGGCCGTGAGGGTGATCTCGTCGGGGGTGAGGTCCGGCTCGACCTCGACCGGACTCGTGGTCGCCATGCGCCCATCGTGGCACAGGCCCCGCTACCCCACGGGCCCCGACGCAGGGCCCCTACGCTGGGCCCGTGAGCTCGTCGACCGCCCTGCTGACCGACCACTACGAGCTCACCATGCTGCAGGCGGCGCTGGGCTCCGGCACCGCCCAGCGGCGCTCGGTGTTCGAGCTCTTCCCGCGTCGGCTTCCCGAGGGGCGGCGGTACGGCGTGGTGGCCGGTGTCGGGCGCGCGCTCGACGCGCTCGAGGACTTCCGCTTCGACGACGAGACCCTCGAGGCCCTGCGCGACGTGGTCGACGACCGGACCCGGGAGTGGCTGGCCACCCACCGGTTCACCGGCGACATGTGGGGCTACCCCGAGGGCGAGGTCTACCTCCCCTACTCGCCCCTGCTGGTGGTCGAAGGGACCTTCGCCGAGGCAGTGCTGCTCGAGACCGTGCTGCTGTCGATCTACAACCACGACTCCGCGATCGCTTCGGCCGCCTCCCGGATGACCTCGGTCGCCGGCGACCGCCCCTGCATCGAGATGGGGTCGCGGCGTACCCATGAGCAGGCCGCCGTGGCGGCCGCCCGGGCGGCGTACGTCGCCGGCTTCGCGACGAGCTCCAACCTCGCGGCCCGTCAGCGGTACGGCGTACCGACCGCCGGTACGAGCGCCCACAGCTTCACCCTGCTGTACGACTCGGAGTCCGAGGCGTTCCGGGCCCAGGTCTCCTCCCTCGGCGCCGGGACCACGCTGCTGGTCGACACCTACGACCTCCGTGAGGCCGTGCGGGCCGGGGTCGAGATCGCCGGGCCGGAGCTCGGGGCGGTCCGCCTCGACTCGGGCGACCTCGGCGTGCTCGCCCGGGAGGTGCGCGCCCAGCTCGACGACCTCGGGGCGACGCACACCCGGATCGTGGTGACCAGCGACCTCGACGAGTACGCCATCGCCGCGCTGGCCTCGGCGCCGGTCGACGCGTACGGCGTGGGGACCCAGCTGGTGACCGGCTCGGGCCATCCCACGTGCGGCTTCGTCTACAAGCTGGTGTCCCGCGAGGAAGACACCGGCGCCATGGTCTCGGTGGCGAAGAGGAGTCCCGACAAGATCTCGATCGGGGGCCGCAAGTACGCGCTGCGGCGCCGCTCCGCGGCCGGGGTGGCCGAGGCCGAGGTGGTCGGGATCGGCGAGTCTCCCGTCGACGACGGCGACGACCGGTCGCTGATGGTGCCGCTGGTGAGCAGCGGCGAGATCGTCGGCCGCGAGACGCTCGACCAGGCCCGGGCGCGCCACCTGGCGGCCCGTGCCGAGCTCCCGCAGGCCGCCCAGCAGATGTCGCGCGGCGAGCCCGTGATCCCGACCATCCACGTTTGAGGACGCCATGGCCCTGCTGACCTGTGACTTCTTCTCGGACGCCCTGCAGGTGGGCACCTCGATGACGGTGGTGCTCCCTCAGCGGACCGAGGAGCAGATCGGCGTCACGGGCGGCGGCTCGGACGGGCCGCCGCCGTTGCTCTACCTGCTGCACGGCCTGTCGGACGACCACACCGCGTGGAGTCGCTACACCGCCATCGGCCGCTACGCCGAGAAGGCCGGCCTCGCGATCGTGATGCCGGCGGTACACCGCAGCTTCTACACCAACGAGGCGCAGGGCCACCGCTACTGGGACTTCGTCTCCGAGGAGCTGCCCGGCATCGTCCACGAGTTCCTCCGTGTCACCGACCGGCCCGAGGAGACCTTCGTGGCTGGCCTGTCGATGGGCGGTTACGGGGCGCTCAAGCTCGCCGTCACCCACCCCGAGCGGTACGCCGCGGTCGCGTCGCTGTCGGGCGGCCTCGACCTGCGCACGGTGCTGACCAAGACCGACCGGGCCGAGCTGCTCGACCGGGTCTTCGGGGGCGTCGTCACCGACGCGAACGACGTCTTCACGCTCCTGCCGCAGGCCTCCGGCGTACCCCCGCTGTATCTGGGGTGCGGCACCGAGGACCCGCTCCTCCCCGGCACCCGGCGCTTCGCCGAGGAGGCGACCGCTGCCGGCGTCGACGTCACCGTCGACCTGCGCCCCGGCACCCACGAGTGGTCGCTCTGGGACGCGATGATCGCGGACGTGATCGACTGGCTCCCGCTGCCGGGGGCGGCGGGGCGTCCGGCTGCGGAAAACGCGGAACAAACCACCTGATCTGGAGCTCAGAGCCCTGGTTGTTCCGCGTTTTCCTCCTCGAGCCCCAGCCGTCGCATCAGCCGGTGTCGGCCCGATGCCGAGAAGAGCGAGGGGCGGAGTGCGTCAACCCAGGCCTCGATCCGCTCCGGAGCGTGCGGTCGCCCGAGCGCCCGATCGGCGTCGCGCAGGATCGAAGAGGCCGCGTACAGCACGTCCTCCATGGTGTAGCCACGACGCTCGAAGCCGGCGTCGGAGATCCGGCCGGCGCGGCGCAGGTGATCGGGCAACGGAGGAACCCACCAACCACGCAGCATCGCGGCAGTCAGGCCGGTGAACGACGACCAGAACGGCAGGACGAGCTGCCAGGCCCGGAGCCTGGCCGCGAGGTCGTCCGCGAGGTCGGCCCGCACGTGGGCGCCGTACGTCACCGGCGTCCACCCGGCACCGGGCCAAGGACCCCATCGGATCTCGTCCTCTGCCATCCGGTCAGCCTGTCGTTCTCCGAAGGCTCCGGCTGTCGCGGACCGAGAGCCTGTGGACAGCCGCTGGAGCCGGGCGTCACTGCGGGCACCGCGTCGTGGGAAAACGCGGAACGGATCGGCGGTTTCGGCGCTCGGCGACCGATTTGTTCCGCGTTTTCCGCGCGGGGGTCGCCCCAGGCCAGGGCGGGGGCCCGAGCACCAGAGCGACGAGCAGCCGGACTGGCGTCACGCGTGCAGTCTGTGCCCGCGCGGTCGGCGCCACACGCGCGGCGATAATCTCGGCGTATGACGCGTGCGCTGATCGTCGTGGACGTCCAGAACGACTTCTGCGAGGGCGGCTCGCTGCCCGTGGCGGGCGGCGCCCGGGTCGCGGGCGAGATCGGTCAGCTCCTCCACCACTGGTCCCGGAAGGACGACCACGCGCCGGACTACGACGTCGTCGTGGCCACCAAGGACCACCACGTCGACCCGGGACATCACTGGGCGCGCGAGCCCGACTTCGTCGACAGCTGGCCGGTGCACTGCCGGGTCGGCACCGACGGCGAGGCGTTCCACCCGAACCTCGACCCCCAGCCGTTCGACGCGATCTTCCTGAAGGGCGAGCATGCGGCGGCGTACTCCGGCTTCGAGGGTCGTACGACGGGCGGCGAGGCGATGGCGGACTGGCTCCGCGCGCGGGGGGTCGAGCAGGTCGACATCTGCGGGCTCGCCACCGACTACTGCGTCCGAGCCACGGCTCTCGACGCACGGTCCGAGGGCTTCGAAACCCGCGTCCTGACCGAGATGTGTGCCGGCGTCGCGCCCGAGACCAGCGCGGCCGCCCTCGACGAGATGCGGGCCGCCGGGGTCGCTGTCAGCTGAGCGCGGTCAGCCCGGCCTCGACCCGGGGCGCCATCGCCTCGGCCAGCGAGATCAGGCCGGTCATCGGCCGGATCATCACCCGGAACTCGCTGACCAGCCCCGCCTCGTCGACACTGATGAAGTCCGCGCCCTCGAGCTCGCGCCCGCCGACCGAGGCGGTGAACATCAGTACGTGCCCGCGGCCGTCGTCCTCGCTGTAGGTGCGCACGTAACGGAACTCCTCGAAGGTCTCCATCGCCGCCCGGAGGAAGACCATCGTCGCGGCGCGTCCGGCGTGCGGCTTGAACAGCGCCGGGCTGCGGAACACCACGTCCTCGGCCAGCAGCGCCTCGACCGCTGCGGAATCCCTCGTCTCCAGAGCCTTGCGTAGCTGTTCCATCACTCCCCCTCGAAGTCCGGCGTACGCCGTTCGGCGAACGCCCGCATCCCCTCCGCCGCGTCGCGCGTGCGCAGCAGGATCGTCTGACCGGTCCGCTCCCGCTCGAGCGCGTCGTCCAGTCCGGCGTACGTCGCGGCGTTCACCGCACGTTTGGTGGCTGCCTGCGCGAGGGGCGCTCCCGAGGCCAGCCGACCCACGACGTCGGCCACGACGGTCTCGAAGGCGTCGGCATCGGCGAGGTGGCTGACCAGCCCGGCGTCGTACGCCGCGCGCCCCGAGAGCGGCTCGGCGAGCAACGCCATCCGCATCGCCCGCGCGCGTCCGATCGACGCCGCCACCGAGGCGCTGGAGCCGCCGTCGGGCATCAGCCCGATCCGGGCGAAGGCCAGCAGGAACGACGCGGACTCCGCCGCGACCGCCAGGTCGCAGGCCAACGCGATCGAGCAGCCGACGCCAGCGGCCGGGCCCTGCACGGCGGCCACCACGGGCTTGTCGAGACGGGTGATCGCCCGCACGATCCGGTTCGCCCGGTCGAGCGCCCGGACGTCGAGCTCCAGAGGCGCGTCCGCACCGGAGATGTCGGCTCCTGCGCAGAACGCGCGACCCGCGCCCCGCAGCACGACGACCCGCACGTCGTCGTACGACGCTGCCGCCTCGAGCTCTGAGGCCAGCGCGTCGGACAGCGCGTCAGTGAGAGCGTTCAGCTCGTCGGGCCGGTCGAGGGTCAGGGTCAGGACCGCTCCCGACCGTGCGACGTCGAGGCCGCTCACGCGCCGTCCCCCCACTTCTCGGCCAGGGTGCGGATCACCTTCACGTTGCGGTTCGTCGCGACCCCCAGGTGCTTCTCGACGACGGCGTTGCTCAGCTTCGCCGAGTGGTAGTCCGGCCCCAGCAGCAGATGGGCGGCACGGCCCCTCACCTCGGCACGCTCGCCGTCCTTGCCGGCGCCGTCGAGCGTCGCGCTGGCCGCGGTCGGGGCGTCCTTCAGCAAGGAGACGTAGAGCAGCCCGCTGTGCTCGGCGGCCAGTTCCTCGGCGTCGGCGGCCACGGCGGTCAGCTCCTGCGGGGTGAACACGATCGTCGGTACGTCGAAGCCGGCCGACGCCGCGAACGCCTTCTCGAGGGCCGCCTCCACCTTCGCCCGGCTGCGCAGGCTCGTGCTGACGCGCACGTTCCCGGTGTTGATGTAGGTCTCGACGTCGGTGAAACCGGCGTCCTCGCACGCTTGGACGATCGCTGCCTTGGCGAACATCCGCTTGCCGACGTTGATGGCGCGCAGGAAGGCGATGTACGTCGGCACGGGCTCATCCTGCCGTCCCGACCAGGGTCGGTCCATCGAGGGTGCTCGGTAGTGTGCCGAACGTGTCCGGCGAGGAGCAGAGCAGCGAGCTCGTCGTGCACGCCGCGCGGCTGGTACGCGCGATCCGGCGCCGGGTCGGGCACCCGGCCGGCATCCGGATCCTGGCCATCCTCGACGAGCGCGGCCCGCTCGGCGTGACCGAGCTGGCGTCCGTGGACCGATCCTCGCAGCCGACCGTCTCCGGTGCCGTGCACCAGCTGGAGGAGCAGGGGCTGGTCGCCCGCGCGCGACCCCGCCGACGGCCGCCGGTCGGTCGTCCGTCTCACCGACGAGGTCGCGGCAGCCGTGGCCCTGCTCCGGGACGTCGTGACCGAGAACCTGTGACGGGTCGTGTGCCTGAGACCGCGCCCGAGCGCGGTCTCAGGCACACGACCTCTCAGGTGGCTGTGATCGGCTGACCGTTCGCGACCAGTCGCCAGTCCACGGAGGCGAACTGGGTGGGGTCGATCGTGTGGTGCGCGCCGACCCAGTCGATGAGCAGCTGCCGGATGTCGGTGGAGTTGCTGTAGACGACCGGTGCCGTGTTGACCGCCGGGAACCCGCCTCCACCGCTCTGACGGTAGTTGTTGACGGCCAGCACGAACTGGTCGCCCGCCTGCACCGAGCCGCCGCCGTACGACAGGTTCTTGATGCGCGACCCGGTCGGCTGCGCGATGTCGACGTCGTAGGTGAGCCGCGCGTCGAGGCCGGCGATCGAGTCGAAGTTGTAGTCCGGCGTGCCGTTCGGCGCCGTCGGCGTGACCGCGTTCGTCACGTCGGCCATCGCGTAGGTGCCGGGGCCGGGGACCTGCTTGAAGTACCGCATGGAGTACTCGAGGTAGTTCGTGACGTCCTGACCACTGACCCTCACGCCGAAGAGGAAGTTGTCGTAGATGTAGAGCCCGGCGACGTCACGTCGGCTCACGTCGCCGGCCGGGAACGACGCGCTGCGGTTGAACGGCGCGGCGATCGACAGCACGGGCAACGACGCGTCGGCGCCGGTGAGTCCCTGCTTCACGGCGTCGGCCTGCACGTAGTTGACGAAGTCGATGATCGGGACGTCCTCGACAGGTGCCCGCGCGGCCGACATCGCCTGTGTGGAGGTGCCGATCACGGTGTTGACGTAGGCCACGACCTTGTCGTGCTGACTGCGCACCGCGGCGGCCACCTGGGGGTCCTCGGCGGCGACGTTGGAGTTCAGCGTCTGGGAGCTGGCCGAGACCACCGACCAGCGGTGCCCGTGACGCACCAGGTCGAGCTCCATCACGGCCAGGCGCATGCCCCAGTAGTCCGGCTCGCAGAGCAGGACGTCGCGCCCGGTCACGGTGTTGGTGACGAGCTTCTGCGGGATATCGACGTGGGCGTGGCCGACCAGGATCGCGTCGACGTCGGGCACCTGCTCGGCCACCAGGGACGAGGCGTTCTCGGGATAGGGCAGCGCGTCGCCGTACGACGAGCTGGTGGTGGCGCCCGAGTGGGCGGCCACGACGACGACGTCGCACCCGAGCCGCTTCAGCTTCGGGACGAAGATCTTCGCCTGCTCCACCAGGCCGGGGAAGGCGATCCGGCCCGAGACGTTGTCGCGGTCCCAGATCGCGATGCCGGGGTTGGTGAGGCCGAGGATGCCGACCTTCAGGTCGGGTCCCTCGGGCAGCCGGATCCTCTTGACGACGTACGGCGGGAACACCGGCAGCCCGCTGGCCGGGTCGACGGCGTTGGCGCCCAGCAGCGGGAAGTTCAGCTGCGACTCGTACTTCCGGAGCAGCGGGATGCCGTAGTTGAACTCGTGGTTGCCGAGCGCTGCCGCGTCGTACCCGACCAGGTTCATCGCCTTCGCCATCGGGTGGATGCCGCCGGAGGTGATCGGCTCGACCTTCGCGTAGTAGTACGCCAGCGGGGTGCCCTGGATCGTGTCGCCGGCGTCGAGCATCAGCAGCGGCTGGCCCGCCAGCCGGGCGCGCTGGGCCTTGATCAGCGTCTGCACCTTGGCGATGCCGATGTCGTTGTGCGCGGCGTCGTCGTACTCGGCGTTCTTGTAGTAGTCCCAGTTGAAGACGTTGCCGTGCAGGTCGGTCGTGCCGAGGATCGTGAGTCGCGTGCTGTGGCCGCCGTGCCCGTGCGGTCCGTGATGACCGTGGGCGGAGGCCGGCGCGGCGTAGCCGGCCGCGGCGAGAGCGGCGGCACCGGTGAGGACGCCGCGACGTGTGGGGGTGGGTGAGGACATCCGAGAACCCTTCCGAGAGTGGGATCACTGTCTATCGGATGCCCCACCGCGGCCGTCAAGGGGTCCCGCTCGGCACTCAGGTCGTGATCCGGAACGCCGTCGGACGGCGTTCGCCCTGCTCACGCGCCGAGCGCTCGACGCAGAACTCGTTCCCCTCCGGGTCCGCCATCGTCACCCAGCCCGACCCGTCGTCACGGCGGTGATCCGCGACGACCGAAGCGCCGGCGGCGACCGCAGCCGAGACCGCCTCGTCCCGGGTCGCGGTCTCGGGCTGGAGGTCGAGGTGGATGCGGTTCTTGGCGGTCTTGCCCTCGGGCACGGGGATGAAGAGCAGCCCCGTGCCGCCGAAGGGGTACGACGGCGCGACCACGACCTCGGGATCGTCGTCGTAGTAGACGTGCCAGCCGGTGATGGTCGACCAGAACGCGGCCAGGGCCCGGGCGTCGGCGCAGTCGAAGGTGATGTTGTGGATGCGAACGCTCATGCCGCCACCCTCGTCGCATCCGACGAGCCCGGGCAAGCAGGAAACCTCGGCGCGGGTACGCCGCGGCCCCGGCCGCCCGGCGTACGGTCGGCTCCGTGCCCTGCGACTACTGCGGTGTCGAGTTCGACCCGATCTCCACGCGCTGGCTGTGCCCGCACTGCCACATGAAGGCCAACTGCTGCGACGGCGCCCCGCTGGCGGCGTGCGGCACCACACGCGCCTCGGAACCCGCCACCCAGAGCCGACCCGCGTGACCGACCCGATCGCCGTCCGGCCCGAGCGGCTGCTCGACGTGGTGTCCGGCGACCTGCTCACCGACCGCGTCGTCCTCGTCGAGGGTGACCGGATCTCCGCCGTCGTGGCCGCGCACGCCGTACCGGCCGACGTCCGCGTCCTCGACCTGCCTGACCTGACCCTGCTTCCCGGGCTCGTGGACTGCCATGCCCACCTCGTCGGTGAGGTCGACAGCGGGCACGGCTACACCGAGATGCTGACGCGGACCGGCGCCCAGGAAGCGGTGACCGGGGTCCGCAACGCCCGCGACACCCTGCACGCCGGCTTCACGAGTGTGCGTGACGTCGGCAACTACCGGGCGTTCGTCGACGTCGCCCTGCGCGACGGGATCAACGCCGGCTGGACGCCCGGCCCCCGGATGATGGTCGCCGGGGCGTTCGTCGGATGTCGGGGCGGCGGCGGTGACATCAGCGGTCTCGCGCCCGATGCCGAGGAGCACATCCCCGCGGAGCTACGGGTGGGCGTGGTCGACACCGTCGACGACGTGACCCGCGTGGTGCGGCGGATCCTCTACGGCGGCGCCGACCTGATCAAGCTCATCGCCACCGGGGCCGTGATGTCCGACAGCACCGACCCCGGGGTCCCGGAGCTGAGCGAGGCGCAGATCCGCGCGGCCGTCGAGGAGGCCAGCATCCACGGCGCCCAGGTGGCCGCGCATGCGCACGGCGCAGAGGGCGTCAAACGGGCGGTCCGCGCCGGAGTGCACTCGATCGAGCACGGCTCCCTGATGGACGACGAGGGCGTCGCGCTGATGGCCGAGGCAGGCACCTGGCTGGTCGCCGACATCTACGGCGGCGACTACATCGCGGCGTACGGGCGGGAGCACGGGTGGAAACCCGACGTCCTGCGCAAGAACGACGAGACCACCCTCACCCAACGCGCCGCGTTCGAGAAGTGCGTCGCCGCCGGCGTACGCATCGCCTACGGCACGGACAGCGGCATCTACCCCCACGGGCTGAACGCGCGCCAGTTCGCCTACCACGTACGGCACGGACAGACGCCGGTCGAGGCGATCAGGTCGGCCACCCTCCATGCCGCCGACCTGATGGGGTGGTCGGACCGGATCGGCCGGATCGAGCCGGGACTGTACGCCGACCTGGTCGCGGTACCCGGCGACCCGACCCACGACGTCAGCGTCCTGGAGGACGTGCGGTTCGTGATGAAGGGCGGCGGGGTCGTCCGCCACGACGCTGCACGGTGAGCGCTGCCCGGCGTATCAGGTCACGCCAGGTGTCTGGGTTCTCGAACTCCTCGTACGGCCAGGGCTCGCAAGCTCGCCCTGGCGCGTTCAGAGATTCCCGCGGAGCTCCTGCTCGCGCTCGATGGACTCGAAGAGGGCCTTGAAGTTGCCCTTGCCGAAGCCGAGCGAGCCGTGCCGCTCGATGAACTCGTAGAACACCGTGGGCCGATCGCCCATCGGCTTGGTGAAGATCTGGAGCAGGTAGCCGTCCTCGTCGCGGTCGACCAGGATCTTGCGCTTCTTCAGCTCCTCGATCGGCACCCGGACCTCGCCGATCCGCGCGCGCAGCTCGGGGTCGTCGTAGTAGGCGTCGGGGGTGTCGAGGAACTCGATCCCGTTGCCTCGCAGCAGGTCGACCGTGCGCAGGATGTCGCCCGTCGCGAGCGCGATGTGCTGGCAGCCGGCGCCGTCGTAGAACTCGAGGTACTCGTCGATCTGTGACTTCTTCTTCGCGATCGCCGGCTCGTTGAGCGGGAACTTCACCCGATGGTTGCCGCTGGCGACCACCTTCGACATCAGGGCGGAGTAGTCGGTGGCGATGTCGTCGCCGATGAACTCGGCCATGTTCGTGAAGCCCATGACCTGGTTGTAGAACGCGACCCACTCGTCCATCCGACCGAGCTCGACGTTGCCGACGCAGTGGTCGATGGCCTGGAACAGCCGCTTCGGGTGGCCCTCTTGTCGCGCGACCTTGGTGGTGTCGGCGACGTAGCCGGGCAGGAAGGGACCGCTGTAGCGCGAGCGGTCGACGAGCGTGTGACGGGTCTCGCCGTACGTCGCGATCGCGGCCAGCCGGACCGTGCCGTGCTCGTCGGTCACGTCGTGCGGCTCGTCGAGGATCGTGGCGCCCATCGCACGGGCATGGTCGATGCACTGGTCGACGTCGGGTACCTCCATCGCGAGGTCGACGACGCCGTCACCGTGTGCTCGGTGGTGGTCGAGTGCCGGGCTGGTGGGAGTGACCCCGCCGGTGAAGACGAAGCGGGCGCTGCCGGAGCGCAGGACGTAGGACTTGCTGTCGCGGTGGCCGGTCTCGGGGCCGGAGTATGCCTCGAGGTCCATCTCGAGAGCCAGCTGGTAGAACTGCGCGGTCTGGGTCGCGTTGCCGACCACGAAACCGACGTAGTCCATTCCGGTGACCGGGAACGGGTCCTGGCTGGCGTCGTACTCCACCAGCCCGACGAGCTGCTTGAGCTGCTCGAGGGTGAGGTCGGCCTTCAGCTCGTCCGCCGTCAGGGCACCGCCGGTGGAGGGGGTCTCGTGGGTGGTGGTCATGGGCGTCACCTTGCCCAACCCTGACAACCTGCGCAACAGTACGGCGATTCGTCGTACACATTGTCCAGCCGAGGAGCCATCATGGACGATCTCGACCGCAGATTGCTCGCCCTGTTCGCCGACAAGCCCCGGATCGGGGTGCTCCAGGCGTCCCGCGAGCTCGGGGTCGCCCGCGGCACCGTGCAGGCGCGGCTCGACAAGCTGGTCTCGACCGGGGTGATCACCGGCTGGGGACCGGAGCTGTCACCCGAGGCGCTCGGCTTCCCGGTGACGGCGTTCCTGACCCTGGAGATCCGGCAGGAGGACGCCACGCTGGGTGGTCACGACACGGTCGCCCGGCACCTCGCGACCATCCCCGAGGTGCTCGAGGCCCACACCATCACCGGCGCCGGCGACCTCTGGGCGCGCGTCGTCGCGCGCTCCAACTCCGACCTCCAGCGGGTGATCGACCTGGTGCTCCAGGACCCCGCGATCGTCCGCAGCGCCACGGTGATCGCCCTGGCCACCCAGATCCCCTTCCGCGTCCTCCCGCTGGCCCACTCCGGATAGTCCGTGGTGTCTCGGCTGTGGAGACGACCGTTCTCGCAGCCAGACCGTCGGGGACTATCCCGTAGAACGCGAAGCCCACTCGCGGAGGCGGTTGATCCGGGCATGGAGCTGCTCGGAGTTCGCGATCGCGGCGGCGGGGCCGCCGAGCTCCTTGCGGAGGGCGGAGTGGGTGACGCCGTGGGCCTGGCCGGTGCGGTGGTGCCAGGCGGCGACGAGGCCGTTCAGCTCGCGGCGCAGGATCGCCAGCTGCTCGTGCGTGGACACCAGGCGCTCGACGGGCGCCTCGGCTGCCGTCGTACGACGGGACCGCTGGCGGTGGTGGAGCAGCTCGCGCACCTGGTCGGGCTCGAGCAGCCCCGGGATCCCGAGGAAGTCCATCTCCTCCTCCGACCCGACCGACACCTCACCGGCGTGCCCGAACTCGCCGCCGTCGTAGACCACGCGGTCGAAGCGCGCCTGCGAGCCGAGCGGCTGCCAGGTCCCCTCGAGCTCGTCGGAGGCACCCACGTCGGCATTCGCGCGGTCGAGGAGGTCCTGCTCGGCGGCGAAGAGGTCGGACTCGTCGGTGATCCGGCGCCCGAGCACGTGGTCGCGCTCGACCTCCATCTCGGCGGCGAGGCCCAGGAGATGGGGCACCGACGGCAGGAACACCGACGCCGTCTCGCCGCGGGCCCGTGCCCGGACGAAGCGCCCGACCGCCTGGGCGAAGAAGAGCGGGGTCGCGATCGCGGTCGCATAGACACCGACGGCGAGGCGAGGCACGTCGACGCCCTCGCTCACCATCCGCACGGCCACCATCCAGCGGTCCTCGGAGTCGGTGAACCCGGCGATCTTCTTGGAGGCGGCCTTCTCGTCGGACAGCACCACGGTCGGCGCCTCGCCGCTGGTCTTCCTGAGCAGAGCGGCGTAGGCGCGGGCGGAGTCCTGGTCGGTGGCGATCACCAGCCCGGCGGCGTCCGGGACGTGGCGGCGCACCTCGGTCAGGCGACGGTCCGCGGCCGCGAGCACCGACGGCATCCACTCCCCGGCCGGGTCGAGTGCCGTCCGCAGCGCCTGCGCACTGAGGTCCTTCGTCATCGGCTCGCCGAGACGCGCGGCCACCTCGTCGCCGGCACGGGTACGCCAGGCGAGGTCACCGGAGTAGGCCATGAACAGCACGGGTCGTACGACGTGGTCGGCGAGCGCGTGGCCGTAGCCGTAGGTGAAGTCGGCGACCGAGCGCGGGATCCCATCGGCCCCGGGCGCATAGGTGACGAAGGGGATCGGGTTGATGTCGGAGCGGAACGGGGTGCCGGTCAGTGCCAGCCGCCGGGACGCCGGCTCGAACGCCTCACGCACCGCCTCCCCCCACGACAGCGCGTCACCCGCGTGGTGCACCTCGTCGAGGATCACCAGGGTCTTGAAGCGCTCGGTACGGATCCGCATGGCGAGCGGGTTCACCGCGACCCCGGCGTACGTCACCGCGACCCCGACGAAGTCCGCGGACGTCTTGCCCGAGCCCGCGGAGTACGTCGGGTCCAGCGGTACGCCGGCTCTCGCCGCGGCCTCGGCCCACTGCAGCTTGAGGTGCTCGGTCGGCGCCACCACGATGATCCGGTCGACGATCCGGCGACCGAGCAGCTCGGCGGCGGCGGACAGCGCGAAGGTCGTCTTGCCCGCGCCGGGCGTCGCAACCGCCAGGAAGTCACGCGGCGCGCGCGCGAAATAGGCGGTGAGCGCGGCGGTCTGCCAGGCGCGCAAGAGCGGCGCCGTACCCCACGCCGCGCGCTCCGGCCACGCCGGAGTGAGTACGGGAGTCGGAGGGACGGCTGGACCTGGAGGTGGCCGTCCGGTCACTCGGCGCCGTCTCCCGGGCCACCCTCGCCACCGGGCTTCATCGACTCCCAGATCTCCTTGCAGTCGGGACAGACCGGGAACTTCTCCGGCGCCCGGCTCGGCACCCAGACCTTGCCGCACAGGGCGACGCACGGCGTGCCCATGACCATGGCCTCGGTCAGCTTGTGCTTGTCGACGTAGTGGCTGAACTTCTCGTGGTCACCCTCGTCGGTCGGGACGGTGCGCTGGTCGACACGCTCGTCGACAGCGGTCTGGGTCGCGAATCCGATCTCGGGCACCACTCCACCCTACGACAGAGGGAAGTCAGTTGAGCTCAGGGTCGACGGGCCTGTTGGCGTGCCAGGCGAGCTCGCCCGGCTGGCGGCGCATCACGTCGCGCCAGAGGTCGGTGGGGTCGGCGCGGAAGGCGTCGGGAGGCAGCGCCGGTACGACGTACCAGTCGCCTCCGGCGATCTCCCCCTCGAGCTGACCCGCGCCCCAGCCGGCGTACCCGGCGAAGATCCGGACCTCGTCGACCGCGGCATCGAGCGCCGTCACCTCGCCGTCGAGGTCGACGAGCGCGAGCCGGTCGGTCACCGGGCGCAGCCCGGCCGGCACCTCGTCGGGATCGCGCACCAGGGCCACCGCCAGCGCTCCCTCGGGCGAGACGGGACCGCCCCGGAACAGCACCTCCGGCTCGGCCACGATGTCGCCCCAGTCGGCCAGGACGGAGATCACCGGCACCGGAGACGGTCGGTTCAGGACCACCCCCATCGCACCGTCCTCGTCGGCGTCGAGGATCAGCACCACGGTGTCGGCGAAGTTGGGGTCGAGGAGCTCGGGTGAGGCCAGCAGCAGCATCCCCGCCCGGATCTCCGACATGTCTCCAGCATGCCCGCCGGAGCGCGTCGCCGGAAGACGGTCAGGCCGCGCCGTGCCCCCGGATCCGCTGGAGGAACCCGTGGCCGCGACGGTCCGCGGGCGCCGGTGGCCACCGGTAGCTCGCCCGCGCCCGCTCCTCGAGCGCGAGCCCGGTGGCGACGGTGTCCTCGGTGCGGGCGCCGGCCCGCCCGGCCATGGCCGCCATCAGCACCCGCTCCTTGGCGACCGAGGTCGCCATCGCGGTGGCCATCGCGTCGTCGAGCGGCTCGGCGCGGCACTGGTCGAGGACCAGCCGGGTCCCGGGCAGCTCGTCCGCCGTGGTGTGCCAGGCCTTCACCACGGCCTGGTCGAGGTCCGCCGGACGGTCGAGCAGGGCACGCTCGAGGTGCCCCGACAGGCGGGTGTGCCAGCGGAGCTGGAGGGCGGCGAGCAGGGTGAGCTCGTCGCCGAACGTCTCGTGGACCCCGGTCACGTCCATGGGCAGGACGCCGTCCCGGCGCTCGTCGGCAGCCTGGGTCACGGCGCGGAGGACGTCACCGCGGCGGTGGACGGTGCTCCAGGTCATGGCGGTCTCCTCTCTTCCCGTGCGCCGACGAGGGTCTCTCGCCCGGGAGTTCACATACCATCGGTACGTACTCAGAGTATGGAGCGCGGGTGCCAGGCGCAAAGGAACGGCCTGTGAGCCCGCCCACGCTCCATATCGCCTGGCGCACACCCGCTGCGGCCGCGGGGTCCCGGCTCCGCCGTGACCGTCAAGCCGAGCTCGCTGCGGCGCTCAGTCGGACGTTCAGGTCCCGGCTCCGCCGTGACCGTCAAGCCGCCTTGCGAGCGAGCTCGCTGCGGCGCTCAGTCGGACGTT
>Ga0302299_10000025_pt1 | contig 53829 bp, 38 predicted proteins | sample III_Fen_N3_4_FD_198795 | JGI IMG/M metagenome (GOLD analysis project Ga0302299, IMG submission 198795) | Peat permafrost microbial communities from Stordalen Mire near Abisko, Sweden - III_Fen_N3_4 | ecosystem: Environmental > Terrestrial > Soil > Wetlands > Permafrost | place: Sweden: Abisko...
GTCCGACCCAGGACGAGGATGGCCGCGAACTGGACCGCGAGGCCGAGGGTCTGGGCCACGAAGATCGGCCAGGCCACGAGAAGCCAGTGGAAGACGACCGCGCAGAAGCTGTCGAGGGCCAGCAGCAGCAGTGCGGCCAGCAGCAGCACCGCGAAGCTGTCGATGCTCAGTCCCGGGACCACCGCATCCGCGATGGCCAGCGCCAGACACGCCATCAGGTAGGCCAGGATCGCGCGGCGGACGATCGCGAGACGGGTCGGCCGCCACTCCCACATGAGCCGAGCCTGGAGACGGTACGGCGCCAGGAGGCCACGCGCGGCGGGAGCGAAACCCTTGCCGGCCGCGGATTTCATCGCCCGGCCGGCCGATTCAACGCCATCGATTGACCAGGCTGCAGAATCCGCACGTCGATTCCGGGTGCTCGCGCCGCGACCGCCCGACAGAAGGCTTCGCTCGGCCGCCCGAAACGGCCGCCGGCCAGCCGCCGCAGGCCGAGCGGGTAGAGAGTTCCCCAGTGGATGGGCACGGCGATCGCGGGGCCGATCCGAGCCGCGGCTTCGGCCGCCCGAACCGGATCCAGATGGCCGCGACCCAGACTCGGGCCCCAGCCGCCGATCGGCAGGAGCGCCACGTCGACGCGCCCGGCCAGCTGCCCCATCGCCGGGAACAGATCGGTATCGCCGGCGAAATAGACACCGGTCGACCCGGCGAGCAGGATTCCCAGGGAACCGTCTGCGATGGTGAAGAGCGATCGGCGGCGGCCGTGCTCGGCGTGAACCGCCTCCAGGGTCAGCCCGCCGACTTGCATTCGATCGCCTGCCCGCAACTCGTGGACGGGCCCCGTGGCGACCTTTGCGACAATCCGCCCGAGACCCACCGGCACGATGACCGCCGGATTGCCGGGGAGTGCCCTGAGGGAGGCTAGATCAAGATGGTCCCAGTGACCGTGGCTGATGAAGACTGCCGCAAGTCCCTCTAGATTGTCGGCGGACACGGCCGGCATCTGGCGCCGGACCGCCCCCGCGGCCATGTGGCCGAACAACGGATCCGTGATGACCCGTACGCCGTCGAGGTCGACGAGGACGGTCGAATGGCCGAGAAAGGTCAGCCGATCGCCCAACTTGCCGCCTCCAAGATGAAAGCCACACCGCCGTTTCGAGCATTGTGACTGCGGTGGCGGTCCGACGGATTGAAGGCCGCCTGCCGGATCTGATCCGGTCGTCGCATTGGTGGTATGGTCCACTGTAGGGGGTATATGTCAACTGTAGGACGGAGCAGATGGCACCAACATTCGGGGCAGTCCTCAAGCAGGCGCGCGAGGTGCGCGGTTTGTCGGCCGTGGACGCGGCCCGAGCCTCCAGCATCTCGCCGGCATACCTGAGCAAGCTCGAGAACGACGCTGTCAAGCGCCCCTCGCCGCACGTCCTGCATCAGCTGAGCGAGGCGCTTGCTGTGCCCTATACCGAGTTAATGCGCCTCAACGGCTACCGCGTTGCCGGAGAATCGAAGGCCGGTGGCGGAGACTCAATCGGCGCGGCCCTCTTCGCCGACCTGACCGACGACGAACGGGACGAGTTGCTGGAGTACCTGGCCTGGTATCGCGCTCGGAAGCGAACGGGTCGGGCACCCAAGAGCAGCTGACGCCGGCGTCGCCGGCGTCGCGCCCAGCGGGGCGACTCGCCCCGCATGGCCGCTCAGATCAGTGGCAGGCCGCCGACCCCGAGTCGTTGAACGCGTAGCCGGGGGCGGCATAGAAGCGCCAGCTGAAACCAGACGGCCCGAGGAGCATCCTCATGACGCCGAATGCGGTCTGGTTCCGGACCACTTCGCCGGCGAGCGGCGCGTGCACGAACGCGTAGTGGTTCTTGCCGCCGGTTCCTACGACGAACTCCGTCACGCCCGCGGGATTGGGCAGACCCGTTGCGCCGAGCGGCGCGAAACGCTCATAGTCGTGGTTGTGGCCGGAAAGCACTACGTCGACGTGAGCCGCGACCAGATCCGACCAGATGGTCGTCATCTGCGTCGCGTTGCCGTGCTCGCCCGACGAGAAGCGCGGTTCGTGCCAGTAGACAAGGGTGCACGGCGTGTTGTGCGCCGCGAGGTCGGCCCGCAGCCACCTCTCCTGCGCCGAACCGGCCTGGCAGCCACCCGCGTGTGAACACTCCGAGTTCAGACTGATCATGTGCCAGTCGCCCAGGTTGTAGCTGTAGTAGGACGAGAGCCCTCCGAAGTAGCGGAAGTAACCCGCTCCCCCGCTGGTCAGATATTCATGGTTGCCGACCGCGGGATACATGATCGAGCGGTACTTGCCCCACGTTGCCCCGAAGACGGCGGCGAACGCGGCCGGACTGCCCTTCTCGTACTGGAGATCGCCGAGCGGCAGAACGGCCGTCGGGTGCAGCTTGCCGATTAGCGCAGCCGTCGCGGCCTGATCGCAGTCCTGAGGGGTGCCGACGTTCTGGGCAGGGTCGCAGGCGATGTCGCCGGCCGTGACGATGCTCACGGTCACTCGCCTGGCGGGAGGCGGCGGCTGAGGCAGCGAGCTGGTGTCGCCCGGAGTCGGGTTGAAAGGTGTATCGGACGGAAGCGGCATATCGGTGGCACTGGGCGAGGCGCTGTCGGTGGCCTCGGGCGTGGCCGTCGCAGCGAGGACCGTCGACTCGGGGGATGGCGACGGGGTCGGGGTGGTGTTTCCACAGCCCCACACCGCGATCGCAACGAGGCCCACGGCGGCGAACCTGGTCAGGCCCTCGAGCCGTGAGTCCATCCTGCGCGAGCCCGTGCTTGAGAGCGCGCGACGCGGCTGGAACGGGCTGGGTGGGTGGGACGTGGCGTAAGCCATCGCAAACCTCCGGGACGCAGCGGTCGAAGCGCTGCGCTTACTCCTCCGCGGGTTTGGAGTATGGGAGCCCGGCGGAGCCGGTCATGAGCGCGGACGGAGGCGTCCTGCCAGTCGAACCGGCGGTTCAGCGAGACGGCCGCGGCGACGGAAGCCGTTCCGGGCGCTACGGCAGGGCGACGATTGCCGCTCGACCGAACTTGACGGCCGCCCGGAGATGGTCTCTCGCGGACGCCAGCGCCGTGCGCGCCGACTTCAGGACCGGGGCGGCAGCGCCGGCGTTCCACGTGGCCGCCGTCAGCGACAGGAGCCTGCCGGGGAGCGGCGACGCGAGCGCCATGGCCGCCGAAATCTCGCTATTCATGGAGTCGAGGCCCGCCTGGGCGGTCGCCACGGCCGCGCCGTTGGCCTGAGCCGTCGCGATTCGCGCTGCCAGGACCGTCGCCGTCTGCGTCAGGGACGGCCGCAGCGCCAGCACGCCATCGGCGGCGTCGACTAGGTGGACCTGCGGCGCGACGAGAAGGTAGAGGCGATACGAGGAGGCGATCTGGACGACCTCGAGCCTGAGCGCCGGGATCGAAGTCTGGCCGTCGATCTTCGCTCGCAGGCTTGCCAGCCCGGAGGACTCGGCTCCGAGTTCGGCCGCAAGCGCCGCCCGGTCGGACGCTGTCAGCGCCTTCGACCCGTTCACGGCCGAGACCAGGCCGGCCAGCGTCTTCTGGCGCCGCCCGATCTCGCAGTCGGCAAAGGCCCGCAGGGCCGCGACCGAAACGCGCGGCCGGGCCGCCTTGGCTTGAGTCGCGCACACGCCCTGGCCCGCCGGCCCGCCGGAAACCGGGGCGGTAGTCACTGCTCCGGTGCTCGAAGAGGAGACGACCACCAGTGCGGCGGCACCGACGGCAGCGACGACGTTTCGAAGGCGGGGGTTCATGAGGTTCCTTCGACCTGACGGCCTACTCGCCGCCCTGGGAGGACGAGTCCGAGATTGAGTTGTTGATGTCGTTGATCAGCTGGTTGATCTGGTCGAGCTCGCTCGCGACCGGATCCGGCGTGGGCGGCCCGTCGGGGCCGCTCGAATCGGACGCCGAGGCGGGGTCGGAACCGCTCGAATCGGGCGCCGAAGTGTCGAACTCGCCGAAAGAAGCGCCGGACGTCTCCGCACTCGAGGTCGCCGTGGGCGAGTAGCTGGAACCGGAGCTGGGTGACTGGTGCCTGCCGCACGAGATCACGGCCACGCAGACAAGCAGCACGGCCGCCGCGAACCCGATGGCTCGGGCGCGATTCCGTCTCAGCACGCATCCTCCGTTACGCCACTCGGAGTGGTCTCGACCAATCATGGACGGCCGCGACTCTTTCGGGCACGCCCGCGATGTAAGCGCGACGTAAGAAGGGGGCGCGGACTATCCGATCGCGGCGAGCACTTCCGCAGTCGAGCGAACCCGCCCGAGCCGCGGAAACAGCGTCTCCACAGTGTGGCGGTGTTCCTCCGGGTCGCGTGCCGCCATGGCGTCTTCCACGAATATCTGGTTGTAGCTGCGCTCAAAGGCGTCGCGGGCCGTGCTCTCGACGCCGATGCTCGTGGAGATGCCGCACAGGACGATGGTGTCCACGCCCCGGCGACGCAGCTGCAGGTCCAGCTCCGTGCCGTAGAAAGCGCCCCACTGGCGCTTGGTGATGACGATGTCGGATGCCGCAATGCCGAGTTCGGGGACGAGCTCGGCCCAATCGGGCGGCATGGACCCACCGGCGAATGGCGTCGCGTCCGTGATCGGCCGCAGGCCATCCTTGCCGTCTGGGGACGGCGTCACGTGCACGAAGACAACGGTGCCGCCCGCGGCGCGGAGAGCCGCGGCCAGCCGGCCCGCCCGCCCGATGACCTCTGCGGCAGGGTGCGGCGCCGTCGGCGTGGCGACTATGCCGCGCTGGAGGTCGATGACTACGAGGGCCGTCTTCGCCGACTCGATCTTCAAGTCCGCCATGTTCTGCCTCCGGTCTTCCTGGTTCCTGAGCCCGGGCTCGTCACCGAGTCCGCGTCATTTCGATTTGGCGGCAGTAGCGAGTGCCGCGAAAGCCGTGGTCCGGGCGATCGCATCGGGCCTTCGCGCCTCACGCCGGTCGAAGATGACCTTCGCCACCTCGATGAGGCTCAGATAGGCGACCACGAGCACAACCAGCAACGGCCAGAACTGCCACGGCAGCGCGCCGAATGACAGCAGTGCAGACCCGAGCGGGCTCAGCGCGATGATCACCGCCACCGCCAGCGCGGCGACGATCGCCGCCCCGAGCTGCTTGCTGGGCCGGCTCCTCCAGAACGGCGTCATGCGAGTGCGGATCACGAGGACGACCAGGATCTGGGTGAAGAGCGATTCGACGAACCAGCCTGCCTGGAATGCACCCTGGTTCTTGATGTTGGTGCCGAGCATGAGAAGCAGCGCGGCGAAGGTGATGTAGTCGAAGACCGAAGAGATCGGCCCGAAGACGACCATGAACCGCTCGATTGCGTGCACGTCCCAGCGGGCCGGCTCGGCCTGGGCGTCGGCATCGACGTTGTCCGAGGGAAGTGCCGTCTGCGACGCGTCGTAGATGAGGTTGTTGAGCAGAATCTGGCTCGGAAGCATGGGCAGATAGGGCAGCACGAGCGCGGCTCCGGCCATGCTCAGCATGTTGCCGAAGTTGGAGCTCGTCCCCATCCGGATGTATTTGAGCGTGTTGGCGAACGTGCGGCGGCCCTCGGTCACGCCCTGGGAAATCGCCGCAAGGCTCGGTTCGAGGAGGATGATGTCGGCGGCCGATCGCGCCACGTCTGTGGCGTTGTCGACGCTGATGCCGACGTCGGCGACGTGGAGCGCCGGGGCGTCGTTAATGCCGTCGCCCATGTAGCCGACGACGCTGCCCGACTCGCGCAGGGCGCGGATCACCTGGAGTTTCTGGTCGGGGTCGACACGGGCGAAGATCGTGGTCCGCTGCGCCCGGGCAACCAGAGCCGGATGCGTCAGCCTGCGCATCTGATCGCCGGTCAGAACGCCGTCGACCTTCAACCCGACGAGACCCGCCACGTGGCGGGCCACCAGGTCGTTGTCGCCGGTGATGATCTTGAGGGCAATCCCCTGGCTCGCCAGGGAGGCGATCGCCTTGCCGACATCCGGCTTGGGCGGATCGCTGAACAGGATCACGCCCTCGAAAGTCAGGTCTTTCTCCAGACGTGAAGCGTCCGACAGGTCGACTGCGGTCGGCTTGGCGGTCGAAGAAGGCTTGGCGGTCGAAGCCGGCTCGGCGGTCGGGGCCCGTTTGGCGGCCGAAGCGGTCGAAACCGGCATGCTTTTCAATTCGTCCGGGTTCAGCACTCTGGAAGCGACCGCGACCAGACGGAAGCCGTCCGCAGACGAACCGTCGACCAGCTTCGCCAGACGCTCGTGTTCGGCGGGGTGGATCGCCCGCGCCGTGTCATCCGTCCGAACGCTTGCCGAGGCTGCCATGACTGCCTCGGGCGCGCCCTTCGTCACGAGCAGCGGCGGCTCGTCGCCGCGCTGGACGACCACGCTCAGCATGCGGCGGTTGAAGTCGTAGGGCAGCTCGGCGAGCTTGCGATAAGTAGCCAGATCGGCCGGCTTGGGGGCGGACGCCAGGACCGCGGTGTCGAGCGGGTTCTGGAAGCTCGACTCGAAATGGCTGTTGAGGTAGGCGAGCTCGAGGGCGCGCGAAGCTTCACTTGCGTCGTCGTCGTCGATGCCCACGGCCTTGACCAGCTCCAGCTTGCCCTGGGTCAGGGTGCCGGTCTTGTCGGTGCAGAGGACGGTCACGCTGCCGAGGTTCTGGATGGCCGGGAGGCGCTTGACCAGGACGCCGTGCGCGCTCAGGGCGCGCGCTCCGCGCGTCAGGTTGAGGGTCACTATCGCGGGCAGCAGCTCGGGCGTGAGGCCGACGGCAAGAGCGATGGAGAAGAGCAGCGCATCGAACAGCGGTCGCTGCAGCGCCACGTTGATGGCGAAGACGCCCACGACGAGGATCAGCGTCACCCGGCCGATCAGCAGCCCGAAGGCCCGGACGCCGTGCTGGAAGTCGGTCTCGGGGGCGCGCTCGGCGAGCCGGTGGGCGATCGCACCGTAGCTCGTCTTTGCGCCGGTGGCGGTGACCTCGGCCAGCCCGGTGCCGCTTACCACGCTGGTCCCGAAGAAGGCCAGCCCGGCCCGATCCGCGTCCTTGCCAGGATCCAGCTTGCCGGGCATGGCGTTCTTGAGCGCAGCGGCCGACTCTCCGGTGAGCGACGACTCGTCCACGAACAGGTGGTTCGCCTCGACCAGTCGGGCGTCGGCGGGGACGATGTCACCGGCTCCGAGGACCACGACATCCCCCACGACCACATCGTGGATGAGGATCTCCTGGTTCTTTCCATCTCTGACGACGGTGGCGCGGAGCGCCAGGCGAGCCTGCAGAGCCGCCACAGCCGCCTCGGAGCGTGCCTCCTGAACGAAGCCCAGGAGAGCGCTCATGGCCACGATCGCCAGGATGATTCCGGCTTCCACGCGATCGCCAACGGCCATGCTCACGACGCTGGCGATGACGAGGATGAGCACGAGTGGACTTGCGAACTGGCTCACGAGCACGGCCAACGTGCTGCGGCGCCCCTCGCCTCCCAAAGCGTTAGGACCGTTCTGGCGAAGTCGCTTGGCCGCTTCCGCGGAGGTCAAGCCGGCAGTCGAGCCTGAAGGCGAGTCGGCAGCCGCCGTCGGCGCCGCCGGTGATCCCGAAGGCGCCGGAGCCGTCGGGGCCGAATCCGGGGCCGACTTCTGGGGCGTCGGAGGTGACTTCGGGGGCGTCGGGGGCGACGCGTCGTGCGCCGCCGAAGCTCTACCAGTTCGAGCCGGTTTCTTCGCCATATTTCGCATGGTATCCCGTTCGCGCCCGGCCTCTGTTTTGGCGAATCCTGCATGACGGTTTCCGCAACCTGACATGGGTTGTCATGACGCCGCCCCAGGCTCCTACCCGTTGGGGTAATCCCATGAGGAGACACCAGTGGCAACGGATATCGCTTATTGCGGACTCGACTGCGGCGGCTGTCCCGCCTTCCACGCGGCCGCCCGGCTCACCCTGGAGGAGCGCCGGGTGGTCGCCGAAAAGTGGAACGTGGAGTTCGGCGGGAACCACACCGTCGCCGATATCGACTGCGTCGGGTGCACCCACGAAGTCCGTCACGCCCCTTACTGCGAGGCCGGCTGCGAGATCCGCAAGTGCGCCGTAGGCAGAGCCGTCGCCACCTGCGCCGAATGCGCGGCCTACGGATGCGAGAACCTGGCGGGCTTCCTGGCGATCGTCCCCGCCGCGAAAGCGAACCTGGAGGCGCGACGCCACGCCTGACTCCGCGACTCAGGGTCAAGCTCGCGAATTCATCCACAAGTTAGGAACACAAAGTTGCGCAGCGGCCGTGCGGAGGGTTCCGGTTTTTGGCACGCTTCTCCAACGTACGGGTGCCCTGGGGAGAAGGGGCCGTCACGCCCGGCGAGCCGATCAAAGGTTGGAGGAGGTCGCTCATGGCTGCCGCCATCGAATACGTCCGTGGCATGTTCCAATGGACCGTCAAACGGGAAGGCATCATCGCCCCGGACGAGCGGCCGCCGGCCGTTCAATCGGTGGCTCTGGGCGTCCAGCACATCTTCGCCATGTTCGGGGCGACGGTGCTCGCGCCGATCCTCATGGGCTTCGATCCCAACACCGCGATCTTCTTCTCGGGCGTTGGCACCCTCATCTTCTTCGTCTGCGTTCGTGGTCGCGTACCGAGCTACCTCGGCTCGAGCTTCTCGTTCATTGCCGTGGTCATCTCCGCGGAGGCCATCGGCGCCGGACACAACATTCCCGCGGCGCTGGGCGGCATCATCGTTTGCGGCGGCGTCTACGCCCTGATCGGGCTCGTGGTCATGATCGTTGGATACAAGTGGGTCGAGTGGCTGATGCCGCCGGTCATCACCGGAGCCATCGTCATGGTCATCGGCCTGAACCTGGCACACGTTGCCGTGGCGGACCTCAGCGGTGTCGCGAGCTGGTACGTAAATCCGAATATCGGCCAGACGAACGACATCTTCTTCATGACCATGGGTCTGCTCACAACAGCGGCAGTAGTGCTGGTGGCGGTCTACGCCCCCGGAATCCTTCGACGCCTGCCGATCCTGCTAGGCGGCATTGCCGGCTTCGTCATGTACTTCGTGGCAACAAACCTGCTGCACCTGGGCCCGAAGGGCGCTGAGATCAGCTTCGACAAGATCGGCTCCGCGGCCTGGATCGGCCTGCCCAACTTCACGACTCCTGTCTTCGACGGCCATGCGATCATCCTGATCGCGCCGATCGCGCTTGTCCTCGTGGCCGAGAACCTGGGTCACGTCAAGGCCGTTTCGGCGATGACCGGCCGGAACCTCGATCCGTATATCGGCCGAGCCTTCCTCGGCGACGGCATCGCGACCATGGTCGCGGCATCCGGGGGCGGCACCGGCGTCACCACCTACGCCGAGAACATCGGCGTCATGGCCGTGACCAAGATCTACTCCAGCCTGGTCTTCGTCATCGCCGCCTTCGTTGCCCTGGCGATGGGCATCTGCCCGAAGTTCGGCGCCCTGATCGGCACGATTCCGACTCCGGTCCTCGGCGGCCTGGCGATCGTCCTGTTCGGCCTCATCGCGGCTACCGGAGCCCGTATCTGGGTCCAGAACAAGGTCGACTTCGGTGTGACCCGCAACCTCGTCACGGTCGCAGCTGCGCTCACGATCGGCGCCGGCGACTTGACCCTCACCTCGGGCGACTTTTCGCTCGGCGGCATCGCCATGGCGACTTTTGGGGCGATCATCGTCTACCAGGTCCTGGGCCTGGTGAAGGTGGCCCCGGAGCCGGGCTCGGAGGCCGCGGAAGCCGCTTCCTGACCCCACTCCTCGCAGAAACGAAGCGGGCGGCCGAAAGGCCGCCCGCTTCTATTTGGCGAGGAACCCGGCTATCCCGCCCGGCCCGTCCCGAACTGGCGATCGCCGGCGTCGCCGAGGCCCGGCATGATGTAGCCGTGCTCGTTGAGCTGCCGATCGACCGCGGCGCAGTAGATCTCGACGTCGGGGTGGGCGCTGGTGACTGCGTCGACGCCTTCCGGCGCCACGATGAGGTTGACGAGCTTGATCCGGGTGGCGCCCCAGCGCTTGAGCACCTCGATCGCGGCCGTGGCCGAGCCGCCCGTCGCGAGCATCGGATCGAGGATCAGGCACAGGTCGACCGTGGCGGAGTCCGGAAGCTTGTTGTAGTACTCGACCGGCCGTAGCGTCCGCTCGTCGCGGAAGAGACCCAGATGCCACACCTCGGCCGTCGGCATCAGCTCCAGCATGGCGTCGACCATGCCCAGGCCAGCCCGCAAGATCGGCACGAGTCCGATCCGGACGCCGAGTTCGTGAGCGTCCGTCGTCTCTATGGGAGTGTTGACGGTGCGGGGACGGACCTCGACATCCGCCAGGGCCTCATAGCCGAGCAGCCATGAGAGCTCGCGGACGACTTCGCGGAACTTCTTGGGCTCGGTCTTCTCGTCGCGCAGGATCCGCAGCTTGTGAAGGATCGCTGGGTGCCGCGACACGTGAAGCGTCGGCCAGGCGGTGTCCCGGATGGGCAAAGGAGACGAATCAGGCACTAGGTGGCTCCTCCTGATACGAACCTGGACGCTGTTGCGGCAATCGTACGAGGACGCCGGACGAAGCGTTGGGCGCGCAGGCGCGAGACTCCTCCGACCGGCCGAATTCGGGCCGCCCGGCGTTCATTTCGCCTCCGCGGATCGCCGGCCGATCGATCGCTTGATGCCGCTCGTTAGTTCCGCCCAGCCGTCGCTCAGCACGCGCTGAACGTCGCTCCACGAGCGCGCACCCAGCAGCGGAAGCGTGGCCAGCATGATGCTCAGACCGCCGTACCAGAGCGCCGGCAGGGCGAGCATTGCCGAAACGGGAACGGTCCAGCGGCGATTGGTGCGGGCGCCCCAAACCACGAGCACGACGGCCACAGGGAAGCGGACTAAGAACGGGATCGGGACGGCGGCCCACGTCCCACCCTTGCCGGCGTTGGCCACGAGGACGTCGCGCCACCGCCACCACGCATCCGGCTGGAGCGCCGCCGAGACCGCCACGACCGCGATCGTGGCTGCCAGGGCGATGGCAAGCGAGCGCCATTCTCGGCGGACGGCGAACCAGAGCAGTCCGACACCCGGCGTGACCTTCGTCAGGAGCACGAACGCCCAGGCCGCCGGCCAGCGGAACCCGAGCACGATGGCCAGGGCGATCAGCATCTCGATGTTTCCGCCCCAGATCTCCATCAGCCCGAAGAATGCGAGGCCGAGCAGGATCAGCCGGGGGCCGGTGATGTAGGCCATCGCGGCCATCAAGATCGCAGCCCAAACGGCCATGAAGAACTGCCACGGAAGCAATCGAATCGGCTGCAGGATCTGCAGGAATGCCGGTGAGTACGGGTAGGCGATCTGGTCTGTCCAGTTCGAATGGAGATACGGATCCGAGAGGAGGGGGGCCCAGTAGCACCGGGCGTCCATTCCCGACGGCAGGGCGGACTGGCTCCACGGTTCGGCGAAGTAGACGATGCCGAGCCAGGAGACTGCGAGTGCGATCAGGCCGGCGATGACCGCGACCGGCACGGGGCGACCGGCGAGCGCGACCGTGCGCTCGTTGGAAGTGCTCAGTTCTATCTCCTCTGCGCTCGCTCCCCGCCCCGCCGGCCATGCTAGCACCGGGTAGACGGCGCGAGTCGGGGCGCTAAGTCAGGGCGGCGATGACCCGAGCGCTCGAACCCGGACCGGTGTCACGTTCGACCACGGCGCTGCCGCCGAATCGCTCGGCCTCGTTGCCGCGTCCGGCCGGCCCGAGCACGCTCCCCCACCCTTCGCCGGCGAAACGCTCCAGCGCCGCGTTCGCGGCGGCGAGGGTTCGCATTGCCAGCTCGGCCGCATCCCCATGAATCGCCCCGTCGCCCAGGGCCGCGCGCAGAGCCAGGGCTGCGTCGGCGGCGGCTTCGAGCTCCGCGGATGACTCGGCAACATTCCCCTCGGCCGCGTCCCGGACCACGAGTGATGCGGCGGCCCCCGACAGCGCCGTCACCAACGCGGAGGTTCGGCCGCGCCGCCGCCCCGCGGCAATCGGCTCGCTCACGATCAGGCTGTGATTCGGGAAGACCAGGCGTCGCAACCAGGCCTGGACGAGGATCGCGCGCGCGTCGCCGTCTTCGGCGACCCAATCCGGCAGGGCGCCGAGCAGCAGCCGGTCCGATGCGAGACCGTCGGCGAGGGCCAGCTCAACGCCCAGTGCCTGAAGCGCAAGAGCCCGCCCTGCCCGTGTGGCGGCGTCGGATGGAATGCCGCTGGCCACGTCGGCGCCAAGAGCGAGAGGCCCGGGGCCCATTACCAGGCGGGAACCCGCGCGAGCCTGGAGCCGATGCGCAAAAGCGTGGTCCGCGAGCGCCCGCTCAGGATCGACGTTGTCCTCGACGATCTCGCGGATCGGGTCGGCTTCGACGTAGTCGATGCGCTCGAAAGCGGCAACGACAGCCTGTTCTGGCGCGGCAAACGCGGACGTCACCGTCATCAGGCCGGCGTAGCATCCGCGTTCCGCGGCCGCTTCGTCGGCCGCCTTCCGCAGCAGCTCCAGGCCGCGCTGGCTGCCGGCGGGGACTGGATCGCCCTCGAACCGCTGCGGGATAACGACCGGCCCTCCGGACTTGTGCCGTCGCCCTCGGCCGCGCCCGCCCGCCCTGTGACCGCCGGACTCGCCGCCGACCTTGACCCGTGGCCCTTCCGACTCGAAGAGACCGGGGGTCTCCAGGCCGGCGTTACGCCGGGCCTCTGCGAATTCCCAGCTGGCCGGAACTCGCACCTGGACGATGTCGGCGCCCTCCCCAATGAGCGCCTTCGTCTCCTCGGCCGCGGGGCCGACCTCGTCGGCGCGCAGGGCCACTCCCAGCCATGGCTCGTCCGCCAGACCCAGCACGTCGCGCATGTCCCGGGCGGCGGTCTTGTTGTCGTCGAATCTGGCGAGGGCCGCGGCGAGCAGCTTCGACGCGTGCGCCTCGGCTGCGGCCAGACGCTCGGGCCGCTCGAGCAATTCCGCCTCGAGCCCGAGGTCGATCGCACCCGACGCGACTTCGAGCCCGAGATCGCGGGCAGGCAACTCGTATTCGAGCAAGGCGACGGCGAAGGGGAGGATGACGCCCCGCGCCAGCCGCGACCGATCGGGGCTGCAGTAGCGCTCCGCCATGGATGCGGCCAGCGGTCGGCCGGCGCGATCGAGGCCGTCCACGCCGAGCATGCGCAGGATCGCGCGCTCCTGGGCGATCGTGGCCGAGCGGCGCGCGGCTGGGGAGAGCCGGGCGGCGAGGTCGGCCGCGTGCCTGCGAACGGCTTCGACTTCGCTCGAAACGGTGCCACCGGCCACACGTCACCTCGACTTGGACCGCGCTCCCGCGGTTGAGTTCAGGTTACGCCTTTCGACGGCGACGGCCGCCCGGCGCGAGCAGACACCGAAACCGCGCCGACAAAGAGAAGAAATGTGTCGCGCAGCCTTTTCGCGCCAGAACTAAGGAATAAGATACCGCTCAGTTGGGGTGCGGCACGTCCAACCGCATCAAGAAGGGCTAGGTCGGTTCATGTCTGGGCCGACGCGAGGGAGGTCTTCTGGTGATTCGTCGGGGCCGGTTTGTGCCTGCCGTACTCAGCGCGTTGATGATCGCCACGGTTGGAGCGACGGGAGCCGCGGCGCAGCCGCTGCCCGCGGTGCCGACTTCAGTCGTTGCCGACGCGGGCGCCGCCAAGGCACCGTTGGGCACGACCACCGAGCTGGCGCCCGCTTCGGCGCCGGCCCCGGCCCACGCCGCCCCGACATCCGATCCAGGCCAGCAACCCTGCCCCACGACCGTGACGCCTCAGGCAACGGGCGCGACGGCAGCAACGACTTCCTACCAATCCGCAAAGTCTGCCGCTACACCGGCGGCGGCCGCCAGCTCGACGGTCCCAGGGGGCTGCGCCCCTCTCCAGGATCGCAAACCCGTCGTCCAGATGATCGCCGAGGCAACGAAGGCCCGCGTCAAGGCCGGCCTCGAATCGGTCGATCGACACCCGGCAGCCACGGCCAGGCGCGCCGCCCAGAAGCAAGCCGCGACCAAGCCGAAGGTCGCCCACAAAGGTGCCACGTCGGTCGTGCCCGCAACGGCGGGGTCGTACATCGCCGGCACGGTGACCAACTCTACGAGCGACCCAATTTCGGGGGTCTACGTCGAGATCGACACAACCGACGACGCCTTCTATGGCAACACCACCACCGACGATACCGGCGCCTACTCTATCGCCGTTGACCCGGGCGACTACCTCGTTTGGTTCGGGGGACCCGCGGGCGTGTACGCCGACGGCTGGTACAGCACATCGGGCTTCCAGTACGACGAGAGCGACGCGTCCACGGTCACCGTCGACAGTGGCACTACGACCGTAAACGTAACTCTCCCGGCAGTCATCCACATCACGGGTACTGTGACCCACGGGGGTCTCGGGCTGGCCGGCATCTCGGTCTACGCGTCGGATGCGGGCTTCGGCTCCAGTGATACCACCGCGGACGATGGCACGTACTCGATCGCAGTGATTCCAGGCGCGTACAAGGTCAGCTTCTTCGACGTAACGGGAACCTACGGCTCGGGCTACTACATCACTTCAGGCTTCACATACAGCTGGAATCTCGCGAGCCTGGTAAAGGTCACCACCGCGGACGCCACCGCCGACGTCGTGCTACCGCTTGCCTTCCATATCAAGGGAACCGTGACCAGCAGCGGCGGCGCTCCTCTGGAGAACATCGAGGTCGACGTCAACTACCTGAGCGGCGGCAACGACGACTACGACCTCACCGATTCCGGCGGCCATTACTCGATCGTCGTCGCGCCCGGCGACTACAACGTCTGGCTCTTCGACGGCTCGGGGACTTACGCCACGGGGTATTACAGCACTGCCGGCTTCACGTATAGCTTGAGCGCCGCCGCCACCGTGGCCGTGACTTCGGCGGACGTCACCGCCAACGTCATGCTCCCACTCGCGATCCACATCAAAGGCAAGGTGACCAAGAGCGGGGGCGCGGCCCTCCAGGGCATCGAGGTATTCGCGGACAACACCTCCACCTACTACCAGGACACTACCGACGCCAGCGGCAACTACTCGATCGCCGTCCCATCCGGGACCTTCACGCTCTTCTTCCGCGATGGCTCAATGACATACGGCAGCGGCTACTACAGCACCGCGGGCTTCACGTACAACTCGAGCGCCGCCAGCACAGTGACCGTCGGGTCGGCGGACGTCACCGGCAAGAACCTCACCCTCCCGCTCGCCATCCACATCAAAGGCAAGGTGACCGGCGGCGGTGTGGGCTTGGAGGGCATCCAGGCCTACGCCTCGGGTAATGGCGCCAGCAACTGGGTCGACACCGACGCCAGCGGCAACTACTCGATCGCACTGCCGCCAGGCAGCTACACCCTCTACTTCTCCAACACCATCTTCGACGAGACCACGTACGCCCGCGGCTACTACAGCACCGCAGGATTCACTTACTTCGAAAGCGGGGCGAGCGCCGTAACCCTTGCCGCGGTAGACGTGACCGGAAAGAACGTCGCCCTGCCTCTCTCGATCTTCATCACCGGCACTGTGACCAACACCTCCGCAGACCTCCTGTCGAACATCACGGTGGAGGCCGATAGCGCCGGATACACCAACTACACGTACACGCAAGACGGCTGGTTCGGGATCGATGTCGCTCCCGGCACCTACACGCTCTGGTTCGGGGGTGAAACTGGAACCTACGCCAACGGCTACTACAGCACCGGCGGGTTCAAGTACAACGTGGGCGACGCGACCACGGTTACCGTCGGCGCGGCCACTGTCGCCGGTAAGGACCTCGTGCTTCCTGACGCGCTGCATATCATCGGCAAGGTGACCAACGATTCCGACGATCCTCTCTCCGGGATCGAAGTCGATCTCAGCCCCACTTCCTCGGCACACGCTGGAGTCGTCCGGCCGGCAGGCACCACTGCCGGCGGCGACACGACCTACACCGAAAGCGACGGCATTTACTCGTTCGCAGTTGCGCCCGGCGACTACACGCTCTTCTTTAGTGATGCATCCGGCACTTACGGAAGCGGCTACTACACGGACTCGGGCTTTACGTACGACACGAGCCTGGCGAGCAAGGTAACCGTCACCTCCGGCGACGTTACCGCCAAAGACCTGGCCCTTCCGGACGCCCTGCACATCGAGGGCAAGGTGACCGCGGGAGGGCACCCCGCTGCAGGCATCGAGGTCGACTCGTCGGGCCCCGCCGGCGACTTCGTTTACACAGGCGCGGATGGCACCTACTCGCTTGTTGCGGCTCCCGGCGACTACACGATCCATTTCAACGACGAGACCGGTACGTACGGCAGCGGCTACTACTCCGCCTCGGGCTTCACGTACTACCAGAGCTCTGCCACTGCGGTGAATGTCTCGACTCTGGACGTCACCGGTAAGGACGTCACGCTGCCCGCCGCGATCCACATCAAGGGCAAGGTCACAAAGAGCGGCGGGGTCGGTCTGCCGGGGATCTGGGTCTACGCGAACGGCACGGAAGGAAACGGCTCCTACACCGCCGCCGACGGCACCTATTCGATCGCCGTCGGTTCAGGCAACTTCCTCCTCCATTTCTACGATGGCTCCGGGAAATACGGCAACGGCTGGTATAGCACCTCTGGCTTCACGTACTTCTCGGCCTCTGCCACCGCGGTCAATGTCGCATCTGCGGACGTCATCGGCAAGAACGTCACCCTGCCCACTGCCGTGCACATCAAGGGCAAGGTGACAAAGAGCGACGGCGTCGGGTTGGGGTCAATTTGGGTGGAAGCCGATAGCGTCAACTACTCCAACGGCGGCTACACCGCTGCGGACGGTACCTACTCTGTCTCCGTTGCCCCCGGCAGCTACACCCTCTGGTTCTCCGACTACTCGGCTACGTACGGAACCGGTTACTACAGCACGGCCGGTTTCACCTACTTCTCGAGCTCGGCCAGCAAGGTAGCCATCTCGACAGCCGACGTGACCGGCAAGAACGTCACCCTTCCACTCGCCGTCCACATCAAAGGCAAGGTGACAAAGAGCGGCGGGGGCGGCCTGGATGGCGTCGAAGTCGACGCCTCGGGCGCCGGCTATTCCGGCGGTTCCTATACCGCGGCGGACGGTACGTACTCGGTCCCGGTCGCGCCGGGGAGCTACAAGCTCGAGTTCTGGGGCACTTCCGGATATGCATCCGGCTACTACAGCACCACCGGCTTCACCTATGGCCCGCCGAGCGCCGCGAGCGTCGTGACCGTCTCCACGGCGGACGCCACAGGCAAGAACGTAGTCCTGCCGCTTGCCGTCTACCTCAGCGGCAAGGTCACAGATACCGGCGACAACCCACTTTCGAACATCCAGGTAGTTGCGTCGAGCACCGATCGCACCTTCTCGCGGGGAATCACGACTGGGGTCGACGGCACCTACACATTGGAGGTCGCTCCCAACCGCAGCTACCCCGTCTGGTTCCGCGACTACTCGGGTACCTACGGCAACGGCTACTACCAGACCTCGGGCTTCACGCCGGACGCGAGCCTCGCGACCGCAGTCCCGGTCACCGACACCAGCGTGACCGGGATCAACGTCAAGCTGGTAGCAGCTAAGGGACTTGTCTTCCCCGCATCCACTTACTTCGCCACCTCACCCGCCAGGGTTCTCGACACGCGGCCGACCGGCGGCGTCGTCACGAACATCGGCCTGACGGGGAAGTTCACGGCCGGCACGGTACGGACCTTCAATGTCGCCACGGCCAAATATGTCGGCGGCGGTTATGACATCGCCGTGCCCTGGTGGGCGTCGGCCGTGACGGGCAACCTGACCATCGTCAATTCGACGGCCGCCGGCCTCATGGCCCTCGGTCCGACGATGACGCCGACCGGAGCGGTCACCACCATCAACTTCGGCAAGGGTGAAACCAGGGCGAACAACGTCACCCTCGGGCTCGGGTCGCTCGGTCGCCTGTCGGCGGTCTTCCGGTCGTCCACCGCCGGTGCGACCACGGACGTGATCTTCGACGTCACCGGCTACTTCATGCCCGGCACCGTGTACGGCGCCAGCTATGTTCCGGTCGCTCCGGGTCGCGTTCTCGACAGCCGTCCAACGGCCGGCCCCGTCACGAACATCGGCCTCAAGAACAAGTTCGCGAACCAGTCCGTCCGAACTTTCTCGGTGTCGGGCGTCAAGGCCCTCGGCTGGGCCACGGCGCAAGTCCCGGCCACGGCCACGGCGGTAACGGGCAACCTGACGGTTACGAACGCCACGAGCGCAGGCTTCGTTGCGGTCGGTCCCACCTTGCCGGCGGTCCCGTCGACCTCGACGGTCAACGTCGTCAAGGGCTCCAACATCGCCAACGGCGTCACGGTGGCTCTCAACGCCGGCAAGCTCCAGGCGGTCTGGAACGGCGCCCCCGGCTCATCGGCCGATGTTGTCTTCGACGTCACCGGCTTCTTCGTCTCCGACTCTACCCGGCTCACCTATCACCCGATCGTGCCGGCCCGGCTTCTGGATAGCTCGTCCGGCCTTGGCCTGACGGGTCCGTTTGCGACCAACGTTTCGCGACCCCTGGTGGTCGGGGGCAAAGGCGGGATCCCCGCGGCCGCTGCCGGCATCAGCGGCAATCTCACCCTGGTCAACCCCAGCGGTGGCGGCTTCGCCTTCATCAGCCCTCTTCCGGTCGGTTTGCCGACTTCCTCGACCGTCAACTTGAACCCGCATCAGACCGCCGCCAACGGGTTTGACGTGGCCCTCAATGCGGGCAACGTGTGTCTGGTCTGGGCCGGCCCGGCCGGAACCAGTACCAACATGCAGCTCGACGTCACCGGCTACTGGAAGTAGCCACGGCCGTCTCCCAGCGGACGGCGAACCCAGCCACAGCGAAGGCCCCGGCTCCCGCCGGGGCCTTCCTATTTGGCGAGCGCCCCGCCGGCCATCCGGACGCGACCCGGCGGCGAGCCCAGGCGCGACGCGGCGGGACCGATTCCTGACCGGACAAGCTGTATCCTCGGCCGGGCCCCACCCGGCTCCTGTGGGTCGTTCGCGCCTTGCAACCGGCCGGGTTCCGACCGGCGCGTCTCGCCTTCGCGGCAGCGGGCGTCCAGACGAAGCAGTCCTGGAGATCAAGATCGAAACCGACAAGAGGCCGGCCGTTCACGATCAAGTTCTCGTCGAGGTCGAGCTCGGCGGGAAGGTGGTCGGGCTGCGCGCCGTCGTGGTCAACGTGATGCCGACAACACTGTGGCTGGGCATGGTCGAACCGGACTCGGCTCTCGAGAAGATCCGCCCGGACCAGCCGCTCGTCCTGACCGTCAAACGGGAAGGGGCGGCCATCGTGGCGGCCTCGACATTCTTGAGCCACCTCGGTGCCAGCCGCTCGCGCCTTTTCTCGGTCGAGTGGCCGAGCGACCTGCACCTCGTCCAGCGGCGAGCTCACCTCCGCCTGGACGCCCAATGTCCGGTCGAGTACACGGTCAGCAGCCAGAGCGAGACCGGGAGCGCAGGCCTGGCGGGAAGCGGGACGACACGCAACATCAGCGCCGGCGGCATCCAGTTCGTTGTCAAGCCTGGTGAGGCCACGATCGATGTTGGCGACGAGATCGAGCTCGAAGTCGCGCTGGGATCAGACGCGGTCGAAGCCGGAGCCTCGGTGATCAGGGTCGAGACGCTCGTCGAGGGACGCGACGGCCGCCCCAAACCGAAAGGCGTCCCCAAGGGGCCGGTAACGCTGGTCGCGGTGCACTTCGTCTCGATCTCCGAGATCGCTCAAGACAAGATCGTGCGTCATATCTTCTCGCTGCAGCGGACGAGGCGAGACGCGATACGCAAGCCCGTTTGAGCGGCGGGCGCGGGTGTCGCGCGGCCGCGCGGCGAGCGGCCGGCACGAGCGGCCGGCACGAGCGGCCGGCGCGGCGGCGCAGCCTCGCGGCCCTCTACTCCTCGGCGGCTCGGTGGTAGACGCCGGCGACCCTGACCATCACGGCTTCACGCAGCAGAGCGGCCAGCGCCGCGGCGCATTCGGGCGAGCCGGGCTCCGAGTCCATGTCCGCCCAGAAGACGTACTCCCAGCGCACTCCGCGACTCGGCCTGGACTCCAGGCGCGAAAGGTTGATCTTGCGTTCGGCGAAACAGCCGAGGCAGCGATACAAGCTGCCCGGAACGTTGCGGACCGCCCAGACAAGGGTCGTCTTCATCGGTCCGTTGACCATCGCCGACGTGAGCCACTCACACGGCAGCGGTTCGCGGGCGAGGACGACGAAGCGGGTCCGGTTGGCGGCACCGGTCTGGATATCCTCGGCCAGGACCTCCAGCCCATAAAGCGGCGCAACACGAGCGGACGCGACCGCGGCCGCGCCCATCTCGGACTTGTCGGCGATCGCCTTGGCCGCGCCGGCGGTGTTGTAGCTGGTCATGACCTGCCACGGCCGCGCGCGCAGAAAGGCGTCCGCCTGATCCAGGGCCTGGGCGATGCTGTAGACGCGCTCGATCTGGCCAAGGGTCTGGCCGGGCAGGGCCAGCAGTGCCAGGTGGACCGGCACCGAGACTTCCGCCTCGATCTTGATCTCGTCGAACTCGAAGAGCAGGTCGTAGATCTCGCGGACGCTGCCGCCCTGAGAACGCTCGATCGGGACGACGCCCGCGTCCACCGATCCGGTATGGATGGCCTCGAAGACGGCCCGCCATGTCGGGAGCGCGACCGCCACAGGCGAGGCGAACGCGGATAGAACGCCTTCCTCGCTGAAGGCTCCGGGCTCGCCCTGGAACGCGACCCGCGGCCGCCCGATGGCAGGGTCCGACTCGGATCGAGTTCCCGACGCTGGCGATGCCATCGAATCCTCCGTCGGCTATTCCGGGCGACTGGCCCGAGGGGCGTTCGCAGACCCGTTGGCCTGTGCGGTCGTCGTGAAATGGCGCTCATCGCGCCGCCTGACTTCCGCACCCGTTTTCCAGATCGCGAACTCGAGCGAGTCGCACAGGGCCTGGCACGAGGCCGCGATTATGTTCGTGCCGCTGCCCATCGTCGACCATTCCAGGACGCCGTTGGACGAGTCGATGATGACGCGCGTCTGGGCACCGGTGGCCTCGAGGCTGTCGAGGATGCGGACCTTGTAGTCGACCAGATGGACGGCGTCGAGCTGCGGGTAGAAGGCGCCGAGCGCCTTGCGGAGAGCGGTATCCAGCGCGTTCACAGGGCCGTTGCCGTCGGCGGCGGTGTGGAGCACCTCGCCCGCAACCTCGACCTTCACGGTCGCCTCGGCGAGCAGTTCGGCGCCGCCGCGCTGCTCTACCAAGACCGTGTAGTCGCACAGCGTGAAGGGGCTCTCGTAGCTGGCCTTGTGGCGCTTCACCAGCAGTTCGAACGACGCCTCCGCGCCTTCGAAGGCGAGGCCCTCGGCCTCGAGCTGCTTGATCAGCTGGCTGAGCGCCTTGGGATCCACGCCGTCGAGCTGCTGGCCGAGCTGCTCGGCTCGAAGCTGCGTGTTGGCCTTGCCGCCCAGCTCACTAACCACCAGGCGCGTGACGTTGCCGACAACGCTCGGATCCACGTGCTGATAGGCGTTGGCGGAGCGGGCGGTCGCGGCGCCGTGGACGCCGCCCTTGTGGGCGAACGCGGATCGGCCGACGTAAGGCTGATGGTCGTCGGGGGCGATGTTGACGATCTCGGCGACGTAGCGGGCCATCTCCGTCAGCTCGCTCAATCGGCCCGACGGGACGGGCTCGTACTTTGTCTTGAGCTCGAGGTCGGCGAGGATGCTCACCAGGTTGGCGTTGCCGCAGCGCTCGCCGTAGCCGTTGATCGTGCCCTGAACGTGGCGGACGCCGTTGGCGACTGCGGCCAGGGAATTGGCAACGGCCAGCTCCGCGTCGTTGTGGCAGTGGATTCCCCAGACCACTTCCGGGGCGCCGTCGGCGGCCAGGGCTGCGATGCTGGCTCGGACAATGGCGACGAGCTCGTCGCTCAATGTCCCGCCGTTGGTGTCGCACATGACGAGCGTGCCCGCCCCCGAATCCCGCGCCGCCCGAAGGGTGGCCAGAGCGTAGGCGGAATCGTCCTTGTAGCCGTCGAAGTAGTGCTCGGCGTCGTAGACCATCTCGCGGCCGGCAGCGCGCGGGAAGGCGATCGAATCGGCGACCATCGCCAGGTTCTCCTCGGGCGTGGCGCCGAGGACGTCGCGGACGTGGAGCAGCCAACTCTTGCCGAAGATCGTCACGACCGGCGTTTCGGCGGCGACGATCGCGATGAGGTTGGGGTCCGTCTCCGCACGGTTGGAGCGATGCCTGGTAGACCCGAAGGCCGCCAGCTTGGCGTTCTTCCACGTCATGGCCCGCGCCGCGGCGAAGAAGTCGACGTCCTTGGGGTTCGAGCCCGGCCAGCCGCCTTCGATGTAGGTCATGCCGAAATCGTCCAGACGGCGGGCGATCTTGATCTTGTCGGCCAGCGAAACGACGAGGCCCTCGCGCTGAGTGCCGTCGCGCAGCGTCGTGTCATAGAGGATCACGCGGTCGCTCATCGGGCGCCGGCCCTTTCTCCGGGGCCGCCGGCCCCGGCTTTCTGCGAGGCCCCAGCCTCGAGGGCGGTCACCACCGCATCGGCCATGGCCTGCGTCCCTACCTTCTTCTGACCGGGCTGTTCGCCGGTCGCGGCGACGAGATCCGGAGTCCGATAGCCGTCGGCCAGCGCCGCGCCGACCGCCGCTTCGATCGCCTCGGCCACCGCAGGCCGGCCGAGCGACCAGCGCAGCATCATCGCGCCGGACAGGATCGTGGCCAGAGGATTGGCCACGTCTTTGCCGGCAATGTCCGGAGCCGAGCCGTGGATCGGCTCGTATAGGCCATGAACCCCGAAGGGGGTCCGCTTCTCGCCGATGGACGCCGACGGCAGCATCCCCAGAGAACCTGCCAGAACGCTGGCCTCGTCCGAGAGGATGTCGCCGAAAAGGTTCTCGGTGACGATGACGTCGAACAGGGCGGGCCGCTGGATCAGCGTCATCGCGCAGGCGTCGACCAGCCGATGTTCGACCGTGACGTCGGGGTATTCCGGCTTGACCTCCTCGACGATCGTCCGCCACAGCCGGCTCGAAGAGAGCACGTTGGCCTTGTCAACGCTGGTCAGCTTCTTGCGGCGGCCGCGGGCCAGCTCGAAGGCCAGCTTGACGACGCGGCGGATCTCGCCTTCGGTGTAGATCAGCGTGTCTACGACTTCGCGGCCGGCGGGAGTGTCGCGTTGCTCGGACGGCTTGCCGAAGTAGAGCCCGCCGGTGAGCTCGCGCACGATCAGCATGTCGACCCCTTCGAGCAGCGACTCGCGGACGGGCGAGCTGCCGCGCAGGACCGGCTGGACCGTGACCGGCCGAAGGTTCGCGTACAAGCCGAGGCCCTTGCGCATCGCCAGCAGCGCCTGCTCGGGCCGGACCTTGGCCTTTGGATCGTCGTACTTGGGGTCGCCGATCGCGCCGAAGTAGACGGCGTCCGCGGCGGCGCATGCGGCCAGGTCTTCGTCGCGCATCGGCACGCCGTAAGCGTCCATCGCCACGCCGCCGATCAGCACCTTGTGCCACTCGAAGCGGAAGCCGAAGAGACGACCTGCGGCCTCGAGCACGCGCCGGCCGCCCGCAATCACCTCAGGCCCGATCCCATCACCGGGAACGACGGCCAGGCGATACGTCACCTCTGGGTCGGCCGATGCCTTCGTTGGATCTGCGCTCCTCGGCTCACGCACGTCTGAGGTGCGCTCGCCTTCGGTGCTCGATCCGCCTCGGCCTCGGCTCGCCCCAGCGGCGACTGAATTTGGCGGCTGGCCTGGCGTTGTCACGGGAGCCTCTCCACTTTCTCGGGGGTATGGCCGGAGACGCGAGCCTCGTCGAGCATCGCCTCGCGCGCGATCGCTTCCTGCTGGAGCTTCTCGGCCCCGGACAGGTATGCGGCAACAGAGGCTTCGATGATGTCGGTGGATAGACCGTGGCCGGTGGCCACGAACGCGTCGCTGCCTTCCTCGGTCGAGCGGTGGACCCGGACCACGACCTGCCCCTGCGCGTCCTCGCCGGCCGACACGGCCTTGATCTCGTACTCGTCGAGGATCGGCTTCCAACCGAGCACCGATTCGAGCGCCCGATCGGTCGCGCCGTACAGAGCGTCGACCGGACCGTTGCCGTTTGCCTCGATCGAGCGCGTTTCGCCTGTCACCGATAGGGTGATCGTCCCCGTCGCCCTGCCGCCGTGAGAGCTGGTGACACTCCAACCTTGCAGGCAAATCGTGTTGGGCACGACCGTGGCACGCTGCTCGACGATCGCCAGGAGGTCGCCGTCGGTGACCTCCTTCTTGGCGTCGGCCAGGGCGATGACCTGGGCGTACAGCGCGTCGAGCGCCTCGCCGTCGACATCGTGGCCGAGCGAATGCAGCTTCTCGCGCAGGCCGCGCCGGCCCGACAGCTTGCCGATGGTCAGCTGGCTGCCGGAGAGGCCGACCGACTGCGGGGTCATGATCTCGTACGTCAGGGGGTTCTTGATGACACCGTCCTGGTGGATGCCGGACTCGTGGGCGAAGGCGTTGCCGCCGACGATCGCCTTGTTCGGCTGGACGGCGAAGCCGGTCAGGTAGCTGACCAGCCGGCTGGCCGGCGTGATCTGCTCGCTGACGACGCGTGTCGCCAGGTTGGGGAACTGCGTGGGGCGGGTCTTGATGCCCATCACGACTTCTTCGAGCGAAGCGTTGCCCGCTCGCTCGCCGAGCCCGTTGACGCAGACTTCCAGCTGGCGAGCGCCGTTTTGCAGCGCCGCCAGCGTGTTGGACGTGGCCAGCCCGAGATCGTTGTGGCAGTGGACAGATACGGTGGCAACTGAGCCGAACCGCTCGACGACCTGCCCCACCAGCTGCCCGAACTCGGCCGGGATCGCATATCCGACCGTGTCGGGGATGTTGAGCGTGCTCGCACCCGCCACGACCGCGGCCTCGTACAGCTTCATCAGGAAATCGATGTCCGTCCGCGTCGCATCCTCGGCGCTGAACTCGATCTCCGCATCGCGGCCCAGGGCCTTGCGACCGTAGCCGACCCACTTCGCCGCAGCGAGCAGCGCCTCGTCACGGGAGATGCGCAGCTTGTGCTTGAGGTGGATGTCGCTACTTGCGATGAAGACGTGGAGGTGCGGCCGTTCGGCCACCCGAAGAGCCTCGACGGCCCGCTGCGGATCGCCGTCCTTGCAGCGGGCCAGGCCGGCCACGGCCACGCCCCGGGTTTCCTTGGCGATCTGATGGACCGCTTCGAATTCACCGGGGGAGCTGGCCGGGAAGCCGGCTTCGATCACGTCCACGTTCAGGCGGACGAGCTGGCGGGCAACCTCGATCTTCTCCGCCACCGTGAGTCCGGCCCCGGGGGCCTGCTCACCGTCGCGCAGAGTCGTGTCGAAGATCCGTACCGAGCCCGGGACTATGCCCGGGCCGGGTACGTTGGCAGGTACGTTCTCGCTCATGGTTACCCCCGGGGCGATCAGTCCTTCGACTTCGCGGCGGCCTGAGGCTGGCCGTCGACGACCTCGACCGGATTGAGGAAGGGCATGGCCTTGCGCAGTCGGGCTCCCACCTGCTCGACCTGGTGGTCGCGGCCGGCTTCGCGCATCTTCTTGAAGTTGGGCTGGCCGGCTTCGTTCTCCGCGATCCAGGCTGCCGCGAAGCTGCCGTCCTGGATCTCGTGGAGGATCTTGCGCATTTCGTCGCGCACCCTGGCGTCGACGATCCGCGGACCCGAGACATAGTCGCCGTACTCGGCCGTGTCGCTGACCGAGAAGCGCATGAAGTTCATGCCGCCGCGGTACATCAGGTCGACGATCAGCTTGAGCTCGTGCATGACCTCAAAGTAGGCGAGCTCCGGCTGGTAGCCGGCCTCGACCAGGGTCTCGAAGCCGTTCTTGATCAGGCTGGTGACGCCGCCGCACAGGACGACCTGCTCGCCGAAGAGATCGGTCTCGGTCTCTTCCTTGAACGTGGTCTCGAGAACGCCGGCTCGGGTCGCGCCGATGCCACGGGCGTAGGCGAGGGTGCGCGCGCGAGCGGTTCCGGTCGCGTCCTTCTCGACGGCGAAGAGCGCCGGCACGCCGCCGCCCTGCTCGAACACGGAACGGACGAGGTGGCCCGGTCCCTTGGGGGCGACCATGCCGACGTCGATGTCGGCGCCCGGCCGGATCCGGTCGAACCTGATGTTGAAGCCGTGGGCGAACATGAGCAGCTGGCCGGCATGCATGTTCGGCTCGATCGACGTCTCGAACACCTTCTTCTGGATGGTGTCCGGGACCAGGATCATGATCACGTCCGCGGCCTTGACCGCATCGGCGATGTCGGCCGTCTTGATGCCGGCTTCATCGGCCAGTGCGCGGGCCTTGGGATTGGCCTCGACGACGGTGACGTCGTAGCCCGAATCGTGCAGGTTCTGGGCGTGGGCATGGCCCTGACTGCCGTAGCCGACGATCACGATCTTCTGGCCGGCGAGGGCCTTGGGATCGGCGTCGTTGTCGTAGTACATGCGTGCGGTCATCGCTTGACTGCCTCCTCGATCGACCCGGTACCCCGGGACATGACGACGGTTCCGGAGCGAACGAGCTCCTTTATGCCAAATCCTCGGAGGAGCGCGATCAGCGCATCCACCTCGGCCTCGCTGCCGGTCGCTTCCACGATCAGCGACTCGGCCGCCAGATCCACAACCTTGGCCTTGTACATGTCTGCGATGGTCAGCACCTCGCCGCGATTGCGCTCGTCGGCGCGGACCTTGATGAGCGCGATCTCGTGCTCGACCGTGGGGTCGCTGGTGACGTCCTGGACCTTGAGCACGTCGATGAGCCGGTAGAGCTGCTTGGCCGCCTGCTCGACCGCGACGTCGTCGCCGCGGAGCGTGAGCGTCATGCGGCTGACCTCCGGCTGGTCAGTGTGACTGACGGCGAGGGTCTCGATGTTGAAGTTGCGCGCCCGCATGAGGCTGGCGACGCGGTTGAGGACGCCGGGTTTATTCAGGACGATCGCCACCAGAACGTGGCGGTGAGCCTCGCCGTGGCCCGGCAAAGCCCGGGCCGGTGGAGCAGTGTGGGCCGGCGCCGAGTGGGCCGGATCGGCGGGAGTGCCGGGATTCGAACCGGTCTGGCTCATTGCTTCGGCTCCTCGAACTGTTCCTCGAGCAGGTCCGACAGGCCCTTTCCGGCCGGCATCATCGGGAAGACGTTCTGCTCCTCGGCGATCATGAAGTGGACCAGGGCCGGACCGTCGACGGCCCGGGCGGCAGCGATCGCGGCGTCCACTTCCTCTGGCTTGCTGGCCCGGAACCCAGCCACGCCGTATGCGTCGGCAAGCTTGAGCCAGTCGGGGCCGAGGAGGTGCGACGAATGGTAGTTTCCGGCGTAGATGAGCTCCTGCCACTGCCTGATCATGCCCAGCTTGTGGTTGTCGAGCAGCGCGATCTTGACGGGGATGTGGTCCTGGACGAGGGTCATCAGCTCTTGCACCGTCATCTGCAGGCCGCCGTCGCCGACGATTGCCCATGTTTCCTTGTCGGGCCGGCCCATCGCCGCGCCCATTGCCGCCGGCAGCCCGAAGCCCATCGTGCCCAGACCGCCCGAGCTGATGTGGCTGTTCGGCCGGCGGAACCCGGCGTAACGGGCGGCCCACATCTGGTTCTGGCCCACGTCGGCGACGATCGTGGCATCGTGGTTGGTGGCCTCGCCGATCTTGCAGACCACGAAGTCGGCCGAGAGCTGGCCGTTGCGCCAGGCTCCGGATCCGTGCCACGGCGTCTTCTCGGACTCGACCCGCCACTCCGCCAGTTCGGTGAGATAGGCCGCGCGACTCTCCGGCTCCACGGCCGGGACCAGTGGCAATAGGGCCGTCAGAACGCGCTTCACGTCGCCGACGATCGGGATCTCAACCGCGACGTTCTTGCCGATCTCGGCCGGGTCGATATCCACGTGGATGATCCGCGCATACGGCGCGAACGTCGGCACGTGGCCGGTAACGCGGTCGTCGAAGCGCATGCCCAGGGCGATGAGCAGGTCGGCCGACTGGATGGCCCGGTTGACGTGCTTCCAGCCGTGCATGCCGACCCAGCCGAGGCTGAGCGGGTGCGTCTCGTCGATCGCGCTCACGCCAAGGAGGGTGTGGGCGATGGGGATCTGCGTCTTCTCGGCAAACTCACGCAGCTCTTCGGTGGCGTCGGCTATCAGGACGCCGTGACCGGCCAGGATGACGGGCCGCTCGGCGCGGGCTATCTCCTGCGCGGCGAGCTTGACCTGGCGGTAGTTGCCCTCGAAGTTGGGCTTGAATCCGGGCAGATCGACGGTGGTCGGGTGCTCGGCCGTGCAGGCGCCCATCAAGGCGTCCTTCGTGATGTCGATGTGCACGGGACCCGGACGGCCGGTGGCGGCGATATGGAAGGCCTCGGCGAAGACGCGCGGGATGTCGTTGGGGTTGTTGACCAGGTAGTTGTGCTTGGTGCACGGCAGAGTGATGCCGGTGATGTCGATCTCCTGGAAGGCATCCTTGCCCAGCAGCGAGGAGACGACGTTGCCGGTGATGGCGACCATCGGCACGGAATCCAGCATGGCGTTGCCGATGCCGGTCACGAGGTTCGTGGCGCCGGGGCCGGACGTCCCGAGGCACACCCCGACGCGGCCGGAGGCTCGGGCGTAGCCGTCGGCGGCGTGGGACGCGCCCTGCTCGTGGCGGACGAGGATGTGGCGCAATTCCGGGTAATCGCCCAGGACGTCGTACAGGGGCAGGAGGACGCCGCCGGGGAAGCCGAAGAAGAGGTCCACGCCCTGGGCCAGCAGGGCTTCGCAGACGGCGTCGGCACCGATGCGGGGCCGCTTCAGGCCACGTTCGGCGAGACTCTTGATCTGCTTGCGGAGCGTGTCGGTGAGCATTTCGTGACGGCCGGCCGAGATCGCGTCCGCGCGCTCGGTGCCCGCGCCCGGCATGTGGTTGATCCGAGTCGCCGTACGGTCCGGTCCGTCGTCCCTGGTCCCCATCGCTTCGCCCTTCCTTTCGCTGGCCTCGTCCGTTTCTGGTGCCCCGTTAGCTCATGAAAAAACCCTCGCCTTCCGGCGAGGGTTCTGGTCGTTTCGGGTTTTGCGTCGTCAGCGCTTGTCCCTGCGTCCAGTCTCCCGCCGGGAGCCGGTAATGAGTACGAGTACGCGCTCAATACCAGTCTCGATGAAGCGAAGGAGACCGAAGAAGGACAGGTCGATCAGGCCGAGGTCTTCAGCCGGAACCTGCACGCGACGACCGTCCGCCCTGACGAGGACGACGAGGCGGCGGCGGTTCCGATTGTCGAACAGGCCCAACCTGATTCTCCGTAGCTAACGCACACCGGGCTTCACGGCCCGCAGTGTTCGGCGAGTGTAGCAGCAGCGGTCAACCCGTGTCCCAGAAGCCCGTCACATGGCCCTGGGACGATGGTACCGGAGGTATCGACGACTCCGGCCGAGGCTGGAGTTCGTAAAAGTGATGCGCGCAGATCCCGCGACTGGATCACTTGGTCCGAACGGCGCACCGACCGCCGCTTCGCGCCGGCGCGCGTCCGGCGCGTGGCCATTGCCTGTCGACGTCAATTGCCGGTGTGCCCGTCTCTAGAGCGACGGCTTGCGGTTCGAGCGGCCGTTGGAGGAGGCCGGATTGTGCTCACGCTCGTCCGGGGCGCGATCGGATTCGGACAGTGCCTGAACCACGGCGATGCCTCGACCGCGGCTGGTCAGCAGAACCGGACGTCCGGTCTGGTCGGCATGCCTGATAACTCGGGCCGGGTCTTCCTTGAGGTCGCGAAGCCTGAACACGTCCCCCGGTGGCACGAGCCCACGTGGCATGGCCGGCGCTTCCGTAGGTGCGGCCTTGGGCACGGCCGCGGGCGGCGGAGTGGCGGCCGCGACTCGGGCCTTCACAACACGTGGCTTGCCGGCGAGCTCGGCAAGTCGGCCGATCGTGTCCGTCAGCGGCTGCAAAGAGACGTCCGCGCTCGAGGCGCCCTCGTAGTAGCCGAACGGATTATCAAGGTCCCGGATCAGCATCAGCAGGAAGACCATGAGATAAGCGATCACGCCGGAGAAGAGCAACGACTCGTAGAAGGGATCCAGAGTCGTGAGCACGAGGCCAAAGCACAGCAATATCGTGATGACATCGGCGAGCAAGTAGCCGGTCGAGACGAAGTTGGTCTCTCGGATCGTGTTGATGCGAATGAGAGTTCGCCGCAGGTTGCTCTGCTCCGCCTTGAGTCGAGAAATCCAGGTTCCCTGGGTCGAGGGTTCCAATCCGGCGAATTGGACGGTCAGGTCGTTGACGCTCTCGAGCAGCCCCGCCATGTCGAGCTTCTTGTGGAGGTAGCTGTTGATGTCCTCGCCGATTTGTGAGATGCGGCGCAGCGTCGGCCCCGAATCGATGTCGGGCCTGGCCAGCCCGATGCCCTCCGTCTCGGTGGCCATGTTCTCGAGGCATGCGCTCAGCTCGCCCGGGAGCTTCTCGCTTTCCTTGTAGTCCGATAGAACGCCGCTGAGCAGGAACCCCATCAGGAACACGTTCGCGGCGATGATGCCGGTGAACAACGCGTTGAGCGAAATCACCTCCCAGGACAGGAGGTGCACTACGACCTTGGCGGCCACGACCACTGCCGTGGCCAGGCCGACGCGGAGCAAGAAACGCAGCTCACGGCTGAATGGCATCGTCGCTCTTTCGTGCGCTTGCGCCGGACCGCCGACGGGGCGGACGCGGCAGGTTGGCCGAACAGACTCCCAGTTTCGCTAGAGGATAGCGACGGGATGCGGTCGATCACTAGCCGTTGCGGCCGCCGAACACTCCTGCGGCTGGCCTCACGTGCCGCGGCGATGGAACGGCCACCAGGCCCACTCCCCGATGAAGGCAGTGATGGCCGGGACCAGCAGGCTTCGGACGATGAACGTGTCGATCAGGACTCCGAGCCCGACGGTCACGCCGACCTGGAAGAGCAGCTGCAGAGGCGAGGTGATCAGTGCCCCAAACGTGCCTGCCAGGATCAAACCGGCCGACGTGATGACCGTGCCTGTTCGAGCCGAGGCCGCGCGGATGCCTTCTCGCAGCGGCCGGGTCGCGCTTTCCTCTCGCACCCGCGACATCAGGAAGATGTTGTAGTCCGAGCCGAGTGCGACCAGAAGCACGAAGACCATGAGCGGGATGAAGTAGTTCAGCCCGGCCTGGCCGAAGACCGTCTGCAGGAGGAAAGCCGAGAGGCTCAGGCTGGCGCCGTACGACAGCAGCACCGTCAGAACCAGGTAGGCCGGCGCCGTCAGCGCCCGCAGCAGCAGGATCAGAACGAGCAGGATTCCGACGATCGTGATCACGGCCACCCGCAGGAAGTCGGTCGAGATCGTCGACTGGACGTCGGTGTACTCGGCGGTGGAGCCGCCCACGTATGTCGTCGCGCCGGGCCCGAAGCTCGCGGCCTGGCCGGCCATCAGCGTTCGGAGCGATCGAACCGTGTCGAAGGCCCTGGTGTCGTAAGGGTTGGCGACGGTGGTCACGTATAGCCGCGCGACGTCACCGGCGCCGGACTCGTACGCGGCCAGCAGGTCCGGTGGGGCGTACAGGTCGCCGGCGCCGAACGCGGCGGCAACCTCGCGCAACTCCCCGGGGAGGCGGGCCCGGGCCGCCGCCGAAGCTTGCCTCGCGGTCAGTTGCGCCGCGGTCGGCGACTCGCTCGCCGGCACGAAGTAGAAAGCGACCGGCCGGGCCTCGAACCAGGCCTGCATCTGGCGGAAGGCTCCGACCAGGGTGACGAATGCGGCGGCATCGCCGGTCGCGGCGATCTTCGGGACGGAGGCCTGGGCCGCCTTATACGAATCGGTCGCGGCGAGCGCCGGGACTGCCCCACCGAGCTCGTCCAGATAGGCCTCGACCTGTGCCAGCCGGGCGGCCGCCTGGCTGGGCGAGGCAGACGCGGGCGACCCGGCGACGGCCTGCAGCTGGTCGGCGATGGTCCCCAGCTGATTCGCGGCCAGGGCCTGGGTTCGGCCGTCCAGGACGCTCTTCTGGAGAATCGCGACGTCGGCCTTCGCGCCGCTGAACGCCGCGCCGGCAAGGCCGGGGTGGCCGGGCTGAGCGCCGTCCAGTCCGCCCAGGTACGAGGCGCTGGAGTTGATGGCCGCCAGAGAAGCGTCGCCGAGCTGGACGTTGACGTCCGTGCTCGGAGGTTTCGCGAACCCGTCGGCCATGGCGACGAGTTGTGTCGCGGGCTTCACGACGTCCGAGACCTTGCCCTCGCTCTTCGGGTCGACGACGCTGTTGACCGACTGCACGTCCGGCAGCGCGGCGATCCGCTTCTCCAGCTGACCGATTCGGGCGAGCGCGTCCGGGCCTGCCAGATTCCCGCCCGGGACCTTGATAAGAACGTTGAGCGGCATGAGCTGGCCTTCGGCCAGGTGCTGGCTCAGGGTCTGGAACCCGACCCTCGATTCGGCCCCGCCCGGCAGTTCTTCGAGGACGTTGAAGTTCTCCTTGAGCTGCGGCAGCGCCAGCAGCGGGGCTGCCAGCAGGATGAGCACCATACCCGCCAGCAACCCGGGGCGGTCCGTTATCCGCCGGGCCAGCGCGGCCCAGAACCCCTTCTCCTCCGAGTCGACGGTTCGGGTTTGCTCGTGGCGCGGCCAGAAGAGCCGCCGCCCGAAGATCGCCAGCAACGACGGCGTCAGAGTCAGCCCTGCCAGCAGCGTGACGAAGATCGTGATCGCCAGGGCCGGGCCGGTCGTCTGGATCATGCCGAAGCTGGCGACGATCATCGAGCTGAGGCCCACGATCACGGTCGCCGCCGAGGCCGCAATGACCGCGCCCATCCGGCTCACGGTCACCCGAACCGCGTCGGCATAGCTATTCCTCCCCAACTCCTCGCGGAATCGGGAGACAAGGAAGATCGTGTAGTCGGTGCCGACGCCGAAGACGAGAACGACGATGAACGAATCGAGCACGGACGACAGCTTCCAGCCGCCCTGGGCCATGAAGCCAAGCACGCCGCGCGAGACCATGAACGCGCAGCCGATCGTGACCAGCGGAACCAGGGCAGCCAGTGGGGCGCGATAGATGATGAGCAGCACCACGACGACGAGCAGGATCGTGACCAGGGTCGTGCTGTCCGTGCCCTGCTTGATGGCGGCGAGATAGTCGCGCCCGATCCCCGCCTGGCCGCTTACCTGGGCCACGAGCCCGGCCGGAAGCGCGCCCGCCGAAGCAAGATGAGTACGCAGGGCATCGATCGCGGCGTTGGTCCGCGGCAGGAATGAAGGCGAGTCGAGGTCCACACGCGCGAGCTCGACCACGCCGTCGGAGCTGCGGAGCATCGAGGCCAGGGAGGGCGACTCCTCGGCGGTGACGTATCGCTCGATCGCGGCGGGATGGCCGGTCCCTTCGAACCAGGCCCGCAGGCTCTCGATGGCGGTCCTGTCCGCGTCGGTCAGGCCGCTCGATCGGGAGAAGACGATGAGAGCCACCGACGGCGCCGAGTCGTTCGGGAAGGCGGCCTTGATGACGTTTCGAGCGGCCAGGGACTCCGCGTTCGCGGGCAGGAAGCTGGTTTCATCGGCGGAGCCGACCTCGGAGAGGGACGGTCCCAGTGCTCCGAACAGGATTGCTCCGACAACCCAGCCGGCGAGCAGGAAGTAGCGAAGCCTGAGCACCAGCCGGCCGAGACGATCGAACATCGGGCTCCCCTGTTGCCGAATCCTGCAGCGGCCCGGCACGCGGCCGAGCGTCCAATTGGCGGGACGGCGTTTCCGATTGTAGAACTGCTACGCCGCACTCGCCGATGAGGTTTCGCGCTCAGGCGTTGCGTCGCCGCGTGGCCGGCGGAGCATCGGAATCGCCACCAGCACCGCGGGCGAGGTGATCCAAAGGACGGGCATGGCGATCACCGTGGCGACGGGCACCACCCAGCGTCGATCGGTCCGGGCTCCCCAGACGATCAAAGCCGCCGCGACCGTCAGGCGCAGGACGAGCGGCGGAATCAGCCACTGATACGAAGAATTCTCGACCGGACCGGTGGCGCTGGAGCTCGTCAGGAACTTGGCCCACTCGAACCACGCACCCGGAACGATGGCGAACGACACGAGGCTGATCGCGGCGGTGGCGCCGAGCGCGATTGCCAGCGACCGCCACTCTCTCCGAACCAGGAACCACAGCAGCGAGATGCCGGGCGTGACCTTGGTCAGGATGCCGATCGACCACAGGGCGGGGTAGCGGAAACCGAGCACGCAGACGGTCGCGAGCAGCAGGTGGACGTTGCCTTCGTAAAGCTCCAGGGAAACCGGGATGAAGGCCAGCCACAGGAACGTATAGCGTCGCGTCAGCCACACGAGGTTCGCCGCCAGGAACCCGGCCCACAACAAGTAGAACGCACCAAAGACGAGGTTGTGGGCCGGCGCAAAGAACAGCGCTACGGCCGGGCTGTACGTGAACGAGCCGACGTCACCGAGCGGCGTTGCGTATGGATGCTGAGGCGAGACGGCCCAGTAAGCGTACGCGTCGAAGCCGATGGTTCCTTTTGCCGGACCGATCACCAGCAGCAGCCAGCCCAGGAACAGGATGCCGAAACCCGACAGGCCGAGGATCGTCGGGGCGCGGTAGATGCGGAGCCGCTCGGTCAGCCGATCCATAAAGCGCTGCGGGACGGCTGCCCGTGCGGCCGGTGATTCGCCGGTCGGAAGTTCGGCCGCTGCGGTGTCGGGAGAGCTCATGCGCGACGGCGCCCGCGTCGACTGCGCAGGACCCACAGCAGCCCGATTGCGGAAAGCCCGATGGGAACGGCCCACGACCACCCGCCCGGATCGTCCGGTCCGGCCGCTATTCCGGTGGCCTGGATCCGCACCAGCGGCAAGCCTTCGCACCTGGCCGATGCTTCTTCCGGCGACATCTTCCAGACGTTGCCCATGCCCGTGGCTCCGACGATCACGCCCATGCTCCGCAGCAGCGGAGGGAGCGCGCGAAGTCGTTCGGCTTCGTCTGTGACCTCTTGGGCGAACCCGGAGAAGGCCCGGCTCGGAAGGATGACCTCGACCTTGGGATCGGCCAGGACGTTTTGGAACCAGTGGGTCTTGCGCCCGAAGCCGGCCATGCAATAGAGGTGGTCGCCTATGACCGTGTACCCGAGCGGGGCGTCGCGCATTTCCCCGCTCTTGCGTCCGCGGGTTCGCAGGATCATCAGGTACCCGGTGAGCGGGTTGGACAGGTACTTGCCCAGTCCGGCCTTGAGGGCCGGCACACTCAAGTACTTGTTGGCGGCGTTGAAGCCGTCGTGGACCGCGGGCAGGTAGCGCTTCGCCCAAGCGGGGTACGCAGAAAGGCCCTGACCCCAAGCTCCAGACCCGGCGTCGGTCGCAGAGCTGGGTTCCGGCCCGGCGGCTCGGCCGTTGCCCGGCACTTTGGTGGCGGTCGCCATGGTCTCCCCTTTCCTGCTCGCGCGGACGCCTCACAAGGGTAGGCCACCACCACGGCGCCGACCACCCCCGACTCGACTACGATTTGCCGACGTGTCAGAGCCCCGGAAGGACGAGATATGCAGGTCGACCGCCCAGCTCCCGAGAGCCCCATCAGCGCCGAACGCCTCGACAAGCTCGTTCGCGGGCTCAGCATCGATGAGAAGGCCGGGCTGAGTTCCGGGATCGACGCCTGGCACGCCGCCGGAGCACCCTCGATCGGGCTCGGGCCGATGGTGACCATGGACGGACCGAACGGCGTCCGCGGCATGACTTTCCCGATCGGTTCGACCGCAACTTGCACGCCCTGCGGCACGGGCCTTGGGGCCACCTGGGACGTGAGCCTCGTCCGCGAGATCGCCGCCAGGATCGGCTCCGAGGCGAAGCGATCCGGCGTCCACTACATGCTCGGCCCGGTGCTCAACCTGGTCCGCTCGCCTTTGGGCGGACGCGATTTCGAGGCCTACTCCGAGGACCCGATACTGACCGCCCTGCTCGGCGTCGCCTATGTCGAAGGGATGCGGTCGGCGGGAGTGGCCGCCACGCCGAAGCACTTCGTCGCGAACGAATCCGAGACGCAGCGAACCAGCGTCGACTGCCGGGTCGACGAGCGGACGTTGCGCGAGGTCTATCTGGTCCCGTTCGAGGCCGTCGTCCGGGCCGGGGTGTGGTCGATCATGGCTGCGTACAACCGCGTGAACGGCGTCTACTGCTCGGACCACGACAACCTCGTCGGCGAGATCCTGAAGCGCGAGTGGGCCTGGGACGGCGTCCTCATGTCCGACTGGGAGGCGACGCACGACACGGTCGCCGGGGCCGTGGCAGGGCTTGACCTAGAGATGCCCGGACCTGCCCGCTTTTTCGGGCCCGCTCTTGCCGAGGCGGTTCGACGGGGCGAGGTCGGCGAAGCGGTCCTGGACGACAAGGCGCGCCGGATGCTCCTTCTCGCGGCGCGGGTCGGGGCACTCACCGCCGATGGCGTCGGCGTCCCGGGCTCGGGCGTCGCGCCAGAACTCGATCCATCGAAACCCTGGCACCTCTCCGATCCCGAGGCCGCTGCGCTCGTCCGCCGGGCCGCGTCCGAATCCTTCGTCCTGCTTACCAACGATGGAACGCTGCCGCTGGCTCCGGCAGGCATCCGGAAGCTTGCGGTCATCGGGCCCAACGCGGCCAAGCCCTGCGCGCAGGGCGGCGGAGCCGCCCACATTTCGGCGCCGGCAACCGTGACCCCTCTCGACGGGCTTCGAGCCGCTCTTCCGGGCGTCGAGATCGTCCACGAGGCAGGCTGCCGCATCGACCTGTTCCTGCCGCCGCTCACCGCCATGGACGTCCGCGATCTCGACGGCAAGCCCGGCCTAACGATCCAGTTCTGGCGCGGCCAGGAGCCGGCGGGGCCGCCCGTTGCAAGCTGGCACATCGATTCGAGTGAGATACACCTGTTCGGAGACCTTCCGGCCGGCCTGGTTCAGGAAGACTTCTCGGTCCGCCTGTCCGGCCGGCTTGTCCCCACCCAGAGCGGCGCTCACGAGATCTCGCTCCGCGGCTTCGGCGGCCGGCGCCTCAAGGTGGACGGCATTGTCGCCACCGACCTCTGGGACGCCGCTCCGGGCAAGAGCATTCCGACTGCGCTGTTCGAGGGCCGGCAGGACCTATCGACGTTCGAACTCCAGGCCGGCAAGGCGATCCTGGTTGAGGCCGAGCTGCACTCGGCACTTCCTTCTCCGTGCCTGCTCGCGATCGGCTGCCATTCGCCGCAGGAGATCGATGGGCTCGAGCGGGCCGTCGCATCGGCCAAGGCCGCCGATGTCGCAATCGTCGTCGTCGGCAACGACGAGGCCTGGGAATCCGAGGGCCGCGACCGCAAGACCGTCAAGCTGCCCGGCCGCCAGGATGAGCTCGTGGAGGCGGTGGCGGCGGTCAACTCGAGGACCATCGTCGTCGTAAACGCCGGTTGCCCGATGGATCTGCCCTGGGCGGGTCGTGTCGCCGCCGTCGTGTACGCGTGGCTGCCGGGCCAGGAGTTCGGCAACGCCCTCGCCGACGTCCTCCTCGGCAAGTCCGAGCCCGGCGGCCGTCTGCCGGTCACGATCGCGGCGCGCGAGTCGGACTACCCGTCGCTGAACACGATACCGGACGAGCAGGGGCGACTGGTCTACGCCGAGGGCATCAACGTCGGCTACCGCCACTTCGACGCCGCGAACATCGAGCCGAGGTTCTGTTTCGGGCACGGGCTGAGTTACACGCAGATCGAATTCGAAGCGCTCGAGGTGGGCTCCAACTGCCTGCCCGACGGCGATGCGGCGGAGTTGCGAGTTCGAATGCGCAACGTCGGTACGCGTGCCGGCAAGGAAGTCATCCAGGTCTACGTCGCCGATCTGAAGTCGTCGCTCCCCCGCCCCGCGCGCGAACTGAAAGGTTTCGCCGCCGTCCACCTCGAGCCGGGCGAGAGCATCGACGTATTCATGGTCCTCGAGGATCGCGACATGGCCTACTGGGACGGAGCCTCGGGCGGCTGGCGAATCGAGCCGGGCCGTTTCGAGATCCAGGTCGGCGCCTCTTCCCGGGACATCAGGTTGCGGGCTTCGCTCGAGTTGGACTGAGCGCGGCGGCGTGGCGCGCGGCTGTTGACCCGTTGGCGTCGAGCCGCAACGGGCTGCGAAAGACCGGGATTCGCTATTACTCACGGGAGAGTGGCATGTCCCGCCGGCGAGGCCTGCGGGGCGGCGGCGGCGGTTCGGCGGAGGATTCGGTTTCGCAAAGGACGCTTTGTTAGCCGCTGAAGGCTAATCGCCACCACCGACGATGCGCGACGGGCGCGGCAGGGCTGCCCCGCGCCACATACCACTCCCCCGATGCGTATTGAGGAATCGCGCCCGGCCGAAATCCAGGGGCGCCCTCCCGGCCCCGGTTTGACCTCATCTGGTAACCTCGGAGACCCCCGTCCGCTGTGAGGCGGGGCCATCGAATCGCGAGTGGAACCATGGCTGAGCAACCGCGCACCCTTGTCGAGAAGATCTGGGACAGCCACTTCGTGGCGTCCGACCCCGGCGCGCCGGCAATTCTCGCGATCGATCTTCACCTCGTTCATGAGGTCACCAGCCCGCAGGCGTTTACCGGCCTGCGCGCGCGCGGCCTGAAGGTTCGGAAGCCGGGCCGAACGGTCGCGACGGCCGACCATTCGATCCCGACTCTGGATCCCTCGATCCCGATCGCCGACGAGCTCGCCCGCAAGCAGCTCGCGCAGATCGAGGAGAACTGCCGCGAGTTCGGCATCCCGTTCCACGGCAAAGGCTCGCCGACGCGCGGCATCGTCCACGTAATCGGGCCGGAGCTCGGGCTGACGCAGCCGGGCATGACCATCGTCTGCGGCGACTCCCACACCGCCACGCACGGCGCCTTCGGGGCGCTCGCGTTCGGCATCGGGACGAGCGAGATCGAGATGGTCCTGGCCACTCAGACGCTGCTGCAGCGCAAGCCCAAGACGTTCCAGGTCCGCATCGACGGGCGGCTTCAGCCGGGAGTGGGAGCCAAGGACATCATCCTCGCCCTGATCGCTCAGATCGGGATCGGCGGCGGCACCGGCCACGTCATCGAATACACCGGCGACGCCATCCGGGCCCTCTCGATGGAAGAGCGGATGACGGTCTGCAACATGTCGATCGAGGGCGGCGCCCGGGCCGGGCTCATCGCCCCCGACGAGACCACATTCGCCTATCTCAAGGGTCGCCGGTTCGCACCACAGGGCGCCGAGTGGGACGAGGCCGTCGCGCGCTGGCGCAAGCTGCCCAGCGACGAAAGCGCGACCTACGACCGGACGATCGTGATCGACGGCGACAAGCTCGAACCTATGGTCACGTACGGCACGAACCCCGGAATGGGCGTGTCGGTGACCGGCCGCATTCCGACTCTGGCGGACGTCGAACCGGGCGCCCGGGACGACCTCGAGCGCGCGCTCGCCTACATGGGTCTCGCGCCGGGCAGCTCGATTGCCGGCCAGAAGCTCGACGTCGTCTTCATCGGGTCGTGCACGAACGGCCGGATCGAGGACATGCGCGCGGCGGCTTCGGTCCTGCGCGGCCGCCACGTTGCCTCGGGACTCCGCGTCCTGGTCGTCCCCGGATCCCAGCAGGTCAAGAAGCAGGCCGAGAGCGAGGGCCTCGACGAGGTATTCAAGGCGGCCGGCGCCGAGTGGCGCGAGTCGGGCTGCTCGATGTGCATCGCCATGAACGGGGACCAGCTCGAACCCGGCGAGTACGGCATCAGCACCTCGAACCGCAACTTCCAGGGGCGCCAGGGCAAGGGCGGGCGGACGTTCCTCGCCTCGCCGCTCACCGCCGCCGCGAGCGCCGTCACTGGCGTAGTCACCGATCCGCGAACCCTCGTCGCCGCTCAGCCGTCGGCCGTGGAGGCCCACTGACATGCCCGAACCGTTCGTCAAGACCACCAGCCGCGTCATCTCGATCCCGCGTGCCAATATCGATACGGATCAGATCTGCCCGGCCCGCTTCCTCAAGATCACCGACAAGGAGAACCTGGCCGACGCGCTCTTCTTCGACTGGCGCTTCACGCCGGACGGGAAGCGCCGCGAGCCGGTCTCCTTCATCGATGAGCCCCACAACGCCGGCCGCCAGATCCTCCTCGTCGGCGACAACTTCGGGGCTGGTTCCTCGCGCGAGCACGCGCCCTGGGCGCTGCGGGCGTGGGGCATCCGGGCCATCGTCTCGACCAGCTTCGCCGACATCTTCAAGGGCAACGCGCTCAAGAACGCGCTCCTGCCGATCGTCGTTTCGGCCGAGCGATACGCCACGCTTCTTGCGGTCGTCGCCGCGAACCCGGACGGTGAGTGGAGCGTGGATCTCGACGCCCAGAAGGTGACGCTGCCGGACGGCGACTCGTTCGCGTTCGAGATCGACCCGTTCTCCCGAACCATGATCCTCGCCGGCACGGACGAGATCGGGTATGTCCTCTCGAGGCTTCCGGCAATCGAGGCCTGGGAGGGCGCACACCCGGCCCGCATCGACACCCGCGAGGGCGCCGCGCGCTAGCAGGCTTCGACCCACACGCGCCCTCGTCGGGCCTACACTCTCGACGCGGCCGAATCACGGCTTCCGAGCCGCGTCTGGACGGTGGTGTCGATGCAAGAGGCGGGCCCGAACGGTCCCATGGTCGCCGACGACAGGGTCGATCGGGCCATCATCGGCACGCTCCGCGGCCAGGACCTCTCCGCGTTCGAGATCTGGCGTTGGCTCGGCTCGGATGAGGGCGTTCTCGGCCGGCTGACCGAAGCCCACCTGCTACCCACCCTCTACCGCCTCGAAGCGGAGGGGCTCCTCCAGAGCGAGTGGCAGGAGGGCGAGCGAACCAGGCGCAAGTACCGCCTGACCTCACGAGCGCTCGAGCGAGCCGACGACCGCAACTGGCCTCCGATCGCCTACCACGGCGAAAGAGGCTCGCCGGTTCCGGCCGATCGGGCGGGTCGCCGGCCCGCAAGCCCCGACCCCGAAGCCGGTTCCTGGTACATGGCGCCCAGGCGAGTCGAGCCGGCCGCGCCGCCGCCGACCGCGGAGCCGACCGGCCATGCTCGGACCCCCGCGGAGGCCGCCGCCCCCGCCGCCTCGGCGGACCGCGCCCCCGCCCACAGCGACACCGATCGGCCCGGCAGAACCGCCCTGACTGGGTACGCGGACGACCTCGCCGCTCGCCTCGACCTGCCGCAGACCGAAGTCGATCGGGTCCGCCATGAGCTCGCCGACTACCTGCTCGATTCCTCTCGCTCGCTCGAGCACGACGGCTACATCGCAGAAGCAGCCGACTCGGAGGCACTGGCCAGGCTTCGTTCGCCTCGCGACCAGGCGCTGCTAATTGAGCGGGCGGAACAAACGCAGGGCCGGATGAACCGGGGGATCCGTCGGGCCGCGTTCGACTTCGTGTCCGAGATGGTGCTCTGGCTCGTCCTTTCGGTCGTGGTGTTTGCCCTCGCGTCTGGAGTGGCCGAGATCGTAGTCAAGATCGCGCGAGCTGGGGGCCTCCACCTGAGCGTGCTCACGTCGGCCGAATGGACCACCAACCAGATGGCCGCGATGCTGTGCGTCGGGGCGTTTGCGGCCGGCCGCATAAGCCTGGGCAGCCTGGCCCAGATCAGCCGCCACGGCGACGCCACGCTCCGGCGCAGGTGGGCGATCGGCGGTGCCGCAGTTTTGCTTGCCGTCGTGCTGGTACTGCCCGGATTCGAAGACGCGCTCACGGTCGTGACCTTGCTCGTGGTCCCGATTGCGTTCGTTGCCGGGACGCTTCGGCCCCAGCACAAGAATGAGAGGGCATACAGCCTGCGAGGCGTCCTCACGGTTGTTGCGCTCGTGGCAATCGTCAGTCTGCTGCCGGGCGTCCGGATGTTCGCCTACGACCCGAACGGGACGCCGGGCGCGCCACTCGCCGCAGGCCGAGATTCGATCGAGCTGTTGGTGACTCAGCCCACCGAGGGCAGCTACAACTACGAAGTGCCCGCCCCGGCAGCGGCCGGCGTCGTCGGCGTCGAGCTTTGGCCGGCCACGATGAGCGGCCCATTCATCGTCGTGGATCCGTCCGCGAGCGGCCCCACGCTCAAGGACGCACAGGGCGTCAACTTTGCAAACCTGCCGCAGGTCAAGCAGTGGTGGGTGGTTGCCGTGGCCACGGCACCAAACGGCGAGCGGACCGTGCTGGCCATGGCCATCCAGACCGGCGCCACTCCCCGTCCGAACACCGCCCTGGGCTGGCTGCTCTCGCACCACTGAGTTCCGCCGGTCGGGCCGGAGGGCCTAAACTTGGCTCCGACCGAAACAAGCCCGCATCCAGCCCTCGCGGAGAGACCTCACGATGCCGAACGACGCGCCCCGCCCTCTGCCGTACGACCTGCCCAGCAATCCGGACAAGCGCCACAGCGCCGCCCTGACCGACGGCCCCGACCGGGCCGCTGCGCGCGGCATGCTCAAGGCCATCGGGTTCGACGACAAGGACCTGGCCCGGCCGCTCATCGGCGTGGCCACGACGTGGATCGAGACGATGCCCTGCAACTACAACCAGCGCCGGCTGGCCGAGCACGTCAAGGCAGGCATTCGCGCGGCGGGCGGCACGCCCATGGAGTTCAGCACGATCGCCGTTTCGGACGGGACTTCCATGGGCACCGAAGGCATGAAGGCCTCGCTCATCAGCCGTGAAGTCATCGCCGATTCGATCGAGTTGTGCGTGCGCGGCCACATGCTCGACGGCGTCGTCTGCCTGGTGGGCTGCGACAAAACGATCCCGGGTGCGGCGATCGCCCTTGGCCGCCTCGACCGGCCGGGAGTGATCCTCTACAACGGCACGATTTACCCGGGCATGTACAAGGGCAAGCGCGACGCCACGATCGTGACCATCTTCGAGGCGATCGGTTCCTACCGCGCCGGCAAGATGTCGGCCGAAGAGCTATACGAGATCGAGTCCGTGAGCTGTCCGGGCGCAGGGGCGTGCGGCGGGCAGTACACGGCAAACACGATGTCGATGGTGATGGAGATCCTGGGCCTCTCGCCGGCGGGCCTGAACGGCATTCCGGCCGAACATCCGGACAAGAACGCCGCGGCCCACCGCTGCGGCGAGATCGTCATGGATCTGATCCGGCGCGACGTCAGACCCAAGGAGTTCGTCACCCGGGAGTCGATCGAGAACGCGATCGCCTGCGTCGCGGCGACCGGCGGCTCGACAAACGCCGTCCTCCACCTGCTCGCGATCGCACACGAATACGGCCTGAAACTCGACATCGACGAGTTCGGCGATATCGCCGACCGGACGCCGATCGTGGGCGACATGATCCCTGGCGGACGTTTTGCCGCGGCCGACCTGTTCGAGGCCGGCGGGCTCTCCCTCGTCACGCGCGAGTTGCTCAAGAAGGGCCTCATCGACGGGAGCACACCGAACGTAGACGGCGGGACGATCGCGTCGGCGGCGGCGGCAGTGGTCGAGACGGAAGGCCAGAAGGTCGTCGTCCCGATCGAGACTCCGCTCAAGGAGACCGGCGGGCTGACGATCCTCCACGGCTCGCTCGCCCCGGATGGCTGCGTGATCAAGCTGGCCGGCCACGAGCGCCGCTCTCACAGGGGCCCGGCTCGCGTCTTCGATAACGAGAACGCCTGCTACGCGGCCGTCCGAGACCAGAAGATCAACAAGGGCGACGTGATCGTGATCCGGTACGAGGGTCCGGTCGGCGGCCCGGGCATGCAGGAGATGCTGTCGGTCACGGCGGCCCTCTCCGGAGAGGGAATGGGCGAGTATGTCGCCCTGCTCACCGACGGCCGCTTCTCCGGCGGCACCCACGGGTTGATGATCGGCCACGTCGCGCCGGAAGCTGCGCTCGGCGGCCCGATCGCGCTTGTCGAGGAAGGCGACGAGATCGTGATCGACGTCGACCGCCACGCCCTGGACCTGAACGTTCCGGCCGACGTGCTCGCTGCGCGGCGAGCTCGTTGGACTCGGCCGGCCCCACGCTACAAGACCGGCGTCATGGCCAAGTACGCCGCCATGGTCTCGTCCGCCTCGCTCGGCGCGGTCACGACCGGCGAGCGCATGACGGAGCGGCTCGCGACATCGACCAACAGGTAGCCGAAGCTCGGTTCGAGCGCGCGCCGAAACCAGACCGCGGAAGGTGCTCGTGGCCATCGACAGCCCGAACGAAGCGATGACGGACATTGAGCTCTCCGAGCTGGTCGAGTTGCTGCGATCGCTGATTCGTATCAAGACCGTCAACCCGCCCGGCGACGAGATCCTTGCCGCCCGATACCTGGAGCAGATCCTCGCCGATGAGGGGCTCCGGGCCACGGTCGTGGAGCCGTTCCCGGGCCGGGGCTCCATAGTCGCTCGCGTTCATGGCGACGGGACCGGCGGCGACCCGCTGCTGCTTCTTTCGCACCTCGACGTCGTGCCCGCTGAGCCGGCCGGCTGGACCCACGACCCGTTCGCCGGCGATCTGGCCGACGGCTACGTCTGGGGCCGCGGCGCGATCGACATGAAGTCGATGGTGGCGATGGAGGTCCAGGTCATGCGCCGCCTCGGCCGCCTGGCGCGTGCGGCCGGCCGCGATCCGGCCTCGGACCCGATCCCCGGCCTGCGCCGCGACGTCATCTTCTGCTCCACGGCTGATGAGGAGGCCGGTGGCTGGCACGGCGCCGACTGGCTGGTCAACGAACATCCCGACTGGCTCAAGGCCGCGGGCGCGCTGAATGAGGCCGGCGGCATCGCCATGAGCTATGGGGGCGTCCGCTTCTACCCGATCCAGGTCGCGGAAAAGGGCTTCGTCGTTTACAAGCTCCACGTGAAGGGTCGCTGGGGGCACGGCTCCGTTCCGACTCCCGACAACGCCGCGGTCCTGGCGGCCGAGATCGTGGCTCGGCTTGCGAAGCCGGGACGGGCCCGCCTGACCGAAGCGATGAGCGTGTCGCTCGCCCGCGCGGTCCCGCACCTCGTTGCCCACGGCTCCGGCGCGACCGCGGCGCTCCTGCGGCTGGCGGCCCGGTTCCGTCCCGGCGCCATCGACGCCGGAGTGCGCCGCCTCCACGACCCGGTCATGGCCCGCACCATTTCGGCCATGATCCACGACACCGTCTCCGTCGGGATCATCCGGGCCGGGGTCAAGTACAACGTCATCCCGGGCACGGCCTACATCGAGATCGACTGCCGAACGCTGCCTGGGACCGACGAACCGGCGATGCACAGGGAGTTGCGGCGCCGCATCGGCGAGAAACTCTGGGCGCGCCTCGAGATCGAATGCGAGCAGGTCGGGTCGTCCGTTTCGGCGCCTCTGGACGGGCCGCTCTACCCGCTCCTCGAGCAGGTGCTGCGTGACCACGACGCGGCCGCCGTGCCGTTGCCGTTCCTCGCTCCGTTCGCGACAGACGCCAAGCATCTGGCCCGCATCGGCATCCCGACGTATGGCTTCTCGCCGCTCAAGACCGGTCGGGACGACGGCCTGCTGGCGCTGATGCACGGGGACGATGAACGGGTCGGCGTTGAGGCGCTCCGCTTCGGCCTGCCGGTGCTGTGGGACGCAGTCCGGCGCTTCTGCGCCTGAGATCGGGCAGAAGAACCGGCCGGTCATCCGGCGGGCCCCGGTCGCGGCGCGTCGGCGGCGAGTCCGGCGCTTAAGATAGCCGGGCGTCTCGGGCCTGCTGAGCGGCGAGCGCGGCGCCCTAATGAGGAGATCTAGATGACCGTCGCGCCATCGGACCGGAACCAGGCCATCGGCGCCATGATGACCGTCATCGGTGGCTTGCTCGCCATCGCCGGGACGCTGCTCCCCTGGGAGCAGATCAACGCCGGCGTCCTGGACTCCAACCGGGCCGGCGCCGCAATGGGTATCGAGTGGGATGACGGCAAGATCTTTGTCTTCGTGGCCATCCTCACGATCGTCGCCTCCGGATTCTGGCTTGCATCCGGCCGGCTGCCCGAAGGCCTCGTCGCACCGGTCGGGCGATTGCTCGGCAACGGCGCGTCCCTCTCCGCGCTCACCGGTGGGTACACCGTGTTCTTCGGCTTCCTGAACTTGCGGGATATCGCGGCCCAGGTCGATCGACTCAACGCCGGGGCCCGCGGCATCGCGTCGGTGGGGGCCGGCATTTACGTAGACCTCGTGGCCGGTGGCGTTATCCTGGCCGGCGCCGCGGTCGGGCTTCTGGCCGCTCGGTCGGGTATCCGCGCCGGCGACCCGAACAGATAGGCCCAGCTCGTCGACGGAGGCCCGCCAGAAACTGACAAACGGCACGCCGGAGACATCGGTGCGATCGGATAAGGTGAGCCCAACCGGGCGCGCCGGCGCCCTCGATCGTCACTCGGGCCGGAACTGCGGGCCACCGCACGCACGCCCGTCCAGTCGTCAGACTCCCCGGAGGGAGACATGGGCCAGCAATTCGTCGTTCAGCTCCCCAATCGGCCGGGTGAGCTGGCGCATTTGGCCAAGGCCCTGTGCGCGCGAGGCGTCAACATCGTCCAGGTCCATCAAACCACCGCGGGCGATCTCACCACCGCCGAGATCCACACGGACTGCTGCGACGAAGACACGACCGACGTCCTCCGCAGCATGGGTTTCCCCTTCGTGGCCGGAACCAGCCTCGTCGTCGAGATCAAGGACACGCCCTGCGCCTTCGGTGAGGTGAGCGACCGGCTGACCTACGCCGGGGTCAATCTCGAGGGCTACTGCATCATCGCTCGAGCCAACGGCATGGCGACCTGGGCACTCTCGGTGGACCAGATCGATCTCGCACGTGAGGTCCTGGGCATGCCGGCCGCCGCGGGCGTCACGGCGTAGGGCCGCCCGCCTCCAAGGCGCAAGCGCCGGGCGACTCCGGCAGAATTAGGGCACCCTCGGCCGTGGTCTCGCTGGATCGGGCGAAGGACCGGTGCTGCCGCGAATCACGAGTCGGCACGGCAGCAGCCGCTGTACCAGTTCGGGGGTTTCTTCCTCGAGTTGTCCGATGAGCGTTTCGACGCCCAGATGGCCGAGTTCTGCGCTGGGCGGAGTCAGGGCCGTCAGCGGCGGCAGCGTCATCTCGGCGACCCGCGCCGACGACGCGACCGAGATGATCGAGAGATCGTCGGGGATCCGCCAACCGCTCATGGCGGCTGCTTGCATCACACCGACCGTGGCACGCTCGTTGATGGTCACCATTGCCGTCAACTCGGGATGGGCCGCAACAAGCTCCTCGAAGACCTCTTGCCCGGCCAGAGCGGCGTCGCCGCAGAAGCGGCTGATCGGCGTCAGGCCGGCCTCTCGCGCAACCTGATCGAACGCGGCGGCCGCTCGAACCGCCGGCCCGTAGCCGGCGTTGAAAGCGTCCTCGGCCTGGTTGACGAAAGCAATGTCGCGGTGGCCCAGCCCGACCAGGTAGGTCACGGCATCGTGGGTCGTCTGCTCCCAATCGATGTCGGCATAGCTGAGGTCGGAGGCGACGGCCGGTCGCCCGATCATGCTGAATGGGACCCCGATCTGCCGCAGCAAATCGATCCGCTCGTCGCGCAGTCGGACCTCCATCACCAGGACCCCGTCGACCAGGTTCTGGCGGACGAGCTGCTGGAGCTCACCGACCGCGTGGATCTCCATCGGCCAAAGCACCAGGTGGTAGGCGCGCTCCTGGGCGGCCTCGGCGGCGCCGGTGACGAACTCGAGTTCGGTCGCGCCGAAGCCGCGGGGCAACGCCGGGAAGAGCAGGGCGATGATCCGGCTTCTCCTGCTCGCCAGCCCCCTCGCCAGCGCGTGCGGCTGGTAACCCAAGTCGGCCATCGCCTGCCAGATGCGGAGGCGTGTCTCCTCGGAAACCGGGCGCGTGCCGTTGAGGGCGTAGGAGACGGTGCTCAGGGCGACATTGGCCCGCCGGGCCACCTGTTGCATCGTCGGGGCGGACATCCGAACTCCGATCTGGCTGGCCTCCCGCCGAGGGAGTAATATCGCCATCGAAGCGCATAGTCGAAGCGCATAGTCGAAGCGCTTCGACGGCAAGTTAGCTCGACACCCGGGACGGTGTCAAGGAGCAAACCGAGAGTTGATCGCCACGCCGCAGGCTTCATGATGCAGACGGCGCGAAGCTGAAGATCAGGCGGATGGAGGACTTACCCGTGACAAAGGGCTTCTTCTCGGAAGTGGCGGCCCGGATCCCCTTCGGCGGCCTCGGGTCGCGCGATCCGTTGACGTACAAGGTCTACCAACCCGATCGGCTCGTCCTCGGGAAGCGCATGGAGGACCACCTCCGGATAGCCGTATGCATGTGGCATTCGTTCGCCTCTGCCGGTGAAGATGTGTTCGGCTCGGGCACGTTCGACCGTCCCTGGCTCGAGAGCGGGCTGGATCCGCTGGCGGCCGGGCGAGCCAAGCTCGACGCCGCTTTCGAGTTCTTCGACAAGATGGGCGTCCCCTACTTCTGCTTCCACGATCGCGACATCGCCCCGGAGGGCCGGAACTTCGCGGAGACCAAAGCCCACCTCGAGGCGATGGTCGACTACGCCGGAGAGCGGATGGCTCAGACCGGAGTGAAGCTCCTCTGGGGCACGGCCAACCTCTTCGGCCACCCTCGCTATGCCGCCGGTGCCGCCACGAATCCGGACCCGGAGGTGTTCGCCTACGCCGCGGCGCAGGTGAAGCTCGTCCTCGATGCGACCAAGCGGCTCGATGGGGCGAACTATGTCCTGTGGGGCGGTCGCGAAGGCTACGACACGCTCCTGAACACGGACCTGGCGCGGGAGGAAACGCAACTCGCACGGTTCCTGAGCCTGGTTGCGGAGCACAAGCACCGGATCGGCTTCAAGGGTCTGCTCTTGATCGAACCCAAGCCCCACGAGCCGACGAAGCACCAGTACGACCACGATGCGGCGATCGTCCACGGCTTCCTGGTTCGCCACGGCCTGGAGGACGAGTTCCGGCTCAACATCGAGGCGAACCACGCGACCCTGTCCGGCCACAGCTTCCACCACGAGATCGCGTACGCCGTCGCCAACGGCATGCTCGGCAGCATCGACGCCAACCGCGGCGACTACCAGAACGGCTGGGACACTGACCAGTTCCCGAACTCTGTGGATGAGCTCTCCCTGGCCATGTATGAACTCCTCCAAGGCGGAGGCCTGACCAGCGGCGGCTTCAATTTCGATGCCAAGCTGCGCCGCCAGAGCATGGCCCGAACGGACCTCTTCCACGCCCACATCGGCGGCATAGACACGCTCGCGCAGGCCCTTCTCGTGGCCGCCGACATGGTCGAACTGGGAACGCTGAAGCGGCTGCGCGAGGAGCGCTATGCCGGCTGGGCGGGCGAGCTCGGAACCGCGATCCTGTCGGGCGGCGTCTCGCTCGAAGAGCTGGAGCGTCGATTGGCGACGGGGAAGATAGACCCCAAGCCGGTTTCGGGCGGGCAGGAGCTGCTCGAGAATCTCGTCAACCAGCAGATCTGGGCGGCGGATCGCCGGCCTGCCTCCGGCAAGTCGGCCGGCTGACGCGCGGCGTCGCGGCCCGCTGTGGCCGACGCGGTACGTTTCGAGGACCGACCTCGCCCGAACCTAGCGCCGCGCGCGCTGCTTGATCAGTCGGCCGCGCCTTGTCATGGCATGGGTCGACAGAGCGGCCACACCCATGGCCACCACGGCGCGCTCGGCGGTCGGCAACGGCCGCACGATCGAGAGGAACTCCTGCGCGCGCGCTCGATCGACCAGCCCGAGAAGAGCCTGGCCGCGGCCCGTCAGAGCCAGCGTCCGCTGCCGCCTATCCTCGGTGTCCCGTTTCCGTTCGATCAGTTGCCGCCGAACCAGAGCGTCGACCATGCGGCTCACCGCCGACGGCGAGCGGTCCAGCATGTCGGCGAGATCCGCGACCGTCATCGTCCCGCTGTCGGCCAGGGCGTACATGGCGGCAAGCTGCGTGAAGCCCAGGTTCAACTCGCCGAGTTGCGCCGCAAACCCGATCACGAGGTCCCGCCAGATCGCACGCCCCATCGCTATCCGATCCGATAGCTCGCGCGGGTTCTGCATCCTGCTGCGAGCCGCCTCGACCGGCGCCGAGAGCAATTCGCGCGCCGCCGATTCCACTGCGGCTCGGCTCGGAACCGTGAGCGACGGCAAGTGAAGGAACGGCCGCGGCGATCCTCGGAGCATCCGCAGCGCCGTCCGTGCCGGAGCCTCAGGCGCATTCGGGGGTGTGGCGGCAGGTGTCTTCGCGAAGTCGTTGCCGCCGGTTCGCGACTCCGCGACGGGCTGCGGCGCAGCCTCGACGAGCCCGCCTGAGGCCTGACCGGCCCCGTCGGCTGTAGTCTCGGGCGGACGCTGAACGAGGGCAGGAAGCTTCGGACGGAACTGCGGCATGGGGCCCAGAGTAAGCCTTTTCGGCCGATACTTGCAAACATGCACACGATTTCCGCGGGTCCCGTTGAGGTCCCCTTACTCTAGAAACAAATTCCGGCCCATCCGGCGGAGGCATGTCCGGCGGCAATCGGCCAGAGCGGGGTGTTCCCTCGGGTTCGCAACCGCCGGCCGGAGGAGATCAAGCGGAGGCTCATGGATCGTATCGCGTTCGTCTTTCCGGGACAGGGGTCCCAGTCGGTGGGCATGGGTAAGGTCTTGGTCGAGTCGTCACCGGCCGCGGCAGCCGTCATGGCCGAAGCCGACGCCGCCCTGGGCGAGCCGATCAGCCGCCTGGCGTTCGACGGCCCGGCCGACCAGCTGGATCTGACGGTCAACGCCCAGCCGGCCCTCGTCGCGACGTCGATCGCGTTCCTCGCGGGTCTGCGCGAGCGGTGGGCGGCCGCCGGCATCGCCGCCCCGACGCCTGCGTATTGCGCCGGACATTCGATGGGCCAGTACTCGGCCCTCGTTGCCGCCGGCGTCATCTCGTTGGGCGACGCCGTTCGGCTGGTCCGCGAACGCGGCCGCCAGATGCAGACCTCGGGTCAGGGTCGCATCGGCGCTATGGCGGCGCTGATCGGCCTCGACGACTCCCGGCTCCCGGAGCTGATCGCCCTGGGCGAGCCTTTCGGGAGCCTGACCGTCGCGAACCGCAACTCCCCCGGCCAGGTCGTCATCTCGGGCGACAAGGCCGCGGTTGAAGCCGCCGTTCAGGGCGCCAGGGATCTGGGAGCTCGCCGAGCGATCCTGCTGCCGGTTTCGGTGGCGGCGCACTCGTCGCTGATGAAGGAGGCCGCGGAAGGTATGACCCGCGTCCTGGAGCCGATCGCCTTCGCCGAGCCGAGCGTTCCCTTGCTGGCCAACGCCGACGCCCGACCAATCACGACGGCAGCCGGCGCCCGCGGCGAGCTGATCGAACATCTGACTCGCGGCGTCGATTGGGTTGCCGCGGTGCAGCGGATGACCGCAGACGGCGTCACGACCTTCGTCGAGATCGGACCCGGCAAGGTCCTGACCGGCCTCATCAAGCGCATCGCGCCCGAGGCCACGGCGTTCGCCACCGACGATGCTTCGGCGGCCGGCGGCATTGCGGTGCCGTTCCTCGACTCATGAACTACCCCCCGCCCCGTCGCCACGAGAGTGGCGCATCCGAGCCCCAGGAGGATCTGACCCTCGTGCGCAAGCCTGACTACAACCGACGAGTCGTCGTCACCGGAATGGGGGTCGTGAGCCCGATCGGCAACGATCTGGAAACCGTGTGGTCAAACCTGACCAACGGCCGATCCGGGATCGGCGAGATCACCCATTTCGATACCACGCCCTACGAGCACAAGGCCGGCGGTGAGGTCCACGACTTCGACGTCACCAAGTACTGGAACTTCAAGGACGCGCGGCGGACCGAGACTACCGTGCACTTCGCGGTCGCGGCAGCGCGGATGGCCGTGGCCGATTCCGGCCTCGAGATCAACGAAGAGAACCGCTACGACGTCGGCGTCATCTTCGGTTCGGGAGGCGGCGGGCAGGGCCTGTTCATCTCCAACCAGGAGAGCTGGCACTCCAAGGGCGCACGATCTGTCAGCCCGTTCTTCATCGCCAACGGCCTGGTCGACGCGAGCTCGGGGACGATCGCCATCGAGACCGGTGCCAAAGGGCACAACTTCTGTCCCGTTTCGGCGTGCTCCACCGGCACGACCGCAATCGGTGAGGCAGCCGAGGCGATCCGCCGAGGTGACTGCACTGCCGTCATCACCGGCTCGGCCGAATCGCCTCTCCTCGAGCTGGTCCACATCGGCTTCACCAATATGCGCGGTCTGGGAACGCCTTTGCCGGGCCGGCCGATCGGCACTGTCTCCCGTCCGTTCGACCGCACTCGCGACGGCTTTGTCCTCGGCGAAGGCGCCGGCGCGCTGATCCTCGAGGACCTCGAACTGGCGAAGGCGCGCGGCGCGAAGATCTACGCCGAGGTCGTCGGCTACGGCTCGGCCGCGGACGGTTTTGACATGATCGCTCCCGCCGACCGCGGCGAGGGTTCGGCTCGGGCAATGAAGATGGCGCTCGAGCGAAGAGGCGTGCCGGCCGGCGAGGTCGGCATGATCAACCCCCACGGCACCTCCACGCCGCTCGGCGACAAGCGCGAGAGCGAGGCGATCTGGAGCGCCTTCGGCAACCATACGCCCGAGATCCTGATCTCGGCTACGAAGTCGATGACGGGCCACATGATGGGCGCCGCCGGAGCTTTCGAGGGGATCGCGACCGTTCTCTCGCTTCACCACCAGGCCGTTCCCGGCACGCTCAACTACCTCGAGCCCGATCCGGAGTGCAACATCACCGTCGTCACCGAAACGATCGAGACGCCGCTTCGCTATGCGCTCTCGAACAACATCGGGCTGGGCGGTCACAACGCGGCGGTCATCTTCGAGCGCTACACCGGCGACTGAATCCGGGTGGGCCGCCCTGCAGCGGCGGAGACCCTCAGGGCTGGTTCGCCTCCGGTAGGGCCACCTGGTCTGCGCCACGCTCTGGAGCGGCGGCGCCCTGCGGCTTCGTCTTGGGCAGCAGCAGCGAGAAGAGCAGCCCTACCAGCACGAAGCCCGTCGCCGCATAGCCCGCCAGATGAGCGGCGTCGACGAAGGCGTCTTCGATCGGCGGGGCCACCTCCATGCCGAGTTGGGCCAGTTGCGCGGGATCGATCTGGCCGCCGAGTTGCGATGCGATTGCGGGGTCCACATGGCCGGTCCGGAAGCCGATGAGCGCTTGCCCGGCCGACCGCTCGATGGCCTGACGCACGGCGTTCTGGGCAGCCGGCGGCATGCCCGGAATCTGAGCCAGCCGATTGCCGGTACCGACCCCCAGAGTCACGAACAGCACCGAACCTAGGACGGCGATGCCGAGCGCGGAGCCGATCTGGCGCATCATCGAGTTCGTGCCGGAGGCAAGCCCCGAGACCTCCGCCGGGATGTCGGCCAGCACCACGCTCGTCAATTGCGCCGTGGCGAACCCGACACCCAGGCCGTACACGAAGAGCGGCGGAACCAGCAGCAGCACGTTCAGGTCATGCGAGATCAGCGTCGCCGTCGCGAAGATGCCGATCGCCTCGAGACCCATTCCCAGGGTCACGACGCGGCGCGGGCCGTAGCGGCGCGAGAGGCCCGCGGCGATCGGCGCGGCCACGAACGCGCCGCCGGCGAGGGCTACGAGCACCAGCCCGACCTCGAAGGCGGACATCCCGAGAACGGCCTGGAGGAAGAGCGGCAGCACGAACAGCAAGCCGAACTCGCCGAGGGAGACGATCGTGCCTGCCAGGTTGCCGTAGCGGAACGCGGGATACCGCCACAGGGCGAAGTCGAATAGGAAGAACTTGCCGGAACGCTCCCGCCGAATCTCCACGACCGTGAACCCGACCAGGCACACGAGCCCGAGGGCGATCGCGAACGGGACGATCGAGATCGAGTCCAACGGCCAGCGCAGGCCGAAGAGCTCGAACGGCTGCGACGGCGATGTCCAGCCGTAGGTATAGCCCTCGATCAAGGCGAAGACG